>NPIF01000583.1_pt1 | contig 155769 bp, 154 predicted proteins | sample 8637461 | NCBI WGS metagenome assembly NPIF01 (sample SAMN07420641, study PRJNA396082) | bioreactor metagenome | isolation source: sample BR12 brine-fed electro-methanogenic bioreactor BR | place: Japan: Kochi | collected 2016-12-09 | reverse complement strand
ATTTTCGAGCTGAATAGTTACAATATTGGCAATGAGTTCAGCATCGGCGGAATCGGTTTTGGTTCCTCTGATACCCACGTTCCGTCTTGCAGCAGACATGAGGGGATTGATCGATCGGATCTGGAACCCCATATTGCTAAGGAAGTGGTAAAGCGTCATCCAATAATGACCGGTGGCCTCCATGCCAATGAGCAAATTTTCATTGGAGAAACCGACCTGTTTGATCTTGGTCATGAGCAGATTCAAGCCTTGTAATCAATACCCTTGACGTAACCCCTGGCTCCGGTTAAAATTGCACCATGACAGACAAGACAAATAATAGGCGGGTCGTCAATCCCCATGATAAACTGTTCCGGCTGAACGATCTTCACCGATTCTCGGACGACCAGATCAAGGGAACGGTCATTAAAACAAATTAAGGAAATAGCGGAACAAGCTATTTCCAAGGACACGGGGAATATATTATGACACTGGCAGAGAAACTTCGGAATGAAGGTAAGAGGGAAGCCTCGCTGAAGGCGAAAAAAGAGGAATAATATTATGAAACTCTATCTGGACAACTGCTGTTTCAATAGGCCGTTCGATGACCAATCCCATCTCCGAATTCGGCTTGAGACTGAAGCAAAAATGCGAGTTCAGGAAGAGATTCGATCTGGTTCGTTTGAGCTGGTATGGTCCTACATCCTGGATTACGAGAATAGCAAGAATCCGTTTCGAGAGAGAAAGGATCAGATAGCCTTATGGCGCAGGTACCCGACAAATGCTGTCCAAGAGGATAAGGAGGTACTGGCATGATTACAGATACCGAAATCAAAACCAAGGGCCTGCAAGTACTTACGCAGCACCTCGGCAATATCGAGACAGAACGGTTTATAGCGCTAATCCAAAGGGAACCTTTCGACTATACAAGGTGGCGTCAGGATATGGATGAAGAACTCAACATTGAAGAGATCAGTCGCAGGGCTATGGCTCTGAGATCTAAAGACACCGAACAAGGCGTTTAACTCGGACCGCCGCAGTCGCTGCGATTCTGTGACGTCAGATTAGCGCTGGCATTAAGCGGCTTCAGCTTCAGCCGATCTTCTCCCATTAACAGCTTATTTCTGAACATGTAAGCAACATCTTTCTGCTATATCAAGAATCTGATTTTGCAAGACAGCGAGCGACCAAGGCAAATTATCAGCAAATCAACATTTGCCGAATTTGGCAATACTGCCATTTCCGCCAAATAGTCATGGATCATCTCCCCGGCATATCCCGCTTTTTCCGCATTTTTGTTGTTCCGCTGTTAATGATCGGGAATTTAATTCCAACCCATTTTCAGATTTTTTCCCTGCCAATTTCAAAGGCGCCGCACAGCCACTGATCTTTTACTGATGATTTTTTGAATCCATGAGACGCTTTGTACAGCGGCAGCGCCTGGTGTGAGAGGGCCACCTTTTAGGAGGGCTTTGAAACGGACAGAATAATAAAGGGGTTCCATAAAAAAGCAGGGGCCTGATGACACATTGACATCAGGCCCCTGCAAAAATTCAGGTGGTTGTATGGAATAAATAAATCAGTTCTAACTCAGAATGAATAATTTCCGATTAGAAGTTGATCTGCCATTTGGCGCCGTAATACATGGTTTCAAAATTACCTGCGCCATCTTCTTCGCCATCGAGCATACCAATTTCAGGCGTAATGAAGACACCCGGAGCCAGTGTGATGGTGGACTGAACATAGTAGGTCTGCACTTCATTGTCATCCAGCAGGCCACCCATTCGTTCCACTTCAGCATACCCGTAACCTGCTTCAAATGCAAACATGTCATTGGCTTTAAACCCAGCGGCAATGATGAAACCCAGGGCTTCATTGTCCACTACGTTGGTTCCATCCCAATCGGCATAGCCATCACCCCAGCCATTATCGCCTTCCAGAGAAACCGCAATCATGTTGCCCACATTTTCACCCATGTATACGTTACCGCCGATATAAGCCGGGCCAAAAGTAGTTTTTGCACCCAGGGTAACCACATAAGTATCCACATCATGATCGCCGGTGGGGGTTCCCAGCATCTCATAGGTCTGATAACCGGCACCCAGGTTGAAGCTGAAGGCATCCATTACCAGGTTGTAGTTGGCTTCAATGGCAGGCATGGATGTTTCAGTATCGAAACCAGTGTTAAGGTCGCTGTCGTTCGGACCCAGAACGGCAATCTCGAATCCACCGAATTTCAGGCGGATCATGTCTTCACGGCCGGAGTAAACCCCACCCTGGGCCAGCATGTCATTGTCATCCCCATACACCTGGTTGGAGTAGAAATAGTTCAGCGGGGTGTAAGTCTGGCCAACCAGCAGAGAGCCCGCACCAAAGTTCCATTCACCATACAGTTTACGAACATTCACCCCACTACCATATTCAAAGCCGCCGGTCAGTTCATCAGACACTTTAACGATGGCACCGATACGGGCATTGCCCTGAAGGCCCTGCTCGTAATTGGTGGTGTCCACCCCGCCGGCAACTTGTTCTTCAACATCCACAAAAAAAGTGGAAACACGGGCATGCCCGTAGAAATTCCAATCCGCAGCTGCGGCGGTCATTGCAGATCCGGCCACCAAAGCCAAGGCTGCAATCAATACCATTAATTTTTTCATTTTTTTCTCCTTTAGTCTTTTTTATACCAAACACCAACCACCTGAAACCCTAGTATCCAGCCCTCCTTTTAAAGGCCAGATACCATACAGATATGTTTTTTAATTCAATTCATACCGTCTTGTCAATGTTTTTTTAATTTTTCACTCCAATTCATAAGATATAATACTGGAGGTTTTGTCTTTGGACAAAATTTCCAGTTTGGTCTGGGTCACCACGGAAACGATCAGCTCATTTCTGCCGTCCTGGTTAATATCAGCCACAGCAAAATCACTGATCCACCCCTGGAGTTCATGGGTTTCAAACATCGGGGCCAGGGCAATGCCGTTCCAGGACATCACCTGGATCGTTCCGTTTTTGAACCGTTTATACCGACCCAGAGCATCCCCGCCAAATGTATTGTTTTGAATGGTCAGAATTTCGGGTGCCTCATCACCGGTCATGTCAAAGAATTGAATCCGCGGATGAATATAGACCCGGTCCCGATAAGAAGCATCCGGATCGTTTTTGGCCATGAGCCAGACATGGGCCGTGCCCCCGTACTTTTCCGTGCTTTCCCATTGCTCACTGCCACCGTCATCGGTCACCACCAGGCGGCCGAACCGGTTGATCATCACATATTGTTCCGTAGATTCCGCAGTGACCGGCCCTTTGGCCAGTGCAAGCACGGACGTGTTCCGGGGCAGCCGGACCTCTTTTTGCCGGGTATAGCTGCTGCCTTCCGCCCGCATAATGTAAACAGATCCGTCAAACGGATCTTTACCGGCTCTCTGGCCCATCAGGGTCAGGGAACCGTCCGGGGCGTCAATCACCCGGTAATAGTAATGCTGGTTGTCTGTGATCGTCACATAGTCCGACCCATTGTATTCCACCACAAAGGACCGGAGTCCATCCTGTTGAACGGTCAGGCTGGTGACAAAAATTTCCGGATATCCATTGCCGTTGATGTCTGCAATATCCAGGGCCACAATGCGATCATTGCTGCTGAATTCCAGCTGTTTTTCCAATACCAGATGATTGTCGGACATCTGGTGGATCATCAGGGTATTATCGGTGGCTGCCACCACCTGAAGCGTGCCGTCCTTATTCAGATCCCCCACTGCCATGGCATTGATCACGTCATCCAGTGACAGATGGGTGGCAAATCCGCCGCCCCGGGATTGCTGCAGGTTGACAAATCCGCCCTGCCCCCCGGTTGACTGGAATCCGCCCGGTGCCTGGGGGCCCTGGTCTACAGGCTGAACATATAAGTCATTGGCAATGGACCGGTGGAACACTTTTTGATTGATATCGCCGGCAAAGGTGTTGACCAGGGGAATCACATCCCCCATATTGTTGCTCTGCTCAAAAAAAGTCAGGGCCGGTTTGTCACCCGTGATATCCACCATGGCGGCATCCAGGCTCACGCTTTCCCCGAAATGGGTCAGACTGCCGAACAAAACGTAGTCCGCGCCCAGGCGTTCACCGATGTTTCTGGCCGCATCCTGGGTCAGATCTCCCTGCCTGCCGGTCAACGCATCATCCACAGTGGCCCGGTCCAGTACGTCGACCTTGCCCGGATCCGACAGTCGGGAGGACAGCATGGAAAACAATCCGTTCCGCAAAAAGGTCAGGTCCTGGGGGGAATTCATGGTAAAGGGAAGCACAGCCACGGTTTTAGGGGCCGCAGACACGGCCGGAACAATGGCTGCCAACATGAAACAACCGGCCAGGCATCCGAAGAATGCGGCAAATAATCTGGATTTCAAAGCAAGACTCCTTGTATTTTGGTTTGAATGGTGCAGGGCCAATATATATCAAGTGTATGTTTCAAACAACCCTTTTGAACAGCTTTTCCATCTGAACTTTATCAAAGGTGACCAGGGTGGGCCGGCCGTGGGGGCAGTGAAACGCATTGTCACAGGCCATCAGATCCTGAATCAATGTCTGCATTTCCGTCAGGGACATGGTCCGGTTGGCCCGGATGGCATGATGGCAGGCCATGGACATCAGGCAGGTTTCCCGCCATTGCTCACTGACGGCGGTGTCACCGGTCTCCATCAATGTGTCCACCATCCCTGTCACCAGGGTTTTAACGGATGTCTGGTCCAGCAGTCCGGGCACGGCCTTGATCACAAACGTGGCGCCCCCGAAGGGTTCGATGACCAGCCCCAGTGCCGCCAGGTCCGGCAGAATTTCAGACAGCAAGTCCGCTTCTTTGGCGCTCAGTTCCAGGGTTTCGGGCACCAGCAGGTATTGACTGTCTGCCGGCAGATGATCCTGCCGGCGCTTCAACGCCTCATACACCACCCGTTCATGGGCGGCATGCTGATCCACCAGCATCAAAGCGTCTTCCTGTTCCGCCACAATATAGGTTCCCATGACCTGTCCCACCACCCGGGGGACAGGGGATCGATCCGGGGTTTTGACCAGCTGGGGGGAATCTGATTTGTTTTCAGAAGTCCTGAACCGTTCAAAGGTCTGCCGGACCTCATCCGCCGGGTCAGGGCCGTCTGAGTCCGGCATTGGATCAAAGTGATTTTCATCCCGGAACCCTTTGGATTTTCGGACAATCAAGGGATCGGCAGGCACTGGATCGGGTGCCCATGAAATGGGTGACTGCGCAAACCGGGGAGCGTTTATGAGGCCGGCCGGCCGGGGATCAGGGCCTGACCTGGATCCGGTATATGTGGACACCTGCTGCTGGGCGGCCATCAATGCCGTGTTCACGGCCGCGGTCACGGCCTGATACACGGGCCGGGCATCCAGGAATTTGATTTCCCGTTTGGATGGATGCACATTCACATCCACCCGGTCGCAGGGCAGATCACAGCACACCACGGCCACGGGATACCGCCCTTTCATGATCCGGCCGGCATATCCCCGGAACAGGGCCGCCACCACGCCTCTGTCATGGACCAGGCGCTGGTTGACAAACAGGTAGATGCGTCCGGCTGTCGCCCTTGTCACGGCCGGGTTGGCACACACCCCGGTGATCCGGATATCTCCCACTGAGTAGTCCATCTCGTACAGATGATCCGCCGCATCATTGCCCAGCACCAGCATGGCCCGGTGCACCAGGTCCTGATCCGGCGGAAAATGCTTGACCAGCCGGTTTTGGGAAAACAGGCGGAATCCCACGGATGGATTGCCCAGGGCCAGGCCGGAAAGGGTATCGGTGATGTGGGCCGCTTCCGTGGTGTCGGTTTTTAAAAATTTGCGCCGGGCCGGGGTATTGAAAAACAGATGCTTGACCGCCACCAGGGTGCCGGCCGGAGCCCCCGTGTCCGACACCTGCAACAACTTGCCCCCGGCCATTTCCACCTTTGTGGCCGTATCCGCATCCCGGGGTCGGGTCACCAGGCAGAACTTAGACACCGAAGCCATGGACGGCAATGCTTCACCGCGAAATCCGAAACTGGCAATGGCAAACAGATCCTCTTTTGTGTGGATCTTGCTGGTGGCATACCGTTCAATGGCCAGCAATGCCTGATCTCTGGACAATCCCGTGCCGTCATCGGACACCCGGATCAATGATTTGCCGCCTTTGTCCATCTCCACGGTGATGCGGGTGGCTCGGGCATCGATGCTGTTTTCCACAAGTTCCTTGACCACGGATGCCGGGCGCTGCACCACCTCGCCGGCGGCAATCTGGTTGGACAGAATATCCGGCAGAATCCGGATCATTCAGGAGTCCTTTTTCACGAACCGGAGCAGAAACTCCGAATCTTTCGGGCTTAAATCAAACTGCAGGGACGCGTCATTGGCCAGTCGGGTCACGGAAGTATCCGGGAATTTTCTGCGTTGTTCACTCACCCATTCAATGGCTTTTTTCAATGCCTCCCCCTGGGGCTGGACAGTACTCATAATGATTTCCTTTCAATTGACATGTCCGGTTGCCTATCCGCCGTCATATCCGATTACATATCCGGGAACCGGGGTGCCAGGTTCATTGATTTTTCCACACCATATCCGGCCCGGATCAAAGACAGTTCATCAAACCGGCCGGCCATCATCTGAATGCCGATGGGCAGCCCGGCGGCTGAAAAACCGGCAGGCACGGAAATGCCGGGTACTGCGGCCATGTTGGCGGACAAGGTAAAAATATCGGTGAGATACATGGTCAACGGATCATCGATCTTTTCTTTGATGCGGAATGCCGGGGTCGGGGCCACGGGAGACAAAAGAATGTCACAGGTCTCAAACGCCTTTGCAAAATCCGCCATGATCAGGGCCCGCACCTGGGAAGCTTTGCCGTAATACGCATCATAATATCCGGCTGACAAGGCATAGGTACCGATGATAATCCGGCGCTGCACTTCCGGGCCGAACCCTGTGGATTTGGTCTGCTTGTACATATCCAGAAGATCGGCGGTATCCCGTGCTCTGAAACCGTACTTCACCCCGTCAAACCGTGCCAGGTTGGAGCTGGCCTCGCACGGGGCAATGATATAGTAGGCTGCCACCACATAATCGGTATGGGGCAAAGATACCGACTGAATCGTCGCTCCCAGGGATTCCATGAGCGTTTTGACGTTGTCAAACACGGCCCGCACATCCGGATCGATTCCCGGCATGTCCAGATATTCCTTTGGAATGCCTACGGTCATGCCCTTGAGCCCGTTTTTATCAAAATCCGAAATCCCCGCTGTGAAATCCGGCACCGGTTCCGGCGCGGACGTGGAGTCTCTGGGATCATGGCCGGCAATTAAATTCATCATCCATGCCGCATCCTCCACGGTCCTTGCAATGGGACCGATCTGGTCCAGGGAGGAGGCATAGGACACCAGTCCATACCGGGACACCCGGCCATAGGTCGGCTTGAGTCCCACCACCCCGCAATGGGAGGCGGGCTGACGGATGGACCCGCCGGTATCCGACCCCAGGGCTGCAGAGCAGAACTGCGCCGCCACCGCTGCGGCCGACCCGCCGCTGGAACCGCCCGGCACATAATCGACATGCCAGGGATTGCGGGTGGGAAAATAAGCCGAGTTCTCCGTGGACGACCCCATGGCGAACTCATCCATGTTGGTCTTGCCGATGACCACGGCATGGGACTGGGTCAGTTTTTCCACCACTGTGGCATCGTATTGCGGGACAAAATTATCCAGGATTTTCGATCCGCAGGTGGTGCGCAACCCTTTGGTACACAGCAGGTCTTTCAGGGCCACGGGGATACCGGTGAACGCACGATGATTGCCCGCCGCAATCTCACGGTCCGCCGATCCGGCCCGGGCCAGCGCGTCAGACGGGTCCATGGTGATAAAACTCTTGAAGGTCTTGTCGTGGGTCTCGATACGGGTCAGAAACGCCCGGGTCAACTCCGTGGAAGAGATTTTCCTTTCGCCCAGCAGCCGGGACGCCTGAGCCAGGCTCAATGCATGCAAATCCATTCGTGTTTCCTTTTCCGGTTATTTTACCACCCGGGGGACCAGATAAAAATCATCCCCTTTTTCCGGGGCATTGGCCAGCGTCACCCGGGGGCCCGGGCTTTCGTGGGGCACATCTTCTCTGAGCACATTGCTCATGAATGCCGCACCGGATGACGGTTTCACACCCGTGACATCCACATGGGCCAGTTTTTCCATATATCCCAGGATATCGCTGAGCTGACCGCACAGCGCCTGCTTCTGAGTGTCGCTCATTTTCAGCCGTGCCAGATGGGCGATATTCTCCACTTCCTGTTCAGAAATTTTCATGCTCACTCCCTTGTAATGATCATACCGTTGATGCCGGCCTGATTCAGTTTGTCCAGATACCGGGCCGCCATGTCCCGGGAAGTGAACTCCCCGACCCTGACCCGGTACCAGGTGATCCCGTCCAGCTCCTTGGTGGTCCGGTCCGCGGTGAATCCTTTTTTCTCCAGTTCCGCCATCTGTGTGACCGCATCCCGGAATGATTTGAACGCCGCCACCTGAATGGTATACCTGCCCGGAGAATCGGTGAATTCAAAATTTTCCCCCGATGCCTCAGGGTTCTTTTCCGGCTGGAAAGTGTCCATCTGTTTTGCCGCCACGGCTTTGTTGAACGTAGCGGCTTTCTTCCCTGTCTTGACCGGAATATCGCCGGTCTCATCCAAGCCGTCGGCTCCATCGGCAAGTGTTTTTGACCCGGCTGTTTCCGGTTCTCCGACAGATTCCGGTGTTTCTTCCGGATCATCTTTCGGCACCGGAATCACCATCTCCTCAATTCCCTGTTCTTCACTCAAGGCGTCATAATAGCGAAGTGCCATTTTTTCATCCGGATCCGCCGGGACTTTCGGGTCGACATACGCATCGACAATGGTTTTGAGGCGTTCCTGAAAACTCCGGGTATCAAAAGTCACCGGCGCGGTCCCCCGGCCGGCCATCACCCCGAGCAGAAACAACCACCCCCCGATAAATCCGTAGACAATGTATTTCAACACCCCGTTAAACGACATGCTCACATTCTGTCCGGAGCGGACACCCCCAGAAGAGACAATCCGTTCCGGATCACCTTTTTCACCGCCAGCACCAGGCTGAGCCGGGCAAGCATCAACGGAGTGTCTGACGTGATGACCTTGTGCCGGTTGTAATAGACATGAAACGCCGACGCCAGAGACATCAGATAGGTGAAAATCACATGGGGATGGCAGGTGGCCGCGCTTTTTTCCACCTGTTCTGGAAATCCGGCCAGGGTCTTGATCAACTGGATCTCTTCCGGGGCCGTCAGTTGTGAGAGGTGCAGCCCCTGTCTCAAATCCATGTTCACTTCCGGGTGCTGTTCTGCCGCCTTGGACAAAATACCGGCAATCCTGGCATGGACATACTGAACATAATATACCGGGTTGTCACTGCTTTTCTGCTTGGCCACCTCCAGATCGAAATCCAGTCCGGAATCATAACTGCGGCTCAAAAACATGAACCGGGCCGCGTCCTTTCCCACCTCGTCCACAATGTCTTTGAGGGTGACGAACTCACCGGCCCGGGTGGACATCTGAACCGGTTTTCCGCCCCGGAGCAGCGTCACCAGCTGGACCAGAATCACCTGAAACTGTTCTCTTTTCATTCCCATGGCCATGACGGCGGCGGCCAGGCGGTTGATATATCCGTGGTGATCCGCCCCCCACACATCGATGACCCGGTCGAATCCCCGCTCGTATTTTTCCTGGTGATAGGCGATGTCCGAGGCAAAATAGGTGGTCAATCCGTTGCTCCGTACCACCACCCGGTCCTTTTCATCGCCGAAATCCACGGTCCTGAACCACCATGCCCCGTCTTTTTCATAGACCTGCCCCCCCTGCTTGAGCGAGTCAATGGTTTGTTGAACCCGGCTGGAATCATACAGACTCTGCTCACTGAACCACTGGTCAAAGGAAACACCGAAATCCGTCAGGTCTTTCCGGATCTGTTCAAGGATCCGGTCCGCCGCATATCTGGCACAGATCCTGACGGCCTCCGCTTCGTCTTTGTCCGGAAATTCCGGCCCTTCCCGATCCAGCACCTCACGGGCCAGATCCTTGATGTAGTCCCCTTTGTAGCAGTCTTCGGGAAATTGGATTTTTCGACCGGCCTGCTCCAGAAGGCGGAACCAGACCGATGTTCCCAGGGTTCGGATCTGCCGCCCGGAATCATTGATATAATATTCCCTGGACACCGAAAATCCGGCAAAACTCAGGATATTGCCCAGGGCATCCCCCACGGCGGCCCCGCGGCCATGCCCCACATGAAGGGGCCCTGTGGGATTGGCACTGACAAACTCCACCTGGACCCGCTCGCCTTTGCCGAAATCCGAAGCGCCGTAGCGGTCATCCGCCTCCAGCACCTGATTCACCACCGGATGCCAGGCGGCTGGCTTGAGAAAAAAATTGATAAACCCGGGGCCGGCCACTTCGATCTTTTCGATCCGGTCATCCACTTCCATGTGGTCGATCAGAACCTGGGCGATCTGCCTGGGGGCCGTTTTCTGAACCGCGGCGGAAACCATGGCAAAATTGGTGGACAGATCCCCCTGGGACTCGTGTTTGGGTGCTTCAATCTCCATGTCCGGCAATTGTCCGGACGGCAGCCTGCCGGCCTCCACGGCTTTTCGGGCGGCAGCGGTCACCATGTTTTTTATAATCTGTTTCATAAGATCCGATAGTTGATGTGACGGTTAATTTTCATGTTCAGAGGTATCTTCCGGAGTGAATCTCGGGGTATCATCCTCGTCATCGATCTCCTTGATTTCATCTTCCTTGGAATCGCCGTCCTCATCCAGCAGATCGTCCAGTTCCACGTCATCGTCTTCCAGGTGGAACTCCTCCTCATCCGGCAGGGTTTCCGTATCCTGGTATTCCACAATCACCTTTTCCAGACCGTCATCGGTGAAAAAATCCGCGGTTTCCTCGTGCAGTTTGACGCACAGGTCCCGGGTGGGGAAAAACGTCCGGCGCCGCAGCATCTGGGTAAAGGCTTCCAGGCCTTCGGCCGCCGCCGCCGTCATCTGGGACAGGTCATAGGTTTCCTCGTGCAGCGGCATCATCACCCCGGGATCCACTTCGCTGGACTCCAGTACCGTCAGCACCCCGTCTTTGGTATTTTTTTCAAACCGGATCTTCTGTTTCATTCATGGGTCTCCTGTAATTTTGGTTGGTGTCAAACCGTTTAATATAGCGCAACTGGCGCCGGTGTCAACACCAAGATGCGCCATGGGAAATCCAAGTTAGGTGTTGACCGGATTTGCACAAGATGGTATAAGCGGGTGTTTAAATTCGGAGGAGTGGCCGAGCGGCTGAAGGCGGCGGTCTTGAAAACCGTTAAGTGTAACAGCTTCGTGGGTTCGAATCCTACCTCCTCCGCCATGAAGACAATTTTTTGCGGAGAAATGGCCGAGTGGCTGAAGGCGCTCGCCTGCTAAGCGAGTATGGGGGGAAACCTCCATCGAGAGTTCGAATCTCTCTTTCTCCGCCACCCCACTTTTTTTCAGAGCTTCACCCCTTCATGGATTGGCATATCCTTCCGATTTCAACAGCGAATAGATGCGGATTGGCTCGGGGATGCCTTTGAGCCGGGTCTTTCCTTTGTCGTATACCGGCCACAACCCGTCAATCAGGTCCCGGGTGACCTGGCTGATCAGAATATCCCCGCCGGCGGCATGGTCCGATAGCCGGGCCGCGATATTGGTGACGGACCCGGATGCCGTGAAGGTCATGCGGGTGTCCAGCATTCCCTTGAACCGGGTCATCCCCACCAGGGCCGTGCCGGAGCTGATCCCCATGTTGACGGTCAGGGGGCACAGATCCGAGAGCTGACCCTCAGCCAGCAGGGACCGGCTCACGGACCGGCACCGGGAAGCGATTTCAAAGGCCGCTTTCACGGCATTCATGGCATTGGTTTTCGGATCATGGTCCTTGAAGATGATCATGAATCCGTCTCCGCTGGTTTCATTGATCTCACCGTGACACCGGTGGATGGGGTCCACAAAACTGGAAAACACTTTTTCGATCACGGCATTGACCTGCTCTTCCGGGCGGGTGGCACTCAGTCCGGTATACCCTTCCAGATCGATGAACAGCACGCTGACCTGTTTGTTTTCCTTCTCCCGGGTCAACAGTTCCGGATTCTTGTCGGCCATCCGCCGCACCGAGCCGGGCACGAACGGCGTCAGGCCGGCCAGGGTCCGGCTGATCCGGATCTTTTCCCGGGTGATCTCCCACTGGCGCCTGGCGGTCAGCAGAATGGTTCCCAGAATATTGGCAAAATCCCGGATCAGGTAGAAATCCCTCCGCGTGTAGCGGGTCAGCGGCTGGATCACCACGCTGATGATCGCCAGAATCCGGTCGTTCACAAACACCGGCATGGCATACTCCGATCCCACCGTCATCCGGGTCCCGTCCGGGCGGACAACCGGCTCACTGTCGGACACCACCACCGCTTTTTTACGGGCAATGGCCTGCTGCACCGCCGGGCGGTCCCGTTTGCAGGACTGGCAGCTCACCGGCCGGTCATACAGGGCGCACTGCAACGGGCTGGTATATTCCGCCGCATCCGGGTCCAGCAGCAGCACGCACACCTCCATGGCATTGGGGATCAGGGATCGCAGCTGCTCCCGGACCGCCTCGATGATATCGCCGGTCTCGGTCAGGGGCGCAATTTTATTGATCAGATCCTGCTGGACATGAAACCGTTCCTTATAATAATGATCCATGATCGCTCTTTCACGGAATCCGTTGCTTCAAGGTCAGAACCGCCATCCCACCGTGCCGATCCAGATATCGATCCCGTCATTGGGAGATGCCAGATCCGCGTTGGAGTAATGCATGTACCCGAATTTGATATCCAGCCGGTCGATCAGAACCCCGATGCCGATACGGTCTTCAAACAGAAAATTGCTGGACAGATTCCGGCCCGCGATCCGGTATTCATCAATATAGGCGGCCCCGATACCGGCTTCGATATACGGAACGATTTGCCGGTTGCTTTCCAGGTTGAAATAGTATGCAAACACAGGGGAAAATGCGGCCCCGTGAGTGGTGTCGCCGGATTTGTCCCACAGATTGTACGACAGCTCAAAATAGCCTGACAAAGCCCCTGCCCTGGATTCAAACCATCTGGACGCGAACGGCTTCTGGAGCCCGAACCGCAAGACATCAATGTTGTCCGTACTCTGTCCATAGCCGCCGGAAATCCCGAACCCCCTGTCTTTGGCCCACGCCCCGGCACAGATCACCAGCTGGATGCAGACAACCAGCCCTCCCACAGCCAACCATCTCTTTTTTCTCATTTTCCCCGTTCTCCGGTCTTGATCGGTTTTTTGTATGTGGATTACATTAGCATACTATTGAATCCACTGAACAGTCCAAATTCAAAAAAAGAAAACCGGTGTCCGGCGGGGATCTCCCCGGACGGGCGGTTGTTTTACCCTTGACATACAATTTAAGTAAGTTTATATCCATCTAACGATTGGAACAGGCGTTACTGTAGAGAAAACCTCAAAAAAGACCGGGCGGACATGACCCTGAAAAAGACACTTGCGCGCAACCATGACATATTGCTGAAAAAATGGTTCCAGGCCACCATCGACACCTATCCCCCTCAATCGGCGAGAATTCTGGGAAAAGATGCGGACCGGTTCGACAATCCCGTGGGATCGGTCACCAGGGAAACGTTGGAAGCGGTGCTGCACCTGCTGGCATCCGATTATACCGGCGACACCCTTGAAAAAGCCCTGGATCCGGTGATCCGCATCCGTGCGGTCCAGGCATTTTCCCCTGCCGAGGCGGTCAGTTTCATTTTTTTTCTGAAAAAAATCGGAGAAACAGTCATGGATGCGGCCCATACCCGGGAATTCGACCGGATGGTGGACCAGGTCGTTCTGGCCGGGTTCAACCGGTTCATGAAGTGCAGAGAAGACATATTCCTTTTAAAGGCCACGGAAAGTAAAAGACGGATTCACGCGGCCTTTGAAAGGGCAGGTTTGGTAAAGGAGCTCAAGGAGGAAGACCTGCTTGGCTCGAAAAAATCTTAACCTGCCTGACAAAATTCAGGTTTGTCAGGCAACCAATCTATGAGGTGGTTACAATATGACACAAAAGTACTTGATCCCCCTGGTCGCAGTTTTTCTGCTTTTTCTGGTGGCTTATACAGGGGCGGGAGCAGGGCTTGGGTGGTTCTTCGGGATCGTTTTCCCGTACCTGGCGGTCATTGCCTTCTTAGCGGGCTTTGTCGTCAAGGTACTGGGATGGGCGAGATCAGCGGTTCCCTTCAGGATTCCCACAACCTGCGGGCAGCAGAAATCGCTTCCCTGGATTAAACAGAACCGCATCGACAACCCTGACACCGCATCCGGTGTATTTGTACGAATGCTGCTTGAAATCTTTCTGTTCAGGTCTTTATTCCGGAACACCAAGGCAGCCTTCAACCGAAACGCATCCAACCGGATCACCTATTCCTGGGAAATTTTCCTTTGGGTGGCGGCCCTGGCCTTTCATTACGCATTCCTGGTAGTCCTGTTACGGCACTTCCGGTTTTTTACCTCCCCGGTGCCTTTTCCGGTTCAGTTTCTGGAAAGCCTTGACGGCATCGTACAGCTCGGACTTCCCGGCCTGTTTCTGTCCGGCGTGGTGCTTCCGGCGGCGGCCCTGTTTCTGCTGGCCAGGCGGCTGTTCGACCAGAAAGTGCGGTATATTTCCCAGGCATCGGATTTTTTCCCTTTGTTTCTGATCCTGGGTATTGCCGTCACCGGTATTTTCATGCGCTACTTCACCAAAGTGGATATCACCGCCATCAAGGAGATGACCATGGGACTGGTCACCTTCAGCCCCACCATTCCGGACGGCGTGGCCAACCTGTTTTATGCCCACCTGTTTCTGGTGAGTGTCCTGTTCGCATATTTTCCGGCCAGCAAACTCATGCACCTGGGTGGCGTTTTCTTAAGCCCCACAAGAAACATGGCCAACAACACCCGGGCGAAACGGCATGTGAACCCCTGGAATTACGATGTGCCGATCCATACCTATGAACAGTATGAAGATCACTTCAGAGACAAAATGATTGAAGCTGGGCTGCCAGTGGAAAAAAAGGAGTAATCAATGGCCGACGAACTGACACCGGATGAATTACTGGATAAAATAGACTATGGGACGGATTCGGGCAACTGGCTGGACACCACCAGATCCGTCCAGATCCGGCCGGGCATGTACTGTTATGCCGCCAAGCCGGAAAGCGTGGAAACCTTAGGGCTGCCCAATGCAAGAGCCTGGAACCCCATCGAGGAAGACTGGAAACTGCCGGACAACTGGCAGCAGATCCTTCATGACGGCATCAAGGAGCGCCTGGAGCGGTTCAGAACATTCAAGATTTTCATGGATGTGTGTGTGCGCTGCGGGGCCTGCGCCGACAAATGCCATTTCTTCCTGGGCACGGGTGATCCCAAGAACATGCCCGTCCTCAGGGCGGAGCTGCTCAGGTCCATTTACAGAAACGACTTCACCACCGCCGGCAGAATCCTTCAGAAGATTCCCGGAGGCCAGCGCCTGGGAGGCAACCGCCCCCTGACCCTGGAGGCGCTCAAGGAGATGTGGTACTACTTCTTCCAGTGCACGGAATGCCGCCGGTGCTCGGTTTTCTGTCCCTACGGCATCGACACGGCGGAAATCACCATCATGGCCAGAGAGCTGTTCAACCTGCTGGGGCTGAACATCGACTGGATCGCCACCCCGGTATCCAACTGCTATCAGACCGGCAACCATTTAGGCATCCAGCCCCATGCCTTCAAGGACATGCTGGAATTTTTCGTGGAAGACATCGAGGAGATCACCGGTGTGGACTGTTCGCCCCAGTTTCAGAAAAAAGGGGCCGACATCCTGTTCATCACCCCGTCCGGCGATGTGTTTGCCGATCCGGGCACTTACACCTGCCAGGGATACCTGATCCTGTTCCAGTATCTCAAGGAAAAATACGGTCTGGACGTCACCTGGTCCACCTATGCGTCCGAGGGCGGCAACTTCGGGTTTTTCACCTCCCACGAGACCATGAAGCGGCTCAACGCCAAGATGTACGCCGAAGCGAAACGCCTGGGCGTGAAATGGATCCTGGGGGGCGAGTGCGGCCACATGTGGCGGGTGATCCACCAGTACATGGATACCATGAACGGGCCGGCCGACTTTCTGGAAGTCCCGGTGAACCCCATCACCGGCACCAGATTCCACAATGCCGCCTCCACCAAAATGGTGCACATCACGGAATTCACGGCCGACCTGATCAAGCACGGCAAACTGGAGCTGGACAAGAGCCGGAACGCCAACCGGGTCATAACCTTTCATGACTCCTGCAACACCTCCCGGGGCATGGGCCTTCTGGACGAGCCCCGGTACGTGATCAAAAGCGTGTGCGACAACTTCTATGAAATGCCGCCCAACACCATTCGTGAAAACACATTCTGCTGCGGGTCCGGCTCCGGCCTCAACGCCGGTGAAAACATGGAGCTGCGCATGGCGGGTGCCCTGCCCCGGGCCACGGCATTGAAGTATGTCCATGAAAAATACGGGGTCAACACCCTGGGCACCATCTGCGCCATTGACCGGGCCGCATTGTCCACTTTGTGCGAATACTGGGTTCCGGACGTGGAAGTGGCCGGTGTTCACGAGCTGGTGGGCAACGCCCTGATTCTGCCCGGAGAAAAGGAACGAACCGAAGATTTGAGAATGGAACCGCTGCCGGGTTGCGAGGAGGAGGAATAACATGACAAAAAACATGATCGTTACCGGACTGGCCGTATTTGTACTGGCCGTGCTTTCTCCGTTCTGGTTCAACCTGGTGACCACCACCCAGGCGGCGCCGGAACCCGAACTGCTGGGCCCTGCCAAAGAAGCCGGAAAATGTGTTCTGGACAAATACGACATGCGGGCCAACCATATGTCTTTGCTGAATGAATGGCGGACTGCGGTGGTGCGGAATGCCGACCGCATCTATGTGGCAGCCAACGGCCATTCCTTTAACATGAGCCTGTCCACCGGGAACAGTTCCTGTCTGGGCTGCCATGAAGACAAAGCCAAATTCTGTGACGCCTGTCATACCTATACATCGGTAAATCCTTATTGCTGGGAGTGTCACACAAACCCCAAGGAGATTGAATGATGGAAAAAAGCAGAAGACGATTTCTGAAAGTGGCCGGCATTGCGGCCATTGGGTTGGGGGCAGCACCGGCAATGAATTTTGCAGCCTCGAACGCCGATGGTCCGGCCGCTGCTTCCAAAATCAAAAACGAAAATGCCCTTCACGCGGAACGCTGGGGCATGGTCATCGATATCAAGAAAATCGATGACAAACTGGCAAAAAAAATCACCCGGGCCTGTCATACCCATCACAATGTACCGGATTTCACCCATGAAGTGGATGAACAGCTGTTCCCCAATACCCGGCCGGTGAATCATACCCAGGAGATCAAATGGATCTGGAAGGAAAAATTCCATTACGCCTTCCCGGACAAGGAAGATGAATTTTTGAATGAAAAATTCCATCATCTGCCGTTTCTGGTGTTGTGCAACCACTGCAAAAGCGCGCCCTGTGTTCAGGCATGCCCGACCCAGGCCACGTTTTCCCGGGAAGACGGCATCGTGATCATGGATTACCACCGCTGCATCGGGTGCCGGTTCTGCATGGCCGCCTGCCCCTACGGGTCCCGGAGTTTCAACTTCAGGGATCCCCGCCCGTTTATCGCAGAGACCGATCCGGATTTTCCGACCCGGTCCAAAGGGGTGGTGGAAAAATGCAACCTGTGTGCGGAACGGCTGGCCAAAGGTGAGCAGCCGCATTGCGTGGAAGCCTCTGAAGGTGCCATTGTGGTGGGGGACCTGGAAGATCCTGAATCAGACGTCAGGAAGCTTCTCAAGGAACATTATACAATCCGTCGTAAACAGTCTCTGGGCACGGAACCCTCTGTTTACTATATCGTTTAAGAGAGGCGCATATGCTTGAAATAGCTGTCAAAGGAAGTAGAAACTACTGGATGTGGATCATCTTTCTGCTCATCGTGATCGGGATCGGCAAACTTGCCTACCTGGACCAGTTCTTCAACGGCCTGATGATCACGGGCATGAGCCGGGACGTGTCCTGGGGGTTTTACATTGCCAATTTCACCTTTCTGGTGGGGGTGGCCGCCGGCGGGGTCATGGTGGTGATTCCCTATTACCTGCACGATTATGAAAAATTTCACCGCATCACCATTTTAGGGGAATTTCTGGCCGTGGCCAGCCTGGTCATGTGCCTGCTGTTCATCATCGTGGACCTGGGCCAGCCGGTAAGGATGCTCAATGTGCTGCTGTATCCGTCTCCGAAATCCATGCTGTTTTACGACATGATCGTTCTGAACGGGTACCTGTTTTTAAACATCGTCATCGGCTGGAAAGTGCTGGAAGCGGAACGTAACCAGGTGGAACCCCCGGCCTGGACCAAACCGCTGATTTATCTGTCCATTCCCTTTGCCATAGGGATTCATACGGTGACCGCTTATCTGTACTGCGGCCTGCCCGGCAGAGGGTTCTGGCTCACCGCCATTCTGGCCCCGCGGTTTCTGGCCTCGGCATTTGCCGCAGGTCCGGCCTTTCTGATCATTTTGTGTTACATCATCCGGAAATTCACCAAATTCGATCCGGGCTGGGAAGCGATGCAGACCCTGTCCAAGATTGTCTGCTACGCCATTATCGCCAACCTGTTCTTTTTTCTGTGCGAAGTGTTTGTGGTGTACTATTCAGGAATTCCGGGTCATAAATCTCACATTCAGTACCTGCTGTTCGGATACCACGGATACAACGCCCTGGTGCCCTGGATGTGGAGCGGATTTATCCTGATGGGTGCCGGTGCCATCATGCTGGTGATCCCCAGACTCAGAGCCAATTATGTGCTGCTGCCGGTGGCCTGCGCCATGATCTTTATCGGTGCATGGATCGACAAGGGACTGGGCATGATCTCCGGCGGGTTTGTCCCCTCTCCCCTGCACCATGTGACGGAATACGCCCCCACCGGCCAGGAGATCATTATCACGTTGGGGGTCTACGCCGCCGGATTTCTGGTGCTGACCATCCTGTACAAACTGGCCACCACGGTCAAGGAAGAGGTGAACGGTTGACACCCGGCCGCGGCCGGGGGACTTGAACGACCCATCAACTGAAAAACTGTGAGACGTGAGACAGGGGAGCGCCTTAAGGGCCTCCCCTGTTTTATTTCCACGGACAGGCACCTGAAATGGACACATTTGACAACAGCGGTCTTCCGGAATCAAACGACATTTTCATGGAAGTGCTGAAAAACCGTTTTCTGGCAGCCGTTTACCGGAAAGACCCGGACCAGGCCAGGTATCTCTATCTGCAGATTTTAGAACATGCCAGACAATGCCTGCCATGCCTTGGGGAATACCGGGAGAAGGTTCTCAGGCAGGTCCAGACCGCCTTTGTTCGATTTTATGATTTTACCTCTTCCCCGCCGGTCAATCTGTCCGTACCGTTTCAGGAACTGAAAACCCTGATGGCCGATCTGGTGAAAACCCGGTGCGCCAATGTCAGTCACATCGGTTTCGGCACCTGGCTGTCCCGGGTGGACCTGTCCTCCTGGCAATTGGACCGGGTGTTTGAAAACGCCATCACGATCCAGCTGACCTCCGGTTGTTCCCATTTCTGCCGGCGCTGCAATGAATGGGCATTGCCCGGCATCCGGACCCATTTTTCGTATCCGGCAGCCCGGACCATCCTGTCCCGGCTTGTGGCCTCTGGCAACACCGACCCGGCCCTGTACGGGGCATCCGACCCCCTGGACTGGGAGGACGGGCCCAATTCCCTGGCAGATCTGCTGATTCCTTTTACAGGACAGACACAGTTCAGTCTTCTCACCAAGGTGCCCCGAAAAAAAAACAGGGAACTGCTGCGGCTCATTCACCACAACATCGGGTTTTCCGTGAGTGTGACAGACCGGAACCGGGACCGGATTACTGCGGTGGAAGCATTGAACGGCATTGAACTGCAGAAACAGCATGATTCCAATGATCTGCTGATTCCCGCCGGCCTGGACGAGGATTTCACCCGGGTCAAATCCTCCATCACCGATGCCTATGGTACGGAAATCACGCCGGAAGGGGTGTTCATCATCATTCCCACCTTCACCAGCGCCCTGTATCCAATGGGTCACAAAAAACTGCGGGTGACCCGGAAAACGACCTTGTTTCCCGTCAAAAAAATCGGGCGCCAGGCGTTGCTGGTCGATTATTTCAAACCCCTGGAGGTGACGGGAAAACAAAACATCCGGTTCCACCTGCCCAAACTGCTGGACATTCAGGTGGCAACCCTGCTGCTGGACAGCGGCTCCATGGACCTGTCCCCGCCGGGGATGCGGAACCTGAGGGAATATTTTACCATTTTTGATGCACCGGCCCGGAAGCGCCGGAGGAAGATGACCCTGTCGGTTCTTCGGGGGCTGAAGAGACAGATGCTTTCCACTGGCCGGTACCAGGATCTGAGTGCGGCACAGAAACAGCTGTACCGGAAGAAAATCCGGGCTCACCTGGATTTCTGCAAAACACCGGTGGTCAGGGAATCCCGGCTGTGTGCGGCTTCATTTTTCTTTCAGGCCATCCTCCAGTACCTCACCGGGCATGATGCCCGAAAACAGATCATTGCGCAGCTGATCCGAACAGAGGCCAGGGACCTCGCATCCCGGTATGGCGGAACTGCAGCCAGGACAGCTCCCGGGGAACGGTTGTCCGCATCAGGCAACGATTTTTTCGACATTTTCCGGTATTACGTGACCGCCCTGATCCTTGACCGGCATGTCCCGGATGTCGTCCGGTTCATTCAAACCTTTCCGGCCGTTTATGACCCGGTGCTGGACCGGTTTGTAAGAAACGGTTCCACCCCACTGTGATCAGCGTCCGTATTTGAATCCGGGCTGCACTTTGATCAGTTTTTTGGTATACGGGTGTTCCGGATGCCGGATGATGTTGTCCGCTGTATTCACCTCCACGATATGCCCTTCATGAATAACCGCGATCCGGTCACACATGTACCGGGCTGCCGCCAGGTTGTGGGTGATGAACAAAAAGGTCATGTCAAAGGTTTGCCTGATCTCCTGCAGCAGTTTGAACAGCTGGATGGCGATGGTGGCATCCAGCATGGAGGTGGGCTCGTCCGCAACGATGAACTGGGGTTCCAGCACAATGGCCCTGGCAATGGCCACCCGCTGGCGTTGTCCCCCGGACAGCTGGTGCGGATACCGGTGGCAGAACGCTTCACCCGGGGAAAGCCCCACGGTTTCCAGTGTGTGAACCACTTTTTCCATACGGGTGTCCGGAGTCCCGATCCTGAGAACCATCAGGGGCTCCAGAACGGTTTCTGCTATGGAAAGGTGGGGATTCAGGCTCTGGTAAGGGTCCTGGAAGATCATCTGGACCCTGGACCGGTAGGCCTTGAGATCAGGTCCCTTCAACCGGCTGATGGGGGTTTTGTCGAAATAGATCTCTCCGGCCGTGGGAGATTCCAGTTTGACCAGCAGCCGGCCGGTGGTGGTTTTTCCGCTGCCGCTCTGCCCCACCAGCCCGAAAATCTCCCCATGTTCAATCCCCAGATCGATGCTGTTGAGTGCCAGTACCGGCTGGGAAGACCGGGCAAACCATTTCTTCCGGGGGGCATAGGCTTTGGTGACCTGTTTCATTTCGATCAGGAGCCTGCGCTTTGCATCAGCTTTTTCCATGCCCTCTCCTGATCATTTCGGGATTACAGCAAAACGCCTTGTGGGTGGGAGAAATCTCGATCCATTCCGGGGACCTGCCGGCACATCCCCCGGAACAGGACAGGCAGGAACCGGCAAACCGGCATTCATTCGTATCCGTCATCTGATCCGGCGATTCCTTCATCTCCGGCACCCGGATATCGTTGAGGTTGTCCAGAGACAGATAAGAGCCCAGCAGGGTCCGGGTATAGGGATGCCGGGGGGATTTGAACACCTCTTTTCGGGTGCCCGTCTCAACGATCTGGCCGGCATACATCACGCAGATCCGCTCACACACCGATGCCACCACGGCGATGTCATGGGAAATAAAAATCAGGCCGGTCCGGGTGGTATCCTGTACGGTCTTGATCTCCCGGAGAATCTGGTCCTGAACAATGACATCCAGGGCGGTGGTGGGTTCATCGGCAATGATCAGGGCCGGGTTGCAGGCCAGGGCCATGGCGATGACGGCCCGCTGTTTCATCCCGCCGGAATATTCATGGGGGTAGTCTTTCATGCGCTCGACCGGGATATCCACCAGCGCGAACAACGCTTTCATCCGGTCGGACAGGTCTGTTTCCGATATATCCGGCTGATGCGTGACAATCGCTTCTTTGATCTGTTCATCCACCTGAAATACCGGGTTCAGGGCATTCATGGCCGCCTGAAAAATCATGGCGATTTCCGCCCCCCGCACCTGCTGCCACTGGGTTTCCGTCAACGAGACCAGATCTTCCCCCTGGAACCGGATATGGCCCTCCAGTATCACGGCGTTATCCGGCAGCAGGCCCATCAGGGCCATGCCGATGGTGGTCTTGCCGCATCCGGATTCGCCCACGAATCCCAGGGAATGTCCCTCTTCCAGATCAAAGCTGATATGGTCCACCGCCCTGAGCATCCCTTTTTTGGTCTCATACCCGATGGTCAGGTTTTCTACCGACAGCAAAGACATGATATCAGGATTGTCCCTCCTTTCGCAGACGCGGGTCCAGCACCTCGTCCATGGCCCGGCCCAGCATGTAAAACGCAAGCGTCAGAAGCGAAATGCACAGTCCCGGTGGAATCAGCCAGTAAGGGGCCTGAAACATATGGCCGGATTTCCACACCCATTGAAGCATCATGCCCCAGCTTACCTGGCTGGGGTCCCCGAATCCCAGAAAGGACAGGGCCGCTTCCACGAGAATGGCGGAGGTGACCCGGAAGGTCATGTACAGGAACGCCAGGGGCAGGACATTGGGCATGATATGCCGGAAAATGATGCGGACATGGGAGGCCCCGGCCACCCGGGACGCCTCGATGAACGGCCGGTGCTTCAACGACAGGGTCTGGGAACGGATCACCCGGGATACGGCCGGCCACCGCATGACGGCAATAATGAACACGATGATCCAGATATTGAACTGACCGAACAGGGACGCCAGAATCAGCAGAATCACCAGAGACGGAAGTACCATGATGATGTCTGCCAGACGCATGAGAAACGCGTCCACAAGCCCTCCCGCATACCCGGCGATCATGCCGATGAGGGTGCCGATGACAATGCTGAAAAACGCAGAGGACAGGCCAACGATAAAGGCCACCTTGGCGCCTTCCAGCAGCTGGGCCAGAATATCCCTGCCCACGTTGTCCGTACCCAGCCAGTGGGTGAAGCTGGGGCCTGTGGACAGCTTGATATCCGGATCGATGCCGGTCATGGGATCATACATGGGATCGATGAGCGGCACGAAAAAAGAGGCGACGGCCATGACCATGAACACCCCCAGAATGATCACCCCGGTTTTGCCCAGAGGATTTTGGATAAATATCCGCCAGCCCTTGTAAAACCGCATCAGAAAATACTTGTTCAGCACAAATGAGTCCTTTGGCTAATACGTAATCCGGGGATCCAGCCAGGCATACAGCAGGTCCACGATCAGGTTGGCGCATAGAACCACCAGGGCGATCAGCAGAAAACAGGCCTGGGCCAGGGGATAATCATTGTTGCTCACCGCAAAAATCAGTTCCTTTCCGATGCCCGGCCAGGTGAAGATCTGTTCAGTCAATGCGCCCCCGTTGATGGAAAACGCCAGGGACAGTCCCACGGAAGTGATCACCGGCAGGGCCGCATTCTTTGCCGCATGTTTATTGCGGATCACTTTTTCACTCAATCCCTTGGCCCGGGCCGTCAGGATATAATCCTCTCTGAGCACCGACAGCATGGAGGACCGCATCAAGAGCAGATAGGATCCCAGGTTGATGACAAACAGGGTCAGAAGGGGCAGCATCAGATGATGGAGCACATCCAGAACCCGGGTGATCAATGGCGCGTTTGTGATCCACAGGGCCGGGGTCAACACCCCGCCCAGAGGGAACAGCCCCCATTTGAACCCCAGAATCCAGAGCAGCAGCAGCGCGAACCACGGGATGAACAGGGTATAACAGACCAGCGCGGATATGGACATGACATTGTCCAGCCGCGACCCTTTGTGCCAGGCGGCGATTTTGCCGAGAAACACTCCGACCAAGGCGGCCAGAACCGTGGAAGTGGTGAACAGCAGAACGGTCCATTTAAGTTTGTCCCAGATGATGGCGGCGACCGGCTCCCCGTAGTGAAACGACACACCGAAATGGCCGGTGAAGAAATTTTTCACATAGATCAGGTACTGTTCCCACATGGGCCGGTCCAGACCCATCTGCTGGATGAGGTGGGCCATGTCCTCCGGCGTGAGCATGGGATCCACCATTTTGGATATGGGGTCTCCCGGAGACAGCCGGAACAGAAAAAACAGCGCGGTGAGAATCACGAAAAAGATGACCCCGACCTCCACCAGCTTCAACAGGATATAACCGGGCTTTGCCATGTAAATGCGACCGTTTCCCCGATGCCTTAATCCACGGGTTTGACCATGCACAGAGACCAGATATTTCCGATACCGTCCACCCGGTCCACCCAGCCGGTGAACCGTTTGTTCACGGTGGCTTCGATGATGTGGGGATTGTACAGGGGATAATACGGCACATCTTCCAGAACCATGGCCTGCATCTGAAAAATCATCTGCCTGCGGGCCGGTAAATCCACTGTCGACTGCTGCAGTTCCGCCAGTTTGTCAAACTCGGGATTCCGGTATCCGCTCATGTTCCAGTCTCTGGGGTTGTCGTTTTTGGATGAAAAAAAGGGAGCCAGATATCCCGGGTCCAGATCCAGTTTTCCATATCCCAGCACAAACGCATCAAAATCATGTTTGCCTTTGACGGTTTCCAGAAGTGAATTGAATGCCATAGGCCTGGCAAAGGCGGGCATGCCCAGCTGTCTCAGCCATTCCTGAATCATGGTGCCGGCAAAGGCCCGCTTGGGATCATAATCCGCAGGCGGTGTCAGAATCACGAATTTCTCCATTTTTTCCCCGGAAGGCAACCGGATATCCGACGGTTTTGCCAGACTGCCATCAGGGGCGACCGGTGGAACCTCCCAGGAATATCCGGCATCCGAAAGCATCTGAAAAGCGGTCTTGACACGGGTTTCCTGGTCCATGCCTTCCCCGTACTTTCTCACATCCGGATTGTGCCAGAAACGGTTTCCGGCAGGCACGACGGAATGCATGGGATTGCCGTGATTCTGGAGAATCCGGTCCAGGATGAACGCCTTGTCCACCACCGTGGCCACGGCCTGGCGCAGCACTTTGTCATTGAACGGCGGTTTTCTAAGGTTGAACCCCAGATAATAGAGCGCGCTTTTTTTATTGTAATGCAGATCGATGTCTGAATCTTTTTCCAGATCCTTGAGATAACCCGGTTGAATATCCCACCAGTAGTAATCAATATCCCCTTTTTTCAGAGCCAGGATTGCCACATCCGATGTGCCGTAGATATTGAACAGAACATGGTCCACATACGGGCCTAATGTCAGGTTGCCGATGGTCTGACCCCGTCCGAAAAAATGGGGATTTCCGACCATGTGGATATAGGCGCCTTTCTGGTATTCATGCAGCATGAACGGACCGGTGCCCAGTGGTTTTTCTATCTGATAATCCTGGAGATACCGCAACGGCTTTTCCGTGGCCAGGGCATCTTTACACACCTGTTCCCACTCTTTTTTCGACACCATGGGTGCCGTCATGACCCGGGGAAGAAATACGGCGGAGGGTTCCTTCAAATGAAACACCACGGTATGAGGGTCAAGGGTTTCGACTTTCTCGACAACCTCCCAGTGGCTGTAATATCTGGGAATCTTGAAGTCGTTGAACAGCTGCCGGGTGAACAGCACATCCTCGCTGGTGAAATCGGATCCGTCCGACCATTTGGCCTCTCTGAGCCTGACGGTATAGGTCAGTTCTTTTTCATTGAACACCGCATCTTCCTTTGCCAGCCACGGGATCATCTCCAGGGTCTCGGGATGGCGGCGGAACAATGGCTGATAGATCTGGGACAGAATGTTTTGGGAATTGGCATCGGTTCCCAGCCACAGGTTCAAGGACCGGGGTTCTTCGGGCAACCCGATCTTCAAATACGCGGGTTCTTTGGAACCACTGCACGAAAACAGTCCGGCCGCAGCCAGACCCATCATGGCAACTGTCACCAGAACCAGACAAAGACTTAATGTCAGATCACACGATTTTCTGAACCGCCTGCTTGTACTTTTTCGGATTCGCCCCACTGATTTTCTCCTCGATAAAATTCACCACATCAATTTCTAATTTCTGATTGTTGAACCGGTTGATCCGGGGGATCCCTCCCGGGCTGATACAATTGATCTCAACCAGTTTGTCTCCGATGATGTCAATACCCACAAAGTACAGGCCGTCCTGCCTGAGTTTGGGTTTGATGCGCCGGCAGATCGCTTCCTGGGCCGGCGTGACCTCATGCTTGAACGCCAGGGCGCCGGCATGGACATTGGTGCGGAAATCACCGGATATCGATTTTCTGCCCATGGCGCCCAGAATCTCTCCGTCCAGCAGCAGAATCCGGACATCGCCCTGCTCCTTGACCAGTTTGAGATACTCCTGCACCATGATTGGCTGGCGCTCGGGATAGGGTTTTCCGGCCCTGACATAATAGTTGATCAGGGAGTTGAGGTTTTCCTGGTCCTGGTTGCTGACCTTGATCACACCGTGCCCGCCATGGCCATGCAGCGGTTTGATCACCATGGCCCCGCCGAAGTCGTCGATTATTTTTTTCAACCGGCTGGGATCTCTGGACACATGGGTTTCTGGAATGATATCCGGAAAATTGAGAATATACGCCTTGCTGCAGCAGCTGAGCTGACCCAGGGTATTGTTCACCATAAACACCTGGTCGCTCACAGGGCCCAGAAATTCCAGGGCCTCATGGTTGAGCGGGGGGTCCTTTCTCAAAAACAGGACATCCAGATCGGTGACGGTTTCAAAGATCAGTTCTTCCCGGTTCAGGCAGCAGATCAGATCTGCCCAGTAATCCGTAAGATTCTGATTTCTGGGCACGGAAATATGGCGCATCCTGGCCACGACCTCGTTTCTGCGGACATAAATATCGTGGGGCTCCAGAAAAAACACCTCATGGCCCCGCTGATTACACTCGTACATGATCTGGGCCGTGGTATCCCACACCGGATCGATCTGGCGCAGATCATCCATCAGAAAAGCGATATCCATGGTACCTGTTTACCCCCTCCCGAATCTGGATTTCCCCGGTTGTTCAAACCGGGAATTTAGTCCTTGTAGGACATGACGGCAAAATTGTCAAACCCTTACATAAATTTTCCGATTGGTGTATGGTTTCCGTTCGATAAACAGTTAACAACCTGAAACACAAAGGAACGATATTGTGAAAGACTCGCTTTTCATTCAATTTTACGGCCGGACCGGCAGTGGATGGTTTGATCTGTGCAACGGATTTTCCGACACCTGGGACCTGTGCGCAAGCAAAGGAGAGTTTCTGTGGATACCCATGGAACAGGATCCTGACCAATGGTATGACGAGGCGGCGTATCACCCGATCCCCCTTCCCGGCGAAAAAAGCACCATTTATGTCAGTGCCAGTTATGTCAACCACCTGTATCAGGCCTATCTGTGGGCCATGGCCTATCCGGAGACCCAGGTGATCGTAGGCGGACCGGTGGCATCGGAACGGGATACGGGAAAACCGGGCTGGCAGCCGGTCCATTTCAAGGTGGAAAAACCGTTGCCCCCGAATCTGATTCTGACCGGGCAGAGTGTGGAACAGCTTTTCGGAGTCCCGGAATTTTCGGGCAGATGGCGCCTGGAGCTGCCGTCCCGGATCCCTGATGGCGGACGTATCTATTATTCCTATACCCTTGAAAATCAGTGTTACTGGAAAAAATGCCCTTTCTGCTCCATCGCCCAGCACACGTCAAACCATTTCAGAAAACGGCCTGTGCTGGACCTGGCTTTCAAGGACCTGGAATACAATGGGCACCAGATCGTGCGGCTCAACACCGGGTCCATGACCCCGGAACATATCCGGCAACTGCTGCCCATGCTGCCTGTCAGACCGGACATGGAATACCGGTTTTTCATGCGGGCCGCCGCCGCGGAAACCCGGGCCATGAAAGACGCGCTGGCCATGATGGGGGAGTCGGTTCCCGAATGCACCCTGGGATTCGGCATCGAGTTTCCATCAGACCGCATGTGGCGGTATCTCAACAAGGGCACCCGCATGATCGATGTGATAAAAACCCTTGAATTCTGCACTGAAACCGGTTTTAAGGTCAATGCCAATGTCATTCTGGGGTGGAACAATCTGACGGAACAGGACATCCGGGATCTGGAAGGATTCATGCAGCGGCTTTCCGGAAACACCGTCACCACCCTTCAATTGCGCTGGTTGTTCGCCCACCCGTATACCCCGATCCATGACACCTATGACGGTGTTGAAAACAGCATCCGGCTGGGGCCCTTCAACTGCGGATTCCATGTCACCATCCCCTCGGACCAGATGGCATTGAACCTGGCTGCGGCGGAAATCATCAAAAAGATGTGCGACAAGAAAGGAATACAGCTGCAAGGGTATAAAAATCTGAAAAAAGGCATGGCATCGGGCAAGGATGAATATCTTTCTTGACAATAACAAAAAATTGTACTTGGATACGCGGTATGGCTGTCAGATGATACGCTGACCCATGCGTTCGGCTTAACCTTATCCCAGGATGATTCATGATGAAAAACAAGCGGTTACGGATGAAACACTTTCATTCTCACAGAAGAACAGGGGGGCGGATTTCATGGATCATTGTTGCCGGCCTGATTTTCATGACCTCCACCGGCCTGGCCCAGGAAAAAAAAGTCACCAATCATCTGGGCATGACGTTTATCCGTGTGGCACCCGGCACCTTTCTGATGGGAAGTCCGGATACCGCCCCCCACCGGCAAAGTAATGAAACACAGCATCAGGTCGAAATCAGCGCACCGTTTTTTCTTCAGGAAACCGAAGTCACCCTGGAACAATGGCGGGCCGTCATGGGAAAGGCCATTCTCCTGAAAAAACAGGGGGGGCCGCAAACACCGGTGACCCGGGTCTCTTTTTATGACTGCCAGAAATTCATCAGAAAGCTCAATGAAATGGATACGGCCCGGTACCGGCTGCCGACGGAAAAAGAATGGGAATATGCCTGCCGGGCCGGAACCACCACGGCTTACAGCTGGGGAGACGTCCCGGACTGCAGTCTTGCCATGTACGCCAACACCCCGAAACGGCACGGAGAATGCAGCGCCTATTACCAATCCATCGGACTGCCGGTGAACGGCCCGGCGCCGGTGGGATCCTTTCCGCCCAACCCGTGGGGGTTTTTCGACATGCACGGCAATGTCTGGGAATGGTGTCAGGATGAATATACCGATGACATCAGGGATCCCGGCGTCAACACCTATGACCTGCTTTCCGCCCGTCCCCGGGTCCGCCGGGGCGGCAGCTGGTACCTGTACGGCAGATATATGCGCAGTGCCAACCGGACTTACGCCCATCCCGGTGCCAGGCTTCAGACCACCGGATTCCGTCTTGTGATCGAGGTGAAATGATGCGCGCCAGACTGTTGAGTTTACTCGAAATTTATGAAGAAGAGATCAGCCTGTTCCTGTGGACCGCAGCCCTTCTTTTCGTTATCCGAAGCTCGGGAATCATCCTGAACAATTATGCGGAAACCGCTTTTCTGAAACGGTACGGCGTGGAGTTCATGCCGGTGGTCAACATGCTCAATGCCGTGGCCACCTTCTTCATCACCGGATTTCTGACCATGTTTCTGAGCAAGACATCCGGGGCCCGGCTTCTGTATTATATCTTCATTTTTTCAGGGGTCATCGTCACTGTCATCCGGCTGCTCATTCCCTTTGGCATCGAGCTGCTGTATCCACTTCTGTTCATGCTCAAAAGCCAGTTCGAGCTGCTCCAGGCGCTGCTGTTCTGGAACATGTGCAACGATCTGTTCAACACCCGCCAGTCCAAACGGCTGTTCCCGCTTCTCACCGCCGGCGGTGTCATCGGGCTGATCCTGGGCAGCTTCGGAACCCCGTATTTTGCCCGGCAGTTCAGTATGGACAACCTGTTGTACCTGTATCTGATCACCTGTATCTTCGGCGCTTTACTGATACAGGCCATGGGACGAAGCTACGCCACCCTGATCTACACGGAAAAAACCGGGAAATCAGCCAAAAAGAAAACCCCCATGATCGAAGAGATGAAGCGGGTCTATCCGCTGATCAAGGATTCGATTCTGGTCAAAATCGTGCTGGTGTTGACCTTCATGCCCAACGTGGTGATTCCCATCATGAACTACCAGTTCAACTACGCCGTCAATGAACAGTTTGCATCAGAAACGGCCATGATCCAGTTTTTCGGATATTTCAGGGGATTTCTGAATATCATCAGCCTGTTCATTCTTTTGTTCGTGGGTCGGATTTACGGTAAATGGGGACTGCCGGTGGCGCTCATGTTCCATCCCTTCAATTACATGGTGGCGTTTTTTGCGTTCCTGTTCCGGTTTGACGTGTTTTCCGCCATGTATGCCAGAATGTCCACCAACATTATCCGCACCACCATCAACATGCCGGCCAACAGCATTCTCATCGGCCTGTTCCCCGAATCCTACCGGAACATGATCCGGCCGTTTCTGCGGGGAACGGTGGTCCGGATGGCATTGTTCACGGGGTCCACATTGATTCTTCTGTCAACCCCGTTATTCCATCCCCGGTATCTGACCCTGGTGGCCCTGCCGTTCATGATCGCCTGGGTGGCGGCCCCGTTCGTTCTCAAGTCCAGTTATTCAAAAATTCTGCTGGACCTGATCTCCAAAAACATGCTGGACATCAAATCCATGGATCAGAAAGAGCTGGGACAGATCTTCAACCAGGAGAAAACCCTGTCCACCCTGGAGACCTCTTTTTTGTCGGCCCGGGGAAACGATGCGGTCTGGTATGCAAGGCTCCTGAAAAATTTTTCTCCAGCCCGGCTGGATGAGTTGATTGTCAAAAACCTGGAAAACCAGGATGAACCCACCCAGGTGGCACTCATCAAGCTGATCACGCCCGAATCCGGTCCACGGGCGGCAAGGGATCTGATTCCCCTGCTTTCTTTGGACCGGCCCGAAACCACCATCGCCATTCTCAAACTCGTCCACCGGTACGGCACCCAAACAGAAAAGCATCCGGCCATATCCGAACTGCTTTCCAGTGATCATCCTGTGATCCGGGGCTTTGCCGGTGCCTGTATTCACGGCGGTCACCCTGAAAGACTGGAACAGCTCATCACGGACTGGCTGGCAAAACAGGATCCCGCCTATCGGCAGTCCGGCATTATCTGTGCCGGATTGAGCCGCGGCAAAAAATGGCTCCCTGAACTTAAGGCCATGCTCAAGGCTCCCGGCATCGATCCCGTCATTCCGGATATCATCATTGCCCTGTCCCGGCTTGAAGCCGGCGACATGAATGCACTGGCAGGCAGTTACCTGACCCATGCCCGCACGGATGTCCGCATGGCCGCGCTGGACGCTTTGTCCATTGTCGATGACGAGACCCTTCATAAAACAGTGCTGCTCATCGGCGACCCCCTGGACGAGATCCATGAATTTGCCAAAGAAAAAATCAAAGCCGCCGAATATCAAAATCCCCGGCTCCTGGTGGAATCGCTGGGGCTGCCGTCCACCCGCATCCGAAAAGGGCTCTTCAATCTGCTGGACACCCTGGACATCAAAGAGTTCGATGTGCTGATCTTCGCCAAAAAGAACCTGAAAAAATCCTATGAATACCTGGCCATGGCCGCTTCCCTGGAAAATCTGCCCCAGGGACCCATGCGGGATCTGGCCAAATCCCATCTGATGGAGAAAAAAGAGCTGATTCTGGAAAACATCATCCGGGTCCTGGCCATCCATGACCAGACCGGCCGGATGAGGACCGCCTGGCAGGGAATCTTCTCCGCCGATACCCGGCAGCGGGCCAATGCCATTGAGCTTCTCAACGACATTCTGGACAGAAAAACTTTCAACATCATGCTCCCGCTGCTGGAAAGCCCCACCATCGCCACTACCCTGACAGAAGGAAGAAGACGGGTCAAAATTCCTGAATTTTCTTCCGACGGCACACAGGCAGCCTCTGAGATGCTGTCTTCCCCGGACTGGGTGGATGTAATCCTGGGACTTGGATTGATCGGGGAAGTCCATGATCTGCAACCGGTATCGGACTGGGTAAGGGATCTGACACCGTCCGAGAACCCACATATTTCAAAGGAAGCTCACATGATCTTGAAGAAAACCAAACCTGCACCGGATACGGATGCCCCGGAAAAACTGTCCCTGGGGGAAAAAATTCTTCTGCTGAAGGAAATCGATATTTTTTCCGGATTGAGTGCCTCGGAACTGGCTGCCATCGCCTCTGTGACCGAAGAAATGGAAATAGCCAAAGATGAAGATGTCATCAGGCAGAACAGCATCGGTGAAACCGTATATCTGATCATTGACGGCCAGGTGTCGGTCATCATGGAAAAAGAGGACGGAACCAGGTCTGTGATCGATCAGATGGATTCCGGTGCAGCCTTCGGAGAGATGGCATTGATCGACAATTCTCCGCGATCCGCCACTATCCGGACCATCACGCCATGCCGGTTTCTAATGCTTCACAAACAGGAATTCAAGGAAACCGCCATGGAGTTCCCGCGCATCGCACTCCAGATCTGCTCGGTGCTCAGCCAGCGCATCCGGCACCTGCACTCTCTGGTTCAGGAAAAAAAGATGTGAGTGTCACCGGTCCGATGAATTCAGCAGCCGGACAATGGTATCGGCCAGGTCATCCCGCCCCTGTTGCCTGAGCAGCGGAATCAGGGGGCGGTAAAACGGGGGCCTCACCCGGATGGTGATGTCGAACCGGGCAATATCGTCGGAAGTGATCTCATCGGATTCGAACGCCCGGGTTTTATGCAGCAGCCCCAGGGCCGTGAGTTCGGTCATGGTGCGCACGCACTTTTCACATCTGCCGCAATTGAGCTGATCCGGCACATTGGCCAGACAGACCCGGAAATTCTGAAACGCGGTATCCCATTGAGACACGATGCCAATCTTTTCAAGACGGGACCGTTCATAATCCCGGTGCCGGATTCTCACGGCATAGCTGGAGTATTCCGGGTCCAGCAGCGGGTGGGACCCGCAGGGATGCAGATTGGGAATGTCATAGGAAGAGCCGATGAACATCAGGTGAATCCGGTCACTGAATCCATGGGCCATGGCGGCCAGGACCGCCCCGAAAAAACTGTTCAGCCACAGGTCCCGATCGTCACACAGATGGCGGATATTGGTATACACCGGCACCAGCGTCACCCCGGCATCGTCCGTGATACGTGAAATGGCAGTCACGGCCCGGTCGAACACATGCAGCTTGGCACCCCGCTCTATCACCCCCCCGATATCGAATCCGTGAAGAAAAAATCCGTCCCGGATATAAGCCGGATGGTCTTTTGGATAGTTCATCCGGTTCAGGCGCAGGGCCGCCAGGGAATCCATGCCTCCGGACATGACCATGCCGGTCTGGCCGGGATGAACCGGCACCCGGCTTGCAACGGAAGCGGATTCAAGGGGAATGGGGGCATACCGCCCCTGGGTCCAGTGGGACAGAAGGTGCATGGCCACATGCAGCCCCTCCTTGAGAAACGGACACACCGGCCCGTCCACAAACACCCGTTTTTCTCCCAGATGCAGGGCCGGCAGCAGACAGCCTGTCAGAAACGCGTCCGGGTTGGCGGAAAATCCGCGGGCATGGTCTTCCGGTGTCTTGATGAATATGGTTTTTTCCGGCAGGTCATTGTCTTCAAACGTGACCCGGGCTACGGCCACGGCAAAACCGTCCTCTTGTGCCAACCGGATATGGGTAATTTTCATGGATGCGCCTTTTGATATCTCCTATCCCATGGACAGGAATCAGGGTTTTCGGTTATTGGCCGATGGTTGATCCCGCCTTTTGCACCGCAAAATCAATGAGTTTCATTGCGATGTCCATGCCGGTGGCGGCCTCCAAACCCCGGAATCCCGGAGAATAGTTGACTTCGATCACACTGGGGGGATCCCCGGGCCGTCCCATCATATCCACGCCGGCAATATCCAGGCGGCAGGCCCGGGCCGCCTCGACCGCCGTTTCTCTCCAGGATGCCGGCGGATCGAATGCCTGGGCCCGGCCGTGCCGGTGAATGTTGGTCCTGAAATCATCTGAGGCCGGCGTCAGGGTCATGGCGCCCGCAATCCTTCCGCCGATCACCAGAACCCGGGCATCCATCCGCCCGGACGGAGGAAAAAACCGCTGCACCAGCAAGCCTTTGACCGGATCGAGCCGGGTATTTAAAAAATTTTCGGCCTGTTCCGCATCATCGATTTTGAACACCCCGTCCCCGCCCATACCGCTGGGCTGTTTGACCACCACCGGATATCCTCCCAGGCGGTCCACGGCATCAAAAAAAGGGGCCGGCCGGGTGACAAAACAGGTGTCCGGTACCGGGATACCGGCAGCGGCCAGCACCTGAAGCGTGATATACTGATGCCGGGCAATGGTCACCCCTTCCAGGCCGTTGACCAGGGGAATGCCCAGGGTCTCAAGCTGCCGCAGCACCACGAATCCATACTCGCCCATGGGCGATCCCTGACGGGGCAGCACCACATCGGGCAGAACCACATGGCGCAGATCCTGGGAGACCGCGCTCTGATGCACCGCAATTTCTGAAACCCGGTTTTCCAGCACACAGACGAGCTGGTATGGATCGATGAGCAACAATCGATGGCCCCTGTGCCGGGCCGCCTGATCCAGCCGGCCGTTGGGATGGAAAGCCAGACCATGAATGGTGAGAACACCGATGATCATTGACACTTCTTTCCTTCAGACAGGTCAGGGTCCGGATCATGTTCCTTTACCGGTGGGTCCATATGGGCCGGCATCCAGATGCCCATCTGTTTATTTGTCTTTTCGCTGAAATAGGTGGTGATTTTTCTTGTGTTGTTCCACCGGGCGATCTTCTGGGTGGCCGGATTGTCTTCGCCGATGATGGCAAACACTTTGTAGATCCCGGCCCGGGCCGTCAATCCCTCCAGAAGACGGCGCCCCACCCCCAGAGACCGGTATTCGGGCCGCACCGATGTATAGCCCCTTTCCACACATCCGGAAAAATCCATGCCCGTGGCTGTTTTCAAGCGCCGGATCAACGCATCCCTGGGATGTTTGAGGCAGGAACACCCCACGATCTTTTTGTTTTCCACGGCATAGCCGATCAGACAGGCATTTTCAAGATTGGCCCGGACATGGGTGGCATCCACGGATCCACCGGCCAGCACCATGGCATGGATCCGGTCCAGATATCCCGGCGGCAGGGCCGGCGGAGGCACAAAGTGAAACACCATGGCATCACCCAGAGTGATCCGGACACCCTGATCCCAGCGGAACCGCATCAGACCGGAAGCCGGATACCGGGCCAGGTAAGACAGAATCTGAGACGGGCCTTTCAGGGTCCGCCAGAACGGGACGCCCGGCAACGGATCGATCTCGTCATAGGCATGGATCATGGCCGGCAATGTGCCCCGGTCCGGCAGATCAAAGGAATGCACCACATGGGGATGGTCCAGAATGAACCGCACCAGTTCCGTTTTTGTCTTGTGTTTAAACAGATCCGGACCCGCCACATGGTTCCAGATTCCTGCTTTGGCGGTCCGCCACAACAGGCCGGCCGGCATCTGCTCCAGATCGTCGGGAATCTGCCACCGGATCAGTTTCAAGCCTTTTTCCACCCACTCCGCCAGCATGGCCGGCAGATCCGGCGGCACAACGGTATCCGGCCGGGCCGTCACACTGAAGCACAAAAGACCGGCCTGTTCCTCCCGCCACCGAAGCAGGCGGTCCGTGTCGGAAAACAGATCCAGGCGGGATTCGCGGCACACGGGATCATTGGGGAAAGCCGTGTTCATTTTTTCCGGTCCGGTTTCTGGGTGACCTCATATGCCTGCCTGATGAAATCCTCATCATCGTGAAAAGTTTCCTTTATCTTCAGAATGTCTGGTTCTGAAGCGAAAAACGTATCCACCACGTCCGGATCGAAATGGGTTCCCCGGCCATCCCGGATGATTCCATAGGATCTCTCAAGGGAAAACGCCTCCTTGTAGGGCCGTTTGGAGGTCAGCGCGTCAAACACGTCCGCGATGGCGACAATCCGTCCCACCAGCGGAATCTGTTTGCCTTTCAAACCCCTGGGATACCCGGAGCCGTCCCATTTTTCATGGTGGGTCATGGCCACGATCTCCCCCAGCCGGATGATACCGGTACGTGACCCTTCCAGAATCCGGGCCCCGATAACGGTGTGCTGCTGCATGATGGCCCATTCGTCCGGGTCCAGTTTCCCCGGTTTCAAAAGAATGCGGTCCGGGATCCCGATCTTGCCGATATCGTGCATGGGGGTGGCATACAGAATCGATTCCGAGACCCGCTCCCCCAGCCCCATATTCCGGGCGATGGCGGCCGCGTAATTGCTCATGCGCTGAATATGGGATCCGGTGTCTTCGTCTTTGTATTCCGCGGCCCGGGTCAACCGGTAAATGGCTTCAAGAGAGACGGATTTGATACGGGCGAACGCCTGTTCCAGGTCCCGGGTCCGTTCCGCCACTTGGGTTTCCAGCTCTTTCTGGTGATTGCGCATGTGATCATGATACGCTTTGACCTTGACCAGGGAAGCCACCCGTGCCCGCATTTCGGTCTTGTCCACCGGCTTGGTCAGAAAATCATCAGCCCCGGCTTCAATGGCCTTTATCCGGTCCTCCCTGGCCTGCAGGGCCGTTACCATGACGATGGGAATGATTTTGGTCTCAGGGTCTGATTTCAACCGGGCCGCCACTTCAAACCCGTCCATGACGGGCATCATCACATCCAGCAGAATCACGTCCACCGGCTCTTGCGCCACCACATCCAGGGCCTGTTCCCCGTTTTTTGCCGTCTGTATGCGGTAGCCCAGGGGCACCAGCATCGCCTCCATCAGGCGGAGATTCCTGTCTTCATCATCCACCACCAGTATGACTGGCTGATCGTTCATCATCACTCCTTTTAAACTGGATTCACTTCGGATCTTCAGGTAGATATTCTTTGATCTTTTCCAGAAATTCATGCAGGCGAAACGGCTTGGAAATATAGTCATGGCAACCGGCTTCAAGGATTTTTTCCTTATCGCCCGGCATGGCATTGGCAGTGAGCGCCACCACCCTGATATGCCGGGTGATTTCATTCTGTTTCAAGGCTCGTGTGGCTGAAATACCATCCATGACCGGCATCTGGATATCCATCAATATGAGATCCGGAAAATGTTTTCTTGCCAGGGCAATCCCTTCCCGGCCGTCCATGGCCTCCAGCACGGTGTACCCTCTGTATTGAAGCACATCCCGGAACAGCTTGCGGTTCTGGGGCTCATCTTCCACAATCAGAATCGTTTTGTTTTTTGCATTGTCCATGGAACATCCTTTGACGAACTGGTGTTCATTTCTGTGTCACCGGAATTATGACTGAAAAGGTCGATCCTTTTCCCTGTCCTTCACTGACCAGAAATATTTTTCCGCGGTGGAGCGTCACCAGGTCCCGGGTCAGGGACAACCCCAGCCCGGTGCCGGGATTTTTGCCCTGCCGGGTGCGGTTGATCTGAAAAAACGGTTCAAACACCTTTTCATGATAGGCCGGGTCGATCCCCGGGCCGGTATCAGTGACCGATATCTCCACACAGGGCTCATCCAGCCTGGTCTCATTCCGGCCGGTTTCAGAACCGGCACAGGTCTTTTCGCGAACCCGGTCCGCCCGGACAGTGATGGTGCCACCGTCCGGAGTGAATTTCGCGGCATTGGAAAGCAGATTGTACAGAATCTGTTTAAGCCGTCTCTGATCCGCAATGATCTCAGTTTCCCGGATCTTCCGGGCCACCTCTTTTTTCAGGGTGATACCGTGTTTGGCTGCCTTTTCCTTGATCATCATCAGGCTGTTGTCAATCAGGTCGGACACGTTCACCCGGGACAGTTCCAGTTCGGTTTTTCCCGACTCCACCCGGGACAGGTCCAGAATATCGTTGATCAAAGACAGCAGGTGTCTGCCGCTTTCCAGGATATCATCCACATATTCCTGCTGTTTGTCAACCAGCGGCCCGAAATACTGCTCCTTGAGCACTTCGGAAAACCCGATGATAGCGTTGAGCGGAGTCCGCAACTCATGGGACATACCGGCCAGGAAATCGGATTTCGCCCGGTTGGCCCGCTCGGCCGCCTCTTTTGCCTGTTTGAGTTCATTTTCATACTGCAAGAGCTGGGTGATGTTTTCCTTGACCGCCACAAAATGGGTGATGTCCCCCTGGGGGGTCCGGACCGGAGAAATAGAGGCCCGTTCCCAATATACCGTTCCGGTTTTATCCCGGTTGCAGAAAGTCCCGTGCCAGCTTCGGCCCGACAGAATCGTCTGCCACAATTTCTTGTAAAACAGCGGTGAATGTTTGCCGGATTTCAGCAGTCTGGGATTTTTTCCCATCACTTCTTCAAGGGTATAGCCGGTCAATTCGGTGAATTTGGGATTGGCATATTCAATATTTCCATGCAGGTCCGTAATAATCACGGTGGCCGGACTCTGTTCAACGGCGGTGGCCAGTTTTTCAAGTTCCTTTTCCGACTGTTTTCTGGCGATGACGATCCCCAGCTGTTTGCCGATTTCTTCAAAAATTTCCAGAAGGGATGAATTTGGTGTCTGTTTTTCAGGACTGAAAAATTCCAGCACCGCCGCCAGATGGTCTCCCACCATGACAGGGAATGCAAATCCACCATGAAGCCCGATTTCTCCGACATGCCGGACCCGGGGAAAATCCGGATAGATGGCCAGATCCTCGAACCACACGCTTTTTCTGGCCGTCATGACCCGCCCGATCATGCCCTGTCCGGGGCTGAAAACCGTCTGCTCAGTGATCTTTCTGAATGTGGCAAACCGCGTGTCATCTTCCAGATACCAGATGTCTGTGGGATTTAGTTGATCCGATTTTTCTTCATCTGCTTCATACACATGTCCCACCGGCCAGCCCATATAGCGTGCGATGCCATCCACGGCAGCCTGAAGGGCCTCGTTCGAGGTCGCTGCCGTATTGGCCGAGGCTGCCACGTCCTTGAGAAGCAACAGTTTCTTCCGGCTTTCTTCCAGGGCCAGGTTTGCCTGTTTTCGAAGGGAGATATCATGGGCGATACCCAGGGTATAGAGAAACTGTTTGTCCGGCCGTGAAATTTCATTGTCCGGCACATCCCAGTATCCCCGGGCAGACAGCTGAACAAAGGTAAAATTGAGGGCGTAGTCCTGAGACCCTTGATTTTTATGTATCAAGCGGACATCCAGGTTCTTTTGCCTTCTCTCTCCGATCCGATGCTCCACCAGGCAATATCCAAATTTCTTCCGGTCGTCTGGATGCAGCAGATCCGCCATGGGCCTGCCTTTGAGTTCGGCCGGATCATATCCCAGCTGCCGGACGGCCGAAGAAATATAATCAATGGCCCCGTCTTCCGTGACGCGATAGATAATATCCGGTGTCAGCTCCACCAGGACCCGGTACCGTTCCTCACTCTCCCGGATACTGGCTTCCGCCTGCCGTCTTCGGGCGATCTCCCGCGTCAGTTCGCGGTTTTTCACTTCCAGGACCCGGGTCCGCTTCCTGACCAGGTCTTCCAGTTGGTTCCGGTGATCGGTCAGGGCCTGTTCCGCCTGCTTGCGCTCGGTGATATTTTCATGGGCCACCACCAGCCGCACAGCCGATGAATTGCAAAAACAGGTGACCCGGCCGACAAACCATCGCTGTTCATCCGGAGAATGGCAGGGATATTCCATGGAAAAGGTTTTGACATCCCCAGCCAGCACCGCCCGGATCCCCCGGGCAAAATTTTGAGCCAGATCTTTGTCCTCTCCGTTCACTGCATCGCATACCGCCAGATAATCCGCCCCTTCACAGACATGGGTTGAGGCCGGCCCGTTGGATAAGGCAAAATCCCGCCATGCCTGGTTCACGGCAATGATTTTGCCGGTTTCATCCAGCACCGCCACATGGGCGGTCAATGCATCGATGGTGGCCACCGCAAACTGTTTGGCCCGGGCCAACTTCCGGTGTATGCTTTCCTGTTGCAGCCGGTTGACCAGAAGCATGCCCAGAAATACCGTCCCCAATGGATAGAGCACGATGAGGGGCAGTGTGATTTTCAGCAGCACCACCCTGGCGATACCCAGCGGTAGCAGAAGCATCAATCCCAGCATGACCAGGTGAACCACCAGACCGAACACATAGAGTTGGCGCCAGGACACCTCCACCAGTGGTGTTTTCAGATACCGGCCCCAGACAATTCCGATACAGCCGGAAAAAACAATGACAGTCACTCCGGTCCAGGCCCCTGTCCCACCCTGACCCGCCCGAAACAGGGCTGTCATCACCATGGCCACTGTTGTCGGGACCCATCCGAAAAAAAGCCCGGACATGCTCAGCAGGATTGACCGGCAGTCTATGATCACACCGGGCGCCACTGCCCAGGGAACCGTCATGGCGGCCATGCCCATGGCGCCTGTGAACATGCCGAATAAAATCTGAGTCTGAAGGGTTTTTTTCCGGGGCCACCTCGCCGTGACCAGATCAAACACATATGCGATGGCCAGCAGCAACGCCAGGTTATGAATCATGTCAAGCACGGGCAGATAATTCATACCGCCCCGCATATATCTGATTTCGCCGGAATCATGACTTTTTTTATCTTTGACATTTGTATTTTGTAAGTGTTATTTTGTATCTTTTCGTTGATAATGCATTTCTGGATCGAATTTATTTTTACATTGACAAACAATTGAATAATTTATAGTATTAAGAGTTTTTATTATGATTATAAAAAATCAACGGAAAGCGGTACACGCATTGATTTGACAAGGAGAGTTTAACCATGTACGCAGTGATCAGAACCGGCGGTAAGCAATACAGGGTTCAGGAAAACCAGATCCTGAAGGTTGAAAAACTGGCGGGGACCGAAGGTTCGGAAATCGAATTCAACGATGTTCTCATGTACTCGGACGGAGAGACCGTCACTCTGGGCAACCCCGTGGTGGAAAACGCCGTGGTCCGTGCCCATGTCCTGGAACAGGGACGGGACAGGAAAACACTGGTTTTCAAGTACAAACGGCGCAAGGGGTACCGGAAAATGCAGGGCCACCGGCAGCACTATACCCAGATTAAAATCGCGTCCATTTCTGCATAAAAATAAAAGAGGAGAGGTGACACATGTCTCATAAAAAAGCCGCCGGCAGTTCAAAAAACGGCCGGGATTCAAACGCCCAGCGCCGGGGGGTCAAAAAATTCGGCGGACAGACTGTTTCAGCCGGCAATATCATTGTCCGGCAGGTGGGCACCAAAATTCATCCGGGCAACAACGTGGGAATGGGCAAGGACTTTACCCTGTTTGCCCTGATCGACGGGGTGGTGACATTTGAAAGAAAGGGCCGCGACCGTAAAAAAGTCAGTGTCTATGCCGCGTGAGATTTGTTGATGAGGCAGTGATCACCATCCGATCCGGTGACGGCGGACCCGGATGCACCTCTTTTCGAAGAGAGCGGTTCATCGAACGGGGCGGGCCGGACGGCGGTGACGGCGGTGACGGGGGCCATGTCATTTTAAGAACAGACCCGGGCAAGCGCACCCTGTATGATTTTCACCGCCAGAGAATGCACCGGGCACAAAACGGGGCCCCGGGAATGGGCCGTCTGAAACACGGAAAAAACGGGGGCCACTGCTACATCGACCTGCCGCCGGGGACCCTGGTCCGGGACGCCGATACCCTTGACCCCATTGCCGATCTCACCCGGGAAGGGGAGGAACACATCATTGCCCACGGGGGAAAAGGTGGCCGGGGAAACAAACGGTTTGCCACATCCACCAACCGGGCCCCCCGGTATTCCCAGCCCGGAATTCCCGGTATCGAACGAAAGCTCAAACTCGAGCTGAAACTGCTGGCGGACGTCGGGATCGTGGGGCTGCCCAATGCCGGAAAATCAACGCTGATCGCCGCCATGTCCGCAGCCCGCCCAAAAGTCGGGGCCTATCCGTTCACGACCCTGACCCCCACCCTGGGCATGGTCACCCCGCCGTTCGGAGAACCCTTTGCCGTCGCCGACATCCCGGGAATCATCGAAGGGGCCCACCAGGGAACCGGTCTGGGGATCAAGTTTCTCAAGCATATTGAACGGACCGGCATATTGATCCATCTGATCGATGCCGGCGCCATCGATCCCCAGTCCCCCCTGACCGCGTATGAGACCGTCAACCGCGAACTGAATCTTTACAGCCGGTCCCTGGCGGAAAAAAGCAGAATCATCGTGCTCAACAAAATCGACCTGGCCGGCACCGATCACCGGGTGGCCAGTTTTTGCCGGGCCGTTCCGGATATCGAGGTGCACACGGTATCCGCCGCCACCGGCCAGGGGGTTGACAAACTGATCAAACTGCTGGCATCCCGCCTTCAAAAAGAGTGATCCAATGAAAGCCGGGCTTTTCGGGGGCACATTCAACCCGGTTCACATGGCGCACATCCGGATTGCCGATCATGTCCGACAACAGCTTGAACTGGACAAAATCTTTTTTTTTCCTTCCGCCACCCCGCCCCACAAACCAGGGACCGATCTGGCACCGGCAAAGGACCGGTACGACATGGTGGTCGAAAGCCTGAAACACAAAGACGGGCTGGTGCCCTCTGATATCGAAATTTCAAGAAAAGGCCCCTCCTATACCATTGACACGATCGGGGTGTTCACGCGCAGATACGGGGAAACCTGCCGGTTTTATCTGCTCATGGGATCGGATGCGTTTTTCGACACCCCTTCCTGGAAACGGCAGAAAGACATCTTTGCCGCAGTCTCCATCGTTGTCATGCCCAGGCAGGGAACGGTCGCGCCCCCGGAAATCCAATCCTTTCTTGACGAACAGATAGCAAAAGGCTACACATGGCACCAGGAGGAACAACAGTTCGCTCATGACCGGCTCAAGCCGGTCCGGGTATGTCCGGTTCCCCTGATTGACATATCCTCCACCCTGATCCGCAACCGGGTGAAACAGCATCTGCCCATCAAAGGGCTGGTTCCGGCGCCGGTGGAAAAAATTATCCGTGAAAGGAAGCTATATTTATGACTGACGCATCCCAAGAGCTGACACCCTATCTGACCAGTATTTTCAGCCGGAAACCCAGGTCGGTCACCGCCATCGATGTCAGCACATTCACGTCATACACCGACAGGCTGATTATTGTCGAAGCCGGCTCCCACCGACAGGTCACCTCTCTGGCCGAACATGTCGTCACCCGGCTGAAATCCCAGAAAATCCAACCTCTGGGAACCGAAGGCATCAAGGAAGGCGAATGGGCGCTGCTGGATTACGGCGCCTGCATCATCCACATATTTGAAACCGGTGCCAAATCGTTTTATGATCTGGAAGGACTTTGGAGCGATGCGCCCCGCCTGGACCTGTCTGAATTCGACCCTTCCTTGAAAGCACCGGGAGAGGCCCCATGACCCCGACCCCCGTGAACATCCTCATGATTCTGGACGGGTGGGGCATCAACGAGCAGACACAGGGCAATGCCGCAGCCCAGGCGGACACGCCGTTTCTGGACCGTCTGATGGCCCGGGCTCCCCATTGCCGGCTGACCTGTTCCGGCCCGGCCGTGGGGCTGCCCGACGGGACCATGGGCAATTCCGAGGTGGGGCACATGAACATCGGGGCCGGCCGGCGGGTCCTCCAGGACCTGATCCGCATCAACACCGCCATCGATGACCAGTCCTTTTTCGACAACCCGGTGCTGGCATCCGCCATGGATACCGTGACACAGGCAGGCAAGGCCCTGCACTTCATGGGTCTGCTGTCGGACGGCGGGGTTCACAGCCATATCTCCCATCTGCTGGCCCTGGTGGACATGGCCCGGCACCGCAGCGTGAAAAATGTGTATATTCATGCCATTCTGGACGGCCGGGACACCCCGCCCAAAAGCGGCATCGCTTACATGAACCAGCTGGTGCGGTACCTGGACCGGCACGGATACGGCCGGGTCAAAACCATTGCCGGCCGGTACTGGACCATGGACAGAGATACCCGGTGGGACCGGGTTCAAAAAGGGTACGATCTGATGACCGCAGCCGCTGGGAAACGGCACACCGACCCTGTGGCGGCCATCCAGTCCGCCTATGACCAGGAAGAGACCGATGAATTTGTCTCCCCGGTGTTCATTGAAGACCGGCCCGGGTCCGATACCGGCACCATCAGAGACGGGGACGGGGTCATCTTTTTCAATTTCCGGGCCGACCGGGCCAAGGAGATCACCCGGGCCTTCACGGAAAAAAAATTTTCAGCATTCAACCGGCAGATGACACCGGCATTGTCCTGTTTTGTGACCATGACCCGGTATGATGACACATTCGACCTGCCGGCCGCCTTCGGTCCCCAGCGGCTGACCCAAATTTTCGGCCAGGTGCTGAGCGACCGCGGGATCCCGCAACTGAGAATCGCTGAAACCGAGAAATACGCCCATGTCACCTATTTTTTCAACGGCGGGGAGGAAACCGCGTTCAAAGGCGAAGAGCGGATTCTGATTCCCTCTCCCAGGGATGTGGCCACCTATGACCAGAAACCTGAAATGAGCGCCTGTGAAGTGGCTGAACAGGCATGCCGGGAAATCCGGTCCGGCCGGTTCCGGTTCATTGTTCTCAATTTTGCCAACATGGACATGGTGGGGCATACCGGCGTGTTCAGCGCCGCCGTCAAAGCCTGTGAGACCGTGGACCGATGCGCCCGGCAGGTGGTGGAGGCCATCTGGGACACCGGGGGAACCGCCTTTGTCACGGCCGATCACGGCAACTGTGAGCAGATGCTGGCTTCGGACGGGTCACCCCATACGGCCCATACCCTGAACCCGGTGCCGTTCATCATCGCAAAAAAAGGGCTGCCCGACATGGCTTTGAAAAACGGCATCCTCGGAGACATCGCCCCCACCATCCTCAAGATGCTGGACCTGGCCCAACCCGGGGAAATGACCGGCACCCCCTTGACAATCGATTGAAACCGGAGAGACTTCCCCCCATGGAACAGATAACCGACTATATCACCGGCCAGGCCATCGACCTGGTCGGCCCGGAAATCAGCCGTCAGAATTTCGAGAAATTTCTGGTGGAAACCAAAGGATACGACAAGCAGGAAATCCAAGTCAATGAACCGCTGACCGTCCAGTTCCAGGGAGAAGATTATGTATCTTCCATCGATCTGGTGGTCTGTGTCAAAGACCGGGCCGTGATGGCCGTCACCTGTGTGGCCGGTTCCATCGGCTCATATGAACGGGAGATCCTGGCAGGCGCCAGGCTGGTGAGGCAGTATCAGATTCCCTTTGCCGTGTCCACGGATGCCAGGGACGCAGTGGTCATGGATACGCTGACCGGCAAACCCATCGGCAGGGGGTTGGCTGCCGTGCCGTCCAGGGAACAGATGCAAAACAAGATGCCCGGTCTTGTGTTCGAGCCCCTTGATGAAACAAGAAAGGAGCGGGAGATGATCATCTACCGCTCCTTTAACCTGGAAAAAGTCAACCGGTAACGTTACATTTCCCGTTGACAGTGCTTGCAGATTTTGGCCTTTTTTTTGATTATTTCCGCGCAATAGGGACATTCCCGGGTGAAATGCCGTTCATGCAGCTGATCAATGGCGTCCTTTACCCCGGCATCCAGGGCCGGTGTGGGAAACTTGTGGTTGATCAACGGCTCGATGGCCTCCACGCCGCCCAGCTCACCGACCATTTCGGCGGCCTTGAGCCGGGCACGGTTGGGAATCGACGCATCCAGAAGCATCTTGAGAATTTCATCCCAGTCTTTTGAGATATAAAAATCCGTGAGAATGGAAAACGCCTGTTTGGTTTTTTCCTTGAGTTCGTTCTGACGGATCAGGGTTTCGTTGTCCAGCTTGGTGCCGGTGGCCCCCACCGGACTGAACACGGGCATGTATTCAAAATTTTTCTGTCCCGGTTCGTTGATGCACCGGTAGGATGCCGGGGCTTCCATGGTATCTTTGAGATGGTCCCATCCTTTTCTGTAAGACGGACAGTCATCATTGAAGCACACAAACAGATACGGGGTACCCCATCCCAGTCCATCGGAAAAATTGATGGGCGGCACTTCCCACAGGGTCATTTTTTCATTGCAGTGGGGGCAGGCCGGTTTGTCCATATGGATAAATCTGTCCAGCAGTTCTTCTTTTGTTTCAAATGCCATTATGGTTTTCTCCTTGTAAAATTCTGACGGCTTGAATCAAAATAATCAGCCCCCTGCGCTTGTCAATCAATTATCGATGGATACCCTCTTACTGGATCACCGCCAGGACATCGTCCCTGGCCACGGCATCGCCTGTATCAAAATGGATGGCGGCAATGGTGCCGCTTTTGGGTGCCGGCAGGGCGTTTTCCATTTTCATGGCCTCGATGACCACCACGGTTTCGCCTTCTTCCACGGCCTCTCCCACCTGTTTCTCATACCGGATCACCATGCCGGGCATGGGGGCCGTCACCGGGGTGCCATCGCCACCGGATGGCGTTGATTTTGCTGTCTCCTGTTTTGCCGGTGCGGGTTCGGTCCTGACTTTTTCCGGAGTTCCGGTCGAAGGAGATGGCGTCCCGGAGGCCGGGGACGGGGACGGGGATGCCTCAGGTGCCGGTGCCACATGGGAAATCCTGGGACTGCCGCCCTGCTCTTCCACACCGATCTCAAAGCAGTCCCCATCCACGAACACCTTGAACATCCTTGTGTTTTCGGTTTTTTCAAAGGCCGGCTTCTGCACCAGTTCCCCGGCTTTGGCTTTTTTGATCAAGGCATCCTGTTTTTTCACATCTTCCAGCGTGATGGGGTTGAGGGCGTCCGGGATCTCTTCCAGCCCGTATTTCTGTTTGAGAAATTTCTTGCCGGTCACGGGGAACAGTGCGTACAGCAGCAGGTCTTCCTCATTTCTGGCCAGGTCCCCGATCTCTTTTTTGGCTTTGTCCAGTTCCGGCTCCAGCACCTGGGCCGGCCGGCAGGTGATGGGCTCTTCCCCCCTGGCATAGCCTTTCAGCGCTTTTTTCCGGACTTCCGGATCGATGGGCACGGAGGTCTTGCCGTAAAGGCCGTAGCACAGGTCCTTGACCTGGCCGGAGATCATCTTGTACCGTTCTTCTTTGGTATCGAACAGCACATTGTTCACGGTCTGGGTCCCCACGATCTGGCTGGTGGGGGTGACCAGGGGAATCTGGCCCAGCTCTTTTCTCACCCGGGGCAGCTCTTTGTACACCTGGCCGATCTTGTCCAGGGAATCCATCTCCCGCAGCTGGTTCACCAGGTTGGACAGCATCCCGCCGGGGGTCTGGTGCAGCAGCACGTTGATATCGATGAGCGACACCTTGGTGTCGTCCAGCAGATGCTTGTATTTGGGCATCACCTCTTTTTCCAGGATCTCGTTGATCTCCGCCAGGGCCCGGATATCGAACCCGGTGTCCCGGCTGGTGCCCAGAAGGGTCATCACCAGCGGCTCCAGAGCCGCATGGGAGGTGCGGTAGGCATAGGGGGTCACACAGGTGTCGATGATGTCCACCCCGGCCTCCACCGCCTTGAGATGGGTCATGGGGGACATACCCGAGGTGAAATGGCTGTGCAGGTGAATCAGCGGCTTGACGCTGGCCTTCAGGGCCTTGACCAGTTCGTAGGCATCATAGGGGGCCATCAGCCCGGCCATGTCCTTGATACAGATGGAGTCCGCACCCATCGCTTCCAGCTCTCTGGCCTTCTTGACATAATACTCCAGATTGTACACCTCGCCGCCCAGGCGGGGTTCGGTCAGGGTATAGCAGATACACCCCTGGAAATGGGCCCCGCATTCCTTGATCACCGGCACCACAGTTTCAAAATTGCGGTAATCATTGAGGGCGTCAAAGGTTCTGAAGATTTCCAGGCCGTTGTCCACGGTCTTTTTCACGAACAGTTTCGCCACATCATCGGCATAGTTCCGGTACCCCACCAGGTTCTGGCCCCGCAGCAGCATGGAAAACGGGGTTTTCCTGAAATACCGCTTCAAGGTGCGCAGCCGCTCCCAGGGGTCCTCTCCCAGAAACCGGTGCATGGTGTCAAACGTGGCACCGCCCCAGACCTCCACGGCCCAGAATCCGATCTCATCCATGCGTTCGGCCACCGGGATCATGTCTTCGGTCCTGCCCCGGGTGGCAAACAGGGACTGGTGACCATCCCGCAAAGAGATATCTTCCACTTTTAAAGGATTCTCCGCCCGGGGCCGGTCCGCATCATAATTCATTGGTGTCGTTTTAACCTGGGTATGTTCCGTCATAACTGTTTTCTCCCCAAAAAAAAGATTTATTTGAACATTCGCATCTGCATCATGGTGCCGGCCTGCATCATGGCCTGGCGGCCGGTCAGGCCCCAGATGTTGAGCCCGGGCCCGGCCGGCATGCCTGTCCTGCCGGGTTCGCTTGATCCAATGAGCGATCCATCCGCCGCCAGACCTGCCTGGGCCGCTTCAAGGTCTGTCATGTAAGCCGTCACTGCCGCCAGGACCGCCGCCTGTTTTTTCCTGTCCATGGATTCCCCCCCCTTTTTAAACCGGAATGTTCCCGTGTTTTTTTGCCGGCCGCATTTCCCGCTTGGTGGCCAGGGCTTCCAGCGCATCGATGAGCCGGGGCCGGGTTTCGGACGGGACAATCACGGCATCCACATACCCCCTGGCCGCCGCGCAATAGGGATTGGAAAACCGCTCATTGTATTCCGCGATTTTTTCCTTTCGTTTGGCGGCCGGATCATCCGCCGCCTTGATCTCTTTGGCGTGGATGATGTTGGCGGCTCCTTCCGCCCCCATGACCGCGATCTCGGCGCTGGGCCAGGCAAATGCCATGTCCGCTCCCAGGTGCTTGGAGCACATGGCCAGATAGGATCCCCCGTAGTCCTTGCGGGTGATCAACAACAGTTTGGGCACGGTGGCTTCGGAATAGCACCACAACAGCTTTGCCCCGTGGCGGATGATGCCTCCCCACTCCTGATTGGAGCCGGGCAGGTATCCGGGCACGTCGGCAATGGTGAGCATGGGAATGTTGAACGCGTCACAGAACCGGATGAACCGCGTGGCCTTGTCCGACGCATTGATGTCCAGGCATCCGGCCAGGTGGCTGGGCTGGTTGGCGATAATGCCGATGGACCGGCCGTTGAGCCTGGCAAAACAGGTCACGATGTTTTTGGCGTAATACTGGTGGGGTTCGAAAAAAGTGCCGTCATCCACAATGGACCGGATCACTTTTTTGATGTCATAGGCCCGGTTGGGATTGTCCGGGATCACCGTGTCCAGGTCCGGATCCATGCGGCCGGGATCGTCTTTGGGCGGTACAAACGGCGGATCTTCCATGTTGTTGGCGGGCAGATAGGACAGCAAAGCCTTCATCTGAAGAATGCAGTCCTCATCCGATTCGCAGGCAAACTGGGCCACGCCTGATTTTTCGTTGTGGGTCATGGCGCCGCCCAGGTCTTCAAACGAGATCTCCTCTCCGGTGACCGCCTTGATCACGTTGGGACCGGTGATGAACATATAGCTGCTTTTCTTGACCATGAACACGAAATCGGTCATGGCCGGGGAATACACGGCCCCGCCGGCGGTCGGTCCCATGATGGCGGAAATTTGAGGAATCACCCCGGAAGAAGCGGAATTTCTGAAAAAGATCTCCCCGTATCCGGACAGGGCATCGATCCCTTCCTGAATCCGGGCGCCGCCGGAGTCATTCATGCCGATGACCGGGGCCCCGGCCTTGAGGGCCATGTCCATGATCTTGCAGATCTTTTTGGCCTGCATCTCCCCCAAAGATCCGGCCCGGGCCGTGAAATCCTGGGCATAGGCAAACACGACCCGGCCGTCCACTTTTCCATGCCCGGTCACCACCCCGTCCGCCGGAATGTTCACTTTTTCCATACCGAAATTGGTACACCGGTGGGTGACAAACATATCCAGCTCCCGGAACGTACCCGGATCAAACAGGCGGTCCAGCCGTTCTCTGGCATTGAGCCGCCCCTGTTCCCGCCGCTTTTCCAAAGCCGCGTCTCCGCCCATTTTCAAAATTTCTTGTTCTTTCAGTTTCAGGGTCTGAATATTGTCTGCTGTGGTGCCCATAATAGAAATCCTTCCATGTTCCTTGGTTCATTCATTGGCTCAACTGAATTCTGACGGCGGACTATTCCACGCTGAACCGCCATGCACAATACCACTCCTCCGGATGGGAATCCGGTGGACATCCGATACAGGTTGTTTTGATATTCGGATCAAATGCCGATGCAAAATAGGTGTATTCAACCAGTCCGGCTGACTTGCATGGATAATCCGGCAGATTTTTGCGCTTTCTGGCTGCCTGGACCCGGCATTCATTCATCTGAAATACAAAACTTTTGGGACCTTCGTCAACAATAGATTGCGTATTGATGAAAGAATACATCCGGAAATTCAGCGCTTTTTTCAGGCCGTCCAGCCCGGACCGCTCTTTCAGTCCTAAAAACCGTTTGACGGCATGGGCCTCGTACGGAGAAAACTTGCCCCAGCAGGAATCATTGCACCGCTTGGCATCGTTCATGCCCCGGACCTTTTCCACTGCCTGGAACCAGACCCCGTCCATGACCAGCCAGTTTTTGGCCAGTCCCTGGAGCAGTTCGTTCAACCGTTTTTCATCCATGTCCGCCACCGCTCTGGGCAATCCGTTTTCCAGCTCGAAATCCAGAATATCGGCCAGGCGCTTCATGGAAATGTCCCTGCCCCTGGGCATCACCGTGTCCATCATCTCCAGTGCGGCATCCATCCCCATCTGGTGCCGGACTTCGGCAAACCAGAACCCGTAATGCATGATCATGCGAAACACCATATCCATCATCAACCGCCCTTTGTCCTCCCTGGGCAGATTCATAAACGCGGGCAATCCTTCAGTCATTTGAACGCTCCTTTATTCAACTGGTGGTAAAGTGCCAGATAGGTCCGGGCTTCTTCTTTTCTGCCTCTTTTGGCGCATCCGTTGCCATAAATCCGGCATTTGTTTTTGAGTACGGAAACCGCTGCCGAATGCTGCTTTTCAGACAATGTTCCGGATTCAACCAGGTTCCGGATCGCTTCAATGCGGAACCGGTCCTGGGAATGCTGTCCGGACAGCTGGTCCGCATGTCCCCCGTACTTGACGGTCAAAGCCTCGTCAATCAGATGGATCGGCGTGTCCACACTGACCCGAAGCCAGAACTCATAATCTTCACACACAGGAAAATCCGGCCGGAACATCCCTTTTCTTTCAAACAGTGTTTTTTTGATCATCACGGCGGACGGGCTGACCAGGCACAGATGCAGGGACGGCTCGAAAATCATGCCGGAAAGTTTCTGATGCTTTTTCATGGGATTCACACGGACCCCGTTGCGAATCCAGATCTCCTGGGTCTGGCAGATGAGGGCGTCGGGATGGGCTTTGAAAAAAGCGGCCTGGCAGGCCAGTTTTTCAGGCTTCCATTCATCATCGGAATCCAGCAGGGCCACCCACTCTCCGGTGCTGTGCCGGATGCCTGAGTTTCTTGCACTGCTGACGCCCGCGTTCGGCTGGGTCAAAACGGTTATACGGTCTTCATAGTCAGCCAGTACTTTTGCCGTCTGATCCGTGGACCCATCATCCACCACTATGATCTCTTCTGGCACAAGCGTCTGGGCCAGAACGGAATCAATGGCCCGGCCAAGGCTCCAGGCCCGGTTGAAGGTGGGGATGATTACACTGATCTGGGGTGCATGGGGCCGTGTCATGATCCGTCGTTTATAGCATGACCCTGGTATTTGTACAAACCGGATTCCTTTTTTTCCGGAATACTCAAAACCCATTCAGCCGTGCCGGTCATCGGCACCAGACTGAGAGCGCTGAGGGGCATCCGTTTGGTCAAACCATTTCAAAAAATATAAAATGATGTGAAGAATCAGGATCATAGGGTGTTTTATCCTTGCTTTTTTTTGTTTTTTTTTTCATAATGAGAACCGTTTTTTTATTTATGAGAAATCCTTGACAATCCCGTCCAAATCTTTTTATGAAGCCCGTGAATGTTTGGATATGCATCATCAACAAATGAGGATATTATGGCAAAAGGCAAGAACGTCATCCATGTGATCGATACCCACTGGTGCAAAGGGTGCGGTATCTGTGTTCATTTCTGTCCCAAACAGGTGCTGGAACTGGACACGAACGGCAAAGCCCGGGCGGTTCGACCCGAAGACTGCATCGCCTGCAAGTTGTGCGAACTTCGTTGCCCTGATCTGGCAATACAAATACAAGAGACTCAGGAAGGGGAAAATGACTCAGAAAAATAACATCAGATTTGTCCAGGGGAATGAAGCCTGTGTGGAAGGGGCCCTGTATGCGGGTCTCAATTTTTTCGCGGGCTACCCCATCACCCCGTCCACGGAAATTGCGGAGCACCTGTCTGAAAGACTTCCCCGGCTGGGCGGCAAATTCATCCAGATGGAAGATGAGATCGCTTCCATGGGGGCGATCCTCGGGGCATCCCTGACCGGGAAAAAAGTGATGACCGCCACCTCCGGACCTGGATTTTCCCTGAAGCAGGAGGCCCTGGGATACGCCTGCATGGCCGAGATTCCCTGTGTCATCGCCAATGTCCAGCGGGGCGGTCCCTCCACGGGAAACCCCACCCATGTCAGCCAGGGGGATGTCAATCAGGCCAGATGGGGCACCCACGGTGACCATGCCATTATCGCGTTGACCGCATCCAACAACCAGGACGTGTTCAAGATCACGGTGGAAGCATTCAACCTGGCGGAAACCTACCGCACACCCGTCATCGTTCTTCTGGATGAAGTGGTGGGCCACATGCGGGAAAAACTCACCCTCCCGGATTCCGACGAGATCCCGGTGGTGAGCCGGCTGCGCACCTCGGTGCCCAAGGGCGTGGATTACCATCCGTACCTGCCCAGGGAAGACGGGCGTCTGCCCATGTCCGACTTCGGGGCCGAACACCGGTACAACGTCACCGGACTGTTCCACGACATGTGGGGATTTCCCAGCAACAACCCCAAGGTGGTCAGTGAACTGCTGCGCCACCTGGTGGACAAAATCGAAAACAACGTGGACAGCATGACCCATTACAAGGAATACTGGCTGGATGACGCCGACTATATCCTGGTTTCCTACGGATCATCGGCCCGGTCCGCCATTCATATCGCCAAGAACCGCCGGGCCCGGGGCGTGAAAATCGGGGTTCTGGAACTTCAGACCCTGTGGCCCTTTCCATCCGACATGGTCCGGGAAAAATGCGCCAATGCCAAAGCCGTGCTGGTGGTGGAAATGAACATGGGACAGGTGGTCACCCAGGTAAAAAGCGCGGTGGACAATCCGGACAGCGTGTTTCTGGCCAACCGCATCGACGGTCAGCTCATTTCACCCACGGATATCAAAACCATTTTACGCATGATTCAGGGAAAGGGGGTGTAACATGACCACCAACAGACCATTTGACTTCAAAGACTACATCCGGAATCGGTTTTTCCCTCACATCTGGTGCCCGGGCTGCGGCCACGGCATTGTACTGGGTTCCCTGCTTCGGGCTGTTCACGAGCTGGGCCTGGACAAAAACGAAATCGTCATGACCTCAGGCATCGGCTGTTCCTCCAGGATTTCCGGATACGTGGACTTCCACTCCCTGCACACCATCCACGGCCGGGCCCTGACCTTTGCCACCGGAGTGAAGCTGGCCAAACCCGGCATCACCGCCATTGTCCCCATGGGGGACGGCGACGCCCTGGCCATCGGCGGCAATCATTTCATCCATGCGGCCCGGCGGAACATCGACATCACAGCCATTGTGATGAACAACCGGATCTACGGCATGACCGGGGGCCAGTTCTCCCCGTTGTCCGGTATCGGAAAAAAAGCCACCACCGCCCCCTATTCCACCATTGACAACCAGTTCGACGTGGTGGAGCTGGCCAAAAGCGCGGGCGCCAGTTTCGTGGCCAGATCCACGGTGTTCCATGCCACGGAATGCAAGGACCTGCTGAAAAAAGCCATTTCCCACAAAGGGTTTTCCGTGGTGGAAATACTGACCCAGTGCCCTACCTATTACGGACGGAAAAACAAGGAAGGGGATGCGGTCCAGATGATGGAAGCCTACAAGACCAACACCGTCAAGATCGGGTCCAAAAAACTGGAAGCCAACCCGGGACTGATCCAGCGGGGCATTTTCGTGGAAGACACCCAGAAGGCCGAATATTGTGCCGCCTATGACCAAATCATCGAGACCGCAATGAAAGGAAACGCATAATGGAACGTTCAAGACTGGTTTTTTCCGGGTCCGGCGGCCAGGGCGTAATCACGGCCGCCATCATCCTGGCCAAGGCCGCGGTGATGTTTGAAGGCAAAAACGCCACCCAGTCCCAGAGTTACGGGGCCGCGGCCCGGGGAGGTGCCACCAGAAGCGATGTGCTCATTTCCGACTCTGACATCTATTTTCCCAAGGTGGTCCAGCCCAATATCCTGGTGAGCCTGACCCAGGAAAGCTACAATACCTTTTCAGGGATTATCCGGCCCGGCGGGCTGCTGCTGGTGGACAGCCGGTATGTGTCCATTGAGAAAAAGGTCGATGCCAAGCATCTTTCTTTGCCCATGTATGACACGGTCATGGAAAAGATCGGCAAACCCATCGTGTTCAATATCTGCATGCTGGGGGCCCTTCTGGGCGCCACCCGCCTGGTCAGGGGAGAATCGATCCTCAAGGTACTGGAAACCACCATCCCCAAAGATTTCATGGAGATGAACAAAACCGCGCTGGATCTTGGTATCGAGATGGGAGAATCCGCGGTTAACTGACGTCCGCCTGCCCCATGAAACCGATGAACAAACCCGGAGCTCAATCTTCAGACCTGGTGGCGGACTGGCAGACCCTCCACCGGGTCTTTATCCGGCCGGAAGATGAAAAAAGCCGGCAGACCCTGATCAAATACATGGAGCAGATCCTGTTCGGACTCCATGAGTTTCTCAACACCCATGTGGGGGTGACCGAGGCCATCCCCCTGGCGGCGCTGGCCCAATCCTTCACCGACACCACCATCAACCGGGAACCGGAAAAAAAACTGGCGGATGTCATCAAGGACATCATCAACCAGATCGCTCCCCGGGCCGTGAACGTGGCCTCTCCTTATTTCATCGGCCACATGACTTCGGCCATCCCGTTTTTCATGGTTCACCTCAAGGCCATTGCCGCGGCCCTGAACCAGAACCTGATCAAGCTGGAAACCTCCAAGGTGCTGTCGGTCCTGGAGAAACAGGTGCTGGCCAAGATCCACCGCATGATCTACAACCAGAGCCGGACATTTTACGACACCCATGTCCAGAACGTGGACACCTGTCTGGGCCTGTTCACCAACGGCGGCACCACAGCCAACATCACGGCCCTGTGGGTGGCCAGGAACCGGTGCCTTCCGGAAACCGCCGGTTTTTCAGGCGTGGAGCAGGACGGCATGGCCGCCGCCATGAAGGCCCACGGCCTGGAACGGCTGGTGGTGCTGGTGTCGGAACGGGGGCATTATTCTCTGAAAAAAGCTGGCGGTGTCCTGGGCATCGGCAATCGGAACGTCATATCCGTCAGGGTGAACGCGTCTCATCAGATCGATATGGCAGACCTCACCCGGCAGGTGGAGGCATTCGAACAGAACAAAAACGTTCGAATTGCCGCCATTGTGGGAATTGCCGGCGCCACGGAAACCGGCACCATCGATCCTTTACCGGAAATGGCAAAACTGTGCCGAAAACATGGCATCCATTTTCATGTGGACGCGGCCTGGGGGGGGCCGGTCATGCTGTCGGAAAAATACGCCCCCCTGCTGGACGGCATCAGGGAGGCCGACTCCGTGACCATTGACTGCCACAAGCAGTTCTACATGCCCATGAGCGCAGGCATGGTATTTTTCAAGGACCCGTCCGCCCTGGACCGGATCATTTACCATGCCGGCTACGTCAACCGGAAAGGGTCCGTGGACCTGGGTATCAAAACCCTGGAAGGATCCAGGGAGGCCAGTTCCCTGATCCTTGACAGTGCCCTGAAAATCATGGGCTCCCGGGGGTACGCACTCATGATCGAACACGGGATTGACACGGCCCGGCTGTTCGCCGAAAAAATCAGGGCACGGAAGCAGTTCCAGCTGGTAACGGAGCCGGTCCTCAACATCCTCACCTACCGGGCGGTCCCCGGAGAATTGAAACACCGGATGAACCGGGCGGCAACCCCGGAGGCACGCCAGGCAGTGGATGCCTTTCTGGACAGAATCAACACCGATCTGCAGCGGATTCAACGGGAAGCCGGAAAAAGCTTTGTGTCCCGCACCTGCCTGAAAATCCTTCCAGAGGATACCCACACGGTGGTGGTTCTCCGGTCCGTAATCATGAACCCCTACACCGATGGCCGGATCCTGGATCAGATTCTCGACGAACAGGAGATGATCCTGCAATCCCCGGAAATATCGAGATATCAGATACATCCTTGATCTGAGACCGGTGTTTCCTGACAAGCCGGTTACATTTTATACATGTGGAGAACAAGGCTGCCCCGGGTCAGAACCCCTGTGAGACAGCCTTGTTCCAGTACCGGCAGGATCCCTTCCGGTGACTGGTTCATGTATGCCGCAGCCGTTCGGACATCATCATCCGGCCCCACCACCGGCACATCCGGCTTGAGGATTCCTTTGACCGGCGTTGCAAGCCGGTTGTTTTTCCGGGCACGGTCCACAGCTGCCTCCGGTACCAGCCCCAGAAACCGGTCTGTTTCACAGACCAGCAGTGCCCGGATCCGGGATCGGGCCATGATCTCTCCGGCCTCGGCCACGGTCTGATCCGGACGGACCGTGAACCGGCCGGGATCAACCATGATTTCACTGACCAGTGCCGGTGTCCGGCCGGCTTCCCGGATCAGTGCGGTGATCTGTTGCGTGACCCGCTCCAGGTCTTGGTCCCGGATCACGGCGGAACCGGCACCAGGATGTCCGCCGCCGCCCAGGGATCTTACCACTTCCCCCACATCCACGGCATCGGGACTGGACCGGCCGATCACCATGGCCTTGTTCTGATCGGTCAGAAATATGCCGAAAACCGCATCCAGGCCCTTGAACTCCTTGTATTTTTCCACCAGAGACGCCAGCATGGTCAATCCGCTTTGTACCGGCATGGCGCAGATACCGATGTTCATGCCTCCCAACGCCAGCACCTGTGCCCGGTCCAGCATATCAGAAAATACCCGGGCATGGGAATCATCCATGGTATTGGACAAAAAAGAGGACACCATATTCAGATCAGCCCCGTTTTCCAGCAGAAAGGCCGTCATCCGGGCATCCCTGGGGGTCGCCGATGAAAATGTCAGACACCCGGTATCATCGTAAATGCCCAGCAGAAACAAGGTGGCCTGCATGGGAGTGAACGGAATCTGCCGCTGTTCCATCTCCTCCAGCAGCAGGGTGATGGTGGCGCCGACCTCTTCTCTGTGGTCGACCCCGGGCAGGATATCCGTCCCGGCCATGTGGTGGTCCCAGCAGATGATTTCCAGATCCGGCCGGTCTTTCAACGCCTGCATCCGGTCCAGCCGGTTCCAGGTGTTGGTGTCCACCACGATCAGCGAAGAGACCGCTTCCAGATCAAACCCTTTTCGGGGAGTGACCCGCAACAGGTCCTGATGAATGGCCAGAAACTCCTTGACTCCGGCCATGACGTGGGAAGGCAGAACCCCTTGCGCACCGGGATACAGACAGGTGCAGGCCACCATGGAAGCCAGGGCATCAAAGTCCGTATTGGTATGGGTGGTCACGATCTGCATCACAGGATCTCCTCATGCATTGACAAACATTATCCGCCGGAAAGACGGCCGGCTTCAAAAAGAGCCGGCACCGGAGCCGGGCATTACAAAATGGGTTTCATGGCGCCCATGTATGCCCGCAGTTTTCTGCCCACCTGCTCCACGGACGTGGACCGGATGGCCTCGTTCACCTGAATCAGCCGGATATTATCCACGCCGGTATGTGTAAGGTCCAGTCCTTTGCCGATGACATCGGTATCGATGCCGGACATGAACGCCTGAAGCATGGGAACCGCGCTGTGATTGAACAGATAACACCCGTATTCCGCGGTATCTGAAATGACCACGTTCATTTCATACAGTTTCTTGCGGGCAATGAGATTGGCGATCAGCGGCACTTCATGCAGGGATTCATAATACGCGGATTCTTCCTTGATACCGGCGGCCACCATGGTATCATAGGCCAGTTCCACCCCGGCCTTGACCATGGCCACCATGAGAATACCATGATCAAAATAGGCCTGTTCCGGGATCTCCTCCTGCTGAGATGCCGATTTTTCAAACGGTGTGTCCGCGGTCTGCGCCCGCCATCTGAACAGGTCACCGTCACCATTGGCCCAGTCCTGCATCATGGTTTTTGAAAAATTGCCGGACATGATGTCATCCATGTGCCGGTTGAACAAGGGAGTCAGGATCTGCTTGATCTGCTCACTCAACTCATGGGCACGGATTTTGGCCGGATTGGACAAACGGTCCATCATGTTGGTGATGCCCCCGTGCTTCAGGGCCTCGGTAATGGTTTCCCATCCATACTGGATCAGCCGGGATGCATAGCCTTCGTCCATGCCTTTTTCAATCATCTTGTCATAACACAGCAGCGATCCTGTCTGGAGCATGCCGCACAAAATGGTCTGTTCGCCCATGAGGTCAGATTTCACCTCCGCCACGAACGAAGATTCCAGGACTCCAGCCCGGTGCCCGCCGGTGGCGGCGGCGTAAGCTTTGGCCAGCGTAAGCCCCTCTCCTCTGGGATCGTTTTCCCGGTGGACCGCAATCAGCGTGGGCACACCGAACCCGCGTTTGTATTCCTCCCGGACTTCCGTTCCCGGAGATTTGGGAGCCACCATGATCACGGTGAGATCTTTTCTGATCTGCATGCCCTCTTCCACGATGTTGAACCCATGGGAATAGGACAGGCAGGCGTTTTTCTTCATTAAGGGCATAATGGCATTCACCACGGGGGTATGCTGTTTATCCGGAGTCAGGTTGATCACCAGATCAGCCGACGGCAGCAGTGTTTCATAGGTATTCACCACAAATCCGTGCTCCGTGGCATTTTTCCAGGACTGCCGCTTTTTTGCAATGGCCTCCTCCCTCAGGGCATAGGACACATCCAGTCCGGAATCTCTCAGATTGAGCCCCTGGTGAAGCCCCTGGGCCCCACAGCCCACGATCACGATTTTTTTGCCTTTCAGCGCTTCCACACCGGAAAATTCCGAAGAATTCATGAACCGGCATTTGGACAATTCCGCCAGTTGCAGGCGCAACGGCAGGGTATTGAAATAATTGTCTCCCATCTTGCGTTTCTCCTGATACGTGTAAAAAAAGAATAAGAATACCGATTGACAGCGTTCACGTCAAACTGATAGATTATTTTTTTTAAAAACCATCATCCCGGCCATACTTACATGATCCCATGAAACAGATCCGCCTTGCATCCGTCATAGACAAAAAAGAAGTCACCGCGCTTCGGATTCAGGAGTTTGCCCGTTCCAGGAACTTCAAGCTGCTGAAACCGGATCTGCTGCTTTGGAACGATATCGATGACACACACACCGTTTTAGGCGTCTGGAACGACCTCCAGGAAGTGATTGCCACATTGAGGCTGGTCCGGGTCTCAAACATGGAAGAAGCCGTCACCCGCCTGGAAGCAGACATTCCGGTTGACATCGGGTTCCCGTGCCTGATCTTCAATTCCGCTGCCACCCGGCAGGACCATCACCGGCAGGGATTCAACCAGCTGTTACGCTATTACAGCATTCAGGCGGCCCAGTCCCACGACATCCGGCACCTGATCAGTCCGGTGTACCTGAACGCCCCTAGGCTGGCCTTGATGGAAAAACTGGGATACACGTTTCATGAACCGCCGCGCACCTGGCAGACCAAGCTGGCCCCCTACAGCCGGAGAGTTCTGGCGATCATGGAGCGGTCCTTGTTTACGTCCGCGCTGAACTATCTGGAACAATCCATTCCCCATCTGATCACTGCCTATCCCTGGACCGGCAAACCTATTGTCCTTTAATTTCCATCTCCCGGAAAATCTGATCCGCGGCCCCCAGAATATCGATGGATGGATTATATCCCACCACCGTGGCGGCTTCGATATTCAGGGAGATGGAAAAATCTTTGCCCACATCCATGGGCAGGCTGCCGGGATCGGCCCCGTCCAGAATCTTCAGTGCATATTCCGCGCATTGGAATCCGAATTTTTCCTTGTCTCTGCCGATACCGATGACCAGTCCTTTGGTAATGTAAATGGGCTCTCCGGTGCTGGGCAGGCTGTATTTTTTGAAACAATCGAAAAACAGGTCGAAATTCTGGTCAAACGCGTTGGAAATCTGCACATAAAACACATCCACCCTGGGCGCCACATTTTCCAGAGCAGCAGTGATATTTGCCCGGATCACTTCCCTTGGCAACATCTCGTTGTTCTCGTCCCTGAGGGAAAACCCTTCGGTAATAAATTCAAACCCGGCCTCCTGGCTGAGTTCCGTGACTTTTTTGATGGTGCCTTCATGGCTGGGGGAGCCTTTCAGATAGATCATCCCGATCCGCTGAAACGCCATCAGCTCATGGAGCAGATGGATGCCGATACCTACATAATCCCGGGTCTCCACGCCGGTATAATTGGCACCGGACCCTTTCCAGTCCGTAATCACTCCGGAGGTTTCAGGGGCGCCTAAATCCGTGAACACGATGGGAATGGTCTTGATTTCCCTGACAACCCGCTGGGTGGAGTGGGTGCCGATGGCAAAAATCAGGTCCACATCCTCACGGGTCTTGAGGGAAGCGACAAAGGTATCCAGGGCCGCAATGTCACCGTCCGCATTGAACGTTTCGAACGTGATCCGGCCGGCGGCATCCGACAGCTGGATACCCTGGCGGAATCCCTTGAGAGACAGGGTATAGGGGTGAAAGGTCTGATGCTGGACCGTCACGATGCGATAGGGGCTGTCCGCGGCGGATACCCCCGCAAAAAGCCAGCCGGCCGCCACGATTGCAAACATCAAAACCAGATATCTCTTCAACATGGTATCATTCCTGTCAAACGGTTAAAATAAAACATATCACGATTCCGGTTTGAAAAACATCCAGAAAACCAGATTTCCCAGCACACACAGCACTCCCCCCATGACAATGGCGGTCTGGATATCATACCGGGCCGCAAAAAATCCGAAGAACACCGGCCCCAGGCTGCTGCCGATCCGTTCAATGGAATTGTACACGGCCAGGGCGGTTCCGGCTCCCATCTCCCGGGCGGTCCGGGTCTTGAGCAGCAGGCCGGACTGGGCCGGAAACGTGATGCTGTTGGAAACCCCCAGAACCAGGAGGGTGACGATCACGGACAGGGCAGTGATCCATACCGGTCCCTGTGTCAAAAAGAAAAACAGGATCAGCACCAATCCCACCAGAACATTGGACGCCACCACGGAAATCCGGCTCTGTTTGATCTGCCGGATCCGGCGGTTCAGAAAACCGGCAAACAGCACGCTGGGCAGGGTATAGAACATCATGATCCGGCCGATATCCGCATAGGCGAAATCCGGTTTGAGCAAAACAGGCACGGAATAGTAAAAATACCCGATAAAGATGATCCGGGTAAAAATACCGTGGAGCAGCACACAGATCAGGTTGACATCCCTGACCCCCTGTTTGAAAAAAGCGGTCAGCCCTGTCTGGCCGGCCCCTTCCGGCTTTCCGGCGCCGGCGGATGGCTGCTGGATATCGGCTTTGTCCGCCAGAATCATGTAATCGAACACAAAGATCAGCAGCACCATGGCGGCGGCGGTGAAAAAAACGAACTGAAAGGAAAAATACTCCACCAGGATACTGCCGATGATAATGCTGCAAAACAGGCCGCCTGAAAACGCGGCCGTGAACCCGGCCAGGTGAAAGGCCTGGTTTTCGGCCGTGGCCCTTGCCACGATGAACTGTTTGCAGGAAATCACGATAAAGGCGAATCCCACGGCACACAGCATCCGGCCGGCGATCAACTGAACGATGTCACCGGACAGCCCGCACAGCACCAGGCCCGCTGATGTGCACAGCGCTCCCAGGCCGATCCCGTAATCCGCATGAATCCATCGCTTGAACCAGTTACTTCCCATGAACAACATGAAAAAAAAGACGGTGATCATATAGCAGGTGATGGGAAGCCCCATCAGGATTTCATCGGAAAACATGCCGGTCAGAAAGGTCGGTTTCTCCAGCAGTTCCCTGGAAAAAATGGGCAGAAAACTGGATTGCAGATTGGCCCCCATAAAAAAAATGAACACAATGGGGCGGATCTGGGACGGGTCCCTGAACTTTTTGAGCACTTCCTGCCGGTCCATCCGGTGAATCAGGGAAGACCGCTGTTTCCCGACCGCCTTGAGAAACCGTTCCCGGCCATGAAAAATGGCGGACAGGATCTCGGATGAGACCTGGTTCAGATGGGCCAGGGTCTGATAGATCTGCTGTCTTTGAACCGTTACATGCTGCCGGATCCGGGTGGTGAGCGGGGTCATTTCTTCGGGCATCACCGAGCCGCACCAGGGGTTCAGCCTCTGGATCATATGGTTCAGGGTATTCATGGATTCCCGGAACGGTGCGGCCACCAGCCGGGAGGCAAAAAAACGGATGATTTCATAGGCAATGATGAGGCCTGCCACCACAATGGTGATCAGATCAAACAGCATGGACATCATTTTCCGGTCCGCTTCCTTGCCCAGGCCCAGGCGGATTTCCTGACCCCGGGCATCCGGGCCTGCCGCCTCACCGCCGTCAAGGGGCAGTGCGATTTCCCGGGAAGCCTGATCACTTCTTTCGGCAAAGAACAGCACCTGATCGTCCCGGACAATCCGGATATAGGCCAGATCCGGGGTCTGTGCCAGCACATCCTCCAGAAAAGGGGTCATCCCCCCCAGCAGGTGAATAGGAATCCCGAACCCCAGGGCGTAATCGATCTCCTTTTTCAGAACCTGCCCCAGTTCTTTCATCTGGGACAGGTTCTGCCGCTCATAGGAACGCTTGAACATGGCGGCGTTGAAAAACATGTACAGGCCGTGGGAAAGCCCCACAAAAACCATGACAATCAAAATCAGCCGTCTGCTCTGCATGATGGGCCGCCCTTTTCTCAGTTGATGTGCAATCGTGCCGTCAGACGCCTGTATAACGCCTTTTCCCACGATATCCGGTCCGGTGCCATGCTCACCCCGTCAATGGCATCATACAGGTCCCGGTGATCCACGGACAGCCAGTGTCCGGCCCGGATATCCCGGATATGCTTTTTGCAGGTGAACAGCGGAGACATGTCAATGCCCCTGGCCTGCAGCCGGTCATACTGCCCGGTCTGAATCCAGGTGTCCATTTCCCGGATGAACCGGTTGTAGGGGCGGTTGACAAACCAGGTCAGCACCAGGTAGAGACAGGGCAGCCCCACGGCCAGCATCCCCAGAAAGGTGACCACCGACTGCCTTATCAGCAAAAGGGTCTGTTCCCGGATCTCCCTGAGAGACACCTTCATGACGATGTTCCCTTTGACCCGGGTCCGGTCCGCCAGGGGAATATGGATCTGAAACGCATCCGGCTTCTTTTCCATGGCAAAGGCCCGTGTCATGTGGAAATCCCCGGGGGAAGCGTCCGGTCTGGCGGAAAAAAGCACGGTTCCCTGGTCATCGATGATGTGCAGGTTGTCGATGTCAGGGGGAATGATGTCCGTCAGAAGCCGGGCGTAATCGATCTGATCCAGGGGCTTGCCGAACAAAAGGGACTTGTTGAGTTTACGCTGCATCTGGCTGCCGATGATCCGGTATTTCCGCAGATTGCTCTCTTCCAGGTTACTGGTCAGAAAACCGATCTCCAGAAAACAGTTCAGTCCCTGGACAAACAGAATGATCAGAAAGGTGACGATCATGATCCGGGAGCGAAGTTTCATGAGACCCCTTTATATTGTATCATGAGCATGGCGATGTCATCATACTGGGGTGCTCCGGCGGCAAAGGATTTCAGATCGGACTTGATGTATTCCACCAGGGTCCGGGACGACGCCGGGGTCCGGGAATCGATACGTTCCAGAAGTGTGGTTTCCGAATAAAACCGTTCCTGACCGTCCATGGCTTCGGTGACCCCGTCCGTGTAGAGGAACAGAGCGTCTCCCGGGCCCAGGGTCACGGTCAGGTCTTTGTAACAGATGCCGTCCATGATTCCCACCACCGGGCCGCTGATCCCTTTTTTGTAATCCGCCGGATGGGACGTTCGGATATGCACGGCCGGATTGTGTCCGCCGTTGGCATAGGTGACCACCCCGGTGTTCAGATCCAGGATTCCCACAAAAAGGGTCACGAACATGGACTGGGGATTGTCGCTGGAAATGGCATCGTTTACCTCGGTCATGATGGCGCCCGGACTGATTTTCTTGAACGCGGATGTCTTGATCAGGGTCTTGGTGATGGCCATCATCAGGGCCGCGGGCACTCCTTTTCCGGACACATCCCCGATGGTGAAGCACAGTTTGTGGTCCTCTACAAAATAAAAATCATACAGATCTCCGCCCACTTCCTTGGCAGGCTCCAGCGAGGCATATATATCGATGGCTTCACAGTCGGGGAACGGGGGAAATATCTTGGGAAGCAGGCCCAGCTGAATATCCTTGGCAATATTGAGCTCCCCCTGGATCCGTTCGTTCTTTGCCGTGGTTTCCAGCAGTTGACGGATGTTCTCCTTGAGCTGGCCTTTCATTAGAACAAAGGCGTTGGCCAGATGTCCCACCTCGTCTTTGTATTTTTGTGCCAGCTCATCCAGATGCCGGTCTCCGGTCTCCTCCCGGGTCAAATCCGTGGAGGAAAACGCCTTGACCCGTTCCGCCAGAAATGTCAGGGGCCGGGAGATCCGGGACACCAGCCAGGCCGCGGAAAGAATACTGCACAAAAGGATCACCGCGATCAGAGCGCTTTGTTTGAACGCGATCTCTTTGGCCGGTTGCCGGATCTCGGACACCGGCACCGTCACCCCGATATACCACCCCAGGGGTTTGAAATAACTGACATAGGCGATCATCTCCTGTTTTTCAAACAGATCCCCGGACTCATAGGTAAAGACCCCTTCCTCCTGAATCGCGTTTGTCACCATGTCCTGAAGCAGCAGATTGCCGGTATTCACATTCACCGTTTTCTGAAAGTCTCCTGACAATTCCGGATCGGTCATGGCCAGCACGGAAAACGCATTGTCAAACATAAAGGCAACCCCTGTCCGGCCGATGCGGATGCCGGCAAACGTTTCCTCCAGCGTCTTCAAGATCTTGGACAGCTTTTCCTGGGCTTCCACTTCAATCTCTTCGATATTGACCACGGTTCCCACCACCCAGTTCCACGGGCTGTAGGTCCGGATACAGACCAGATACCTGGCCTGGGAAACCTGCCTGTCAGGCCAGTTTACCACCGAGACAACCGGATTGGGGCCCCCTCCCGCCGCTTCCAGATTCCGGGCCAGGGTCTGATTTTTCATGTCAGTGAACCCGCCGATATTCCGCCCGATGAAATCGGCATCCGGGTGCGCCAGCACGGTCAGGGTCTCATCAGCAATGAAAATGGTCCCATGGGCTTCCTGACCGGTAGTGTGCGTCACCCAGTCCAGCACGTTCCGCTGTGCCGGCTCCCGGGCAAACCGGCTCTCCCGGCTGGAGCGGTCCTGCTGTTCGATCATCTGTAGCACCAGGTCTGTTCGGGCTTTCAATGACTGTTTATACCGGGATACCGAATCGATTTTATCGGTGATCAGGTTGTTGTATTCTCCCCGTATATTGAGATTGACCAGAGACAGCATATGCCGGGACAACCGCTCCTGCTGGGTCAGCATGGCCTGACTTATTTCCCTGCCGGAAATGGAGATGATAATCACCGCCGTGACCGCCATGATGGCAATCACCAGAAAGATGATTTTGAACTGAAGGGAATTGACGGCAGATATTTTTCCGGCGGAATCGGTGTGTTTCAAAACAGGCGCTCTCCATATCTTCAAACGGTTCTGTCCTCTTATATCGGATACCGGTTCATTTTATCAACACAAAAGTCATTGATTTTTGACAAAAAAAAAGCGTAATAACAATAATCATGGTAAAGATAACATGCGTCGAACACAACTGAACAGGAATGCGTATGGATGGTGACACGGACAAACTGTTTAATATTTTACTGGATTCGGCCAGAAAAGTCTCCATGGGGGCGTATGATGAAACCGACAGCCTCATGGAACTGACCAATACGGACAAATACCCGCCCATGGTGGCCGAACTGGCCGAGGCATTCGGCATGATGATCGTCAAGGTGGAGTCCCGGGAATACAACCTGGAACAGTTGATCCAGGAGATCAAGGAACAGAACCGCAAACTGGAGGAAACCCTGGCCCGGGTCCAGCTGCTGGAAAGCATCGAGATGCATCTGAAAAAATTTGTTCCCCGCTCGGTGCAGGACCTGATCACCAACAACCCGGAAAATCCGGATCTGAACAAACACGACAAGGACATCTCCGTACTGTTTCTGGACATTGCCGGGTATACCAAAATGAGTGAAACCACATCCCAGGAAAGGATGAACTATCTCATCGAAACCTATTTCAGTGAATTTCTGAACATCATTGTGGAAAACAAAGGAGACATCAACGAAACCGCGGGAGACGGGCTGATGATTCTGTTCCAGGCCGATGACCCCAAAATCCATGCGTTCAACGCGGTATCCGCGGCCCTGGGCATCAAAAAACGGACCCAGTCCATCAACCAGTCCTTGAAAGGCAAATTTGCTCCGGTGACGGTCAACATGGGCATCAATTCCGGAACCGCGTCCGTGGGCTCCACCCGGTTCAACGGCATTGCCGGAGACCGGTGGACCTATACCGCATCCGGCCCGGTGACAAATATTGCAGCCCGGATCTGTTCCCATGCCCGCAACGGCCAGATCCTGATCACGGACACCACCTTTCGTCACATTCAGGGCCGTGCTGTCCTGTCCGGCCCCATGGATCTGCAATTGAAAAACGTCAGCCGGCCGGTCCCTGTCCGGGAGGTCATGAAGGATGCATTCCATGGAACAGACTGAAACCCAGCTGACCCTGCCGGCACAGCTCGCACACCTGGAAACGTTTCAGGATTTCATCTCCGCCTGTGCCCGGAGCCATCTGATGCCCGAAGACCGGATTCTCAAACTGCAGCTGGCATCGGAAGAGGCCCTGATGAACATTTTCAGCTATGCGTATCCGGATGAGGAACCCGGCGATGTCACGGTGCGCTGCATCCGGCCGGCCTCCAACGACTTACTGATCTCGTTTGAAGACACAGGCCGGGCTTTTGACGTGCTGTCCGTGGAAGATCCGGATACCGGCCTGTCTCTGGAAGAACGGAACGTGGGAGGGCTGGGTATCTACTTCATCAAACAGATGACGGATGCGGCCTGGTATGACCGGAAAGACAACAAGAACATCCTCACATTCCGCATGATCCTGCCGTGAATTTCAGGCCGGCAGATCATCCATGCTGTCATAACAGGGCAGAATGGATGGAAACCCGGAAATCTCCAGCACCTCCTTGATGTTGCCCTGAAGACCGGCCAGGCTCAACTCTCCCTTCAATCCTTTCAATTTCTTGGCCACCACCAGAAAGGTCCGCAATCCCGCACTGGACACATATTCCAGATGGGTCAGGTCAAACACCATTTTGTGTTTTCCCTGGTCGATGATCCGCATCACCGCCTGGTCCAGTTCCGGGGCCGTGACAGCGTCCAGCCGCCCGGTCACGCGCACCACACAGGTGCTGTTCTGCATTGTTTCCTCTATGTTCATTGTTCCTCCTGATCGGTTGAAAAAATTGATTTCAATATTGCACCTGATGTGTTCATCACCAAGTTCTGATCACAACAGTCGAGCAAGCATAGGACAGATTTTTCTTTTTTGTCAACAAAAGCATGAAAAAGCACGACCGATTGTCCGGACCGGCGATACACAATACGCTGAAGGGTCAAACTCCCGTTGCCTTGACCGGACCACTGCGGATGGTATATACTGATCCTTCTTATGTCTGGAATACGATATCTGCCCAGGAAACAAGCCGGCCGGTACAGCACCCTTTCAGGTTGCCGGCCTGAATATGGAAACAGCCGGAGTGCGGAGGACCATGATATTTGTAACCGGTGAAATACTGTTCGATCTTTTCAATGACCGGCGGCGACTGGGCGGTGCCCCGTTCAACTTTGCCTTTCATATGAAAAAACTGGGATGTGACGTGCGGTTTGTCTCCCGGGTGGGCAATGATGACCTGGGCAAAGAGATTTTGACTTTTCTGAGTTCTCACCAGTTTGACACCGCAGATATCCAGATCGATGCGGATCTTCCCACCGGCACGGTTCAGGTGGATGTCACGGAAAATGGCCATGACTTTACCATCACAGAGAACACGGCCTGGGACCGGATCGAATTTGACCATCGCGTCCAATCCCTGCTGGCACAAGGACCGGAACTGGTGTATTTCGGTTCCCTGGTTCAGCGTACGGAACCGGGACAGGCCCTGATCCAGCGGATTCTGGACCGGAAACCGGCCGGTACCCGGGTCTTTTGCGACATCAACCTGCGGCCGGCATCCTACCGTGCGGCCGTGATCCGGACCTGTCTGTCCGGGGCGGATATTCTGAAGCTCAACCAGGAAGAGCTGTGGGAGGCGGCCGGCGATACCGGCATTTCCAGAGACGCCGGAGAAGAAACAGCCGCCCGGCGACTGATAACGGAGTACGGCATCCGCCGGATCATCCTCACCCGGGGCCCGGATGGAAGCACGTGGATCACCAGAGACACGGTCCTTCAGTGCCCGGCAGTGCCCGTGAAACAGATCAGAGACACGGTAGGGGCCGGGGATGCCTATGCCGCCATGTCCGCAGCCGGGATGCTCAAAAACCTGCCGCCGGAGACATGCATGGACCTGGCATCGGAATTTGCCGCCCATATCTGCACCCTGGAAGGGGCGTTGCCCAAAGACGATCATATTTACCGGGAATTCAAGCAAAGGATGGACCGACATGGGTTCTGACAAGGGGTTGTATATCCAGATGTTCAGCATTCACGGCCTGGTCCGGCACCGGAACATGGAGCTGGGATACGATGCCGACACCGGGGGCCAGATCAAATATGTGGTGGAGCTGTGCAAAAATCTGTCGGAACGGGAAGAGGTCCGGCAGGTGGACCTGTTCACCCGCCTGATCCGGGACAGGTCTTTTTCCGACGACTATGCGAAAGAGATCGAGCCGGTCAATGACAAGTGCCGCATCGTCCGGATCCAGTGCGGGGGCAGAAAATATCTGAAAAAGGAGCGTCTGTGGCCGTTTCTGGATGAATTCGTGGACAAGACCATCAAGTTCATCCGCCGGGAGAACGACCTGCCGGACCTGGTCCACGGCCATTATCCGGATGCCGGGTATGTGGCCCGGGAACTGGCGGAATTTTTCGGTATTCCCTTTGTATATACCGGCCACTCCCTGGGACGCTCCAAAAAGGCACGGCTGCTGGATGACGGCATGGACCCGGAAGAGATGAACCGGAAGCTGAACATCGATCACCGCATCAACATGGAGGAGGCCATCCTCACGTCCGCAGACCGGGTCATCACCTCCACCCGCCAGGAGATCGAGGTCCAGTACGGCCAGTACCGGAACCACACCCTGCCCGATTACCGGGTGATTCCGCCGGGCATCGGGATCCACCGGTTCTATCCGTTTTACCATGAGATCGAGGGGGACGGCCCGGAAAAGGAGCAGGCCCTGTTCACCAGGGCTTCGCTGACCCGGGAGCTGGACCGGTTTTTCCAGCACCCGGACAAGCCCATGATCCTGGTGCTGTGCCGGCCGGACAAGCGGAAAAATATCCAGGGATTGATCCGCGCGTTCGGCGAAGACCCGGACCTCCAGGCCATGGCCAACCTGGCCGTGTTTGCAGGCATCCGCAAGGACATCTCCGAAATGCCGGACAACGAGCGGGACGTGCTCACCCGGATGCTGCTGCTCATGGACAAGTACAACCTGTACGGCAAAATGGCCATCCCCAAAAAGCACGATTTCGAACACGAGGTCCCGGAACTGTACCGGATCGCCGCCAGGAAACACGGGGTGTTTGTCAATCCGGCCCTGACCGAACCCTTTGGGCTGACCCTGCTGGAAGCCCTGGCCTGCGGTTTGCCCGTGGTGGCCACCCATGACGGCGGCCCCAGAGATATCATGGAAAACTGCCGGGGCGGGATACTGGTGGATCCCACCGATACCCGGCAGATCGCCAGGGCCGTCCGCAAGATCATTGCCGACCCGGAAACCTGGGAGGAATATTCCAGAAACGGCATTTTAAACACCCGGAAACACTACACCTGGAAAAGCCATGCCGCCGCCTATGTTCAGGAGATCCAGGCCCTGTGCAGGGAACGCACACCGTCTGAAAAGCCGGACAGAAAAACACCGCCCCCCATCGGCCGCCGCCTCAAGGACCTCCAGTACATGCTCATCACCGACATCGACGACACCCTTCTGGGCGGAGATCCCCAGGCCCTGGAAAAACTGACCGGCCTGCTGGAAAAACACCGGCCGGTGCTGGGATTCGGTGTGGCCACGGGCCGGAAAGCGGCCTCGGCCCTGGAAATACTCAACGCCCACAACGTCCCGGCCCCGGACATCGTGATCTCCAGTGTGGGGGCCCGGATCAGTTACCCGGACACCAACCGGACCGATAAAGGCTGGCAGACCCATATTTCCAAGGACTGGAAACCGGACCGGGTCCGGTCGCTTCTGGCGGATCTGGATTTTATCCGGCCCCAGGAACAGGAACTTCAAGGACCTCACAAACTGAGCTATTACATGGAACCGGGAAAGGACCGCCTGGCCAGAGTTCACCGTGTCCTGACCCGGAACCGGCTCCGGTACACCCTGATCTACTCCCAGGACCGGTATCTGGACATTCTGCCGTTCAGGGCTTCCAAAGGCAAGGCCGTGCGGTACCTGAGCTATAAATGGGAAATTCCCCTGAACCATTTTCTGGTGTGCGGGGATTCCGGCAATGACGAAGAGATGCTCAAAGGCGAGCCACTGGGGCTTGTGGTGGGCAATTTCCGCCGGGAACTGGCCCACCTGAAAAATGCCAGAAACATCTATTTTGCCGAAAAACCCCATGCCGAAGGCATGATGGAAGGAATTCAACACTACCAGATCATTGAAAAAGCCGAAAAGAAACGAGACGTATGAGCATTCAGAACAAGATCCAGCTGATCACCTATCCGGACAGTCTGGGCGCCAACCTGCCCGAGCTGCACTATGTACTGCGCAAATATTTCCGTCACGCGGTCAAAGGCGTGCACCTGCTGCCTTTCTACCCCTCGTCTTCGGACCGGGGATTCGCCCCCAAGACCTATGATGAGGTGGACCCCGCCTTCGGCACCTGGGAGGATGTGGAAAAGATCGGCAGGGATTTCGACCTGGTCATCGATTTCATGGTCAACCACATCTCCCGCCAGTCCGAATTTTTCCAGGATTACATCGCCAAAGGCAAAGACAGCGACTACGCGGACATGTTCCTGAGTTTTGACAAACTGGCCCCCGATGGATGGATCAGTGACGAGGACCTGGCAAAGGTCTATACCCGCAAACCCCGGCCCCCCTATCTGACCCTGGAGCGGCCCGACGGGGCCCTGGAAAAGATCTGGTGCACCTTTGACTATGAGCAGATCGACCTGGATTACGATTCCCCCAAAACCCGGGAAATCATGCGCCGGTTCATCATCCGCCTGGCCAGAAACCGGCCCAGAATGATCCGGCTGGACGCCATTGCCTATACCACGGTGGAACTGGGGACCAACTGCTTTTTTCTGGAGCCCAGGATCTGGGAACTGCTGGAATGGTTCAATGATTTTGCCGCAGCCTTTGACACGGAGATCCTGCCCGAGGTGCACGAGCACCATTCCTATCAGCTCAAACTGGCGAAAAAAGGCTACTGGTGCTATGATTTTTCCCTGCCCATGCTGGTGCTCCACTGCCTGTACATGGGCACCACAAAGCGCCTGAAATCCTGGCTGAAAAAATGCCCCCGCAAACAGATCACCACCCTGGACACCCATGACGGCATCGGGGTGGTGGACGTGGAAGACCTGCTCAACCAGGAGGAGATCGACGACACCCTGGATCGACTGTATGAAAAAGGTTCCAATGTCAAGAAAATGTATTCCGGGCCTGAATACCAGAACCTGGATGTCTACCAGGTGAACTGTACCTATTATTCGGCCCTGGGATCGGATGACGATGCCTATATTGCGGCCCGGACCATCCAGTTCTTGGCCCCCGGGATTCCCCAGGTCTATTATGTGGGTCTGCTGGCCGGGGAAAACGACATCGATCTGGTGGAAAAAACCCGCCAGGGACGGAACATCAACCGCCACAACTACACCCTGGAAGAGATCAGGGAGGCGGTGAAACAACCCGTGGTCCGGCGGTTGCTCAAGCTCATGGAATTCAGAAATTCCTACCCCGCCTTTAACGGGGAATTCAACCTGCGCAAATCAAAAGATACCGAGCTGGTCCTGGAATGGACCCGCAGGGCCCACACCGCCACGGCCCGCATCGATGTGAAGGCGTGCACGGCCCGCATCACCTATACCGACCCGGTGGCCTCCCGGAAGGTGGAATTCACGGTGTGAGCCGGAGATTGGGCCGGTCAAAGGTCTCGATCCGGGGCTGCCCCAGGGCCGTCTGCCGGATCCGGACCGTTTTCACCCGGGCTTTTTCCACACTTTCCAGAGGGATTTCATGGGTTTTGTACCACGAATCCGGATTTTCCAGAAATTTCAGAAAGATCTGAGCCGCGTCTTCCGCTGTGTTGCACGAGTGAATGAGCCGGGGGGCAAACGCAGGACCGTATTTTTTTTCAGCGATTTTCACTGTCTGTTTTCTGGCATGGTCCCACAGGTTGTCCGGATCCAGCAGAATGACCGGTGTCAGTGGGTTTTCATGCAGCTTCATGGAGGTGATGGTGATGGCCAGTTCTTCGGCGCTGCCGTATCCCCCGGTATTGACCACGGGCAGGTTGCTCAGCTTCTGGATATGGTCCTGTCGTGCCAGGCGCAGGCCTTCGTTGTATTTGATCAGGCCGTCACAGGTGGTCAGGGATGCCTGGTGCTCCCCCTCCAGATCGATGGCGATCCCCACGCTCACGAGGTTGTGCTGCCGGGCCAGGTCGTTGGCCTCTTTCATGAGTCCGGGACCGCCCCCGTGGACAATGCCCATTTCATACCCGAGCTTCGGGGCCAGTTGGTTGATCAGATCGATGGTGAGCCGGTTGTCCGCCTCACTGGTATGGGACCCGTAAAACGCGAACCAGTAACGGACCCGGTCAAACCGGTCCCGGTCGTCCGGCTCCATGAAGCACCCGTGGTAAAAGCTGTAGAGTTTGTCAATGTCCGGATCATACCGCAGAAATTCACACCCGGCATGCTCCTGGTGGGTCAGCCGGATCATTTTCTTGACATACTCATCCGCAAAGGACGGATTGTCCCCCTGAATGAGAAAGGTGCGCAACCCGCTGGTTCTCAAGGCATCCACCACATCCATGTCCGGGAACTCCCGGCCGATGAACACCCGGGAGTTAACACCGCCCAGCACGGACAGTTTTTCCAGGGTATTCTTGAATTTCCCGTTTCCCTCTTCTGATGTTTCCGGTGAATTTTTCCGGAACGTGGAGGCCAGAATCGCGTTGCGGATGATCTCCAGCTGTGCCTGGCCAAACGGATCCATGGCTTTGGGCACAGGGATGAAATTGGCTTTGTTCAGTATCATGCCCAGAGACGTGTCATCCATGGCGGCAAACAGGTTGGCGATCTCGGCGTTGGTGAGCAGGTCACTGAGCCGGTACCCTTCCTTGACCTTGGTTTTTTCCAAAGGCACGGTCAAAGGATTTTTGGCCCGGAAAAACCGGATCCGGATCCGGATGTCTTTCAGGGGAACCTTGTTCTTGCCGAAATTGTACAGTTCCACCTGCCGGTCCCGGAACGTTCTGAAGGGATCCAGAACCCGGGCCGGCAGATGCTCGATATTTGCGGTTTCCGGATCCGTGACCGCATCGATGATGCCGTAGATATCCCCCAGGGAAATTTTGATGGCCCCCACAAACAGGCCATTGGGATTGAGGGTTGTGTTATCAAGATCCAGAGGCATGCGGGAACGGATCGTGTTGAGGGCGCTGCGCCCTTTTTTGATCACCGCATTGATCCCGGCCGACGTGATGGCATGGGGTTCAAAACAGTATTGATAGGGCTCCAGTTCCATGGCGATATAATCACAGGCCTGCCCGGTGTGTGGATCGGTCTCCTGACGGATCTCAAACCCTTCATAATAGCCTTTTCCGGCCCTTTTCCCCACAAACAGGCGCTTGTGCAGGTAATGACGGACATCCCTGATCCGCAGCTCCGGATCCATGACGGCCAGGCGCCCGATCTCATCCCCTTTCTTGAACAGGTCCAGGGCGTTGCCCAGCAGCGGGTTCAGATTTTGAAGCCGGCCCTCCACATAGATGTCGGATGCGTCCACCACGGGTTCGGCCCCGTCCGCCAGGTCGGTCTTGATCCCGATCTGGGCGTTGCCGCTCCGTCCGGTGAAAAAATAGGGTTTGCCTTCCCGGACGGCGGACCGGATATAGTCGGACACCAGGGGAAAATGAAACCGGGCCGAAAGAATTCCGGTGCCTTCGTCCCGATCATGAAGATCGGCAATATACCCGTCCGGGCTGATGATCTGAAATATCTGCATGCTGCGCTCCTTATTTCCTGTAAGTGTCATCCGTTTTGACACAGGGTCCGGGCCAAGTCAAGCGTTTGTCCCCTGCTCACTCCGGATATCCGGTAATCTTTTGTATCCGGGCATACAGGGGGGACAGGGCCGGATACATTTTCCGGTAAACCCGCTCGTAGAGCTGGCGGTACAGGTCTGTATGGGACGGGTCCGGTTCATACACGGTTTGTGTCCGGATCATTTGCCGGGCCGCCGCAGCGATATCCGGATACACACCCACGCCGCTGGCGGTGAGGATGGCGGCGCCCAGACCGCTGGTTTCATGGGTCTGGCTCCGGATCATGGGCCGATTGAAAATATCCGCGGCAATCTGACAGATCTGTGCGCTCTGGGAAGCCCCGCCGGACACCACGGCCTTTTTCACCGGGATGCCGGATTTTTTCTCGATTTTTTCCATCCCCTCCAGCAGGGCAAACCCCAACCCTTCGATCACGGCCCGGTACACATGATTTCGGTCATGCCCATCCCCGAACCCGATCATGGCGCCTTTGGCCCCGGGATATGCCAGACCCGGTCCCCAGTAGGGCTGGACCATCAGACCCATGGCACCGGGCGTTGTCCGTTCCAGGCACCGGTCCAGAATCTGTTCCGGAGGCACGCCCAGCGCGTCCGCTTCCGCCACCTCTTTATGGGCGAACTGGTCCTTGAACCAGGAGATCATCCAGAATCCGCGAAAAATCTGGACTTCCGGGTTGTAATATCCGGGCATGGGAGACGGATAGGGCGGCAGCAGCGGCAGGGTTTCAAAATACCGTTTCGACAGGGTCTGAACCGTGGCGGTGGTACCGAAACTCAGGTTGACCATGTGGGGCCCCGTCACTCCGGCGCCCAGGGTTTCGCACCCCTTGTCCGATCCGCAGGCAATCACCGGAATGCCCGGGGCAATGCCGGTGGCATCGGACGCGGCTTTGGACACCCTGCCGATGACCTCCCCGGCGGGCACCAGCCGGGGCAGCTTTTCCCTGGGGACCGGGAACAGGATCTTTGCCAGGTTGAACCGGCCTTCAGCCCAGCAGTGGCGCTTGTAATCAAAGGGCAGGTATCCGATCTGACCGGCCACGGCATCGGCGAAAACGCCTGTCAGCCGGTGGTTCAGAAACCCGGATACCTGGACATACTGATGGGTGCGTTCCCAGATCTCCGGCTGATGCTGCATGATCCAGTTGCACTTGCCCAGGGCATGGTTTTCTTTGAGAATCCGGCCCAGCACCGGGACCTGGTACCCCCACCGCAGCAGCGGTGCCGGACCGTTTTCTGGATCGGCCCGGCGCTGATCCATCCAGGTGATGGCCGGCCGGAGCACCCGTCCCTTCCGGTCCAGGTTCACCAGGGTGTTGCGCAGGGTGGTCACGCCCATGCCGATGATATTGTCAAACGGTTGCGGAAACGCCTGTCTCAGTTTTTGGCATGCGGTCTTCAGGCTCTGCCAGTAGATGTCCGGGTCCTGCTCCGCAAGACCCGGACCGGGACTGACACAGGGAGGATAGCACTCCTTCACCCCGGCCGCCATGTCCCCGTTCAAGGCGAACATCATGGCCCGCAGGCTCTGGGTACCGCAGTCAATCGCCAGAATATACCGGTCTTTCATCACACTCCTCTGGGTTTCAGGTCAGGCCGGAGAACCTGCCGGACAGTGTTCTCTGTTAAACCAGATCACCGGGTTTTATTCAAGGCCAAAATCGATGGGCCGGGTTCACCAGCCCCCTGACCTCCTCGATCCTGTCATACCTGTCCGGCCCATGGTTTTTAACCCGGTATCACCGATTTCTGTTTTCAAACCCCGCTCCCGATGATAAGATTCCCGGCTCATGAATCAACCGAAACGCTGGAGTTGCAAATGACCACGGAAATCAAGATCAGAGGATATCACACCGACCTGTACCAGCACGTGAACAATGCCAGGTATCTGGAATTTCTGGAGGAAGCCCGGTGGCAGCTGCTGGAAGATCATATGGAACTGGAGACATTCATGCGGGGCGGGTTTCTGTTTTTTGTCGTCAACATCAATATCTCCTACCGCAGCCCGGCCCGGGTGGGCGACGTTGTCCTTGTCCGGTCCGGGCTCAGGAAAATCGGTAACCGGAGTGCGGTGATCCGGCAGCAGATCGTGAACAAAGCCTCCGGCAGCGTTTGCGTGGACGCGGATGTCACTTTTGTGATCGCCGACACCACAGGCCGGCCTTTGAAACTGGAAACAGACCTCAGGGAAAAATTGATGCAGATCCCTTTGTTTGAGGAATGAAAAGGTGTTGAAATAAAACAGACTATTTTTGAAAAAATGGAGAAACCATGAAAAAACCGTTTCAGATCAAGCCTGTGTTGACCCTTGTCACCGCAGTGACCGTATTGATGTTCTTTCTTTTGACCGGATTTCTGGAGTGCGCTGACGCACGGGCAAAACGGGGAGGCCGGACATTCAAGAAAGCCCCGTCCGTGTCCCAGCCCGCAGCCCGGCAGACCCCGTCTCCGGGCGTTGCCAGCCCCATGGGCAGCCCGTTTGCCCGGGGCCTGGCCGGCGGCATCATGGGAGGGGTCCTGGGCAGCATGCTGTTCGGCGGCATGGCCCACGGCATGGGAGCCGGCGGATTCGGGGGCTCGGGTATCGGCCTGATCGAGATCCTGCTTCTGGCCGGTCTGGGCTATTTTGTGTACCGGCGGTTCATCCGGCCCAGGGTGATGGCCGGCAATACCGGCCCGGGACTCGCCCGGCAGAATGATTCAGGTCCACTGCTCTTTTCCGGAGCTCCCGCCTCCCAACAGATCCAGGAAACCCCGGAGGAGGACCCCCTGGTGGCCGGCGTCAGACAGATCTGGTCCGTGGACAGCGGCTTTGACCCGGACGGGTTCAAGGAAACGGCCCAGGACCTGTTTTTCAAAGTCCAGGCCGGATGGACCCGGAGAGACGCCGCCATTCTCAAGCCCTACGTGGGGGCCCCGCTGCTCGACGACTACGCCCGGGAGTTTGAAGCATTGAAACAGCAGGGACGTATCAACCGGCTGGAAAACATTGCGGTACGCAGTGTGAACCTGATTGCCGCCGGTGTCCAGGACCAGGAGAAATTCGTGACGGTCCGGTTCACGGCCAACCTGCTGGACTATACCGTGGACGAAGCCTCCGGTGAGGTCCTTGAAGGAGATGCCGAAACCGCAGTCAAGTTCGAAGAGGAGTGGACCTTTGCCGCACCTGTGGGAACCCGGGACTGGAAACTGGAAGGCATCGAATCATAGTAAAACGGTTCACAAAAAACGTCCCCTCGCCTTGAATGACAGGCAGAGGGGACGTTTCAGCAATACCTTGAGTGACTGTCCGGTCAGATGCCTGACATTGATCCGGCAGATCTGGTTTCGCTTTTCATTCAATGAGAGCCGATCTATCTGGCACTGGGGATGAATAAAGGCTTGTCCAGGAGCTTGAATTCACCGATCAGTTTCTGTGCTTTTTCACCGGTGATCCAGTCGGCAAACTGCTGGGCCGCTTCAAAATTGACGTTACTGCACCGATCCGGGTTCACGGACATGACACTGTACTGATTTTTCAGGAACGCATCGCCTTCCACCAGAATCCTGAGTGCCGGGTTTCCCTGGGCCGTGTGCGCGTATTTGATGTAAGTGCCCCGGTCCGTCATGGTATACCCGTTTTTTTCACCCGCCACATTGATGGTGGCGAGCATGCCCTGGCCGGTCTGAACATACCAGGATTCGGTTTCCGGGACAGGGAGTCCGGCGGACTGCCACAGGGCCAGTTCTTTTTTATGGGTCCCGGAATTGTCTCCCCGGCTGATAAAGGCCGCCTGACCCGCTTTGATGCTTTTCAGGGCCGTGCCGACCGAACCGCCTTTGATGCCTGCCGGGTCCGATTCCGGGCCGATGATCACGAAATCATTGTACATGATTTCCCGGCGGTCCAGGCCGAATCCTTTTTCGACAAACTGCTTTTCCGCTGCCGGTGCATGGACCATCAGCACGTCCACATCACAGTTTTCCCCCAGTTTCAGGGCCTTGCCCGTCCCGGTGGACACCCATTTCAACTCGATCCCGGTATCCTTTGTAAATTCCGGGGCCAGATAGTCCAGAAGCCCGGTATTGTCGGTGCTGGTGGTGGTCGCCATCATCAGGGCACGGGAATCGTCTCCCGATGCCGGGAGAACCGACAGACAGAAAACCATAACCAGCACAACAGATCTGAGCAACACTTTCATATTCACTTCTCCTTATTTCCGGTTAATAATTTATTTTTCATTGAAAATTATAACCATTGCCAACCCAAGTCAATGGAAAACCGGATATGGCGTGAAAAGGCAACCATAACAAACCAAGAATGACCATAAATACTGCACAAACACGTTGGATTTGACGGATTCAGCCATATAAAAAGCCATGAACCCACCTGGCACAGGTTGGTTCACGGCTTTGTTTTATTCTCTGCCCCGGTCGTTTTTTCCGGGGATCAGCAGCGCTGTCTTATTTAAGGGATTTCACCGCCTCGGTCAGTTCAGGCATGAACTCCAGGATATCTTCCACGATCCCCACATCCGCCACCTGGAAAATCGGGGCTTTGGGGTTTTTGTTCACGGCCACGATAAAGGGGTTGCCCTTGACGCCGCCCAGGTGCTGAAATGATCCGGAGATCCCCATGGCCATGTAGACCTTGGGCTTGACGGTCTGGCCGGAGGTGCCCACCTGGCGGGATTTTTCCAGCCATTTGGCATCGACAATGGGCCGGGAACAGGACACCACGGCCCCCATGGCTTCAGCCAGTTCCTGGGCGATCTCGATATTTTCCTCCTCTTCGATCCCCCGGCCGATGGACACCAGGACGTCGGCTTTGGTGATGTCCACATCACCGACTTCGGCCACCACCACTTCCAGGAACTTTCTTTTGGCGCTCAGGTCCTTGACCTCCCCGGATTTGTCCACGACACTGCCGCCGGCGGCAGCGTCTTCGGCCGGAGCGAACGAGCCCGGCCGGATGGTGATCACGGCCCCGGAAGAGATGTCGGCGGTCACATGGGTATACACCGCCCCGCCCAGTTCCTGGCGGACCATTTTCAGGGTGCTGCCGTCCAGGCCTTCGAAATCCACGATATCCGCCGCATACGCGGAATCCATTTTCACGGACAGGCCCGGTGCCAGGTCCATGCCGAATGTGTCATGGGGTGCCAGAATGATCGCGTCATGGGGCAGGACATCCAGAAGCGCTTTTCTGACCAGTTCCGCATTGGGATAGGCCAGGTCGGCATGACTGATCTTGATGACCTCTTTGTAGATCCCGGTCATGGCGCCGGCCACCTTGTCCAGATCCGCACCGGAACCTGCCACCACCGCTGTCACAGCTGCGGAGGGATCGATCTTTTTTGCCGCATCCGGATATTCCAATGCCACATCTTCTGCGGCGCCGTTCTTGAATGGGATATATGCAAAAATCTGTGTCATGATCAAAGTCCTCCTTTGGCTTTCAGCTTTTCAATCAGTTTCTCGATGATCTCTTCGGTGGCGCCTTCCAGCATTTCCGCTCCGTCTCCGAGATCCGGAGCAAAATAATCCACCCGCCGGGTTTTGGCGCCGTCTTTACCCACGGTCGAAACATCGATGCCCAGATCTCCGGCACCTTTCACCGGTACATCCACGCTGGCCACTTTGCGGATCCCCCGGATCCCCACATACCGGGGTTCATTGATACCGGTCTGGATGGACAGCACGCAGGGCAGCTGGATTTCATTCATCTCCTGGTTTCCGCCTTCGATCTCCCGGCCCACTTTGATGGTGGTGTCATTGACCACTTCGATCTTGTTCACCAGGGACGCATAGGGATAGTCCAGCATGGCGGCCAGCATGCCGCCCACCTGGCCGGCCCCTTCGTCCGCCTGGGCACCGGTGAGGATCAGGTCGTATTTGCCTTTTTCGACTTCCGCCTTGAGAATAGCGGCAATACCCCGGCCGTCAGACCCTTCAAAGGCATCATCGCTGAGCAGAACCCCGTTGTTGGCGCCCATGGCCATTTCCCGGCGCAGCACCTCTTCGGATTCGTCATCCCCTACCGTGACCACGGTGACGCTGCCGCCCACATTGTCCACGATCTGGATGGCCTCTTCCACGGCATAGTTATCCCATTCATTCACCGAATAAACCAGGTCGTCCCGGTCCAGGTCGTTTCCCGCTGAATTGAGTTCAAATTCGTTCTCCGCTGTATCCGGAACCCGCTTGACACATACCAAAATTTCCATTTATCTCCTCCTTTACTTGTGCGGCCAACACCGGTTTCATCCGGTGTTGGCCTCTTTGTTTTAAACTGTTATGCTAAATGCCGGGCAATCAGTTCCGTAAAATCCAGTGCCTCCATCTCCCCTTCCTTGCCGGCCACTTTGATGGCATCCTGGATATTCACCAGGCAGAAGGGGCAGGCTGTCACAATGACATTGGCACCGGCTTCCGCCGCCATGTTCACCCGCAGCACGCCCATGCGGGTTTCTTCTTCCGGTTCGTAAAACAGCATGAGTCCGCCGCCGCCGCAGCAGAACGACCGGTCCCGGCTCTTTTCCATCTCCACCCGGGTCAGGCCGTCAATGGCGTCCAACGCCTGCCGGGGATCTTCGTAAATGCCGTTGTGCCGCCCCAGATAACAGGGGTCATGATACACATAGACCTTTTCCGGATGCAGGCAGGGTTTGAGGGACAAGGCGCCTTTAGCGACCTTTTCCGCCACCACCTGGCTGATGTGCCGCACCGGCGGCAGTCCGGTATAGTCGTTTTTCAATGCATTGTACGCATGGGGATCTGCCGTGACGATCTGTTTGACGCCGGTGGCCAGAATCGCTTCGGTGTTCTGGGCCTTGAGATCCTGATACAGCATCTCTTCCCCGAACCGGAGCACCTCGTTGCCGCTGTCTTTTTCATCCTTGCCCAGAATCCCGAAATCCACGCCGGCATGGTGCAGAATCATGGCGGTCCGGCGGGCGACCTCCTGGATATTGTCGTCATAGGAGGTGATGCTGTCCACAAAATACAGGGTATCGGCTTTTTCCCCGCCCAGATCCTTGATAGGATATTCGGCCTTGAACTCTTTTTCCAGGGCCCAGTCCGCCCGTTTCTTCTCCATCTTGCCGTAAGGATTGCCGCGTTTTTCCAGGGCTTTCAACGGCTTTTGCAGGGACTGGGGCACCAGCCCCTCATCCACCATGCCCCGCCGCAGATCCACGATCTTGTTGATATACTCGATGGCCAGGGGACATTCCTCTTCACAGGCCCCGCAGGTGGTGCAGGACCAGATCTCATCCTCGGTGTAGATATCCTCCACCAGCATCTTGCTTTTATAGATCTCCCCTGACAGCGGATAATTTCTGAAAATCAGGTCCCGGGCCTTGATGGTGATGAACCGCGGAGACAACGGCCGCCCCACGGCATTGGCCGGGCACTGGTCGGAACACCGGCCGCAGTCGGCACAGGAATAGAAATCCAGCATGTGCTTCCAGGTGAAATCCTCCAGTTTCTTGACGCCGAAAGATTCCAGATCATCCAGCTGTTCCTCGGACACTCCGTATTGAACCGGTTTGATTTTTCCCTTGTCGAGCCGCATGAAAAACACGTTGAAAATTGAGGTGATGACATGAAAATGCTTGCCCAGGGGCAGAAAACACAGAAAAAAGAAAAATGTGACGTCATGCAGAAAATAGGAAAAGATGTGCAGCCCCTGAAGAAAATTCAGCGAGGCACCGGTCAGCATGTGGGTGAAGATCCATACCAGGGACAGCGGTGCCGTAAAATGCCATTCTCCGGTCTGCTGGTAGGCGAATGCCAGCTCGGATGCCTCGAACAGGCTTTCGGAGATCATCAGGGTGCCGATGACGCCGAGGACAAATACGGCTTCCGCAGTATGGTCCTTGCCGTATTTTTCCGGCACCGCATACCTGGCCGGCTTGAAGATTCCCCGGCGGACAGCGGCCACGATACAGGCGATGAGCACAAAGGTTGCGGCATAATCCTTCAGAAAATTGTACACGCTGCCCAGCCAGCCGTCGAACCCCGGCAGCACGAACCCGTCGGAAAATCCGATGATCACAAGTGTTATGGACCGGATGGACAGGATCAGAAAACCGGCAAAGATCACAATGTGCAGCACCCCTGCCAGCATGTACCGGGGCTGTTTCATCTGCCCCAGCCACAGAACGATCAGCTGCCGGACACGCTGACCGATGCGGTCCAGCCGGTAATCCGGGGCCGACCGGACCAGCGGCGCCAGACGCCGGGCCATGATATAAGTGAACAGTCCCACCCCCACCACAGGCAGAACAAAGGACAGGATGGCTGCCGGAAAAAATCCGAAAAACTGATAACTTGCCGGGCCGATGATTGAACTCATATGCTGTTTCCTCCCAAAAATTCTTTAACTGATGATGAATAAAAACTCACTGAGCTTTAATAAAGATGACGTTTCCCGTCAAGCAAAATCCCAGATTCAGGATCATTTAAAAACTGGTCACCGTTCAGGCACTGGATGAAATTTATCCGCCCTTCACCCCGTTCAGATACAGATCCACCAGGGGATCCGCCATGGCCACCAGATCGTACCGTCCGCCGGCGGACACCCAGGTGGAGATCACGCCTTCCACAGCCCCCAGGATGAACCGCTTTACCAGGCCCACAAACAGGTCCTGACGAATGGTTCCCTCGATCTGACCCTGTTCGATGATATCGGACAACAAATCCAGATACATTTTCGAGATGTCCTTGATCTGGGATTGGATATCCCGCAGGTACCGAACTTCGGACTGAAAAATCACCGCCATGTTCCGGTCGTTCTGGAACTCCTGCAAATGACACCGGATCAGGTTTTTGAGCTGTTCTTCCGCGGTTTTTCCGGCTGCCACGGCATGATTCATCTTTTCAAACACGATACCGGTCTTGTAATTGATATATTGATACAAGATATCATCTTTGTTCTTGAAATACAGATAAAGCGTACCGTCCGCCACCCCGGCCCGGGACGCGATCTGGGAAATGGTGGCCTTGTAGAACCCGTATTTTGCAAACACCGCCCCGGCACTGTCCAGAATGTTGTGATATTTTTCCGATTTGTTTTTCTGCAAAACCACCTCGCATCTGCATCTGAAATGAATAATAATTCATTATCTAACAATAGTTCCATCCAAATGTCAAGGGGATATCCAACAGAGAATATCGAAATACTAATATTTTTTTATCCATTTTTTACAAATAGTTATCATCAAATAGCTATTCTTTTTTCAGAATATCACACCGAATCGCCCTTCTTTTCTTCAAATGAATACATATTCATTCCTGAATAATCCTTGCTTTTGCTTCGGTTTCATGCCACAAAAAAGAAAATAATCTGTTTTTGAACCGCCACAAACCAATGGGAGAATAATCATGTCACACCATCACACCCCCGATTTTCTGACCGCTTTGGATACGGGGCGGCCCCCCAATATCAAAAAACTGTTTCCCCATTCCAGGGCTTTGATTGTCAGTGGCAAATACATCGATCAGGCCATGCTCGAAAAAGGCAGGTGCATGACCATTGCCGCCAACGGCAGAAACGCCTTCGTTATCCGGGGTGCCCTGGCCGCGGCCCAGAAGGCCAACGCCGCCGTCATCATCGAGATCGCCCGGTCCGAAGGCGGCACCAGTGCCTATTGCGCCGTGAACCTGTGGAACATCGCCCGGCAGACCGACGCTTTCATGAACGAACTGGGCATCACCATCCCGGTGGCCATCCATGCCGACCATTTCGGCATCAAGTCTCCGGCGGACATCGAACCGGCCAAAACGGAAATTACGTCCCTGTTCGATGCAGGCATCACCTCCATTGCCATTGACGCCTCCCACATGCCCGATGACCAGAATCTTCTGGCCAATATTGAACTGGCATCGTTTGTCCCGGCCTGGGCCGGCCTGGAAACCGAAGTCGGAGAGATCAAAGGCAAACTGGGGCTGTCCACGGCCCGGGAAGCCCTGTTTCTGATCCAGGGACTGAACGCCCACGGCATTTTCCCGGACTGGATCGCCTTGAACAACGGGACCACCCACGGCATCGAACAAAGTGATGCCGGCATCGACGTGCCGTTGACCGCACAGATCCACGAAGCGCTGGCCCCATACCGGGTCTCCGGGGCCCAGCACGGCACCTCGGGCAACAGCTCGGACCGGCTCCGGCAGATCGCGGAACAGACCCGCACTACCAAGGCCAACGTGGCCACCGCCCTGCAGATGATCTCCTGGGGGGTCCAGGTCAATGATTTCGGCAACGCCATTCTGGACGATGGCGGCAATTTCATCAAAGAACCGGACAAAGGCGTGGATGAAGCCGTGTGGCAGCAGATGCTGGCATATGCCAAAGATCACGGCCTGACCGGCGGCAATTTCAAAAAACTCAACGCCCCGTTTGAAAACCGGTTCCTGGCCCAGTCCAGGGAAATCCGGGACCGGATGGTCCGGGGGGTTGAAGCCTTTGTCTACACGCTGCTCACGGACGTGTTCAACGCCACGGATACAGCGGACATTGTTTTGTCCCATATTCTGGAAACCCGGTCCCATGACCCGGGGGTCAAGTCCAAAACCATCGAATCCATGGAAGAATGGACCAAAGAAAAAATCAGGGAAAAAGCGGCTGGCTTCAGTTCTGACAAAGGCCCGAAAGGTAATTTTGACGATTAAAACCGCCCGGAGGAGGTATGTGATTGAAAATTCCAGCGTACCAGATTCAGAATGTACTGCGGCTTTACTTCAGGCAGCTGGGTGAAGGAAAAATTCTGGAAAAATCTGAAGAATCGGTCATGTCCTCTGACAGGTCCCGGGCGATATCATCGGAAGGGACCCGCCAGGCCATCATAGACAAGGTGGCGGCGGGCATTGTGGAAAGAATCATCTCAAAAGCAGTGGAATCCCCCCCTCCAGACCGGTTTGCCGGCACACAGGCACCGTTGTCCCCTGGAAAGCCCGGTCACCGGTACCGGGACAGATCCCCATTCACCTACCTGCTCATCGACCATCACAACAAACAGGCCATCCGGACCGCCAAGGAGATTCAACCCCACCGGAGTCCGTCTCAACCGAACGGCTGACTTTTTAGATGGGCCTGCTTGGCCCTGGACCAGAACGCTTCCTTTTCCGGCGCAGACAGGGTATCCAGGGAAATGCCCTGTTCCGCCAGGGCCTTTTCCATCAGCCGGAACCGGCTTTCAAACTTGGCCGTGGCCCGGGACAGGGCCGTTTCCGGATGAAATCCGGCAAATCTCGCCACATTCACCAGCGTGAACAGGACATCCCCGAGTTCCATCATCAAACCCTCTTCATCTCCCTGCTCCAGGGCGGATTCAAACTCTGCGATTTCACTTTTCACCGTGCCCAGAACCTGATGAATGTTTTCCCATTCAAACCCTTTTTTGACGGCGGCTTTGGACACTTTCATGGCCCGGACAAGTCCGGGCATGCCTTTTGGAACATCATCCATGGCAGAGAGGCGGGTCTCCCTTTTTTTCTCCTGCGTCTTGATTCTCTCCCACTGATCCAGCAGTTCGGCCCGGGTCTCTACCTTTGCATCACCATATACATGGGGATGGCGCCGGATCATCTTTTCCGTGACCTCATCCATCACCCGGGAGATGGGGATCCGCCCGGAATCATGAAAGATCTCCATGATAAAGGCAATCTGGAACAGGACATCCCCCATCTCTTCACAGGTATTGTCCAGATCCTGGTCCGCCAGGGCCTGCTGAAGCTCATACACTTCTTCTACCAGGCATTTCCACATGGTTTCCGGTGTCTGGCGCCGGTCCCACTCACACCCGTTTTTTCCCCGCAATGTCCGGATCACCTCCAGAACAGGGGCCAGTGATTCCAACGAAACGGTCCTCCCTTGTTTGTGTATTTCCCGCTTTGGACTTATCGAGCCGGTCCAGAACATTCATGCGCAGATTCCGGGATATAATCAGGGTCATGGTCCGGGAAATACGGGCCAGATACGGGGCGGTTTCCGACCGGCTCATCAGGGACGCGGAACCGGTCGGTACAAATGTCGTAAGCATGACAAACAGCACTGAAACGATCAGAATACCTTTGGCGGTTCCGAAAATCAGGCCGAATGTCCGGTCCGCCCATCCCAGAAACACCACGTGCATCAGCTTTCGGATCAATGCGGCCAGCAGCCCCACCAGAATCACGATACCGCAGAACAGTACCCCGAAACTGACCAGGTGACGGATTGCGGACGTCTGAATCAGAAACGCCAGATGGGGAGACAGAAGTCCGTAATAGGTAAACGCCCCGTAAAACCCCGCAATCACCGCCACAATACCGGACACTTCCCGGATCAGCCCCCGGAACACGCCCCGGATCATGCAGAACAGGACGATCACCAGAACCATCACATCAAAACCGTTCATGGGTTCCCTTTCATTCGCATCTTGCAAGATGCACACAAATAGCAACTCCGGCTGTTCTGCGTCAAGATTTTTATTGACCTTTTTTCAAATAAAATGCACCCTATCGGCCATGACAACCCTTGAATTCGACAACATATCCATCGCGCAGCAGCTGTTTGGATTCCACAACACGCATCTGGATAAAATTGCCAAACGGTTCGGGGTCACCATCCATTCAAGGGGCGGGGCCGTCACCCTTTCCGGACCCGGTCCGGCAGTCCGCCAGGCCCAGTCGCTGTTGACACAGCTGTACCCGCTTTTCAAGAAAAAAATCCCTGTGGAAAACGGAGATCTGGATGCGGCCATCTCCCTGATCAAAAAAGATCCGGATGCCCGCCTGGAAACCTTGTTCATGCACACGGTGTTCATGACTGCCAGAAACAAACCGGTCCGCCCCAGGAGCCTGAACCAGGTCAGATATGTCCAGGCCATCGAAACCAGGGATATTCTGTTTGCCATCGGTCCTGCAGGTACCGGCAAGACCTACCTGGCCATGGCCATGGCCATGGCCGCCTTTGCCAGAGGAGATGTCCGGAAAATCATTCTCACCCGGCCTGCGGTTGAAGCCGGTGAAGCCCTGGGCTTTCTCCCCGGGGACCTGGCAGAAAAAATCAATCCCTATCTGCGGCCCCTGTATGACGCCTTGTACGACATGCTTGAATTTGAAAAAGCCCGGGCGTATATTGAGCAGGAAATCATCGAGATCGCCCCCATCGCATTCATGCGGGGCCGAACCCTGAACAATGCATTTATCATTCTGGACGAGGCCCAGAACACGACATCCCAGCAGATGAAAATGTTTTTAACCCGAATCGGATACGGATCCAGAGCCATTGTGACCGGAGACGTCACCCAGATCGATCTGCCGGCCGGCAGAAAATCCGGGCTGGTGGAGGTCGAAAAAATCCTCTCCCACATCAAGGGAATCGAATTCATCCATTTCTCCAGAGAGGATGTGGTGCGGCACCAGCTGGTATCCGATATCATTGACGCGTATGAAAAAAACAAAGTTTAATGCCTGGCTGGATGCGGCCAAAGACTTTATTCTGTCCACACCCTACCTGTTATGGGTTCTGCTTCTGGGAACAACCATGGTGTTCACTTTTTTCCAGACACCGGCACAGCAGCAGATCAGCTATGACTATGCGGTCGGCGATGTGGCCCAGCGGGATATCAAGGCCCCCCGGGATCTTCTGGTGGAAGACCGGGAAGTGTCGGAAGAACGGCGCAGCCAGGCCCGGGACCTGATCCGCATCGTATACGATCTGGATGCGGACCTGCTTCCCCGGATCCAGGCCAGCATCGAAGACGCCATGAAAATCGGCCGGGCCCTGTTTGAACCGGAACCGGCCCGGAACGGTGAAGAAGCCATACCCGCCGGAAACATCCCGGAACCCACCTTTGCCATGGTCCTGGAAACCAAGCCTCTGTTCGAGGAAAAACTGGGCATCCCCATCAGCGAAGGGGCGTATTCCATCCTGCACAAACACCGGTTTGACCCGGACATCACCCGAAAAATTCAGACCATCATGGACAAGGTTCTCTCCAACGGCGTGGTTGCCAACAAGGAGATCCTGCTGGAACAAGAACACAAGGGCATTGTTCTGAGAAACATCAGATCCGGTGAAGAACAGGTGGTCAACAATCTCAAGGTGTTCTACGGACCGGATCAGGCCAAGGCCATGGTCAGGATTGAAGGAGAACCCCTGCTCAAAAAAGTCAACTACAACCTGACCAACCTGATCGTGGATATCTGCCAGCGCCTGCTGCAACCCAACATTTTCATGAACAAGAATGAGACCCAGGCCCGGATTCTGGCGGCCCAGGCCACCATCAATCCGGTCATGTACCAGATCAAGGCCGGAGAGATGATTGTCCGGGAAGGGGAGCGGATCAACCAGAGCAAACTTATCAAACTCAATGCATTCAAGGAACAGACCGTCGGCGGAACCGTTTATATGTCCGCCACCGGGATCGGCCTGATCACCTTCACCCTGCTGCTGGTTTCCTATTTTCTTTTTTTCAGACACCACACGGCTCTGGAAAACGACCACAACAAACACATGATTTTCCTGGGCCTGGGCCTGATCCTGTACCTGGGGGTTGTCAAACTGTCCACCTACCTGGTTCAGTCATCAGATCCGAGTCAGGCCTGGGATCTGACCTCCGCCTCTTTTTTCATGGCCATTCCCCTGCCGGCCGCCGCCATGATCTGCTGCCTGTTTCTGGGATTCGACATCGCGATCTACTTCTCCCTGGTGCTGTCGGTTCTGGCAAGCATTTCGTTTGGCAGCAGCCTCGAAGCCTTTATATTCTTTTTTCTAAGCTGCAGCATGGCCGCCTTCTGGGCCCAGGCCCGGCAGACCCGGAAAAACTTCATCATGGCCGGCGTCAAACTGGCGGTCTTCAATTCATTTCTGGCGGTGGCCCTGGGGTTTTATGCCCTGGCCCAGCCCGATCCCATGATCCTTGCCAGGGAAGTGGTCATCGCGTTCTGCGGCGGCATTTTTTCTGCGGTGCTCACCATCGGGTTCTGTCCGCTGATCGAGGTCGTTTTCGACTACACCACCGAAGCCAAGCTCCTGGAACTGGCCAACCTGGACCAGCCCCTGATCAAAAAACTGATGATCGAAGCGCCCGGCACCTACAACCACAGCCTGATTGTGGCCACCCTGGCGGAGGCGGCCGCGTCCGCCATCCGGGCCGACAGCCTCAAGGCCAAGGTCATGGCCTATTACCATGACATCGGCAAACTGGACAAGATCATGTATTTCATTGAAAATCAGGCGGACGGAAAGAACCGGCATGACAAGCTTTCCCCGTCCATGTCCGCCCTCATCCTGATACAGCATGTCAAAAAAGGAGTGGAACTGGCAAAAACCCACAAACTGGGCAATGAAATCATCGAGGGCATCACCCAGCACCATGGCACCTCTTTGATCAAATTCTTCTACAACAAGGCCCTGAAAAGCGGCAAGGACAATGTGGACGAGGGAAACTTCAGGTATCCCGGCCCCAAACCCCAGACCCGGGAGGCCGGCATCGTCATGCTCGCGGATGTGGTGGAAGCGGCGGTGCGGGCGCTGGACCGGCCCACGCCCTCCAGGATCCGGGGACGGGTCAAGGAGCTGATCAACGATATTTTTGCCGACGGCCAGCTGGAGGAATGCGAACTCACCCTCAAGGACCTGCACCAGATCGCCAAAAGCTTCAACAACATTTTGACCAGTATTTACCACAGCCGGATTGAATACACGGACAAACCCCAGGAAAAGAAAAAAGAAAAAAATGACAGCGCTTCAGATACTGATCGACAACCGTCAAAAACAAATGGTACCCTCCAAGGTAGTCCGCAGAAAGACCGAACAGATCTTAAACGCCTTGGGCTGTAATCACCACGAAATTTCCATCGTGATCATGGACGACACACAGATCCGGGCTCTCAACCGGGAGTTCCGGGGCATTGACCGGCCCACCAATGTGCTGTCCTTTCCCATGCAGGAAGGGGAATTCTCAAACGTCACCCCCGGACTGCTGGGAGATGTGGTCATCTCGGCCCAGACAGCCGCCGGGGAGGCGGAAGAAGCGGGCATCTCTTTAGATCAACGCCTGTCCCAGCTCCTGGTTCACGGTATTCTGCACCTGGTGGGATTCGACCATGAGGGCGATGAGGAAGATGCCCGGCACATGGAAATCAAAAGCCTGGAACTGTTGAAACTGATTGAACCGGACAACCCGGATTTACCGGCATTCTGACACCTTAGAAAGGAAGATTGACATGGCAGAACTGGCTGTAAATGTAGACCATGTGGCCACCCTGCGCCAGGCCCGGGGGGTCGACTATCCAGACCCCGTTTCCGCGGCCGTGGCCGCGGAAACCGCCGGCGCGGACGCCATTGTGGTGCACCTGAGGGAAGACCGGCGCCATATCCAGGACCGGGACGTGCGCCTGCTCCGGCAGATCGTCCAGTCACGACTCATTCTGGAAATGGCCGCCACCAGTGAAATGCTGGGCATCGCCCTGGACATCATGCCCGACACCGTAACCCTGGTGCCGGAAAAAAGGAAAGAGGTGACCACGGAAGGGGGGCTGGACCTGATCACCCATCAGGAGAGTGTTCAGGATGCGGTGTCCACCTTGAAGAACGCGGGGATCTCCGTGTGTATTTTTATCGATCCGGACCTGGACCAGATCAAGATCGCCCACAAGATCGATGCGGACATGATCGAGATCCACACCGGTGCGTTCTGTGATGCGGCCACGCCGGCCGAAGCCCGGCGGGAATTCTCCCGGATCGTGGATGCCGCCAAGATCGGGACCAAACTCAAGCTCGGGGTCAATGCCGGGCACGGCATCTGCTACAGCGCCATCAAGGCGTTTGCCGGGCTTCATGAAATCCGGGAGTTTTCCATCGGGCACAGCATTGTGTCCAGGGCTGTGCTGACCGGCATGGACCGGGCTGTTCGGGATATGAAGGCATTGATCAGGGCGTTGTGATCGGACGTTTTGGGATCTGGCGGCAGGGGGCCGCCCCGGGTGGGGGTGTCTTACTGCCGGCCTGGAATCCTTGGGGGCTCCGACAGTCCGTCAGTAAGACACCCCCATCCGGGGCTCCGCTGTGCAAAATGCCGTCGTCCGATCCACAGAACCCGAAACCCACTTACCTCAGAAGTCCTGCCAACTGGGCTGCCAAGGTCACACCGTTTTCATTGTTGGACTGCGGGAGCAGGATTCCGGCTCTGAGGGCCGGGGGGGAATTGGCTACCTGGAAGGCCTGGCCGGCCCAGGCCAGCAGGTCCTGGTCGTTGTAGTCGTTGCCCACGGCCACCACCCGGGATCTGGGAATGTTCAGGTGTTCCGCCAGCCAGGCGGCGGCCATGCTCTTGGAGGCTTCGGGATGAAACACCTCGATCCAGGCGGACCGGTGGTCCAGGGGCGAGGTGGCATGAACCACGCTGTAGCCGGACAGCTCCTGTTGAATCCGGGCCACCCGGGTCAGACATACGGCCGGGGGCATGATGGCCAGGACCTGGGTGGCGGATTCAAAGACCGGGGTATCCGGTGTCATGGGTGCGGCAAACGGCTGATACAGGGAGATCCGCTGGAAAAAATCCGGATTGTCCCGGCCGTGGGACTTAAACAGGAAATGATGGGTCTCCGGGATGGCCTTGTGAACCATGTAATCCAGGCACTGCTGTTCAAAGCAGGCCGTGACCCGCAACACATCCGACCGGGAAATGGCCAGATGCCGGATGATCTCATGCCCGGCGAACCGCAATATGCCGGCCCCCGTGGAAAATATCAGAAAGTCCAGGGGAAATGAACCAGCATCCGTCTGCATCTGCGCCAGGGCCCGCTCAAAAGAGTACAGACTCCGGCCCGTGGCCGCCGCCACCACAACGCCATTGTTCCTCAAACGGTGAAGGGTTTCCAGGTCCTGCCGGGAGACGGTCCGGTCATCGGTGAGCAGGGTACCGTCCAGGTCGGTGACAAACAGATGCCGGTCCGCCATCCGCCTATTTCTTCTTTTTTTTCAGCGCGTCCATGAGCACCTGTTCCATGGTTCCCACGGGCCGGTCTTTTTTGCCGCCGGCAAACTGGCGCCAGTCGTCGGATTCCTTCTGGTCCGGCGAGGCCAGGGAGATGCGGCGTTTTTCCTCATCCACCTGCTGCACCATGACCTGGACCGTGTCCCCGGGTTTGAGACTGTCATACAGCTTGGGATCCGCGGCATTGCGCAGCACCGACACCGGCAGGAGTCCGGTCACCCCGGGTTCCAGCCCGATGAACAGGCCGAAGGATTCCCGCTTCTCCAGCCGGCCTTCCATGATATCCCCGGGTTTGTACCGGACACTGATCCCGGTCCAGGGGTCGCCCAGGGCATCCTTGATGCTCAGGGAAACCCGTCTGGCATCCATGTCGATGGACTTGATCACCACCTGGACCTCCTGGTCCTTTTCCACCACCTCTTCCGGCCGGGTGATCCGTTTTGTATGGCTCATCTCGCTGATGTGCACCAGCCCGTCCACACCCGGCGCGATCTCCACAAACGCCCCGAAACCGGTCAGGCGCACCACTTTTCCCGTGACCTGGTCCCCGGGTTTGAATGCCTGGTCCGCGCTGTCCCAGGGATCGGATGCAGTCTGTTTCAGGGACAGGGCGATCTTGGGCAGGTCATGGCCTTCCTGGTGTTCGATGCTCAGCAGTTTCACCAGCACGGTATCGCCGGGTTTGACCACTTCATCCGGCTTGTCCACCCGGGACCAGCTCAGCTCGGAGATGTGGGCCATGCCCTCCACCCCCGGGGCCAGCTCGATGAACGCGCCGAAGGACATGAGCCGGGTCACCTTGCCCTGGAGGGTGTCGCCCACGGACACATCGGCAAAAAACGCCTGTTGGGCCGCCTTCATCTCCTCCTGGAGCAGAGACCTGCGGGATATGACAATGTTGCGCCCGCTTTCCTCATACCGGGTCACCAGAAACCGCAGGGTCTGCCCCACAAAATCTTCCGGGGTTTCCACATAATTGACATCCATCTGGCTCACCGGACAGAACGCCCGTTTTCCCAGGATATCCACGGAAAATCCCCCCTTGATCACTTCGGTGACCTTGCCTTCCACCGGGGTCCGGTTATGCACCGCTTCTTCGAGAAGCGCCGCCTTGCCGGCACCGGAAATAGCTTTGGACAGGATGATCTCGCTCTCACTCAACGACACCACATACAGCGTGACCGTATCCCCCTGCTGAAACGGCAGGTCCCCGTTCTCATCCAGGAGTTCCTGTTTTTCCACCACCCCGTCGCTTTTGGTGCCGGTGTCGATATACACGTGGGTCCGGCCGATGGAGATGATTTTTCCCTCCACCATGTCACCGGGTGCCAGTTCACGGCCCAGGGCCTCGCCATAGGACTCGAACAGTTCCTCAAAACTCATTTCCCCGGCATCCGGGTCCGGGGTCTCGTCAAATTTTTCCGTCATGCGCTTTCTCCAAACAGGCGGTTTATCAATCGTTGCCTGATTTACTATACGTTACTTGTCCGGGTGTAAAGCAAAAAAAACCATTACGGTGTTTCCGCTTTGACCCGCGCCAGAATCTGTTTCGCCAGTTTTTCGGTAATCCCGGGCATCGACACCAGGTCTTCGACCGATGCGGCACTCAGATGTTTCAGTCCCTTGAACCGGGTCAGCAGCTGTTTTTTCCGTTTGGGCCCGATACCGGGAACGGTGTCCAGCACCGACAGGCTCCCCCGCTTTTCCCGGCGCCGGCGCTGGAACGTAATGGCAAACCGGTGGGCCTCGTCCCGCACCTGCTGAAGCAGGAACAGGCCCTGTTTGAACGGGGCCGTGTTCAGGGGGTTGGACCGGCCTGGCACATAGATTTTGTCCATGTCCTCGCCTCTGGCCTCGTCTTTTTTGGCCAGGCCGGCCACGGCAAACCGGCCCGCCAGATTCAGTTCTTTGAGCACGGCCACGGCCATGCCCAACTGACCCTTGCCCCCGTCCACCACCAGCAGGTCCGGAAAATCCATCTCTTGTTCCGTTTTCGAGAACCGCCGGGTCAGCACCTGGGTCATGGCGGCATAATCATCGGGCCGGTCCATATCCCGGAGAATATACCGCCGGTACGCGTCCTTGTCCGGCCGGCCCCGGGTGAACACCACCATGGAGGACACCGGGTCCTGTCCGGCCAGGTGGGAATTGTCAAAACACTCGATGCGGTCGGGCGCGTGATCCATTTTCAGGAGTGCCTGGACCTGGGTCACGGCGGACCGGGCCGCTTCCTCTTTTTTCTGCCGTTTTTCCAGCTCCCTTGCCGCATTCACGGCGGCCATTTCCACCAGGCGCCGCTTCTCGCCTCTTACCGGCACATGGACCTGCACTTTGCGGTGCTTTTGTTCCGACAATTTCGCTGCCAGGGCATCCATGTTCTCGATCTCCCGGTCCAGGAGCACTGCATCCGGCAGAAACCGGGTGACGTCATAATACTGCCACAGAAACGCCCGCAGGGTTTCATGGGGCTGGGTGAACCCCGGGGCCACGGGATAATGCACGGTATCGATGAGCCGGCCGGACCGCACCAGCATCATGGTAATGACCGCCATGTCCCCTTCCGCTGCCAGGGCTGCGACATCCCGGTCTTTCAGATCCGGGGCCACCACCACCTGCTTTTCCAGAACATGGGTCATGGCGGTGACGGCATCCCGCATCTGGGCCGCTTTTTCAAATTCCAGGGCATCGGCATGGGCCTTCATCCGGGCCTTGAGTTTTTGGATCACCCGTCCGGACCGGCCCTTGAGAAACAGGACCGCGTCCTGGACATGCTGCCGGTATTCCTGTTCCCCCACTTTCCCGCAGCAGGGGCCGGAACAGGCATTGATCTGATAGTTCAGGCAGGGCCGGGACCGGTTCTTGAACTGGGTGTTCCGGCATTTTCTGAGCTTGAAGATCTTCTGGATCTGGTGCAGGGTCTGGTTCACGCTGTGGGAGGAGGAATACGGGCCGAAGTACAGGGCCTGGTCGTTCTGGATCTTCCGCACCCGCTGGATCGCCGGGAACGGCTCGGACAGGTCGATGCGCAGGAGCGGATAGTTTTTTCCGTCCTTGAGCAGCACATTGTACCGGGGCCGGTATTCCTTGATCAGGTTGGACTCCAGGATGAACGCCTCGTGATCCGATGCCGTGATCACCAGGTCGAAATCCCGGACCATGGCCAGCAGGGCCGCGGTCTTGCCGTCTGTGTGGTCCTGCCGGGCAAAATAGGACCCCAGCCGCTTTTTCAGGTCCTTGGCTTTGCCCACATAGATGATGGTGCCTTTGGCGTCCTTCATCAGGTACACCCCGGGAGAATGGGGGGCCTGGAGATATTTTTCCGTCAGAGCGGTATGCATGATCGATAATCCGGGGTCCGGCCGTCAGAACGGCACCGGGTCCGTGAGCTGCCGGATCCGGTCCCGGTAAATGGCTGCCTGCTCGAACTCCAGGTTTTCCGCGGCTTTTTTCATCTTGTATTCCAGGTCCCGGATCAGGTCTTCCACATCGATCTCATCCCCGTCATAGGACTGGAGGACTTCATTCACCGCCGCAGCCACGGTTCCGGCATCGGTGTCTGCATCCGGTTTCGGGTATTTGAACCGGTTGAGCTGTTTCTGAATGGTGGCCGGCACGATATGGTGGGCTGTGTTATACGCCTTCTGGATCTCCCGGCGGCGTTGGGTTTCCTGGATGGCTTTTTTCATGGACCCGGTTTCCTTTTCCGCGTACATGATCACCCGGCCGTACACGTTCCGGGCGGCCCGGCCGAAAATCTGAATAAACGAGCGGAAAGATCTCAGAAACCCTTCCTTGTCCGCATCCAGAATCGCCACCAGGGACACTTCCGGGATATCCAGCCCCTCCCGGAGCAGGTTGATGCCGATGAGCACGTCAAACAAGCCCTGGCGAAGGTCCTGGATGATCTCGATACGCTCCATGGTCACCACGTCCGAGTGCAGGTATTTGACCTTGAGCCCTAAATCTGCGTAATATTCGGTCAGGTCCTCGGCCATGCGTTTGGTCAGGGTGGTCACCAGGACCCGCTCGTCCGCCTCCACCCGTTTGAGGATCTCCTGATACAGGTCATCCACCTGGGTCCTGGCATCCCTTATCTGCACCTCCGGGTCCAGAAGCCCGGTGGGACGGACAATCTGTTCCGCCACCCGGAACCCGGCCTTTTCCAGCTCATACTCCGCAGGCGTGGCCGACACATAGATGATCCGGGAAGTGCGGGCCGAAAACTCTTCAAAGGTCAGCGGCCGGTTGTCCAGGGCCGAGGGCAGGCGGAACCCGTATTCCACCAGGGTCTGCTTCCGGGACCGGTCGGCCCGGTACATCCCCCCCAGCTGGGACACGGAAATATGGCTTTCATCGAAAAACAGGAGAAAATCATCCGGCATGTAATCCAGAAGCGTGGGCGGCGGCTCCCCGGGGTTCCGGCCGGTGAGGTGCCGGGAATAGTTTTCGATGCCGGTGCAGTATCCGATCTCTTCCAGCATCTCCATGTCGTACCGGGTCCGTTCCTCCAGGCGCTGGGCCTCCAGGAGCCGGTTTTCGGACCTGAACCGGGCCAGACGCTCCGTCAGCTCCGCAAAAATCGCTTCCACGGCCCGCTTCCGGGTCTGGCGTTTGGTCACGTAATGGGACGCCGGATAGATGGCGGTCTGGTCAAACGTGGTGAGGATCTCTCCTTTCAAGGGATCGATCTCGCAGATCTCCTCGATCACATCCCCGAAAAAATCGATGCGCACGGCCCGGTCCTCTTCATAGGCCGGAAAGACCTCCAGCCGGTCTCCCCGGACCCGGAACACACCCCGGTGGAAATCGGTGTCGTTCCTTGTGTACTGGATCTCCACCAGCTTCCGGATCACGGCGTCCCGGGAGATCTCCATGTCCCGGGCCAGGGAGATGCGCAGGTCCAGGTAGTCTTCCGGGGCCCCCAGGCCGTAGATGCAGGACACCGACGCCACCACGATCACGTCCCGCCGGGCCAGCACCGACCGGGTGGCGGAATGGCGCATCTTGTCGATGATGTCGTTGATGGAGGAATCCTTCTGGATATAGGTGTCGCTGGACGGCACATAGGCCTCGGGCTGGTAATAGTCGTAATAAGACACGAAATATTCCACGCAGTTGTCCGGAAACAGCAACTTGAATTCATTGTACAGCTGGGCCGCCAGGGTCTTGTTGGGAGCGATGATCAAACTGGGCAGCCCGGCTTGGGCAATGATGTTGGCCATGGTGAAGGTCTTGCCGGACCCGGTCACCCCCAGCAGCACCTGGTGCGGTTCGTTGTTCAGGACTCCTTCGGTCAGGTACTGGATCGCCTTGGGTTGGTCTCCGGTGGGAGAAAAAGATGATTTCAGGTGAAACAACCCCATGTATAACTGCTCCTTTTACTGCGCGGGCGCGTCTTCATCCGGCCGCCTGGGCCATGCATTGAGAACCCCCTGGAGCAGGATGGCCAGGGGAATGGCGAAAAACACCCCCCACACGCCCCAGATCCCTCCGAAAAACAGCACCGCCACAATAATGGCAATGGGATGCAGGTTCACCACCTCGGAAAACAGGAGCGGCACCAGCACATTGCCGTCCAGCATCTGGATGATCAGATAGGCCAGGATGATCCAGGCCAGGTCCCCGGTCCACCCGAACTGGAAATACGCCACCAGGGCCACGGGAAAGGTCATGACCGCAGCCCCGATATAGGGCACCAGCACGGAAATCCCCACCAGAAACGCCAGCAGCAGGGAAAAGCTGAGTCCCATGAAAATAAAGGTCAAATAGGACACGCCCCACACGATCAGGATCTCCCAGAACTTGCCCCGGATGAAGTTGCCCAGCTGCACATCCACACCCTGCCACACCCGGCTGGCCAGGCCCCGCTCCCGGGGCAGGTGCCGCCGGATCCATCCCATGATCTTGTCCTTGTCCTTGAGAAAGAAAAATACCAGCAGCGGCATCAGTACGATATACACCACCAGGGTGATGACCCCCACCACCGACGACAGGGTCTGGCGCAGCATCTTGTCCGTGAAGTACCCCGCTTCCCGCCGGATCTGATCCAGAATATTTTCGATCTCCACCTCGCTGAAAATGGTGGGATATTTTTCCGGCAGGGACAGAATCAGGGCCTGCCAGGCACTGAGCATGTCCGGCACCTCCTGGAGCAGCTGGGTCGCCTGTCGGGTCAGCACCGGCAGCAGCCAGAACAGCAGGGCCAGCAGCACCAGAAAAAACACCAGAAACACGATGCCCACCGCCAGCATCCGGGGCGTTCCCACCCGCTGCAGCGGCAGAATCAATCCTTCCAGCAGATACGCAATGATCAGGCTGGCGATCACCGGCACCAGGTGCTTGCCGGCCAGCAACACCGTTGCCAGCCCCACCACCAGAAACACTGCCAGAATCACCACCTGGGGATCTGAAAAATACCGCCGGACCCAGTCTTTGATAACACCCATGACAATCACTCTCAATGATTCAAAATCAAGCTTGCAGTATATCCTGTTTTCATTTCTTTTTCCATCATTTTTCCTGCACAGGGAAGCGGGATCACGGAAGCGGCCTAAAAATCTTTACATCCCTGCGGATCATTGATATCCTGAAATACTTGCCGACACAAAGGTACAATTCAGATGACAGAACATCCGGATCTGCAACAGCCAGTCATGACCATCGCTCACCAGGACATGGTGACCCTGCATGAGGATTTTACCGTTCAACAGGCACTGGATGATATCCGGCAACAGGGGTATGGCGAAAAAATTGTCTATTTCTATGTGGTGGATGCCGCCGGCCGGTTGAAAGGGGTACTCCTGACCCGGCGCCTGCTCACCACCCCCCTGGAACAGCGGATCTCCGAAGTCATGATCAAACAGCTGATCACGGTCCCGCAGGATGCAACCGTCATGCAGGCCTACGACCTTCTGACCCATCACAAGCTGCTGGCCCTTCCGGTGGTGGATCCGCAAGGGCATCTCGTGGGCGTGATCGATGCCGGCACATTCATGGATGACAGGTATATCCGGGACATCACCCAGAGAAAAAAAGAACAGCTTGAAATTCAACGGCTTCATACACGGCTGAGAAGTATTCTCGATCATATGCGGGACCTGGTTCTCTCGTTTTCATACCTCGACGATTTTGACCGGAACCGTATCGATGATTTCCAGTTTTTCGATGACCATCTTGTGGAGATCAACTCCTCGGCCCTGTCCTTTTATGAGGTACCGGCCTCTTACATCCTGCACAAGAAAATCAGTGTATTCGACTTCATTCATACCCGTGACAGAAAAAAAGTGCTGGCCCATTATATCGATCTGTTTGAAAAGGGAGCCTCGGAAATCACCTACCGGATCGTTACCCAGAGAGGCCAGGTCAAATGGGTTCTGGATTACGGCCGTGTCGAATACATGAAATCCGGCAGGGTCAGACGGGTGAACCATATCATCGAGGATATCACGGAAAAAAAACAGGCCCTGGACAAGCTCCGGGCCAGTGAGCAGAAATTCCGGCGGATATTCGAGCTTTCCCGGGACATGATCTATATTCTCACTCCGCACGGCCGGTTTCTGGATATCAATCCTTCGGGCATCAGGCTCCTGGGCCTCGGCGGCATCGAAGAGGCCCGCCGGAAAAATATCTCTGATTTTACGGTGGACCCGGAGGCCGGCAGGGCCCTGGTCAGGGAGCTCCGGGAAAAAGGAGAAACCACCAAATACCGGATGCTGATCCAGAACCTGAACGGGGAAAAAATTGAAATCGGCCTCAATGCCATCTCCCTGAGAGACACCACCGGCAAACCGGTTTCCTATCAGGGAATTGCCCACAACCTCACCGAAGCGATCCGTCAAAAAGAACTGGAAGCCACCAGCCAGCTTGCCGGCTGTTTTGCCGATGATCTGGCATCTCCCCTGAACGTGATCCTCATCGGTGTGGACACCTTTAAAACTTTTTTGCAGGACATTGAAACCATCATCGAGCCCCTGGTCCGGGACGGAATCGCTGCACCGGATCCGGAAGAAATCAAAAAACAGATCCGGTTCGAAATTTCAGAAACCGATTTTTTTCTCGATGCCACCACCACGGCGGTTGAAGATGTCAAACAGCGGCTGAAAGAGATCCGAGACCAGTACTGGCGCCTGAAAAAAGTGTCTGATGGTCATGGGGGCATCATCTACCAGAGGGCCACCCGGAAGGATTAACCCAGGGTGCCCCCGTGAAAAACACCGCTCCAAACAGGAAGTTGCTGCAAGAAAGGCACAGACAATGAAAATACTGATTCTCAACGGAAGTCCCCGGGAAAACGGCACGGTGACCACCCTCCTCAAGGCGGTGGCGGCAACGCTGTCCCCCAGCCATGACACCGAATGGATCGATGTGTGCAACCTTGACATGGCATTCTGCACCGCCTGCATGACCTGCCGGGACAAAGGCACCTGTGTCCTGCCGGAAGATGATGCGCACCGGGTGGGCAAACAGATACAAGACGCCGATGCCCTGATCATCGGCACCCCGACCCACTGGGGCAACATGTGCGCACCGCTCAAACTGCTGTTCGACCGCAACGTCCCGGTATTCATGGGGGAAAGCCCCAAAGGGATGCCGGTACCCAGGCAGAAAGGCAAACGCGCCGTCATCGTGACGGCCTGCACCACCCCCTGGCCGTTCAACTTCATTTTTCCGGAAAGCCGTGGCGCGATCCGGGCGGTCAAGGAAGTCCTTCATTACGGCGGTTATAAGGTTGTGGGAACAATAACCAAACCTGGCACCAAAAAATCAAAGGAGATCGCTTCATCTTTGATGGAGAAAGCGGAGCGGTTGGGGGAAAAACTCTTACTGTGATCTCCCCGCATTATCTTGTTAAAACCGACATTGGAAAAGGCCCTACTGGAGGAGTGAACATGGCTGAAGACCGGCAGGACATCATTATTTACAACACCAAGGACGGAAAAGCTGCGGTATCGCTCTATGCCAAAGATGGCATGGTCTGGATGAACCAGAATCAAATCGCACAACTTTTTGACACCTCCGTGCCAAATATCAGCATGCATATATCCAACATACTGAAAGAAAAGGAATTATATCAAAATTCAGTTGTTAAGAATTACTTTACAACTGCCGCCGAAATCATCCTGAATCGGGCCGACGCAGACAAACACAACATGGCGCTCACTTCCTGGAAAGGCAATGTGGTGCGCAAGCAGAATATTTTCATTGCAAAAAAATTACCTGACCGAAAATGAAATCGATACCTTGAACCGGCTGGTGGTGATCTTTTTGGAGACCGCCGAGCTGAGAGCCAAAAATCGTTTTGATATCACCATGAAGTTCTGGCACGAAAACGTGGACCGCATATTGACCTTCAACGAACAACCGTTAATTAAAGACAAGGGAACCATCAGCAAAGTGGAAATGGAAAAAAGGTCAGGCAAATCTACCAGCAGTTTGATACGAAGCGTAAAAAACATGAGGCGATCGAAGCGGATCAAGAGGATCTGGCGGAACTCAAGATGCTGGAAGAGAAAATATAAAAGAGCAAACAATGAAACGGTAGGAGAAATATGAGGAATGCAGGGAAACAGACTGAAAGGCAAACGTGAGGTTATAGTGACGGCATATACCCTCTCTTTGCCTTTCAATGTAATTTTCTCGGAAAGCAGGATGGCGATCCGGGCGGTCAAAAAAGTCCTGCACTACGGCGGTTACAAACTCGTGGGCACAATAAGCCAAACCCCGGACCAAAAAACTAAAGGAGATCGCTTCATCCTTGTTAGAAAAAGCGGGGCTGTTGGGGGAGAAACTCGTTTAGGGATACCCCTTCCCTTAAACAAATGGATTTCGAAATTCATCTGATAGTGTACCATAATTAAGAAGTGGAGCCGCATGTTTCGAAATAATGAAACAGACGAACCTGCTATCAGCATTGCTCATTCAATCTGACTGTGCAATATTTCTTTACATATTCGGGGATTACTGATACGAAAATCTTTAATGAATATTTCATCGTTTGGTTGGATATCATCACAAAATGAAAGATTCACAGTCCAACACATTATGTTGTTGGACTCTTAGCTTAGGAGAGTAAATTCTCATAAAAGAAGAGATTCTTAACTTTTGAGATCAATCACAATATATGATGGCTATATAACCCCTGACATTGCATAAAAAAAGTAGGAAATAAGTAAAAAAAGACTTGAGGAGCCCCATGAATAAAGGTTATAATGAGTTTGACGAACCAAAAACAACCGAATTCAGGAGGCCACCTCAAGTGAAGTCCAATAAAGCACAAATTTTTGCTAAATTCCACAAAATTCCGACAATCCGTTTTGAAGACCAGGAACTGACATCTTTTTCCGGCATGATTGTCTTCCAGCTATTGTTTAAGCGGCTTACACTGAAAAAAAGGTTGAAAGAATGCTTTTCCCATCTGCAGATATCCCCTATATTTGGTCATCACCTGGTGGTGATGCTTCTGATCACCCATTTGATTCTGGGTTTCAGACGGTTGCGTGAAATCGTTTATTACAAAGACGATCCAATGATTCTCCGGACGTTGGGGCTCAGATCCCTTCCGGATGTATCGACCATTTCAAGGAACCTTTCCCAAATGGATGATGTCAGCGTTGATAACGTGCAAAACCTGTCCCGAAACATTGTGGTTGAAGGCCTTGTGCGGGAACAGTTCCCGCGCCTGACCCTGGATTTCGACGGGTCTGTATTGTCGACAAAAGGCCATGCCCAGGGTACCGCCGTGGGTTTCAACAAAGCCAGGAAAGGTGCCAGGAGCTATTATCCTTTGTTTTGTACCATTGCCCAGACCGGACAGTTTTTTGATATGCACCATCGTCCCGGCAATGTCCATGATTCAAATGGCGCCCCTGAATTCATGCAAAAATGTTTTGAGTATATCCAGTGTCATTTTCCAGGATCAATCATTGAATCCCGCATGGATGGGGCATTTTTCAATCAGAAAATCATTGATATGATGTCCGAAAGACGGATCAGTTTCACCGCATCCGTTCCTTTCTACCGGTTTACAGAACTCAAACAATTGATCGAAACCTGCGATTCATGGATCGATATTGATGAAAAATGGTCATATTTTGAAACTCAGTGGAAACCAAAATCCTGGAGCAGCCGGTATCGGTTTGTTTTCACCAGAAAAAAAGTGAAAAAGATTCAAAAAGGCGCTCTTCAGCTGGATCTTTTTGAGCCGGTCTCTGAACAGTACCAATACAAGGCTATCGTCACCAACAAAACGGAATCGGCAAAAGCAGTTGTCCTGTTCCATAATGGTCGCGGATCTCAGGAGCTTTTGTTTGGAAATGCCAAAAATGATACGGCCCTCAGCGTTATCCCATGCAAAAGACTCAATGCCAACCGGATTTTCACCCTGGCATCGATGATGGCCCACAACTTGTCCCGTGAGATGCAGATGGTTGCAAATCCCGCCAAAACACACGCCAGACCCAAACGCCCGGCAGGATGGACATTCAAAAGACTTGATACAATCCGTCATCAGATCCTTCAAAGGGCAGGCCGATTTATCAAGCCTCAGGGCAAACTCACCCTGATAATGAGTGGGAACCATGCTGTAAAAAAGGATCTGATGCATCTTGTAGGCAAATTGCTTGAGGCTGCTTGATTTGAGCAATTTTTGACAGTAATTTTTACAAATTTTTATGCAACGTTAAGGTAACCTATGAAAAATAGTCCAACCAGACAATGACATATAATGCCTGCATAAAAACCGTTATAAACAAAACATAAATCTTTACAGGTAAACTGCCTTGCTGGTATCTATCCCTTTAATAATATTGAATCTTCAAAATTCTATCTGTAGGAGTCGACTATGGTATCTCCTTATAAAACAAATATCCGTGAATATATTAGAGAAAAAAATGAAAATTTAAGTATCAAGTTAGAACACCTCTGGCTCATATCAAAAGAAATACATAATCGAACCAATAACATTTCATCAAATGACAATGGACGAGACCATGTTAAGCAGGTTGAAGAAAATATTTGGAGAATTATTTGTGACTGTGGAAAAATTGAAACTTTAGAATTGCAAGAATTGTACATCTTATCGTGCTGTTCATGTTGTCACGATTTTTATAAGGCTATTCCACAAAGCGACAATATAATCAAGATTGACCATGGAGAAGGTTCAGGGAAGTACATTTTAGATGAATATGAAACATATTTTGATGATTTTCATATAGCATGCATTATTTCGGATATAATCAGTATCCATAATTATGATAATTCGGAATTTCAAGAAAAGGTTGCAGCCCTTAATAGATTTAAATCCATAGGCAACACGAAAATAAAAATCAGAGATTTAGCCATTTTATTTAAAACGGGGGACACTCTTCACAATGATTATTCAAGAATTCCTAAAAGGAACCTTATAGCTTGTGATTGTGGTAAGCAGGATCCAAAACAATTAGCTAGAGAATCAGTCACAGGCTGGACAGTAGATGGGTCGAGAATAATTGTTTCCGCAACTCCAAAATCCCAAAGTCATGGAAAAGCATTAGAAAAATGTATTGACTATATCAAAACGGTAGAATGGCCTTCGGTTAGCGATTCTCTAGAGGCAATGGGGTATCCTCATAATCTTGATTTTGACATTGATGATCGATTCGTTTTAGCATTAGACGAAAAATTCGCTAACTTCCTAAATGACACAGAAATTGATTATCCAAACGATTTTATAGAAAAAATCTGCTTGGATAATATTTTCATTTATCCAGACTTACAAAAGGTTTCTGAAAAAAAGGATAGAGTTTCAAAAGCAATATCTTCAAATGAGATCCTGACGAATTGGGAGCGTGCAATTATTTATGGCGAAGAACAATGTGGTAAAACAACATTGTGTAAAAGGTTATTTTTAGATTCTTTTTACAACGGGTTTTGTCCAATTTTGATTGATGCTCATGAAATAAATCACACTAATCCTGAAGACCTGATTAAAAAATATTTAAAAATAGAATACAAAAATCTGAAGCCTAAAGATTATGTTTTAGGTAAACACAAAATACTTATCATAGACAACTACGACCTAATTAGATTAGATGAAAAAAAGCAAGTAATATTTATTCAAAATTCGTTAAAAATTTTTGATAAGATCATATTAATCGCTTCTGAATCTTTTCGATTTGTAATCCATGAATTGGATTGTTTTAATGATTTTAAAAAATTTAATTTATTGCTTTTCGGAAATCAAAAAAGAGAAGAATTAATCACAAAATGGATTTCATTGAATCCTAATCAAGATACCAATAAAATCTATCGTGAAATAGATCTCATCAAAATTCAAATCAATAGCATTATAAAAAATAATATTGTTCCTCCGAAACCATTTTTTCTTTTGACAATACTCACGAGTTTAGAAGCATTCAAACCCGGGAATCAAGAGATAACCTCTTATGGGCACTGCTATCAATCTTTAATATATAAAAGTTTAGAGAAAATAAGAATTAAGCCCAACGAAATAGATAAGTATTTAAACTTTTTAACAGAATTATCGTTTTTTATTTTCAAAAGAAAAGAAAACAATATATCCACAGAACAATTTAAAACATTTTGTGAATCATATAACAAAAAATTCATCAAAGTTGATGGTATTGAAATCGCTACGAATTTGAAAAATTGCAACTTGGTTAAATTAGAATCGGATTCAATAAGTTTTAAGTACAAATATATTCAGTATTTTTATATTGCAAAATATATTGCAGAGCAAATTGATAAAAAAGATATTCATGATTTATTTTTGAGTTTATTGGAAAACCTACACGTCGAAGAAAACGCTAACATAATTGTTTTTATAACGTATCATTCGAAGAAAAAAGAAATTATTGAAGATATTATGCTCAATATAATGGGCCTTTTTGATGAGTATGAAGAGGCTACTTTAAAATCAACAGAATTAGATTTTATGAAAGATTTTATAGAGAAGCTTCCCACAATTCTAATTAAAAACAAATCTGTAGAAGAAGAACGAGAAAAGAAAAATGTTCAATTAGATAAATATGATCAATCGGATGAAAAGTATAATGGTGAGATAGAGAAGTTAGATTCCAAAAATATATTATCAACTATTTACAAATCATTTAAATCAATCGAAATAGTGGGGCAGATTATCAGAAACAGATATGCATCTATTGAAAAAGAAACATTGATTGAGTTGACTGAAAACGCTTATGCTGTCGGATTGAGGTTTTTGAATTTTTATCTAAAAATTTCTGAGACATACCAAGATGAGATCGTTAAAATGATAGAGCATAAATTGATTTCGAATCCTGATCTGACTCCGGAAGAAATAAAAGTTGAAGCTCGAAAAAACTATCTATTTTTGATGTATGGTTTGATATTTAGTGTTGTCAAAAAAATTTCTTTTTCAGCCGGTTCTCAGGATGCGTTGGAGATATACGAAGAACTTAATACAAACACGTCCTCACCAGCATATCAATTAATATTTTTTTCAATTTTATTGACTTTTTCAAAGGATTTAGAACTAAGTGACATTATATTGGAGAAGAAAGTATTTAAAGATAATGTTGTTTGTCAGAAAATATTGAAAGAAATTATTGTCCAATATATTTATCAAAACGATGTAGATTTTAAAACCCGTCAAATGGTTTCTGAAAAGTTAAAGATACCGATGCAAACACAAAGAACAATTCAGAATATAAAAGGGACTAAAAAGTAATGAATTGAGCAATTTATAAAATTGCATCCCTATTGTTAAAAAATATTACACAACAATCGGCTGTTGTGGGTCTCGCTTTTCTCGCCCCAAAGCCGCACGTGATGTGAATAAAGGAGAATTACATATGGATGTTTCGCCTGATAAACAAAACCTTGATCAAGTTTTTGCAAACACGACCTATTATATTGATTTCTATCAAAGGCAGTATAAATGGGATGATGCACCCGTTAAGCGTCTTCTTGATGATATATTTTATAAATTCGGTATTGAATATTCGAAATATAGAGACAGTGATATAGATTTTGAAAAGTTGACTGAAAAATATTCTTGGTACTATCTCAATACATATGTAACAAACGTTATTGATGGTAAGCGATTTGTTGTTGACGGACAACAGCGGTTAACAACTTTAACATTAATTCTAATAAAACTGAGACACCTCGCATCCTTATTCTCCTCGGAACTCAAAGACTGGGTTACAAATAAGATTGCTGGCCAATCGGGATTTAAAAAAGAATTTTGGATGAACCATGAATCGCATAAATCTGCAATGCAGTCTCTCTTTAATGAAGATACCGATTTAGACAAGATTGATACATCGACAGGCATCACAGCAATTAATATGGTTAAAAACTATAAGATCATTTCATCATATCTTGATCGTGAACTTTCCGAAAAGCGTAAATTTGAAAGTTTCATATTTTATTTCCTTAAAAGGTTGGTTCTTATAAATTTAAATGTCGAACAAACTGATGTCCCGATGGTTTTCGAAGTTATCAATGACCGTGGAGTGCGTTTAAAATCTTATGAGATTCTTAAAGGAAAGCTGCTTGGCCAAATTGATAAAGAGGAACTTGAGTCACTTAAGTTAAATGATCTTTGGGAAAATCAAGTTTCGACAGTCAACAATTACAAAGAAGACGAAATTGATAATTTTTTCATTTATTATCTTCGTTCTCGTTTTGCGAATACAATTGGTGAAGCTCGTAATTATGATCGGGATTACCACAGAAAAATATTCACTCCTGAAGTCAACAACGAATTAAAACTGCTACATAACCCTAAAGAAGTGAAGTTTTTTCTGCAAAATGCATTTAAATATTTTTCTAACTTATATAGCATAATTTATAAATATTCGGAGAGTCCGACTGATGAGTTTATTCATGTTTATTACAACAGACTCAATGAAATGGATAGCCAGTTTTTATTAATACTTGCAGCATGTACACTTAATGACCCTCATGAAAAAGATAAAATCAAATTAATCTCATATAACGTCGATAGATTGTTCTCGCTGCTTCAACTACAACGTAGCTATGACAGTAATGATTTCAACGTTGCAATTTACAAGATAAGTTCTGAAATAAGGGACAAATCAATTGATGGAATAAGACCCGTTTTTGATAAGTACATGCTTGAATTACTCTCAGCTGCTAGAGGCGTTCAGACAACAGACGGTTATTCATATGGTTTATTTAAAGACACGGGTATTGAACTAAGCAAGAGGTTTAAAAGATATTTTTTTGCTCGCATTGAGGAGTTCATAGCAAAAAATACGAATTTAAATATGAAACATTCATTGTACGATTTGGTTGCTAACACTGGTTCTGTCAATGGTTTTCACATAGAACATATTTTGGCTCAGAATGATGAAAATAAAAAAATCTTCAGTGATGATGAAGAGCTATTTGAACGTGAACGGAATCGTCTCGGTGGGCTTTTATTATTAAAAGGCAAAGATAATATTTCAAGCAATAATGAGACTTACCCCAACAAACTAAAATCATATGCAAATACCTTGTATTGGAATGAGACATTAAGAGAAGATACATATAAATCAAAATTAGATTTCACCAACATGATTGACAAGCACAAATTGTCTTTTAGGCCAATGAACGAATTTGGCCCTTCTGAACTTGAAGAAAGACATAAGCTTCTATTTAACATGTCCAAAAAAATATGGGAATGAGCTGTTCAGATAGACATTATTCGCTTGCACATAAGATGCCGCACAAGCGGCATCTTATTGAAAAACATATTATCATGATACAAAATTTACAGAATTTAAAAAAACTCGGCTTTGAAAAATGTTTCCAAGACCATGTCGATCCAGCCCGTCTGGCGGAATTTGAAATCGCCCGGGTCATTGCGGTGCACAAAGACCGGTATACCGTCACTGGCGGTGCGGAGGAGGTTCCGGCGGAGCTGGTGGGAAAACTGCTGTTCAGTGCCGCGTCTCCTCTGGACTATCCGGCGGTGGGGGACTGGGTCCTGGTCAACTATTATGATGAAAACACCTTTTCCGTCATCCATGAGATCATCCGGAGAAAATCCCTGCTGAAACGGAAGACCCCGGGGAAAAAAATCGAGTTTCAGCTGATTGCCGCCAATATCGATACGGCATTCATTGTCCAGTCTCTGGATCACAATTTCAATTTGAGGCGGCTGGAGCGGTATCTGGTCATGGTCAACGACAGCCATATCCGGCCGGTGGTGCTGTTGAGCAAAAGTGACCTTCTCACGTCCGAAGAGATCGAAGGCCGGATCGACCAGATCCATGAGATCATGCCGCAGTTGCAGGTCCTGCCGTTCAGCAATGAAAACGGATCCGGACTGGAACGGATCAAAGATCTCCTGGAGCCAGGACTGACCTGCTGCCTGCTGGGATCTTCCGGAGTCGGCAAGACCACGCTGCTGAACCATCTCATCGGTGAAGACCTGTTCAGGACCCGGACCGTCCGGGAAAAGGACGGCAAGGGCCGGCATGCCACAACGTCCAGGCAGCTGATCACCCTGGAGGGCGGGGCCATGGTGGTGGACACGCCGGGCATGCGGGAGCTGGAGAATTTTTCCGTGGAAACGGGCCTGGATGACACCTTTGGGGAAATCACCGCGTTGGCCCGAAAGTGCCGGTTCAACGACTGCTCCCATACCAGTGAACAAGGGTGTGCGGTGTTGGCGGCGGTGACACAGGGAACCCTGTCCGAGAAAAGATACCGGAATTACATGAAAATGATCCGGGAAACCCTGTTCAACGACATGTCCTATGTGGAAAAAAGGCATAAAGACAAAGCATTTGCCAGACATTGTAAAACCGTGATGACGCACAAAAAGAAACAGAAACTGTTTTCAATGGACCGTGAGCGGCGGTGGAAAGACGACACAGGCAGTTGAGATTGCCCTGTAACCAGTGACACTTTAAAAAATACTGACATTTTATACTCTGGTTGAGGAGGCAAGCAACACATATGGCACATTCAATTACACACGCTGCAGCGGTTGACTGGCGGCGGCTCGTTTTTCTGTTTACGGGGATCTTTCTGTTCATCGGGGTGTATTATGCGGCCCCCTGGCCGGATGCCGTGGATCCGGCAGGCAAACATTTTGTCCTGAGCCAGCAGGGCAAAGGGGCCCTGGCCCTGTTTCTTCTGGCCGGGACCTGGTGGATTTTTGAGGTGCTGCCCATCGGCGTGACCGGTATCACCATCGGGGTCATCCAGGCCCTGTTTTTCATCCGGCCGGCGGCAGACGCGTTCAAGGATTTCATGGACCCGTCCGTGCTCTTCATTTTCGGGTCCCTGATCATCGGCGCGGTATTCACCAAGGTCGGTATCACCAAACGCCTGGCCTTCAAGATGCTCATGATCGTGGGAGAGAGAACGTCCATGATCTATCTGGGCTGCTTTGTGGTCACGGCCCTTCTGACCCACATCATGGCCCACACGGCTGTGGCCGCCACCATGTATCCGCTGCTGCTCTCCATTTACGCCCTGTACACGGACGAAGAGGCTCCCACCCGGTTCGGAAAAGGCCTGTTCATCGGCATGGCGTTCATCGCCGGGGCCGGGTCCATCATCACCCTGCTGGGCGCGGCCCGGGGCATCGTGGCCCTGGGCTTTTATCAGGAGATCACCCAGAAGAGCATCTCCTTTTTCGAGCTCTCCTATTACATGTTCCCCATCGGCTGGCTCATGGTGTTTCTCATCTGGGGCCTGATCATGGTCCTGTGCAGACCCGAGAAAGCCACCATCCCCGGACTCAAGGAAAAAGCCAGGCAGCTCAGCGCGGAAATGGGGCCGTTTTCCAGAAACGAGATCCTGTCCTGCCTCATCATTTTCGGGGTGATCGTTTTCCTGTCCCTGCAATCCTTTGTGCCGGCCCTGAAGCCGTTCAACAAAGCCGCGGTCCTGCTGGTGTCCACTCTTCTGTTCTTTATTCTCAACATCCTGGACATCTCGGATCTTGAAGCTGTGCCCTGGAACATCATTCTGCTGTTTGCCGGCGCCATGAGCATGGGGTTCTGCCTCTGGCAGACCGGGGCTGCGGAATGGCTGGCCATAAACTGGCTGAACATTTTCAAGAATGCCCACTGGTTTGTCTTTGTCATGGCCATTGCCTTCTTTGTCATGGTCATGACCAATTTCATCATGAACGTGGCGGCCATTGCCATTTCCGTGCCCGTGGCCCTGGTGCTGGCGCCCTATCTCAACGTGGCCCCGGAAGTCATCGTGTTCGCGGCCCTGGTCACGGCCGGCATGCCTTTCCTGCTTCTGGTGGGCGCGGCCCCCAATGCCATTGCCTACAATTCCAGACAGTTCACCAGCGGTGAATTCTTTGCCTACGGCATTCCGGCCAGCATCCTGCTTATGGCTGCCGTGGCCCTGGCCGTCCTGGTGATCTGGCCCCTTCTGGGCATGCCGATTACGCTGACGTAACGATAAAAAAACCAAGGACAATTTACTATGAAACGTAACAGACAAAACCGAAACGGCCGCAGGAAAAACCACAACCCGTTTAAAGGAGAACCATGATGGCATTCAGGGAACTGGTGAAACACCGCCGGAGCTGCCGGGAATTTACAGACACCCCGGTGACCAGAGAACAGATCGAGGCAATTGTGACCGCCGGGCAGTGGGCGCCCAGCCCGTTGAACCAGCAGCCGTTTCAATTCATTGCCGTCACCGACCCGGTGCTCCGGGCCGGGATTCAGAAAGCGGGGACGGCGGCCAGACAGGCAGTGGCAGACCAGGGAGGCCCCGGCTGGGTCCGGAAATACCCCATGGAATTTGTGGGGGACTGCCCTTTGATCCTGGTGGTGGTGAGTGATCCGTCCAAAGGCGGGCTGGGGAACTTTTTCAACCAGCCCCACGGGGCGCTTCAGGCAGCATCCGCCTGTATCCAGAACATGATGCTGATGGCATCGGAACTGGGCCTGGGGACCCTGTGGTTCACCTTTTTTGATCCGGAGGACGTGAAACCGCTCCTCAATATTCCTTCGGAACTCGATATTGCCGGGGCGGTGCTGGTGGGAGCGCCGGCTGCCGAGGTCAAGGCCCCGCCCAGAAAACCGCCCAAAATTCATGACAATCGGTTTCATCCGTGACAGACATTAGGTGGCCAACGCGGGAAACCCAAAGGAGCATATATTATAGATGGAAATTTACCTCGATTGCTGTTGTCTGCAACGCCCTTTTGATGATAAATCTCAACCAAGGATTGCGGTTGAAGCAGAAGCGATCCTTGTTGTTCTTGCATTGTGCGAATCCGGTCATCTGAAACTCCTTTCATCCGATGCGTTGCTGTTTGAAATCAAACAGATTCCAGATCAGATTCGCAAAGAAAACACACTGGAAATTCTCATGCTTGCGGAAAAGACCCTTGAGCTCACAGCGGAAATTGAAACGCTGGCCAGAAACATTCAAGATCACGGTATAAAACCGCTTGATGCATTACATCTTGCATTTGCATCTTTTTCAGGAATTGATTATTTTTGTACGTGTGATGATAAGTTTATTAAGAAAGCCAGAAAGTTAGAAAATTTAAATACCACGGTGGCTTATCCCACCGAATTGGTGATGGAGTTGGACATATGAAAACAGAAGTACGATCCATATCTGAAATCAATCGCCATGCGACACATATACTTTTCAAGGAGATGGGAGTCGTGGAAACAATCCGTTTTCTGAATCAATTTTCAACAGGTCATGGCGACTATACACAAGACCGGGGAAAATGGCTGGATAAAATAAGCATGGACGAAGCGATCACTCAAATAAAATCGCATAAATGATGACCATGACAACTGACAGAAAGATCCGGCGCAAGGTCGAAATTGACGTGGAACCGGTGGAACTGCACAAGATCCTGAAATTTGAAAACCTGGCGGCCAGCGGCGGGGAGGCCAAGTTCCTGATCCAGGACGGCCAGGTGCGGGTGAACGGGCAGACAGAAACCCGGAAACGAAGAAAAATCCGGCACGGGGATGTGATCGAAACCCCGGAGGCGGTTCTGACCATTGTCAAAACAGACCATTCAAACCCGGATCATTTAGAACAGGGGGAGTGATCAGACATGTTTTTAGTGACCGCAACACAGATGCAGGAGATGGACCGGTACACCATCGAGAAATTCGGCATTCCCGGACGGGTGCTCATGGAGAATGCCGGGCGGGGGGCCGTGGATTTTTTCATGGAACAGTTTCAGCCCACGCCGGCCACCCGGGTGGCGGTGGTGGCGGGCCGGGGCAACAACGGCGGGGACGGCTGGGTCATGGCCCGGTATCTCATGGAAAAACAGATCCCGGTGACCGTGTATCTGCTGTCCGAACGGGACCAGGTCACCGGGGATGCCCGGGCCAACATGGCGCTGGTGGAAACGCTGCTGCCCCACTCCCCCGGGTGCACCATCAGAGAAATCATTGACGTCCCCGGGCTGGAAAAGGCCAGAATCAGCCTGATCCACCAGGACCTGTTTGTGGACGCCATCTTCGGCACCGGGCTGAATTCCGATGTCCGGGGGATCTTCAGGGAAGTGATCACCTGCATCAACCAGACCGGAAAACCCGTGTTTGCCGTGGACATCCCGTCGGGGATCAACGCGGATACCGGCAATGTGTGCGGGGTCAGCATCCGGGCCGCGGCCACGGCCACGTTCGCCTTTGCCAAAATCGGCCATGTCCTGTATCCGGGAAACGAGTACACGGGCCGGCTCCGGGTGGTGGACATCGGCATTCCCTCCTTCACGGCCCGGGATCGGAACATCCGGTTCCAGGTCCTGGAAAAGAAAGCCATCCGGGACCTGTTTCCGGCACGGCCCTTTAACAGCCACAAAGGCAGTTTCGGCCATCTGCTGGTCCTGGCCGGCTCGCCGGGAAAAACCGGGGCCGCGGCCCTGTGCGCCAATGCCGCCAAACGGATCGGCACCGGCCTGGTGACCCTGGGGGTGCCGGCACAGATCAATGCTGTGGTGGAACCCATGGTGGTGGAACCCATGACCGTGCCCCTGCCGGAAACAGCATCCGGGACCCTGTCCGAAGAAGGCCTGGACGAGATTCTGGCCCTGGCCGGGACCCGGCAGGCCCTGGCCCTGGGACCGGGTCTGGGCACGGACCCGGACACCCGGAAACTGGTTATGGCCCTGGTGACGCAGTGCCCGGTTCCCCTGGTCATGGATGCGGATGCCGTCAACTGTGTGGCAGACAATCCGGACGTTCTCCTGTCCCGGACTTCTCCGGCGGTATTGACGCCCCACCCCGGAGAGATGGCCCGCCTGGCCGGCGTTTCCACCTCCCAGGTCCAGGCGGACCGGCCCGGCACGGCCCGGCGGTTTGCCGAAAAATTCAATGTAATCCTGGTGCTCAAAGGTGCCCAGACCCTGATCGCCCTGCCGGACGGCCGCCTGTTTCTGTGCCCGGCCGGAAATCCGGGCATGGCCACCGGCGGCATGGGGGATGTGCTCACCGGCATGATCGCGGGCCTGGCGGCCCAGGGCATGTCCCTGGAAAACGCGGCCATGGCAGGGGTGTTCATCCACGGGATGTGCGGGGATGTGCTGGCGGAAAAGGTCGGGGGGTTCGGATTTCTGGCCGGCGACATGATTCAGGCCATCCCGGAAGCAATTCACAGGCACCTGACATGACACACCGGATCATCACCCACACCGGCCAGGAGACCCGGGACCTGGGATTCCGCATCGGCCAGGCCGTGACCGGCCCGTTGTCCATCGCCCTGACCGGGGACCTGGGATGCGGCAAGACCACGTTTGTCAAAGGCCTGGCCCGGGGCCTGGGGGTGGACCGCCGGTATCCCGTCACCAGCCCGAGCTTCACCCTGATCAATGAATATCCGGCAGCCCGGGGCCTGCACCTGTGTCATCTGGATCTGTACCGGCTGGCATCGGTGGAGGAACTGGCCCACATCGGGTTTGACGATATTGCCGGCACCGATGCCGTGATTGTGGTGGAATGGCCGGCCCTGCTCAAAGACGACCGGTTTGCCTTTGACCTGGAACTGGTGTTTGAATTTGATCCGGAATATGACCGGGTCATCTCTTTTTTTGCCTATGGACAGACCGGCACAAACATGCTAAGCACCATATTTTCATAAATTGAACAACCCATTTTCAGGAGTTTTTCAATGGCACTCAGAGTACAGAAATACGGTGGCACCTCCGTGGCGGATATCCAGCGGATATCCCGGGTGGCGGACCGGGTGGTCAAGGCCCATGAGGCCGGGGACCAGATGGTGGTGGTGCTCTCGGCCATGGCAGGGGTGACCGACAACCTCATTTCCCTGGCCCGGCAGGCGGCCCACACACCGGACAAAAGGGAACTGGACGTGCTGCTGGCCACCGGCGAACAGACCACGGCCGCATTGATGGCCATGATCCTCAAATCCAGGGGCTACAAAGCCAAGTCGTTTCTGGGGTTCCAGGCCGGCATCCACACGGACCAGACCCCGGGCAAGGCCCGGATTCTGGACATTGACGCCCAGAAAGTCAAAAAAGCCCTGGATCAGGGAAATATCTGCGTGGTGGCCGGATTCCAGGGCGCCGATGACAACGGCGACATCACCACCCTGGGCCGGGGCGGGTCCGATACCTCGGCTGTGGCCATTGCCGCATCGTTGAAAGCGGATGTGTGTGAAATTTTCACGGACGTGGACGGGGTATATACCACTGATCCCCGGATCTGCGCCAAAGCAAAAAAAATCAAGCGGATCTCCTATGAAGAGATGCTGGAAATGGCGGTGCTGGGCGCCAAGGTGCTCCAGATCCGGTCCGTGGACTTTGCCAAAAAATACAATATTCCTTTGCATGTCAGATCATCATTCAATGAGGAGGAAGGAACCATGGTCGTCAATGAAAGCGCGGATATGGAAAGTGCGGTGGTATCAGGCGTCACCTGTGACATGAACGAAACCCGGATCACCCTGAAACGGGTCCCGGACCAGCCCGGCATTTCCGCAAAAATCTTCGGCCCCCTGGCGGACGCGGAAATCATGGTGGACATGATCATCCAGAACACCCGCACCGGCGGCGAAACCGACCTGACCTTCACCGTGACCAAGGATGATTTTGACCGGGCCCTGGAAATTTCAGAGGCGGTGGCCAAAGAGGTGGGGGCCGAAGAAGTGCTCACCGCCAAGGACATCGCCAAAGTGTCGGTGATCGGGCTGGGCATGAAAAGCCATTCCGGTGTGGCCGCCACCATGTTCAAGGCCCTGGCCGAGGAAAACATCAACATCCGGCTCATCTCCACATCGGAAATCCGGATCTCCTGCGTCATCCTGGCCAAATACGCGGAACTGGCCGTCCGGGCCCTGCACACCGCCTTCGGACTGGACAAAGAAGACTAGACCGGAGGAGGATTTTCCAGGGCCGAGTCTATTTCATCGATCAATTTCCGGGCCGCCGCAGCCGGATCATCCGCATCCCGGATGGGGCGGCCGATCACCAAGAGATCACTGCCCTGAGCGATTGCCTGTGCCGGGGTGGTGATCCGTTTCTGGTCATCCCCAGGGGTCAGGCCCCAGTCCGGCCGGATGCCCGGCGTGACCGCCAGAAAATCCTTGCCGAACCGAGCCTTGATGCCTGCCGCCTCCTGTCCGGAGCACACCACGCCGGCACACCCGGCATCTTTTGCCATCCCGGCCCGGAGCATCACCAGTTCCGCAGGATCCGCTGAAAACCGGTTTGAAAATCCGCCTCTGGCCAATGTATCCCCGTCATTGTCCGTCAAAAGTGTCACCCCCAGCACCCCCACCTTTCCCTGTCCGCCTTCAACCGCCCTTTCCAGCATTTGTTTCGATGAACAGGTGTGCACCGTGACCAGGTCCACCCCCAGGTCCGCCACCCGGGCCATGGCCCGGAACACTGTGGCACTGATATCATGCAGCTTGAGATCCAGAAAAATCTTTGCCCCGCTCAAGTCCCGGACCATTTTCACCACCTCCGGCCCCTGATGAATGAACAGCTCCAGCCCGATCTTGAACATGCCCACATGCGCCCCCAGCTGTCTCACCAGTTCCCTGGCCTCCCCCATGGACCCCACATCCAGCGGAAATACAATATACTCTCTGCCTGTCTTTTTCATGGTTTTTCCTCATTTTTTATGATCCTGTCCCGCCCCGGATATTAGGCAAAAACCCCTTCCCCTGTCAAGCACCCACGCCATACCATCATTCAACGGCCACTATCTGCAAACGGGTGGTAGGAAAATCGGCGGTCTAAATCCACCTGCGGGCAACAAACTCCCAACCGTTCTCTATTGCCCAGCCTATCCCTCCTGCACAGCGGAGCCCCCGGTGGGGGGTCTTGCTGACGGACTGTCGGAGACCGCCCAGGGATTCCAGGCCGGCAGCAAGACCCCCCACCGGGGGCGGCACTCTGCCGGAAACGCCCCACTGAATTTTTGCCAAACAGTTCATTTTCCCACCGCAACATGTTACATATAATGCCAACTGAGTCACCGTCCGGTCCAGTCCCGTATATCGGCCCGGTGCATGCGCTTTTGACAACAAGGAGGACCATGGAACCCAAAAAATACACCCTCACCATGCTGGTGGACAACGAACCCGGTGTCACGGCCCGCATCACCGGCCTGTTCGCCGGAAGAGGCTACAATATCGAAACCATCTGCGGCGCCCCCACCGCCAACCCGAAAATGTCCCGCATCACCATCACCACCTGGGCCAGTCCCCAGCTGCTGGAACAGTGCATGAAACAGATCGAGCGGCTGGTGAACGTGATCAAGCTGCGGGACATGACCGGCGAAGAAGCGGTCAAGCGGGAAATGGCCCTGGTCTGCGTCAAGGCGCCGCCGCCGGACCGGAAACCGGTCGAACGGATCATCGCCGATTTTCAGGGCAGAATCCTGGACATAGGACAGGAACTTCTCACCTTTGAAGTGACCGGCGATGAAATGACCGTGGATGTGATGCTGGAACAGCTGGCCCCGTTCGGAATCAAAAAACTGGCCCGGTCCGGGGTCCTGGCCCTGTACCGGGAACCCTGATCCACACCGGCAAAAATCCATGTTTTCCATTTAAGTGTTGAAATATGGGAATCATCAGTGGTATTACATCCGAAATCATGAAATATTACAAACAGATACCCAGGCGATTTCATGTCCTCTACTGATAATATTGATAAACATCAACAGCTCAGACTTCTTCCCGGGGTGGACCATCTGCTGGACCTTACCCGTGAAGACGACCGGTTTACAAATGTTCCCAGGCAGGTGATCACCCGGGCCGCCCGGGCCGTGCTGGACCGTCTGCGACAACAGATCCTGGACGGCGGGCACCCGGATCTCGACGATGCCGCCATTGTGTCGGATATCCTTCTATGGTGCCGGCAGATGCTCTCCCCCAACCTGGTCCCTGTGATCAATGCCACCGGCGTGGTGCTGCATACCAACCTGGGGCGGGCCCTGCTGTGCAAGGACGCGCTGGACAACATCCAGACCATTGCCGGGTCCTACTCCAATCTGGAACTGAACCTTTCCACGGGCAAGCGGGGGCTGCGCTACACCGCCGTGGAATCTTTGATCTGTGAACTGACCGGGGCCGAGGCGGCCATGGCCGTGAACAACAATGCCGGGGCCGTGCTCCTGGCGCTGAACACCCTGGCACAGGGCACCGAAGTGGTGGTCTCCCGGGGCGAACTTGTGGAAATCGGCGGATCGTTCCGGGTGCCGGATGTGATGACCAAAAGCGGGTGCCGCCTCAAGGAGGTGGGCACCACCAACCGGACCCATCTGAAAGACTATGCCGGCGCCGTCACCGAACACACCGGGATGCTGCTCAAGGTGCATGCCTCCAACTACCGGATCCAGGGATTCACCGCCAGTGTCGGTCTCAGGGACCTGGTGGCACTGGCAAAAACCCACGGGATTCCGGTGATGGAAGATCTGGGCTCCGGGACCCTGGTGGATTTCTCCGCCTATGGACTGCCATCGGAACCTCCGGTGTCCCGATCCGTGGCGGCCGGTGCGGACATCGTGACCTTCAGCGGGGACAAACTGCTGGGCGGCCCCCAGGCCGGCATCATTGTCGGCACCAAACAGGCCGTAGATCAGATCCGGGCCAATCCGCTGACCCGGGCGCTGCGCATCGACAAACTGACCCTGGCGGCCCTGGAAGCCACGTTGCGGCTGTACCGGGACGAACCGGCCGCTGTCAGGGAGATCCCGACCCTGCGGATGCTGATCATGGGGTATGACGACATCTGCCAAAAGGCGGATGCCCTGTACAAACTGGTGAAACAGGTCTGCGGCCCCGGGGACGAGGTGGCCTGTGCCGACATGAACTCCCGTCCCGGCGGCGGATCATTTCCGGACCTGGAACTGCCCACCCGGTGTGTCACCCTGATGCCCGCCAATCTTTCGGTAGCCGCCCTGGAACGCCGCATGCGCCTGTCTTCTCCGGCCGTTATCGCCAGAATCGAAAACAACCGGTACATCATGGACCCCCGGACCCTTCTGCCCGGGCAGGAAACCCTTATCGCCTCAACCCTTGACACCATACTGAGACCATCATGACCCCCAGATTTGCATCCAGAGAATTTCATTTTCTCAAACCGGAATCCGAAACTTCCCGGCCCATTCAGGCCCCGGACACTTATTATTCTGACCTGGTGCACCGGAAAACCGCGGCATTCACCGGATTTGAGCAGCGCCTCGCATCGGCGGACATCCCTGATGACCGGTTTGTCTGCGCCGTGATCCAGGTGGCGGAAACCGCGTCTGAAAACACACGGGACAAAGCCAGGGATATTTTCGAATCCTGGCTCCGCTCCATGTCGGACAACCGGAGAGGCATCTGGGAGGCCCTGGATGACCGCACATTTGTCCTGGTTTTCTGGGATTACAAAACCCGGAAAAAAGCCATGAATCTTCTGGAATCCCTGAAAACCAATATCACCCAGGCCCTGAAAACCGATCTGCTGACGGGTCTGGCCTGGTTCCCGTTTCAGGACGGCTCCCGGTCCGAGGTGTTTGCCAATGCCCTGAAAGCCATCGATCATGCCGCGTTTTTCGGGTTCGGCCACACCCAGCAGTTTGACGGGATTTCCCTGAACATCAGCGGGGACCGCCTCTTTCAGCTGGAACAGTATGATGCGGCCATTAAAGAATATGAAAAAGGCCTGAAACTGGCTCCCAAGGACATCAATCTCATGAACAGCCTGGGCGTCTGCCACGGGGTCACCGGAGACGTGGAAAAAGCAAAGGCGTGTTTTGAAGCGGCCCTGAACATCAATCCCAAGGAGATCATGGTGCTCCACAACCTGGGGCTGACCTGCCAGGTGCTGGAAGACACGGACAAGGCCGTGTTTTATCTTCGCAAGGCCCACGGCATTGACGGGAACATCTTCGAGGTGGAACTGCTGCTGGGGCTGCTGCTGTTTCAGACAAAGAAACCGGATGCGGCCCTGCCCCACCTGGAGACCGCCGCCAAAGTGAACCCCAGATCCAGCCTGGCGTTCCGGATCATGGGGGAGATATTCCTTGACCGGGAAACCCCGGACCAGGCGGAAACCGCTTTCAACACAGCGGTCAAGCTCAATCCCCTGGACCCGGCTGCCCTGTCCGGGTATGCCCGGGCCATGACCATGAAACAGCGCAATCTGAAAATCGCGTTGACCTTTGCCGAAAAAAGCGTGGCCCTGGCACCGGAAAACAAGGTGTTCCAGGAACGGCTGAAACGGGTGCAGCAGGCCCTGGAAGGCAGTGACGCGGAAGACCCGTCCCAGAAACTGGCCTGAAATGAAAAAGGTGCCCATGACAAAGAAAGAAAATTTCTCATCCCTGATAAACACCGCTGTCGCAGACAGCATTCAGGTGAAACAGTCCTTTTTCGGCACGAACGGGACCCTGGTGGAAACCTGTGCCCGGAAAATGGCGGACACCCTGGTATCGGGCGGCAAACTGCTGCTGTTCGGCAACGGCGGCAGCGCAGCCGACTGTCAGCACATTGCCGCGGAGTTCGTCAACCGGTTCAAGATGGAACGCCCCCCCCTGGCCGCCATCGCCCTGACCTGCGACACATCCGTTCTCACCAGCATCGGCAATGATTATTCCTTTGACGAGATCTTTTCAAAACAGGTGCAGGCCCTTGGCCGCCCGGGGGATCTGTGCATCGCCATCTCCACCTCGGGCAACTCTGTCAATGTGGTCCGGGCGGCGGAACAGGCCAGGCAGTCAGGCCTGTTCCTGGTGGGATTTTCCGGTGCCGGCGGGCAGCTCAGGGCACTCAGCGACATTGCCTTTTGCGTCGATTCCCCGGTGACGGCCCGGATCCAGGAAACCCATATCCTGCTGGCCCATATCCTGTGTGACCTCACCGAAAGGATTTTGTTTGCATGACACGGCAAGACACCCACCTGGATTGTTCCGGATTAAAAACCCATTCCATTCACGACCGCAACAGCCTGGTGTCTCACAAGGATTTTGCCCGGCCCTGGGACCCGGGCAAAGACTTCAGCTCCTTTCTGGACACCCTGCCGTCCATCCTTGCCGGCAAAGACATCCGGGCCGTGATCCGGGCGGTGGCCGCAGCGGCCCGAAACCGGTGTCCCGTGTGTTTCGCCATGGGCGGACATGTGATCAAGACCGGCATGGCCCCCGTCATTATCGATCTCATGGAAAAACAGGTCATCACCCTGGTGGCCATGAACGGGGCCGGCATCATCCATGACCTGGAAGTGGCCCTGGCGGGACGGACCTCCGAAGACGTGGCCGGCAGCCTGGAAGACGGCAGTTTCGGCATGGCCCGGGAAACCGCGGACTGCCTCAACCAGGCCATTGCCCTTGCTGAAAAGGATCAGACCGGCCTGGGCCGGGCCGTGGGCCGGTTCATTCTGGATCAGGCCATGCCCTACCGGCACTTGAGCTTTCTGGCCGCCGGGGCCCGGCTCGACCTGCCGGTCACCGTGCATGTGGCCCTGGGCACCGATATCCTGCACATGCATCCGCAGTTTGACGCGGCTGCCTGCGGCCGGGCATCCATGCATGATTTTCACACCTTTGCCGCACACATCGCCCGGCTGGAAAACGGGGTGTTCATCAATGCGGGATCTGCCGTGATCCTTCCGGAAGTGTTTCTCAAGGCCCTGACCCTGGCCCGGAACCTGGGCCATCCGGTGGACCGCTTCACCACCGTGAACCTGGATTTCATCCGTCACTACCGCCCCATGACCAATGTGGTCAACCGGCCCACCCGGGGAAAAGGGCGGGGGTTCAGCATTGTGGGGCACCATGAACTGCTCATCCCCCTGATCGCCGCAGGCGTCATCGAGTCCCTGTCATCTGAAATCCCCGCCATGTGACGGATTTATTCCGCCGTCCCTTGAAAAACCGGCAATAACGCCTTATATTGAATAGTTTGAATAACACCCATGGCCTGAGAGACCACAACAAACAATGAAAATCCAAGATTAAAACGTAACACTTTCATACAAACGATTACCAATGAGGTGTATCCATGCCGATATATGAATATCAATGCAATGCCTGCCGGAAAGAGTTTGAAGCACTGGTGCTGGGCAGTGACACCCCGGTCTGCCCGGCATGCGCCGGCCATGACCTGTCCCGGCTCATGTCCAGATGCGGGTTTGTGTCCAAATCAAGCGGTCCCGGCGGGGAATCCCAGGTGACCTCGTCATCCGCATCTTCCGCGTGCGGCAGCTGTTCCGCCGGCAGTTGCGCCAGCTGCGGCATGGGATAGCCCATGCCGGAAGAAATACGAATCGGCACCCGGGGCAGCCAGCTGGCCCTGTGGCAGGCCCGTCATGTCAAAGACCTGATTACAGAAGCGTTTCCCGGCATTCACGTATCCATCACCGTGATCAAGACCACGGGAGACCGGATCACGGACCGGCCCCTGGCCCAGGTGGGAGGCAAAGGCCTGTTTGTCAAGGAAATCGAGACCGCCCTGCTCGACCATGACATCGACCTGGCAGTGCACAGCATGAAGGACATGCCAGGTGAGCTGCCGGCGGGACTGACCATCGGGGCGGTGCCCTGCCGGGAAAACCCCTTTGATGTCCTGATCTCCCGAAACGGTCAGATGCTGTCCGACTATCCGCCGGGCACTGTTGTGGGCACGTCCAGCCTGCGCCGGGGATCCCAGCTCAGGCACCTTCGCCCGGATCTTGTGATCCGGTCCATCCGGGGGAACCTGGACACCCGGCTGCGCAAGCTGATGGCCAGGGAATTCGATGCCATCGTGCTGGCGGCCGCCGGTCTGCTGCGCCTGGGCCAGGCAGACAAAATCACCCAGTACCTGGACGACACCGTCATGGTGCCGGCCGTGGGTCAGGGGGCGCTTTGTATTGAAACCCGTCAGGATGACGTCAAAACCGTCCGGATCCAGGAGAAACTGGACCATGCCCCCACCCGGATATGCGTTGCGGGAGAACGCGCCTTTTTAAGGCAGATCGAAGGCTCCTGCCATATCCCGGTGGCGTGTCATGGAAAGATGATCAAAGATCAGGTCCAGCTCATGGCAGTGGTCGCCTCGGAAGACGGCAGGCAGTTGATCAGAGAACAAACCGTTTCCCCTGTCACCGATGTTGTCGCCCGGGGGCGGGACCTGGCACGGACCGTACTGGAAAAAGGCGGCAGACAGATTCTGGAGGCCATAGAAACCCATGACAAATCACTCCGGTAACATGCAAACCGGTAAAGTATATCTGATCGGAGCCGGCCCCGGAGACCCGGGCCTTCTCACCCTCAAGGCAAAATCCTGCATCGAGCAGGCCGACGTGGTGGTATATGACTATCTGGCATCCCCGTCTTTTTTGTCATATGCATCCAAAAACGCCCAGTGCATCTATGTAGGAAAAAAAGGGGGAGACCACACCCTGACCCAGGATAAAATCAATCAGCTGCTGGTGGAAAAAGCCCGGCAGGGTCTGAACGTGGCCCGATTGAAAGGAGGCGACCCATTCGTGTTCGGCAGGGGGGCGGAAGAGGCTCAGGAACTGCTGGCCAAAGGTGTTGCCTATGAAGTCATTCCCGGCGTGACCTCCGCCATCTCCGCGCCCGCCTATGCCGGGATTCCGGTCACCCACAGGGATCACACCTCGTTTGTCTCGTTTATCACCGGCCATGAAGATCCCACCCGGAAAGACTCCCGCATGCAGTGGGATGTGTTTGCAAAATCCGATGCCACCCTGGTGTTTCTAATGGGGGTGAAGAACCTGAACAACATCGTCACCCAGCTGATGGCTCACGGCAAACCCGCTGACACACCCATCGCTCTGGTTCGGTGGGGCACCACCCCGAAGCAGCAGACCGTCACCGGCACCCTGGCAACCATTGTGGATATTGTTCAGCAGGCCCGATTGAAATCTCCGGCCATTATCGTGGTGGGATCCGTGGTCACCCTGAGAGAGGAACTGGCCTGGTTCGACAGGACCCCTTTGTTCGGGAAAAAAATCGTCATCACCCGGGCCCGGGCCCAGGCATCGGGACTGCTGGCCGACCTGACCCGGCTGGGGGCCCACTGCATTGAAGTCCCCACCATCCGGATCGTACCCCCTGCGGACAACTCCCCGGTCATCGATGCCATCCACCGCATCAGGGAATACGACTGGCTGGTGTTCACCTCGGTCAACGGGGTAAAATTCTTTTTTGACACCCTGTTCGGTCTGGGCAGGGATGTCCGGATTCTGGGACATCTGAAATTCGCCTGCATCGGCCCGGTGACCAAAGACCGGCTTTTGGATTACGGGATTGTCAGCGACATCCTTCCGGACACCTTCCGGGCGGAATCCGTGGTGGAGGCGTTTTCAACCGCGGACATTCAGGGAAAATCCGTGCTGTTGCCCAGAGCCGGAAAAGCGAGAACCATTCTGCCCGAAGAACTGACCCGGATGGGGGCCCGGGTGGATGAGGTCACCGCCTATGAGACCGTGCTGGAAACAGACGCCGGTCCAAGGCTCAACGATCTCCTGGAAAAGGGGGAGATCGATGCCGTGACCTTTACCAGTTCCTCCACCGTGACCAACTTCATGTCCCTGCTGCCGGAGGGCCGGGCCGCGGATCTGATGAAAGGTGTGACCATCGCCAGTATCGGCCCCATCACATCGGACACGATCCGCTCCTTCGGGCTGATTCCCACGGTCGAAGCGGACCCCTATACCATCGACGGACTGGTGGCGGCGCTGCTGTCCTGTTATGCCCGGGGAGAAGAATCATGAACGCGGGCGGACGTCCCATCAACTACCTTCGCATATCGGTCACGGACCGGTGCAACTTCCGGTGCCGTTACTGTGTCCCGGCGGCGCCCTTCACCGTGATCCCCCACGAGCAGATCGCCCGGTATGAAGAGATTCTGAGAATCACCCGCCTGGCCTGTGACATGGGAATCACCAAGGTTCGGGTCACCGGCGGCGAACCCTTTGTCAGAAAAAACATTCTTTCCTTTGTCGAGCAGCTGTGTGCCATTGACACCCTGTCGGATATCTCGATCACCACCAACGGAGCCCTGCTGACACGGGATAAGATTCAGGCACTGATCGATATGGGGATCAAACGCCTGAATTTCAGTCTGGACACCCTGAATCCGGCACGTTTTGAGGCCATTACCCGGCGCGACCGGTTTGACCGGGTGTGGGAATCCATCATGACGGCCCATGAGCTGGGCATGGCCCCCATCAAAATCAACACCGTGGTGATGCGGGGGGTCAATGAGGACGAAGTGGCCGACATCGCCGGCCTGACACGGAAGTTTCCCTTCCACGTCCGGTTTATCGAGTACATGCCCATGGGGGAATCCCACCTGGAAAAACAGCAGCAGGTATTGACCGCGGAAATCCGTGAACGGATCGAAAGCACCCTGGGCACTCTTAAACAGATGCCCCGGCGGCGCGGCGACGGACCCTCCAAAAACTATCAGTTGGAAAACGCCTCAGGTATCGTGGGATTCATCACACCCATCTCTTCGCACTTCTGCAGTGAATGCAACCGCCTGAGACTGACTTCCCGGGGGTTTCTGCGGCCCTGCCTGCTCAACGACTATGAAACCGATATTCTGACCCCTCTGCGGGAAGGCGCCACCGACGATCAGCTCAAAGAGATCATCCGGTCTTCTCTGGAACACAAGCCGCTGTTTCATACCCTGGGTGAACAGCGGCCGAAGAACATGCCCATCAGCCACATGACCTCCATCGGCGGATAAAAAACTTTCTGAAAAAAACAGAAATCCCCTGAAAACACTTTTTCATTTTCAGGGGATTTTCTGTACATGGGGTTCAGGCCGGGTGCGGCCATGAACCCATGGCAACTGTCTTAGGCACTAATCCATGATCAATTCGATCTGAACCATGGGCGCCACATCCCCTTTCCGGGGACCCAGCTTGGTAATCCTGGTATAACCGCCCTGCCGGGAAGCAAACTTTTCCGACATTTCATCGAAAAGTCTGTGGACCACGTCTTTTTCCTGGATCACCGCCAGGGCCTGCCGTCTGGCATGAAGATCACCCCGTTTGGCCAGTGTGACCATATTGTCGGCAATGATTCTCAGCCCCTTGGCCTTGGCTTCCGTGGTCTTGATGCTGCTGTGCTTGAACAGGGACGTCACCATGTTTCTAAACATCGCCTTTCGATGACTGGAGGTTCTGTTCAGTTTCAATACGGATTTTCTATGTTTCATGGCGATTATTCTCCTTGCTGATTGTTCTCTTCTTCCGGTGGGGGTTCGAAACCTTCGAGGTCCATCCCCAGGGAAAGGTCCATGGAAGCCAGAACTTCCTTGATTTCATTCAACGATTTTCTGCCGAAGTTCTTGGTTTTGAGCATTTCATTATCGGTTTTCTGAACCAGCTGGTAAATGGTGTGAATTTTGGCATTTTTCAGACAATTGGAACTTCTGACAGACAGCTCCAGTTCATCCACGGAACGGTAGATGTTCTCGTTGAATTTGCCGTCAGCCTCGTCCCCATCCTCCTCGGAAAAATCGGGTTCCTTTTCCTCATCGAAATTGATGAACGGGTTCATCTGTTCCTTGAGAATCTTGGCGGCATAGGCAACGGCGTTTTCCGGAAGCACACTTCCGTCCGTCCAGACTTCCAGCGTGAGCTTGTCAAAGTCGGTCTTCTGGCCGATACGGGAAGTGCCCACCACATATTTCACGCGTTTGATGGGTGAAAACACCGCATCAATGGGAATGGTGCCGATGGGTGCATCTTCGTCTTTGTTTGCGGAAGCCAGTGCATATCCCTTGCCGGTTTTCACCACCATGGTCATGTTCAACACCCCGTTTTTGGAAAGGGTGGCGATATGCTGTTCCGGATTCAGAATCTCCACCTTGCCGTCCGGACTGACGATATCCGCGCCGGTGACCTTTTTTTCTCCCCTGGCACTGAGGGTCAGAATCCTGTCTTCCACATCATATGCCTTCAGCTTCAGTTCCTTGAGATTCAAAATAATTTCAGACACATCTTCCCGGATATCGGAAATCACACTGTATTCATGCAGGGCATCGTCAAACTTCACCGATACGATGGCCGCACCATAGATGGATGACAGGATGATCCGCCGCAGGGAGTTGCCGATGGTGATGCCGTATCCCCTTTCCAGGGGTTCACATACAAATTTTCCATAGGTGGACGTTGTGGTGACGTCAAGCTTTTCCGGCTTGATCATCTCTCGCCAGTTGACATATGCTATTTTTTCAGATGACATTTAAATCTCCTGAATCTTTATTAGACCCATTCTGTTTTCAGGATGAATCCTATTTTGAATACAGCTCGACTATCAACTGTTCCTGAATCGGCAATGTGATGTCTTCTCTGGCAGGAATATTGACCACCTCACCTTGAAATTTGTCCTTGTCTATTTCAAGCCACTGGGGAATTCCCCGTCTGACAATGGCGTCCAGAGAGTCCGAAATGGCCTGAATTTTCCTGCTTTTTTCACGCAGGGCGATGATATCCCCTTTTTTCACCTGGTAGGACGGAATATCCACTTTTTTCCCGTTCACGGTAAAATGTCCATGCTGAACCAGATGCCGGCCCTGGTTTCTGGAATTGACAAACCCCATCCTGAAAACCGTATTGTCCAGCCGGGTTTCCAGCAGGCTCAGCAGATTGGTACCGGTGATACCTCTTTGTCTGTCGGCCCGTTTGAAAGTGATCCGGAATTGCTTTTCAGACAGTCCGTAAATTCTGCGGACTTTTTGCTTTTCCCTCAGCTGCAAGCCGTAATCAGATACTTTGGGGCGTTTTTGTCCATGTTCTCCCGGGGGATACCCGCGCCGGTCAAAACTGCATTTGTCTGAAAAACACCGGTCGCCTTTCAGAAAAAGCTTGATATTTTCGCGTCTGCACTGCCGGCAGACAGATCCTGTATAACGTGACAACGTTTTCCTCCTTTTTCAATCCAGTGTGGACTATACTCTTCTACGTTTGGGCGGACGGCATCCATTGTGCGGCACCGGGGTGACATCCTTGATCATGGAAATATTGAATCCCAGGGCATGCAAAGCCCTCAGCGCGGATTCTCTGCCGGGTCCGGGGCCTTTTACGTAAACACCCACATTTTTCATGCCATGTTCCATGGCTTTGGTTCCGGCGTCTTCAGCCACCAGTTTGGCGGCAAACGGGGTGCTCTTTCTGGATCCCTTGAAGCCCTGCATCCCCGCACTGGCCCAGGAAATGGTATTCCCGTTTTCATCGGCAATGGTGACAATGGTATTGTTGAAGGTGGACTGGATATGCACGATCCCGGTGGAAATATTCTTTTTCACCCGTTTTTTGGTAATGGTCTTTTTTGACTTTTTTGCCATAGTATTCTAACCCCAAATTATAATGTAAGCTATTTTTTCTTTTTAACCGCGGCTCTTTTCGGGCCCTTCCGGGTTCTGGCATTGGTGGATGTCCGCTGACCATGACAGGGAAGGCCTTTTCTATGGCGCAGTCCACGATAACACCCCAAATCCATCAATCTTTTGATATTCATGGAAACTTCCGTACGAAGCTCCCCTTCGACTTTGTATTCCTCGTCAATGGTTTTACGAATATCATTGACCTGTTCTTCAGTAAGACTGCCGGCCTTGACCGTCGGATCGATGTTGGTCTTGTCAAGAATCTGTCTGGACCTGCTGGGACCGATACCATAGATATAGGTCAGCGCAATCCATGCGTGCTTGTCTTTTGGTAAGTCTACTCCTGCAATACGTGCCAAATTTCTTTCCCCCTATCCCTGCCGCTGTTTATGGCGCTTGTTAATACAAATAACCCTGATGACACCACGTCTTTTAATGATTTTACAGTCTCTGCATATTTTTTTTACAGATGCTCTCACTTTCATCTATCTACTCCTAATCTGGTTTTTCCGTTATTTATAGCGGTACGTAATTCTGCCCCGGCTCAGATCATAGGGTGAAATTTCAACGGTGACCCTGTCTCCGGGCAGTATTTTGATAAAATGCATCCGCATTTTTCCCGAAATATGCGCCAAAAGGACATGCTTGTTTTCGAGCTCGACTTTGAACATGGCATTTGGCAGGGTTTCAAGTACTTTCCCGTCCACCTTGATGGGTTCTTCTTTTGCCATAATCTTAAATTCATCTCCTTTTGATATGCAAGGTTAAGACCTGCCCTTGATCCGTCTGGCACCGGATCGTCCCAGAAAACCATCATAATTACCTGTAATCAAATGGGATTCAATTTGTGATATCGTATCGATGGAAACCCCGACCACGATCAGCAGTGCCGTACCGCCAAAGTAAAAAGGCACGTTGAACTTGTCCATGAGCATGGTGGGAAGCACGCACACGGCAGACACATAGATGGCACCTGCCAGTGTGATCCGTGTCAATACCTTGTCAATATATTCAGACGTCCTTTTTCCAGGCCGGATGCCCGGGATATACCCCCCGTTCTTTTTCATGTTGTCCGCCACATCGTCCGGATTGAACTGCACAGCGGTATAAAAAAAACAGAAAAAGATGATGAACCCCACGTACAGAATATAGTACCAGATGGTGCCCGGGCTGAACATGGCTGCAACGGTCTGCAGTATGGGCAGGCTGGCAAACTGGGCGATCGTGGTGGGAAACATGATGATGGATGAGGCAAAAATGGGCGGAATCACACCGGCCGTATTGATTTTCAACGGCAGATGCGAGGTCTGACCGCCGTACATTTTCCGCCCCACCACCCGTTTGGCATAATGCACCGGAATCCGGCGCTGGGCCTGTTCCATGAAAATAATGCACGCCACTACGGTGACCATGATCACCAGCAAAAGGATAATAAAGAAAATACCCATTTCACCGGTGCTCATCAACCGGACGGTATTGCCGATGGCTGACGGCATGGCGGCAACGATACCGGAAAAAATGATCAGGGAAATTCCGTTTCCGATGCCTCTTTCCGTAATCTGTTCCCCCAGCCACATGATAAATGCCGTCCCCGCGGTCAGCGTGATGATGGTCACCAGACGGAATCCCCAGCCGGGGTCCGGCACAATGGGAGCACCCGCCGGGGACGTCATGGATTCGAGTCCCACACTGATCCCAAATCCCTGAATGATACTCAAAATTACCGTTCCATACCGGGTGTACTGGGTTTTCTTCTTACGCCCCGCATCCCCTTCTTTTTTGAGCTGCGCCAGGTGGGGAACGACAACGGTCATCAATTCCAGAATAATGGAGGCACTGATGTAAGGCATGATACCCAGAGCAAAAATAGACAACCGTTCCAGAGCGCCTCCGGAAAACATGTTGAACATGGAAAACAGGGTGCCGGAAGCGGCTGCAAAAAACGAAGCCAGTGCAGTGGCGTCAATACCCGGCGTCGGCACATGCACGCCGATCCGGTAAACAAACAGCAGTGCTAGCGTAATCAGAATCTTACGCTTGAGATCAGGCAGCTTCAACATGTTCTGGTAGCTGTTTTGTATCATCCTAGTACTGTCCTCATTTGATTGGGCTTATTCAACACTGCCGCCGGCAGCTTCGATTTTTTCTCTGGCGGCTCCGGAAACAAGAAGATTTTTCAAGACCAGCTTCCTGCTCACTTCGCCGTCCCCCAGAATTTTAATGCCGTCCACCCGTCCCTTGACCAGATCCGCCTGGTACAGGGTCTCCGGATCGATGACGGCGCCGTCTTCAAACCGTTCCAGGTCTTTGATATTCAAAATCGCATTGTTTCTCTTGAAAATATTGGTAAATCCCCGTTTCGGCAGCCGCCGGTAAATCGGCATCTGTCCGCCTTCGAATCCGGGTCTTACATTGCCTCCGGCACGGGCTTTCAACCCCTTGTGCCCCCGGGTGGCTGTTTTGCCCATTCCGGAGCCAGGCCCTCTGCCAACGCGTTTCCTGTTTTTCCTGCTTCCCGGCGCCGGGGCCAGATCATGAAGCTGCATCTTATACCTCCTCTACTTTCAACAGGTGGGACACTTTTTTTATCTGTCCCAGAATGACCGGGTCATTTTTGTGTTCCACGGTCTGGTTCATCCGTTTGATACCCAGAGATCGAATGATCCGGGCGTGTCTGGCCGGACGACCTATCGTGCTACGAATCTGCGTTATTTTCAGCGTATCCGCCATTGCAACCCCCTTTGAGATGCGTCAAATCAAATAATCAAATTTCTTCAGGCTTCAGGCCCCGTCTTCTGGCCACATCCTCTTTCAGACAAAGCGATTGCAAACCGGCCATGGTCGCCCTGACAATATTCTGCGTATTGTGGGTGCCGATGCATTTGGTCAGAATATCGGTGACACCCGCCACTTCCAGGACCGCACGGATTCCTCCACCGGCAATCAGGCCGGTACCGGGAGATGCCGGTTTCAGCAATACGCGGCCGGCTCCGGCTTTTCCCACCACCTCAAAAGGGACCGTGCCATTCAACAAAGAAATTTTGACCATGTTGCGTTTGGCCTTTTCCATGCCTTTGCGGATGGCTTCAGGGACTTCCGTGGCTTTACCCAGGCCGTAGCCGACGCTGCCTTCACCGTCTCCCACCACCACCAGGGCGCTGAAGCTGAAATTCCGGCCGCCTTTGACCACTTTGGCAACCCGGTTGATTCTGACGACTTTATCGATTAATCCATTGTCTTCCATTTGCTGTCTAGCCAAGGGTTTCCTCCTTCATTAGAATTCCAGACCAGCTTCACGAGCCCCGTCTGATAGTGCTTTGATACGTCCATGATACAGAAATCCATTCCGGTCCAGCACCACTTTTGTAATACCTTTATCCAGGGCTTTTTTTCCCAGAAGAACACCCACTGCTTTGGCAATTTCCTGTTTTTTGCCGGTAACGGGATGCTGTTTGTATTCTTTATCCAGGGTTGATGCGGACACCAGGGTTTCCCCTTTGGTATCATCGATAATCTGGGCGTATATGTGGCTGGAACTCCTGAAAACACTGAGTCTGGGGCGGTCCACCGCCCCGTAGATGCGCTTTCTGATTCTCTTTTTCCGCTTGAGCCTTGCCGTAATTCTTGGTGATGTATTTCCCATGATATCTATTCCCAGGTTTTAGTTTTTACCCGCAGTCTTGCCTGCTTTTCTGATGATTCGTTCATCCACATACATGATCCCCTTTCCCTTGTAGGGTTCGGGCGGTCTGATGTTTCTGATATTCGCTGCTGTCTGCCCCAGCAGTTCCTTATCAATCGCGGAAAGGGTGATTTTGGTATTGTTTTCCACCGCGGCATTGACGCCTTCGGGGAGCGCATACTCCACTGGATTGGAATACCCTACATTGAGAACAAGGTTGTTTCCCCTGGTTTCCGCCCGGTACCCGATGCCCGCCAGTACCAGCTGTTTTTCATAGCCACTGCTGACACCGGTCACCATGTTCGCTATCAGGGAACGGAACAATCCCTGCAATGCAACTTTTTTTCTGTCAGCGGTATCGGTTCTGATTTCCAGAACCGAATCATTTTTCTCGATCGTGACTGCCGGATGCACCGGACGTTCAAGACTGCCTTTGGGGCCCTTCACCTGAATGAGGTTTCCGTTCAGGGTCACCTGAACCTTATCTGGAAGCTGAACCGGCTTTTTTCCTATACGTGACATATCTCATAACTCCTGATTTACCAAACATTACAAAGAACTTCACCGCCGACGTTCGCTTCCCTGGCCTGCTTATCGGTCATCACCCCTTTTGAGGTGGAAACGATGGCGACCCCCAGGCCGTTCAGAACCGGCTTGATTTCCTGTGCCTTACGGTAAACCCTGCAGGACGGCTTGCTGACCCGTTCGATTCCATAGATGGTCGGTTTGCCTTCTTTAACATATTTCAGATAAACCCGGATCGCTCCCTGTTTATCGTCCTCAAGAAATTTATAATTCCTGATATATCCCTGTTCCTTCAGCACCCGCACCATTTCCAGTTTCACTTTTGATCCGGGGATATCCACTTTGGCAAACCCTGCCTTGCCACCATTTCTGATGATGGTCAGCATGTCTGCAATGGGATCACTCACTGCCATTTTAACTCTCCTTGAAATTCAGCTGAAAATATTCAACCTTGACTCGATCACACCCTTTTTCCCGCTACCAGCTGGACTTGGTGACGCCGGGAAGCTTGCCCTCGGAAGCAAGGGTCCGGAAACAGATTCTGCATATGCCAGCCTTCCGGATAAATCCCCGCGGTCTGCCGCACAACGGACATCGGTTATACCCACGCACGGAAAATTTGGGGGTTCTCTTTGCCTTTGCTATTAACGCTTTCTTGGCCAAACGTTCCTCCTTCAGATATCTAATTTTTAAAAGGCATTCCCAGATACCGCAGGAACTCTCTGCCTTCTTCATCGGTTTTGGCCGTGGTGACGACCGTGACATTCAAGCCCTTGATGCTGTCCGTCTTGTCATAATCGATCTCCGGGAAAATGATATGTTCGGTAATGCCAAGACTGTAGTTTCCCCGGCCGTCAAACGCTTTTGCCGAAACGCCTTTGAAGTCCCTTACACGCGGCAGTGCGATATTGACCAGACGCTCGAAAAAATCATACATTTTTTCACGTCGCAGGGTCACTTTGCATCCAATGGGCAGGTCCGCCCGAATCTTGAAATTGGCAATGGGCTTTTTGGCCCGGGTCACCACCGGTTTCTGGCCTGCGATCAATGCCAGTTCCTGTGCGGCTGATTCAATGATTTTGGGATTTCTCACTGCCTCACCCAACCCCATGTTCAGCACGATTTTTTCTAATTTCGGTACCTGAAAGCCATTCTTATAATTAAATTTTTCCTGTAATTTCGGAATGACTTCAGTTTTGTACTTTTCCTTTAGCGTGGTCATTTGCTCTCTCCGGATCTGATCTTAAGCATCGATCTGCTCATTGCATTTTTTACAGACACGAACCCGTTTTCCATTTTCCAGTTTTCTGGTACCAATCCGGGTCGGTTTCACGCAGGCATTGCACATCAGCATGAGATTGGACACATGAATCGGCATGTTCTTATCCACGATCCCCCCCTGCGGGTTCGCCTGTGTGGGTTTCTGATGCACTTTCACCACATTGATATTTTCAACGACAACGCGGCTGGTCTTTTTGATAATTTTAAGCACCTTACCGATTTTATCCTTGTCCTTGCCGGTAAGGACTTTCACCTTGTCATCTTTTTTTATTCTGATTTTTCCGGTTTCCATTATTTTTGCTCCAATCACCCGGTTTTACAAAACGTCAGGAGCCAGAGAAACAATTTTCATGAATCGCTTTGCCCTCAACTCTCTTGCCACCGGTCCGAAAATTCGGGTTCCCACCGGTTCGTTGTTTTTGGTCAAAACCACGGCGGAATTATCGTCAAACCGGATTGCCGAACCGTCCGGTCTGAATATTTCCTTTTTGGTCCTGACAATCACCGCCGGCACGATATCTCCTTTTTTAACCTTGGCATTGGGGATGGCTTCCTTGACTGATACGATAATGATGTCACCAATGCTGGCATATCTTCTCTTGGACCCCCCCAACACCTTGATGCAGTACAATTCCTTGGCACCGGAATTGTCCGCGACCGTCAGCCTCGTTTCCGTTTGAATCATTTTTCAACTCCTTAGAATTAAACGGCCTTCTTAGTGATCCGGGTCACCCTGAACCGTTTCAGCTTACTCAGGGGGCGGGTTTCCATGATCTGCACTTCATCCCCGATTCGGCATTCGTTTTTTTCATCATGGGCATGGTATTTTTTGTACTGCTTGACATATTTTTTGTACATTTTATGCTGAATATACCGTTCCACCTGGACAATCACGGACTTGTCCATCTTGTCTGAAATCACCAGCCCCTTGAGTTCTTTCTTTTTGCCTTTATGCATATTTTCCATTTTTATCACTCTCAACCAATGTTCACATTCATCTGTCTGGATATGGTATAAAGCCGGGCAATGTCTTTCTTGACTTCAGACAATTTTGCCGTGTTTTCGAGCTGGCCGATGTCATTCTGAAAGCGGAGGTTGAAAAGTTCCTTTTTCAGCGCCACCAGTTTTTCCGTCATCTGGGTTTCATCCATTTCCCTGATTTCACCGGTTTTCAACATGGTTAATTCCTTTCCACAAAACGGGTTTTCACGGAAAGTTTTCGGGCGGCAAGGCGCAACGCCTCTTTGGCCGTCTCCCGGGTAATGCCTTCCATTTCATACAAAATCTTTCCGGGCTTCACCCGGGCAACCCAGGCATCGGTCGCACCCTTTCCCTTACCCATCCGGACTTCAGCCGGTTTCTTGGTCACGGGATGGTCCGGGAAAAACCGGATCCAGCTTTTACCGGCCCTTTTGGCATATCGGGTCAAGGCCACCCGGGCGGCCTCGATCTGTCTGGCATTCACGTAGCCACATTCAACCGCCTGAAGCCCATAATCGCCGAAACAAAGTGTATTGCCCCGTGTCGGGGTCCCTTTGGTTCTGCCTCTGAACTGTTTGCGGTATTTTACATTTTTTGGACTGAGCATTTGCTTGTTCTCCTAAATAGCCTCTACTGATTTGTCGCCATCACCTGTTCGCCCGGGTTCACTACCTCGCCCTTGAAGATAAAGGTCTTGATACCGATGGTTCCATATGTGGTTTTGGCTTCAATGAAACCGTAATCCACATCCGCGCGAAGGGTGTGAAGGGGAATCCGTCCTTCCTTGTACCATTCCGTTCTGGCCATCTCCGCTCCCCCCAGGCGCCCGGAACAGATAATTTTGATGCCTTTGGCACCAAACCGCATCGCGGATGTGACACTGCGTTTCATGGCCCGCCTGAAGGCAATCCGTCTTTCCAGCTGCTGAGCGATATTTTCAGCGACCAGCTGTGCGTCAATTTCAGGTCTGCGCACTTCCTTGATATCGATTAGCACCTCAGGTTTCAGAATCTTTTCAAGGTCCTTTTTGAGTAACGCGATTTCAGACCCTTTTTTTCCGATGATGATACCGGGTCTGGCCGCATAGACTCTCAGCCGGATCTGTTTGGAAAACCGCTCAATTTCGATCTTGGAGATACCGGCATGGTATAATTTGTTTTTGAGAAATTTTCGGACTTTAAAGTCTTCCTCGACAAATTCCGCATACTCTTTGTCTGCATACCATCTGGAATCCCATGTCCTGATGATGCCCAATCTTAATCCGGTCGGATGTACTTTCTGGCCCAAGCTAACTTCCTCCTCTTAGTCGATCTGAGCGACTATTACAGTTAAATGACTGGTACGTTTTAAAATTCGGCTGGCTCTCCCACGGGCCCTCGCCCGAAAGCGTTTCAAAGAGGGCCCCTGATCGACAATGACATTCTTGACAATCAGTTTATCCACGTCCAGCTCGTTGTTGTGCGCCGCATTGGCCACGGCTGATTCCAGCGTTTTGTGAATAATACCAGCCGCCTTCAGGGGCATGAATTTCAATATGGTCAGCGCCTGTTCCGCACTCTTCCCCTTCACCTCGCTGATGGGCAGCCGAAGCTTGAACGGTGATATCCTTGCGAATTTTGTACTTGCTTTTACTTCCATGTCACACCTTATCCCTTTTCATCAAGCGGAGCCATTATGTTTACCGTTTGGCTTTTTTGTCTCCGGCATGACCCCAAAATGTTCTTGTGGGTGAGAATTCACCTAGTTTGTGACCCACCATATTTTCTGAAACAAAAACAGGAATGAATTTTTTTCCGTTATGAACGGCAAACGTGATACCCACCATTTCCGGTAAAATGGTCGACCGTCTTGACCATGTTTTAATCACTTTGTTGCTGTTTGATTTTTTTGCGTCCAGGGCTTTCTTTAAAAGCTCAGGTGCAATATATGGTCCTTTTTTCAATGATCGTGGCATAATTTATCACCTATTATTTTCTCTTAGCCCTTCTTTTAACAATATACTGATCCGTTCTCGCATTATTCCTGGTTCTCTTGCCTTTGGTGGGAACACCCCAGGGGGTACAGGGCTGACGTCCACCGGAAGAACGGCCTTCACCACCTCCCATGGGATGATCCACCGGGTTCATGGCGACACCGCGAACAGAAGGCCGTCGACCCAGCCACCGGGAACGGCCCGCTTTTCCCAGACTGACGTCACCGTGCTTTTCATTGCCGACCCGGCCCACGGTGGCTTTGCATTTCACATGAACCATGCGGACTTCACCCGACGGCAGCAGCACCTGGGCATAATCGCCTTCCTTGGCCATCAGCCTGGCGTATGCGCCGGCACTTCTGACAATCTGCCCGCCCTTGTCCTGTTTGAGCTCTATATTATGAATCCGGGTACCAGTGGGAATTTTTTCCAGCGGCATGCAGTTCCCGGGCTTGATGTCCGCATCCGGCCCGGTTTCTAGAATATCCCCCACTTTCACCTCAAGGGGTGCCAGTATGTAACGCTTTTCTCCATCCGCATATACCAGCAGTGCAATCCGGGCACTCCGGTTGGGGTCATATTCAATGGCCGCCACTTTGGCTGGAATACCGTCCTTGTCCCGCTTGAAATCGATGATACGATACTGTTTTTTTGTGCCGCCGCCCCGGTGCCGGGTTGTCACCCGCCCGTTGTTGTTCCGCCCTGCTTTTTTGGCAATCTTTTTGGTGAGGCGCCTTTCAGGTTTCGACTTGGTAATCTCTTCAAAAGAAAGGAATTCCTGGGAACGTCTTCCGGGAGATGTCGGTTTGGCCTTTATAATCGTTGACATAAATTTACCTCTTTAAACACCTTCAAAAAAATCGATTCGTTGCCCCGGCATCAGCGTCACAACGGCCTTTTTCCAGTCTTTCCGCTTGCCGATGATCCGGCCCCGCTGCTTGACCTTGCCTTTGACCTGAACGGTTCTGACCTGTTTCACCCTGGTGTTGAAATTTTTCTCAACCGCATCCTTGATCTCCAGCCGGTTCGCCCGTCTGTCGACCTTGAGTGTCACCTGGTTGTTCAATTCCTTCTGAAGGGTCGTTTTTTCGGTCACCACAGGTCCTCTGATGATATCGTACTGTTTCATCTCAACTCAACCTCCCCTGGATATTCTGAATACTGGATTCAACCAGAAGCAAATTTTTGTATTTCAAAATATCATAAACATTCAGACCCGCTGTCTTGATCACTTTCACCTGAGGGATATTCCGGGATGACATTTCCAGGTATGTATCTTCCTGGGCATCTGATACGATTAACAGATCATTCAATTTCAGCGCATCCAGGACGGACACGAGTTTTTTCGTCTTGATTCCGTCCAGCCTGAAATCATCGATGACAAAGAGATTCTTTTCCTCCCACTTACTGCTCAAGGCCATCTTCAAAGCGAGTTTTCTCACTTTTTTCGGCACTTTGTACGCATAGGACCTTGGTGACGGTCCAAAGATAATCCCGCCGCCCTTTCTCAATGGAGACTTGATACTGCCGGCCCGGGCATTTCCGGTTCCCTTCTGCCTGAAAAGCTTTCGAGTGCTTCCCTTCACCATGCCACGTGTCTTGGACGCAGCTGTCCCTTCCCGCCTGGAGGCGAGCTGGGACCGCACCACATCGTGAAGAACACTTGTCTTGACCGGCACACCGAAAATTTCATCAGGAAGCTGGGTTTCAGACACTTTTTCACCTGAACTGTTCAATACATCTACAGCTGCCATATTGTTCCTCTTAAATTTTGATCAGCTATGCATCACTGCGAATGCCTTGCAATACCCATAGCCGCAATATTTCAACCGGTTTGTGAAAACAACCGGCCTAATCGATATTGATTCTTATTTACTGGTCTTAAATATTTTGATGATTCCTGTTTTAGGTCCGGGGACCGCCCCCTTGAGCAGGATAAGGTTGTCGTTGGGCTTGATATCCACAATGGTCAGATTCTTGACCGTTTCTTTTTCCACACCCATATGACCGGGCATCCGCTTTCCTTTGATGACCTTGGACGGCCATGCACTGTTACCAATGGACCCGGGTTTACGATGATTTCTGTTCCCGTGGGTTTCCGGGCCCCGACTGAAACCGTGCCGTTTGATCGTTCCCTGAAAGCCCCTTCCTTTGGTCGTCCCTGTCACGGTCACCTTCTCGCCAACGGCAAAGATATCCAGACCGACGACCGCACCCGGATCTATTCCTTCCACTGACGGAATACGGAATTCCTTTAGCACGCGGTACCCTTTGTCCGTCACTTTTTTCAAATGACCGGTGACGGGCTTGTTCAGTTTTTCAACCGGGGTCTCGTCAAAACCGAGCTGAAGCGCTGTATATCCGTCTTTTTCCTGTGTTTTCACCTGTGTTATCACACAGGGACCCACCTGAACGACGGTAACAGGAACAAGCCTTCCATCCGATGTAAAGGCACTGGTCATTCCAATTTTTTTTCCAATTAATCCGTTCATTTTCGGTTCCTGTTATCGAACTATAACTTGATTTCCACATCAACGCCCGGAGACAGATCCAGTTTCATCAGGGCGTCAACCGTCTGTTGCGTGGGCTCCAAAATGTCCAGCATTCTTTTATGGGTCCGGATTTCGAACTGTTCCCGTGATTTCTTGTTCACATGGGGAGAGCGCAAAACCGTGAACTTGTTGATCCGGGTGGGAAGGGGAACCGGCCCCACAATTCTGGCACCGGTTTTCCTTGCCGTATCAACGATATCCATAGAGGACTGGTCCAACAGCTTGTGATCATAAGCTTTGAGCCGAATTCTGATTTTTGTTTTCAGCATGGTTGCGTTCTTTCTTAACCTTATTCAAAGATTTCAGCGATGACGCCGGCGCCCACGGTCCGTCCGCCTTCCCGCACGGCAAACCGCAGCTCTTTTTCCATGGCGATGGGAGAAATCAGCTCCACGTTGATGGTGGCATTGTCCCCGGGCATGATCATCTCAACGCCTTCCTCCAGGGTCAGCACACCGGTCACATCCGTGGTCCGGAAGAAAAACTGGGGCCGGTATCCCGTGAAAAACGGGGTATGACGACCACCCTCTTCCTTGCTCAATGCATACATCTCCGCCTTGAACTTGGTATGCGGCGTAATGGTTCCGGGCTTGGCCACCACCTGCCCTCTTTCCACCTGGTCCCGTTTGGTCCCGCGCAGCAGAAGACCCACATTGTCCCCGGCCTGGCCCTGGTCCAGCAGCTTTCTGAACATCTCAACCCCGGTGCAGACCGTCTTGGCGGTATCCCGAATCCCCACCAGCTCGATTTCATCCCCCGGCTTGATCACACCGCGATCGATACGGCCTGTCACAACGGTACCACGGCCGGAAATGGAAAATACGTCCTCGATGGGCATCAAAAACGGCTTGTCCATATCCCGCTCCGGCTCCGGAACATAGGAATCCAGCGTGCTCAGCAACTCAAATATCGGCTTGGCTTCGTCACTGTCCGGATCTTCGCTCTCAAGCGCCTTTAACGCCGATCCCCGGATGATCGGGGTCTCGTCACCGGGAAAATCATACGAGGTCAGAAGCTCCTGAAGCTCCATCTCCACCAGCTCGATCAGCTCTTCGTCATCCACCATGTCGCATTTGTTCAGAAATACCACAATCTTGGGAACCCCAACCTGACGGGCCAGAAGAATATGCTCCCGGGTCTGGGGCATGGGACCGTCATCCGCCGACACCACCAGAATCGCCCCGTCCATCTGGGCCGCTCCCGTAATCATGTTCTTGATATAGTCGGCATGCCCCGGACAGTCCACATGTGCATAATGACGGTTGTCCGTCTCGTATTCCACATGGGCCGTGGCAATGGTGATACCCCGCTCTCTTTCTTCCGGGGCCTTGTCTATCTCATCGAAGGGTACGTAGGTGCCATGCCCTCTCAATCCGGCATGTTTGGTGATTGCAGCGGTCAGCGTCGTCTTCCCGTGGTCGATGTGACCAATGGTTCCAATGTTCACATGCGGCTTCTTCCGCTCAAATTTCTCCTTAGCCATCTTTTCTATTCCTCCATTGGAATGTTTTAAAGGATTTTAAACTTTTTACCACCTGAAATGGGCAAACGCCTTGTTGGCTTCTGCCATCTTGTGAGTGTCTTCTTTCTTTTTAATGGCCCCGCCCCGCTGATTGAATGCGTCCATAAGCTCGGCGGCCAGTTTTTTTTCAAACCCTTTTTCGGAGCGTCCCCGACTGTAATTGATCAGCCATCTGAATGCCAGGGCGGTCTGCCGGGCCGGATTGATATCCGTGGGCACCTGATAGGTGGACCCGCCGATTCGTCTGGATTTGACTTCCACAGCCGGCCGGATATTATCCACCGCTTTTTTGAACACGTCCAGAGCCGGCTCACCCACTTTTTCCTCTGCGATCAACAAGGCACTGGTCACCACTTTCCGGGCCGCGTTTTTTTTGCCGTTTTTCATCACGCAGTTCACGAATTTAGCCGCAAGCTTTTGTTCCTGTGTGGCGTTTTTCGTCAAATTTTCATCAATGATATGTTTCTGTGCCATGTATTTAGTCCATTTATTATCTTGATTGAATTACTTGGGCCTTTTGGCGCCGTATTTGGAACGGCCCTGCCGCCGGTCATCCACACCCAAAGTATCCAGGGCGCCCCTGACGATGTGATACCGGACACCCGGAAGGTCTTTGACTCTGCCGCCTCTTACCAGAACCACCGAGTGCTCCTGAAGGTTGTGCCCCATGCCCGGGATATACGCCGCCACTTCCATGCCGGTCGTCAGCCTGACTCTTGCCACTTTTCTCAAGGCGGAGTTGGGTTTTTTGGGCGTTGATGTATACACCCTGGTGCAAACCCCCCGCTTCTGAGGCCCACCCTTCAAAGCAGGCGTACTCACCTTTTTCTCAGCTTTTTTTCTACTTTTTCTAACCAACTGATTAATGGTCGGCATAATTTTTCAACGCTCCTTATACATTCAATACATCGCTGTACACGACAAAATATTTAATTCTACTTACCAAAATCTCAAATGTCAAGCGATTTTTAATTTTCAGATCAAACCTGGACGGCCTCACCCAGGCCCACCTCCACGTTCCGATATCCTGGGAAACCGGTTCCGGCGGGGATCAGACGTCCCATGATCACGTTTTCCTTCAACCCCTTGAGCCCATCGTGTTTGGCTTCGATGGCAGCCAGGGTCAACACCTTGGTCGTTTCCTGAAAAGAAGCGGCGGACAGAAAGCTGTCGGTTGACAGCGACGCTTTGGTAATCCCCAGAATCAGGGGTTCACCTTTGGCCGGTTCCCCGCCTTTCATGGCCACTTCCCGGTTGGTCTCCTCGAAAACCACCCGGTCCACCTGCTCGTCCGGAATAAAATTGGTATCCCCGGTGGACACCACCTTGACCCGGCGCATCATCTGGCGGATCACCACCTCGATGTGCTTGTCATTGATGCGCACCCCCTGGAGCCGGTAGACTTCCTGAACCTCATCCACCAGGTACTTGGCCAGGGCCACTTCCCCCTTGATGTTCATGATGTCCTGGGGGTTGGCACTCCCGGCGATCAGCGGATCCCCGGCCTTGACGAAATCACCGTCATAAACGGTGACATGCTGCCCTTTGGGGATGGCGTACTCCTTTTTCTCCCCCACATCCGACGGGGTAATCGTCACTTTCTGCCGGCCTTTGGTTCCCTTGGACACACTCACCGTGCCGTCGATCTCCGTCAGGATGGTGGGGTCCTTGGGTTTTCGGACTTCAAACAGCTCCGCCACCCGGGGCAGACCACCGGTGATATCCTTGGTCTTGGTGGTGGCACGGGGCAGCTTGGCAATGACATCACCTGCCAGCACATGATCATCCTCCTCCACGGTCAAAATGGCATTGACCGGGAGAAAGTACCGGGCCGCCGCATTGGAGGACGGCAGTTTCACGGCCTTGCCGCTGGCATCCCGCAATGTGATGCGGGGACGGGTTTCCGGATCCTTGCCTTCGGTAATGGTCCGGCTGACCTTGCCGGTCACCGGGTCGATCTGTTCCTGAACGGTATTGCCGATCTCGATATCCGCAAACCGGACCCGGCCGGACACTTCCGTGATAATGGGTGTGGTGAACGGATCCCATGAGGCAATGATTTCACCGGGTTCAATGGGCTGTCCGTCCCTGACATGCAGGGTGGCTCCGTAAATCACGGTTTCCTTGGCCCGTTCCCGGCCGTCCTCTCCCACAATGGTGACCCCGCCGCCTTTGCGGTTCATGACAATGACCTCATTACCGGCCGTGGTCACGGTCTGAAGATTTTCATTGTATTTGAGAATCCCGCCGACCCGGGCCTTGACTTCCGCCACTTCCACCTTTCTGGACGCGGTCCCCCCGATATGGAAGGTCCGCATGGTCAGCTGGGTACCGGGTTCTCCGATGGACTGGGCCGCCACGATGCCGATGGCCTGACCGATCTCCACCGTATCTCCATGGGCCAGATCCCGGCCGTAGCATTTGGAACAGACCCCGTACTTGGAGTTACAGGTCAGCACCGACCGGATCTTCACTTTCTGAACACCTGCGTCCTCGATTTTCGCCACATGGGCTTCGGCCAGTTCGGTATCGACCCCCACAATGAATTCATCGGAATAGGGATCTCGGACATCTTCCTGAACCACCCGTCCCAGAATTCTTTCGCCCAGGGTCTGGATCACTTCCCCGCCTTCGTACAGGGCTTCCACCTCGATCCCGTTGATGGTGCCGCAGTCTTCTTCCACAATGGTACAATCCTGCCCGACATCCGCCAGCCGCCGGGTCAGATACCCGGAGTTGGCTGTTTTCAGAGCCGTATCCGCCAGACCTTTCCGGGCACCATGGGTGGAAATGAAATACTGCAACACAGTCAGGCCTTCCCGGAAGCAGGCGGTGATGGGGTTTTCAATGATCTCGCCGGAGGGTTTGGCCATCAGGCCACGCATTCCTGCCAGCTGGCGCATCTGATCCTTGGACCCTCTGGCGCCGGAATCCGCCATGACATACACGGCGTTCAGTCCCTCCAGGGCTTCGATGTTCTCGGCGCCCGTCGGGTTTTTCATCACCTCCATCATGGCGTTGGCGATATCATCGGTGGCCTGTGCCCAGATGTCCACCACCTTGTTGTATTTCTCTCCCTGGGTGATCAGCCCTTCCGCATACTGGTTCTTGATTTCCAGGACATTTTTTTCCGCAGCCGCCACAATCTCCCATTTCTGTTCCGGAATGATCATGTCGTCCACACAGATGGACAGTCCGCCCAGGGTGGAATATTTGTATCCGATATCCTTGAGCCGGTCGGACAGCACCACGGTTTCTTTCAACCCGATATTCCGGTATGCGTAATCGATGAGATTGATAATGGACCCCTTGTCCATCAGTTTGTTCACCAATTTGAACGGCAGCGTGGTTTTGCGCTCATCCACCTTGAAAATGGTGAACCGGTCTCCCACCATCCTTACATCCGTAAACTGATCCTGTTTCAACCCGAACAGCTGCTCCACCACCACATCCGACACCTGAAACAGGTTTTTGAACTCCTTGCGGGTCAAAAGACCGGTTTTGCCGGATGTTTTTTTGATCTTCTCATCCGCATATCGATCCAACACCTCGTCAAACGATTTTCCGGTTTTCAGTTCCGCCAGAGCCGCCTCACACGCCTCCTGGGTATCGGTGCGGATCCGGCTCAAGGACAGCAGGGTGTCGCCGGGAATGGTTTCCCACAGCAGAATACGGCCCGTGGTGGTATCGTAAACCTCTCCTTCGATCCGGACCTTTACTTTGGCATGAAGCGCCAGTGCCCCGGCATCGAATGCGTACCGGACCTCGTCGATGGAGGAAAAAACACTGCCCTCTCCTTTCTGATTCGCCACGGCCCGGGTCATGTAATAGATCCCCAGCACGATATCCTGGGTCGGCACGATAATGGGCTGACCATTGGCCGGCGACAGAATGTTGTTGGTGGACAGCATCATGACCCGGGCTTCCAGCAGGGCTTCCAGGGACAGCGGCACATGCACCGCCATCTGGTCCCCGTCAAAGTCCGCGTTGAATGCCGGGCACACCAGGGGATGCAGCTGGATAGCCTTGCCTTCGATGAGTACCGGTTCAAACGCCTGGAATCCCAACCGGTGAAGGGTGGGAGCCCGGTTGAGCATGACCGGATACTCCTTGACCACCGACTCCAGAGCGTCCCAGACTTCGTTTTCTTCCTTTTCCACCATTTTCTTGGCGCTTTTCACCGTGGAAACCAACCCCTTCTGCTCCAGGTAGTTGTAAATAAACGGTTTGAAAAGCTCCAGCGCCATTTTTTTGGGGATCCCGCACTGATGCAGACGCAGTTCCGATCCCACCGTGATCACGGTACGGCCGGAGTAATCCACCCGTTTTCCCAGCAGGTTCTGGCGAAACCGGCCCTGTTTGCCTTTCAGGGTATCACTCAGGGATTTGAGGGGCCGTTTGTTGGTTCCCGTGACCACCCGGCCGTGACGGCCGTTGTCGAACAGCACGTCCACCGATTCCTGAAGCATGCGTTTTTCGTTTCTGACGATGATGTCCGGCGCGTTCAGATCCACCAGCCGCTTGAGACGGTTGTTCCGGTTCAGGACCCTTCGGTACAGGTCATTGAGGTCGGAGGTGGCGAAACGCCCGCCTTCCAGCGGCACCAGGGGACGCAGATCCGGCGGCAGAATGGGGCAGGCCGTCATGATCATGCGGGACGGTTCGATGCCGGAGGTCAGGAATGCGGAAATCACCTTGAGCCGCTTGGCCATTTTCTGCTGCTTGGCCACGGATTTGGTCAGATTGATCTCCTCTTTGAGAGCGTCATGAATGCCCTGCAGGTCCAGTTCATCCAGCAGCTTCAATATCGCCTCGGCGCCGATTCCCGCCACAAAAGCCTCTTCACCAAAAGTCTCGATGGCTTCGTAATACTGGTCATCCGACAGCAGCTGGTACTTTTTCAGCCCGGTGTCTTTGGGATCCATCACGATATAGGAATCAAAATACAACACCTTTTCCAGACTTTTCAGGGTCAGATCCAGGGCGTTGCCGATTTTGGAAGGCAGGCTCTTGAGGAACCAGATGTGGGATACCGGAGATGCCAGCTCGATGTGGGCCATTCGCTCCCGCCGAACCTTGGACTGAATCACCTCAACCCCGCATTTTTCACACACCACGCCCCGGTGTTTCATGCGCTTGTACTTGCCGCAGTTGCACTCGTAATCCTTGGTGGGTCCGAACACCTTGGCGCAGAACAATCCGTCCCGTTCCGGCTTGAAGGTCCGGTAATTGATTGTTTCCGGTTTTTTGATCTCACCGTGGGACCACTCTCTGATCTGGTCGGAAGAGGCAAGGCTGATCTGAACCCCCTGATAAATCTTGGGGTCTTTCGGTTTTGCGAAGAAATCGTATATATTGTCCAAAGCTTTCTCCTTATTTGCTGCCTTCTATAAGATTCATGTCCAGACCCAGACTGTTGAGCTCCTTGATCAATACCCGGAACGACTCAGGCATGCCCGGCTCCAGGACGCTCTGGCCTTTGACGATCTTCTCGTACATCCGGGTTCTGCCCACCATATCGTCGGATTTCACCGTCAGAAACTCCTGAAGCGCGTGGGCCGCACCATAGGCTTCCATGGCCCAGACCTCCATCTCGCCCAGACGTTGCCCCCCAAACTGGGCCTTGCCGCCCAGGGGCTGCTGGGTCACCAGTGAATAAGGGCCGATGGACCGTGCATGGAGCTTGTCATCCACCAGATGGTGCAGTTTGAGCATGTACATGGTGCCGACCGTGACTGGTGTGTGAAAGGGCTCCCCGGTTCTGCCGTCATAAAGAACCGACTGACCGGACCTCTGATACCCGGACATTTCCAGCAGATCCTTGATTTCATCTTCGGTGGCACCGTCAAATACCGGAGTGGCCGTATGAACGCCGTTTTTGTACATGGAGGAAAATTCCAGCAATTCCTGCTCATCCATCGCACTGATCCGGTTGGCCAGGGCATCTTCAATATCATCGGCCTTTTGTTTGTCCGTCAGGGAAAACACACTTTTGACCTTGTCCCGAAGCGCATCCAGCCGTTTTTCCTCGATCATCTCATCGATCTGCTGACCCAGGCCGAAGGCGGCCTGACCCAGATGAATTTCCAGGATCTGCCCCACGTTCATACGGGACGGCACGCCCAAAGGATTGAGTACCATGTCCACAGGCCGTCCATCCGCAAAATAGGGCAGGTCCTCCACCCGCAGAATCCGGGACACCACCCCTTTGTTCCCGTGGCGGCCGGCCATTTTGTCGCCGACGGACAACACCCGTTCCATGGCCACGCTGATCTTGATCAGTTTCAGCACCCCCGGGGGCAGGTCATCGCCTTTTTCAAACCGGGACACCTGGCGGTTGAAATGTTCCCTGGCCTTTTTGATCTGTTCCTGGGCCTGTTCCAGAATCTGCTGCGCCTTTTCCGTGGCCACCGCATCTTCCACCGACAGATTCACAAGGGTGGAAACCGGAATGCCCTCCAGTATCCCGGGAACAATGGCATCCCCTTTTCTGATCCGGATTTTACCGGCTTTTTCAAGATCGGAAAGCACCTTCTGTCCGGCCAGAATCGTTTCGACCTTTTCCCGGGCCACCTGGGAGATAATGCCGATCTCATCGTCCCGGTCCTTTTCCAGACGTTCGATCTCTTCATCCTCGATGAGCCGGGTCCGGTCATCCTTTGGAAGACCCCTTCTGGAAAACACCTTGGCATCGATCACCTTGCCGCTGACACCCGGCGGTACCGTCAGAGAGGTATCTTTGACATCGCCGGCCTTTTCACCAAAAATGGCCCGCAGCAGTTTCTCTTCCGGCGAGAGCTGGGTTTCGCCCTTAGGGGTGATTTTACCCACCAGAATGTCCCCCGGGTTCACCTCTGCCCCCAGGCGGATGATACCGCTTTCATCCAGGTTCTTCAATGCGTCTTCCCCCACGTTGGGAATATCCCGGGTGATCTCTTCTTTTCCCAGTTTGGTATCCCGGGCCAGGACTTCAAACTCTTCCACGTGGACCGATGTATAGACCCCGTCTTTGACCAGGCGTTCACTCACCAGGATGGAATCCTCGTAATTGTATCCATCCCAGGGCATGAATGCCACGGTGACGTTTTTCCCCAGGGCCAGTTCACCCATTTCCGTTGACGGCCCGTCCGCGATCACCTGCCCTTTTTTGACCCGCTCCCCTTTCTCGACAATGGGACGATGGTTGAAACAGGTGTTCTGATTGGATCGGACAAATTTGGTGCAACTGTAAATGGAGACCGCCTTGTCAAACCCTTTGGTGTCATCTTCGTCATTTCTCACCACAATGCGCTTGGCATCCACATCCACCACGGTGCCGTCATGATCCGCCACAATGGTGACCCCAGAATCTCTGGCCACCACGCTTTCCATTCCCGTTCCCACCAGCGGGGCTTCACTTCGGATCAAGGGAACGGCCTGGCGCTGCATGTTAGAACCCATGAGTGCCCGGTTGGCGTCGTCGTTTTCCAGAAAGGGAATCAACGCCGCGGACACGGATACCAGCTGGTTGGGCGACACGTCCATATATTTGACCACATCCGGCGGCACCAGTTCAAATTCACCCGCCACCCGGGCCGACACCCGGGGGTTGATAAACCGGCCTTCCGGATTCAGCGGAGCGTTGGCCTGTGCAATGGGGTGCTCTTTTTCCTCGAACGCGCTTAAGTGCCGTATGGTTTTGCTGGCAATGGAATCCTTCACCAAACGGAAAGGGGTTTCGATAAATCCGAAATCATTGACCCGGGCATAGGTACAAAGGGATACGATCAATCCGATATTCGGTCCTTCCGGCGTTTCAATGGGGCAGATACGCCCGTAGTGAGAGGGATGCACGTCCCGGACTTCAAACCCGGCCCGTTCCCGGGTCAGGCCGCCCGGCCCCAGGGCGGACAGGCGCCGCTTATGGGTGGTTTCGGACAGCGGGTTGGTCTGATCCATGAACTGGGACAACTGGGAAGTACCGAAAAATTCCCTGACCACTGCAGACACCGGTTTGGGGTTCACAAGATCATGGGGCATCATGGCATCGACTTCCTGCATGCTCATCTTTTCCTTGATGGCCCGTTCCATGCGGATGAGTCCGATGCGGTAATGATTTTCCAGCAGTTCCCCCACGGCCCGGACCCGCCGGTTGCCCAGGTGGTCAATGTCATCCACCTGTCCCTGGGTGTCTTTGAGTTCGATGAGTGTTGCTGCTGTCAGCAGCACATCTTCCTTTCTCAGGGTTTTCACGTCCAGCATGGTGTCCACGCCCAGGCGCAGGTTCATTTTCAGACGGCCGACCTTGGACAGGTCATAATATGCCTGACGAAAAAACAGATGATCGATGAAATCCTGGGCCACTTCGATGGTGGCGGGATTACCGGGCCGCAGCCGCCGATAGATGTCCATCAGCGCCACTTCCCTGGAATGGACTTTGTCGCTGACCAGGGTTTTTCTCATGGCATCGGAACTCCGGGAATCCACATGCAGGATATGAAAATCAGAGATCCCGTGCGTTTCCAGTATCTCAAAAGAATCCTCTCCGATCATCTCCCCGGCCTTGAACAGAACCTCATCGGTTTCCGGATCATGAATGTCTCTGGCAAACGACTTGTTAAGCAGATCCTCGTCCGATATGGGGATGTAAGTCAATCCCTCGTCCGCCAGTTGCTTCAAGGCCCGTTTTGTAAAGATTCTTCCCTGCTTTACGACCACTTCCCCGGTTTCCGGCGAAATGACATCGAAACTGGCCCGCTGCCGGACCAGATTGTCAGGAACAAACTCCTTAAAAAACGAGCCTTCTTTTTTTACGATACGCTCTTTTCTATAGAAAAAGTCCAGAATATCCTCGCTGGTATACCCGAAAGCCTTGAACAGAATGGATACCGGAAATTTTCTGCGCCGGTCGATACGGATATTGATGATGTCCTTGGCATCGATTTCCATATCGATCCAGGAACCTCGCACCGGAATGATTCGGGCATTGTAAATTATCTTACCCGTAGAATAGTTCTTTCCCTTGTCGTGATCGAAAAACACACCGGAAGACCGGTGCAGCTGACTTACGACCGCTCTTTCCGTCCCATTGATGATGAATGTGCCCTGCCGGGTCATCAGGGGAATGGTGCCGAAATAGATTTCCTGTTCCTTGATATCCCGGATCGTGGCGTTTCCCGTATCCTTGTCATGGTCATAGACCACCAGGCGGACACGGATATTCACAGGAATGTCATAGGTCATTCCTCTGCTGATGCACTCTTTCATGGAATGCTTGGCGTCGCCAAAAGAATAGGACACATACTCCAGCGACGCGGTATCGGTGAAGTCCTTGATGGGAAACACCGATTTGAATACAGCATGCAGCCCTTTTTCTTCGCGTTCGGCAGGCGGGATTTCACGTTGCAGAAAGCTTTCGAAAGAGTTGCGCTGCATTCCGATCAGATCCGGAATATCGATGATTTTCCGTTTGCTGCCAAACTCTTTTCGAATACGCTTGTTGGTCAAAAGACTATCGGTCATGTTTTCTCCCAAAAGTGAGTTTTTCCAACCGTAAAAGCGGAGACACGACTCCGTTGTCATGCCCCCGCGCAGGAATGATGCTTATTAAAGCGAATAGATGTATACGCTTTACAGAAACTATTTAATGGAAACCTGAGCTCCGGCTCCTTCAAGCTGTTCTTTGATTTTGGCCGCTTCATCCTTGGGAATACCTTCCTTGACCGGTTTGGGCGCTTCTTCCACCAGGGCTTTGGCTTCTTTGAGACCCAGTCCGGTGATGGCACGGACTTCCTTGATCACATTGATCTTCTTGTCACCCACTGCCTCAAGAATGACATCAAATTCCGTTTTTTCCTCTTCCGCAGCTGCCGCATCGCCCGCAGCCGGCATGGCACCACCGGCAAAAGCGACCGGAGCCGCCGCACTGACACCGAATTTGTCTTCCAGTTCCTTGATCAGTTCAGACAGTTCGAGCACTGTCATGTTGGCAATAAATTCAATAACATCATCTTTTGTGATATCAGCCATTTCTATCTCCTAAGTCGTTTATGAAACTTTATTTCTGTATTTACAGTTGAACATCATGTTTTTACTGGGATTTCTATGCCGCTTCTTTCTGATCCCTGATGCCGTTCAGCACATTGACCAGCCCTCTGGGGACACCCGCCAGAACATTGACAAATGATGTGGGCACTGCGTTGAGGGTATAGAGCAGTTTGGCCAGCATCTCTTCTTTGGAAGGCAGTTTGGCCAGAGCCTTGATCTCTTCCACATCAAGGCGCCTGCCGCCGAAGGCGGCCGCCTTGATCTCCAGTTTTTCATTGTCTTTGGCAAAATCGATCAGAATTTTGGCAGGCGCGACAGGATCGGTCGAGGACAGGACAATCGCACTGGGGCCTTTGTAATAATCGGTGAGCAGGGCCGCATCCGTTTCCCGGGATGCCAGGTCCAGCAATGTGTTCTTGACCACTTCCATACTGGCTCCAGCCTGCCTGAGTTCCTGGCGAAGCCGGGTGATGGTCTGAACATCAAGCCCCTTGTAATCAATGAGTATGGTGATTTGCGCTTCTGCCAGCTGTGTTGCCAGGCGAGCGACCAACTCTTTTTTCTGGGAAAGTTTCAACATTTTTTACACCTCCTTTCTTTTTGAATTCGAAGGTGCCAACAAAACCAAAACAAAAAATTCTTTTTCCGTCTCGGCAGGCCGGCAATCCGATTATGCACGTTTTGTGCACCTACTGTCTCTGACAGTTGATTTTTTTCGCTGAAACGCAGCTATTTGATCAACATGGGATCCACTTTGATTCCAGGTCCCATGGTTGAAGAGATACTGATGGTCTTCAGATATGTTCCCTTACTGGCAGCCGGCTTCAGTGAAACTATTTTGTCCAGAAACGCTTTCACGTTTTCCGTGAGTTTTTCAGGCCCAAAGGAAACCTTGCCGACAGGGGCATGAACGACGCCCGCTTTTTCGACCCGAAAATCGATCTTTCCAGCTTTCAGTTCCTTGATGGCTTTTTCCAGTTCAAATGTCACGGTCCCGGTCTTGGCATTGGGCATCAGACCCCGGGGCCCTAAAACGCGTCCCAGTTTACCGACGGTTCCCATCATATCCGGTGTGGCAATGGCCTTATCAAACCCGAACCATCCGTCCTTGATCTTTTCCACAATCTCTTCAGTGGCAATGAAATCCGCCCCTGCATCAAGCGCTTCCTGTTCTTTTTCACCTTTGGCGAACACCAGTACCTTGACTTCCTTGCCAAGGCCGTTGGGCAGGACCACGGTACCTCTCACCATCTGATCAGCGTGACGGGGATCCACACCCAGCCTTACCGCCACATCCACTGTCTCATCAAATTTCACATGGCTTGAAGCCACAGCGAGTGTCATGGCTTCCATAGGATCGTATTGAACGGTTCGGTCGATCTTTTTGAGCGCTTCTGTATGTTTTTTACTCCGCTTTGGCATTTTTTTCACTCTTATGCTATAAAGTTAAACCACTTCAATCCCCATGCTTCTCGCAGTTCCTTCGATGATCTTGACAGCAGCATCGAGATCTGAGGCATTCAGGTCTTCTTTTTTGGTTTCCGCAATACTGACCACCTGATCACGGGTCACTTTTCCCACCTTGGTCCGGTTCGGTTCTCCCGATCCCTTCTTTAAACCGGCGGCTGCCAGCAGCATCCGTGACGCCGGCGGGGTCTTTGTAATAAAGCTGAAGGACCGGTCCTTGTATACCGTAATGACCACCGGAATAATGGATCCGGCGTCATTGGCTGTCTTGGCATTGAACGCCTTGCAGAAATCCATGATATTCACCCCGTGCTGGCCCAGTGCCGGCCCGATGGGAGGTGATGGATTGGCTTTTCCGGCTTCCACCTGAAGCTTTATTTGTGTCATTATTTTTTTTGCCATGCTTTAATACTCCTGAAACTCACTGTTTAACCGTCAATTAGATCTTGGTAACCTGAATAAACTTCAGCTCCACAGGGGTCGGGCGCCCAAAGATACTGACCAGCACTTTCACTTTTTCCTTGTCCGGTGACACATCTTCAACTGTTCCATTGAAATTGGAGAAAGGGCCATCAATGACCTTCACGTCATCCCCGGGCTCAAAATAAAACCGGGGTTGAGGCTTGTTTTTCCCGATCTGCATTTTTTCGATAATGTGCTGGGCTTCTTTTTCACTGATCGGGGCCGGTTTGTTTTTCCCCCCCAGAAAACCGGTGACTTTGGGGGTTGACGTGATAATGTGCCATGTCTCGTTGTCCAGATGCATCCGGACCAGAATATACCCTGGATAGAATTTTCGGGACGATTCCTTTTTTTTTCCGTTGACCAGTTCCACCACGTTTTCCGTGGGGATCAGGATCTCGCCGAATTTTTCCGGATACCGGGATGTCTCGATTTTTTCCTCAAGGGCTTTCTTCACTTTTTGTTCATGGCCTGAATAAACATGAACCACATACCATTTCAGAGACATGTCACCTTCCTCACACTCATGTTAAAACAACCTGGACAAGTCTGGAAAGGCTGTAATCAAAAATACCGAGAAAAACGGCAAGTATGAAAACGAAAATGATCACAACGATGGTGGTCCCGGTGGTCTGTTTGCGTGTAGGCCATGTCACCTTTTTCAATTCAACCTTGACTTCTCTCAAAAATTCGGTTGCGGTAAAGACAAAATTATTTTTTTTGTCCCTGGATGCAACAGTCTGAACTTCCGGTTTTGATTTCGGGAGACTCGATACGGCCGCTTGCCGGACAGAGGAAACGGTTTCATCGGCAGTCACGGATTTTTTCGCCTCTTTTTTTTTCTTTTTTTCAACGGCTGGTGTTTTTTTCTGTAATCGTGACATATCACTCCCAGGCAATAAAATCATGCCCAAATGAAATTCTTCACATTAAAAAATGGCAGGCCAGGAGGGAGTCGAACCCCCAACACCCGGATTTGGAGTCCGGTGCTCTGCCAATTGGAGCTACTGGCCTGCAAAACCGCTTGTTATTTTATTTTCGTTTCCTTGTGCACCAAATGTTTATTGCAGAACCGGCAGTATTTTTTCATTTCGATCTTGTCCGGTGTTTTCCGCTTGTTTTTGGTGGTCGTATAATTTTTGCGCTTGCATTCCGTGCATGCCAGGGCTATCAAGACTCTATCCACAATAATTGTACCTTTTAAATTTATTCAAAGATTTCAGCGATGA
>NPIF01001140.1_pt1 | contig 156602 bp, 153 predicted proteins | sample 8637461 | NCBI WGS metagenome assembly NPIF01 (sample SAMN07420641, study PRJNA396082) | bioreactor metagenome | isolation source: sample BR12 brine-fed electro-methanogenic bioreactor BR | place: Japan: Kochi | collected 2016-12-09 | reverse complement strand
TTACTCGGGCTTACGCCCTCGCCTTTTACCAAAAATCGGGCGTGCGGAAATGTTCCCTGCGCTTCTCCGATTTTTTGGAGGCGCAAGGGTATACCAGAATGCCCTCTGGCGCAATGCCAGAGGGACAGTTTATCCGGTTTTTCAGATATGCCGGCTGATGGGTATCTGTTGGGAATCTTTGAGCAGATTCCTGAAATCTTCGCCCGACATCTTGATCAGTGCCTGGTGGTCCCCGCCTTCGAAATAGACTTCCGGCTGTTCCAGCAGGGTCGGATCTACCCAGGTGTCGATACCGTAGGCTTCACCGAGTGCCGGCATGGCGCCGATTTCACAGTCGGCAAAGGCCCCGGCCATCTCACTTTCGGTAATCAGCTGGAGCCTGTGCTTGACCAGCTCGCTCAGTTTTTCCAGATCCAGCCGATGGGTGGCCGGGATAACCGCCAGCAGGTAGCGGTCTTCATCGCCCAGCAGCACGCTCTTGGCCAACCGGTCACCGGGCACGTGGGCCACTTCGGATGTCTCCAGCGCCGAGTTGGTCCGGATATGTTCGATCACCTGGTAAGATGATCCGTGATCCGTCAAATACTCTTTCAAGGTAATTGCGATTCCCATAACGCCTCCTCTGCCGATATAATCATCCCTGCTGCGTCTCGGCATCTGTTTCCCGATCAATCAACAAGTTATTAACCCGTCCGTGATTCACCTTGCCAATACCAACTGCCAACGGAACCGGGGGACGGGCTAACAGGCCTTAGGCAACACATTTCCTCCTTCCCCGCGCCTGTTTAAAGTATAGTCCCTGACACTTGGCAGAACGGTTTTTCAGGTTATTTTGATGTCCAAAAACAAGAAACAGAAAAAAAAGCACAATAAACGCTATCTGGCTGACCAGGCCGATCGTCACCGGCTCTATGAGCTCTCGGTGCAATATGCGGCATCCGAGATCGAGTTTGTCGATGAGACCTACCAGTCGATCCGGGGTCATAAGCCCGAGTTGCTCCGGGAAGATTTCTGCGGCACCGCCAATGTCTGTTGCGAGTGGGTCCGGCATCGCAAGAGAAATCGCGCCATCGGGGTCGATCTGGACCGGGAGGTCCTGACCTGGGGCCAGGACCACAAGTTGTCGGAACTGACCCTGGGGCAACGCAAGCGCATCGAGCTGATCGAAGAGAATGTGCTGCACGTGGAGACCGAATCCCCGGATATCATCTCCGCCATGAATTTCAGCTACTGGTTGTTCAAGGAGCGAAAGGATCTGAAGCACTATTTCACCCGGGTAAAGGCGGCTTTGGCAGAGGACGGCATCTTTTTCCTGGATGCCTATGGTGGCTATGACTCGTTCCGGGAACTGGAGGAGGAGCGGGAGGTCAACGACGGCGAGTTCACCTATATCTGGGAGCAGGAGCGCTACGATCCGGTCTCCGGCGGCCTGATCTGCCATATCCACTTCGCCTTTCCGGATGGCTCCCGGCTCAATCGCGCCTTCAGTTACGACTGGCGCCTCTGGACTCTGCCGGAAATCCGGGATCTGCTGGAGGAGGTGGGCTTCAGCAAGGTGACCATCTACTGGCAGGGATGGGATGAGGATGGTGAGCCGGACGGCATATTTGTCCCCTCCACCACTGGCGAAGCTGACGCCGGTTGGATCTGTTACATCTCGGCGGAAAAATAACCGGCTCCGGCGGGCTGAAAAACCAAATAACTAACAATTATTTTTATATGCTTATTTGATATTTTTATTGATTACAAAGTAAGACTAAGGTTGTTCCCAGTTACCTGTCGCCACTCACTCTCCGGCGCATCCACCTTTACTGAGGAGCAACCGCATGAGCATTTCCATCCTGGATGTCCAACGCCTGGCCACCACCTACGATGATCATTCACCGGAACAGATCATCCGACTGGCACTGGAGACGGTAGATAATATCGCCATCTCTTTCAGCGGTGCGGAAGATGTGGTGCTGATCGACATGGCGGTCCAGATCAATCCGGCTGTCAAGGTATTCTCCCTGGACACCGGCCGCCTGCATCCTGAAACCTACCGCTATCTGGAGCAGGTGCGTGACCACTACGGCATCCAACTCGACGTGGTCTCCCCGACCGCCGACGCTGTGGAAAAACTGGTACGGGAGAAGGGTCTCTACAGCTTCTACCGGGATGGCCACAAGGAGTGCTGCGGTATACGCAAGGTGGCACCCCTGCGCCGCAAGCTGGCTACTTTGAACGGCTGGATCACCGGCCAGCGCAAGGATCAGAGCGTTGGCACACGCACCGCGATACCGGTCATTCAGGAGGATCCCTCTTTCTCCACCGAATCGAACCGATTGCTCAAGTTCAATCCCCTGGCCAACTGGACCTCGGCCCAGGTGTGGGACTATATCCGTCACAACGAAGTGCCCTACAACCCGCTGCACGCCCGGGGGTTTGTCAGCATTGGCTGCGAACCCTGCACCCGCGCCGTACTGCCCAACCAGCACGAACGGGAAGGCCGCTGGTGGTGGGAGGACGCCGCTGACAAGGAGTGCGGTCTGCACGCCGGCAACCTGGCAGCGAAAGCCGCTGCCCGCTGAACAGGGAGTCCAGTATGGCCTTTATTACCATGGTGAAAAAACTGGGTCGGGACGGTCAGCCCTGCGCCAAGTGCCGGGATGTGGAAGCCCGTATGCGCCGGGAGGGTCTGTTTGAGCAGATCGACCGGGTGGTGATCGCCCAGGAGGGGGATCTCGATAGCGAAGGCATGCGTCTGGCGCAGATCTACCAGGTTGACCGGGCCCCCTTCTTCCTGGTGGCCGATCCCAACGGCGATGTTCAGATCTACACGGTCTACTTCAAGCTGCTGCGGGATGTGCTGAAACCGGCCGGCGGAAAACGCTCCATGCCGCCCAGCCGGCTGTTTAATCCGTCGCTGGCGAACTGAACCGGTTGGCTCAAAGGATCGGACATGGATCCCCTGTTTACCCTGGCCGGCTTTATCGTCGGACTCTGTGTCGGGCTGACCGGCGTCGGCGGTGGCGCCCTGATGACACCGATCCTGGTGATGGGCTTCGGCATTCCCGCAGCGCTGGCCGTGGGCACCGACCTGGTCTATGCCGCGATCACCAAGGCGAGTGGCGTCTGGTTTCACTGCCGCAGGGGCTGCATCCGCTGGCGACTGGTCGGCCATCTGGCACTCGGCAGTCTGCCGGCGGCGCTGATCACCGTGGTACTGCTCGACCAGATGGCGCCCAACGGCCACCAGGAACGGCTGATCACCCTGGCGCTGGGGATCACGCTGATCTTCACGTCGCTGGTGTTACTGCTGAAGGAGCGTATCACCCGGGGGTTGCAGTCCGGGCCGTCACGCAGTGCCAGCTGGATACGGCGCCACCGGGGCCGGTTGCTGATCCTGCTGGGCGCCCTGCTGGGTGTGCTGGTGACACTCTCCTCAGTGGGCGCCGGGGCACTGACCGCGGCCATTCTTTTTCTGCTCTATCCACGTATTCCGGCCATCGCCATTGTGGGTACCGATCTGGCCCATGCGGTACCCCTGGCCGCCCTGGCGGGCGTCGGCCACCTGCAACTGGGTAACGTGGATCCGATCCTGCTCGGCAGCCTGCTGCTGGGCTCGATCCCCGGCACCGCCCTGGGCAGCCAACTGGGGATACATCTTCCGGAGCAACTGTTGCGCCGGGGACTGGCCGGACTGCTGTTTCTGACCGGTCTCAAGTTTGCTTTTTAGTGTTTAACCGATCTCTGGAGTCAACCATGACCACTGCATCCAATCCGCTGATCGATACAAAAGATTTCGATGAGTACGAGCAGCATCTGCAGAACTTCCTGCAGGGTAACCTGGACCCTAACCGGTTTGCGGCCATCCGCCTCAATCTCGGTATCTACGCCCAGCGCCAGGACGGGATGTGTATGGTCAGGGCCAAACTGCCCGGGGGGCGGTTGAATCCGCGCCAACTGCTCGGCTTTGCCCAGGCGGCGGAACAGCATGCCGGCACCGACAGTGTGCATATCACCACCCGGCAGGATATCCAGTTCCACTTTGTGCCGCTGGTAAAAACCCCGGCATTGCAGCGCACCCTGGGCGAGTACGGCATCGCCACCCGGGAGGCCGGCGGCAATACGGTGCGCAATATCACCAGCTGCCCGCTGGCCGGCGCCTGCCCGGCCGAGCATGTGGATATCAACGCCTATGTGGACAAGGTGGCGAAGCACTTCATCCGCCACCCACTGACGGCCGCCATGCCGCGCAAGTTCAAGCTCAGCTTCTCCGGCTGTGAATCGGACTGTGCCAACGGCCTGGTCCATGACCTGGGGGTCATTGCCACCCGCAAAGCGGGGCGTCCCGGTTTCCGTCTGCTGGCCGGTGGCGGGCTGGGCGGCAAACCCCGGGAGGCGATCCTGCTGGAGTCATTCATCGGTGAGGATCAGCTGATCCCGGCTATCGAAGCGGTGCTCTCGGTGCATGACAAATACTCCGACCGGAAGCGCAAAATGCGTTCACGCCTGAAGTTTCTGCTGGACAAGTTCGGTCCCGAGGGGTTTATCGAGAAGTACCGTATCGAGTACGCCCGCACCGCCGGTGCCTACAGCCCGGCGGCCGGGCCGCTAACCGGCTGGCGCGAACGCACTGTCGAAGGCGATCAGGTGGATACCAACCTGCGTGCCCCCACGGGCCAGCACCAGGAGGATCTGAACATTTTGCCCATCAGCGTGCCGGACGGCACCTTGTCGATCAAAACCCTGCGCGGCCTTGCCCAGTTGCTGATTCGGGAGGGCCTGCATGACATCCGTACCACGGTGGAGCAGAACCTGAGCCTTTTCAATGTACCTACCGACCGGATTGGCCATCTCACCCGGGCATTGCAGGCGTTGGGTCTGCAACTGCCGCGCTGCGGTGACCGGGTGGTCTCCTGCCCCGGTACCGCCACCTGCCCGCTGGGGATCACCGCCTCGCGGCAGATGGCGCCGCGCCTGAGCGGCGGCTCGGGCGACCTGAGTGTGTGGATCAACGGTTGCCAGAACGGCTGCGCCAACGCCACTATTTCGGATATCGGTCTGTACGGCAAAGGACGCCGCCACCACGGCCGGCTGGTCCCCAGTTACACCCTGCAGCTGGGTGGCAACGGAAGCGAGCACGGTGGCATCGGTATCAACGGACCCGATATTCCGGCGGTTCGCGTCCCATCCGCTGTTACCCTGTTACACGACAGCTATCATGCCGATCGTCGCGAGCATGAGAGTTTCCGCGACTGGGTTCAGCGTGAAGGCCGCGCCTACTTCGATCAGCTGCTGGGTCACCTGAGCCGCGTCGGTCCCATGGAGCTGCCGTTTCTCACCCGGGAGTATGGTGACAGCACGGTATTCAAGGTGGAATCCCTGGGGGTGGGCGAATGCGCCGGTGCCCAGGCGGCACCCGCCGACAAGCTGTTGCTGGATGCCCGCTACGAAGCGGATCTGGCGATCGCCTTCGCGGCCAAGCACAAACAGGCCGACGCCGGCGAGAGCCTGGAAAACCAGCTCATCTATTCGTCGCAGGCGCTGCTGGAGATCGCCGGGGCGGCGGCATCACGGGAGAAGAGCGAGGATCTGCTGCTGCCGGCCCTGCGCTCCGCCTACCCGGCATACCGGGAGGAACTGAACAGGCTGGAGCAACTGTTTACTGAACTGCGCGCCTTCCAGTCGAGCCTGGATGAGTTGCAGCTGACCAATCTGATCAATGCCGCGGAACAGATCACCCGCCTGGCGGAGACACTGGTCGCTGAGCACAACAAACAGCCCCTTGGCAGTGCACAGCGGCGGTCGGGTACGGATGGCTGAAAAGCTTGATCGGTCTGCCGGATAACGCCCCCGCATCGGGGGCGTTTTCAACTGCACCGGCAGTAGCCACCCGACAGGTCAGCGCGACTCGCTGACCAGCTCGGTTGCGCGGGCACTCCGCCACGGCTCACTCAAGTAACTTTTCATAACGCCTGTCGGTCAGGGTTTTAAGAAAAGCCACCAGGGCGTCGATGCGTTTGTCATCCAGCGCCGGGCCGGTCTCCAGCTCTTCCAGGGAGATATTCTCCGCCACCTCAGGTGGTGCCCACTTTTGACCGGTTTCCGGGTTGATCTGGCGCCTGGCACTGCGGCTGTTGTATTTGTTATAGAACAGCACCACGGTACGCAGCTCTTTAAATACCCCGTTGTGCATGTAGGGGCCGGTCACCGCCACGTTGCGCAATGTGGGCACCTTGAACCGGCCCGCCTGCGTCGGGTCATCCACCCTGGGATTTTCCAGCAGACCCCGATCCGTATAACCGTCCGGCAGACCATTCTGCTCACGCACGGCGACGTTAACCGGGGTGCCGATATTGTGGTACTCGTAATTGCTGAAGGTCTCACCTTCACTCCCCGGCAACCGTTTCAGCTGGTGACAGAGATTGCAGTTGGTGAACTGTTTGGAGAAAAACAGGGTCATGCCCAGGTCCTCCTGGGGCGTCAGTTCATATTCACCCCGCAGATAACGGTCGTACTTGGAGTCGAAGGGGGCGAAAAACTCCGTCTTTTCAAAGGCGGCAATACTCTTTGCCATGGCGTTATAGGCCTGTTCCGGATCGCTGAAAATCGCGTCACCGTAAAAGACTTTAAAGGCCGTCACATAATCATCGTTTTCCATCAGCCGCTGTACCACGGACGCCTTGTCAGGCATACCCATCTCAATGGGATTGAGGGGCGGACCACCGGCCTGACCGACCAGGTCAGCTTCCCGGCCATCCAGGAACTGGCCGCCCACATAGCTGCCCTTTGCGTTGCGATGGAACCGGGGACTGAAGGCGGCGTAGCCGGCAGTGGGGGCATTGCGGTCGCCCAAAGATTTGCCGTCGTCCCCCAGCGATACGGCGCCGCCCACACCATTGTCACGGTCATCCACAAACGCCTTGTTGGGGGCGTGACAGGTGGCACAGGACTGGGTCCGGTTCCAGGAGAGGTTGGTATCGAAATAGAGCGCCTGACCAAGCCCCTCAACGTTGTCGAACGCAGCTTGTGCCGGCGTAGATACGACAGAACTCAGCATCACCAACAAGCCGATTACCAGCTGACCGGTAGGCATAACGTTTTCCCTCAATGATTAACTGCCAATCAGATACGTATCATGTGGTTGTCCCATCGGAAACCACGGTCACCGGTTGCTATCTGCTGCATGCGCTTGTCAACCAGCTGGTAACGGCAGATCACACCTTCACCGCTGCTTAACAGGAACTCGCCGGGCTGGTCTCCCCGGGCGATACCGCAGCCATCCTGCAACTCCGCCATGCCCAGGTATTCGCCTTCCCCGGCACTCCAGAAGCTGATCAGGTTGCCCCGGGGGGAAGAGACCGCAAATACCTCGCCCGACAGGTCGGTGCAGGCACTGCCGCAGTAGTTGCGCATGCGCTGTTGTACAGCGTCGGGGGCGCGCAGCAGGTGCATCGCCTGTCCACGCCGGTGCAGACCGATCAGGGGAGGCGTCCGGGTACGTTTACCCTGAAACTGCATCACGCAACAGACCTGGTCATCCGGCGCCACGGCCAGGTGACGGATACTGTTCTTGCACAGCGCTTCCCCCAGCCCGCACTGTTCCAGCAAGGCCCCGTTACGGCTGTCGATATAGGCCAGGGATGACTGCATGCTCTCCAGGTTGAGCTTGGCCCGACCGGTATCCGGATGTGTCTTGATGCCGCCATTGGCCACCACCAGGGTGTGGCCGTCGGATAGCATCGCCGCTTCATGGGGACCGATACCATGGGATGAAAACTCGCCCACCTGCCGGTAACCCTGTTTGACATCCCGAATACCGATCACCCCGGTTCCACGGGTAAAATCGTTTTCCGGTGTATAGAATCGGCTTCCATCCGCTGAAAAGAGGCCATGACCGTAAAAGTGCCTGTCCTGACCGCTTTCCAACCGTTGCAACACCTGCCCGGTTGGCAGATCAATCACCACCAGGTGGCGACCCGGGCGCCGGGCAACGGCGACCGCCTGCCTGCCATCCGGTGATACGGCAACCCCGTGTCCACGGCTCTCCAGCGGGATACTGAAACAGAGTCGACCCGTACCATCGAAACCGTTGATGTAATGTTTTCCATCCAGATCCGAACTGGCGCTCAGGTAACGCACACCGGCCGGCTCCTGCGCGACCACCGGCAATACGGACAAGAGTGAAAGCCCCGCGGCAGAGAGCAGAAAGCGACGACGATCAATCGGCATGGTCAATCTCCATCCAGGCTGTTGAATCCGAGGGAAAGCCCCAGCGCTGCGGGCAGCCTGGCTGCCACCAGTCGTTTCAATCGACTGGTATGCTCCAACAGCAGCCTGACCTTTTCGTGGTCCTTGCTCTCCTGGTCAATCTTGATCAGCGGTAACTCGATCGCTTCCGCCGACTGTATGGCGGTTTTGAAAGCAGCCCGGATCTCCCGATCCAGATTTTGGTCTGTCAGAACCGGCGCGAAACCCACCCTATAGAGTTCATGGGTAGCCTTCAGGTTGAGCAGGATATTGCGCAGGGAACGCTGGCTGCGCCAGGATTCGGCACGACGCAACTGGTAGCGCTCCAGGGGACGCAACAGTTTTTGATCCACGATGGACTGCAACTCGGTGTGCAGATTGTTGAGCAGCAGACTGCTGACCTCCTGGCTGCTTTCGAAATAGTCGTTACCCGATTCAGCACCCAGGATCTGGACACGGAACGACACGTCGCCGGACAGCCAGTCCCGGACAATGCCCGCGGACATCTGTGCCAGGTTGTCGCCAATGGCCACCAGCAGGTCACATCGATAGGCTGGCTTATCCGGCGTACCGAAATCGCCGATTACCCGTTGACCGGGAAACAGCAGACGTTCCAGCGTGGAGAATCCCTGCACCGCCACACTGGTATAAGCAAACTTGTCTGCCGCCAGCACAGCACGATCCTCCGCACTCAGTAACCGGCGCAACTGCTTGGGACCGGTGCTGTGCTTGTCCGGCCACATCTGGAAGCGGTTATAACGGAGATACATCTCCACCGGCCCAAAACGCATATGCTGGATACCCATCCAGTCATCCATCGCCTCATGATAAGCGGCCCGCAGCGCGGCCATATGGGTTTCATCCGGTGCCTTGCAGAACCGGGATGCGTTTTCGGAGAGCCGTGCACTGCTCTCCGCCAGACGCTGGTAACGGGGTACCAGGTGCTCATCCACGATGGCCTGGTTGACCGCCAGCCAGGCCGACCCGGCCGCTGCGTTAACGGCGGACAACAGCAGGCCCAACAGACAGATCCACAGGAGGGATGGGGGCAGATTTTTTTTGTACATGGTTATTCTCTATAAAGACTCGATAAACCGTATAAGATCGTTCCGTTGTGACCTGCTCATGGCTACAACCTTTTCCCGGGAGACGCTGGCCTCGCCACCGTGCCAGAGAATCGCTTCGAGCAGACTGCGCGCCCGGCCATCATGCAGATAGTAACTGTTGCCGTTCACCCGCCGGCTGAGGCCGATTCCCCATAACGGCGCGGTACGCCACTCCCGTCCGCTGGCCTCCCCTTCGGGCCGACCATCAGAGAGTCCCTCCCCCATGTCGTGAAGCAGCAGATCCGTGTAGGGCCATATCAACTGGCCGGCGTGCTCCCCATCGACGCTCTCCGATGCGGTCACAAATTTGGGTGTGTGGCAGGCGATGCAGCCACTTTCATAGAACAGTTGTTTGCCCCGCAATACCTGTGGATGGTCCGGCTCGCGGCGCGGCGGAACCGCCAGGTTCCTGGCATAGAGCGCCGTCCACCGGGTCACATCCGAGTGGGCCTCAAGATTTTCATACTGGGGTGAATTACCATTGGGGGCTTCCCGACAAGCCCGCTGCTGTTCGGTACAGTCACCAGCGCCTTCAGGGAACAGGGGTACGGAGATGCCGATATCGTTAAAAAAAGCCTTCTGGGACTGCTCATCCACACTGGCCACTCCGGCTTTCCAGCCGAACCGGCCCACCATCATCCGCTGCTGCTCCCGGCTCCAAACCCGGTTCACTTTGCCCGATATACCGTCACCGTCCCGATCCCCGGGATCGGCCAGGCGCTCCAGATCCGCCTCCCTGATCGCCTCCAGCAGACCGAGACCGATCATCTGCGGCGCCAGTCGGGGCGACAGTCGTGTGTCCGGATGGAGGGGACCGTAGCCGGGATTGACGATCTGGAATACCGGCTTTCGAAGCGACACGCGCTCACCATCAGAGAGTTTTACTTCAAACTGCTGGTAGTCGACCTGCACCTCCCCCTCGGCGCGCAGACCCCGCACCGCAAAGGTCTGTAACTGGTAGCCGTAGACCGGGTCGGGACTGGGCCGGGATTCCGGAGCAGATTGGCCAAGGTGCAGCACCAGAGAGACATCCACACTGCCGTCCGCCGCTTCCGGTCTGCCACGACCGTTTCTCTTGTGACATTGCAGACAGGAACGGGCGTTGAACAGGGGCCCCAGTCCATCTGCCGCCTGGGTGGCGGTCGGTGCGGATACCCAGAGTCGCTTGAACAACGCCTTGCCCAACGTGAAATCCAGCCGGCGTGCGGCACTCATGTTTTCAGAGGGCCGGGAGTAAGCCCGCTGGTCAATATTGCCAGTATGGGTGGTCTCTCCTCCGGGATAGCGCTCAAATGGCTCCGGACGGGAGAAGTCTGTGGTTGCCCTTGCCAGCGATTTCCCTTCGGCCTGAACCGGGGAGTTCAACAGCAGGAGCAGGGATACAACAAAAAGATAGGGGCTGTATTTCATGGTAAGCCAGGTTTACAACAGGCGATCGTGGGAGCGGCAACACACCGCCCCCACGGGAATTGTTGTTACTCCAACACCTTCTTTGGCGCATCCAGGCTGTCAGATCCCTCGATTGCGATTGGTTCAATATCGAGCGCAGCAACCACGTTTTCTATGCCTTTGGTCTGGGCAACCAGCGCATTTACCGCCGCCATCACCTTGGCATTACCGGCCTGGTTCCCTTCACCGATAAGCTGGTCATAGGCCACACCTTCCCGTTCGGCACTATCCACCAGTACCTGCATGCTGGCCAGGGTCGCATCCAACTGCTCGCGCAGGGCTTTGTCGGCACGCTCATCCTTGGCGGCAACCAGGTCAGAGAGACTGGGACCGCTGATCTGCTCGCCATTGATACGGGTGTAGGTGCCGGTGTAGACGTTCTTAATACCCAGCGCATCGTAATAGTGGGACCAGTGGGTATTATCACTGAAGCAGTCATGCTCCTCCTCGGGATCATGCAACATGACGCCCAGCTTCATACGCTCACCCGCAAGTTCACCATAGGAGAGACTGCCCATGCCGGTCAAAATGGTGCCGATACCCTGGGCCGCATCACCCTGCATCAGGGTCTTGCGCGCCTGACCATCCGCCGCCCACTGGGCCGTCATCCAGCTCAGATCGTCCACCAGCAGATCGGTAGCGGCCTGCAGGTAGGCGGCACGCCGTTCACAGTTGCCGCCGGTGCAGTTGGCCGGATCAAAGTCACTGGCCGGACGGGAACCTGCGCCGGGTCCGGTACCGTTCAGATCCTGGCCCCACAACAGAAACTCAATGGCGTGGTAGCCGGTGGCCACGTTCGACTCAACCCCGTCCAGTTCATGCAGGGTCTCTGCAAGCAGTGCTTTGTCGATCCGGCTGGCATCCACCGCTTTTCCACCGATCATCAGCTGCTGATTGGCAATGATGTTGGCGGCATAGTAGGGATTCTCATCCGACTCTTCGCCGTAAGCGGCAGCCACGTAATCAATCATCCCTTCGTCCAGCGGCCAGGCGTTTACCTTACCTTCCCACTCGTCCACGATCGCGTTACCGAACCGGTAGGCCTCGGTCTGCTGATACGGGACACGGGCATTTTTCCAGGCCGCTTTAGCGGCACTCAGGTTGGCTTCGGTCGGTTTTGCCACCAGCTGGTTAACGGCCTTCTGCAGCCCCCGGGCTGTGGTCAGTGAATCCTGGTACATGGCATGGGCCATATCGGCATAGTGGGTCAGCACCGCTTGCTTGCTGGGTGCGGCCCAGGCGGAAACAGTAAACGCCACAGCGGGTATCAGTAAAAGTATCTTTTTCATCTTCATTCGGCCTCTATCCAGGAGAATTGGGATTCGGAGTAACGGGTATCTGGCTGGCTGCCGAAAATCGGTGCCGCCAGGTTTTTCTGTATTCAGGTATGGATCAGATCCATCTGGCAGCGATCTGAAACCGATATTGCTATTCAGTTTGTTCAATCGGCGAGCGGGGTTTTCACCCGGCACGCACCCCCTTGTTTATCCGGGCGACCGGCCGGCAAGCCTGGTCCCGCAAAGATCGGAGCGGCATAGCCGCTGCACACCGGGTGAGCAGACAGGACAACCGCACTGATCCAATCAAATGGAAGCTGAATGATAATGATTTGTATTTACTTGTCAACAGGGGATTTCGGGATAGCGGATCAGTGCCGGTATCCGGGAGCAAGCATTGCACACCACCAGGCCGACAGGCGCCGGGGTCAAATCCAGCGCCAGTGGGACGCCCTGCCCGCTCAGCAACGGGTGAGTTGACCCGGTTTGCCGGCTGCCCTGTGGATATGCATCGGGAGGAATAGAAAAGCGCTCACCGGCACCAAACCCGGAAAAGGGTTCTGCGCAGATTTCCGCCCGGTCTCCCCTGCTGGATGGCGCGGGGTTTTGGCCAGGCGACCGGTGAAAGCGACCCGACACAGAGGCCCGGATCTCCCGGATAAAAAAATGCCCGGCGGGGAGGCCGGGCACAAAACTCTCAATGTATTACAAAGAGAGGAGGAGGATATTGCTACTGATTAATGGACAAACAGCGCGCCATTAACCGGTATGTTGGCACCCGTGATGTAGGACTGCTCCTCGGCCGCCAGGAAAGCGACAGCAGAGGCGATCTCTTCCGGCTTGCCCAGGCGACGCATGGGGATACCGGAGACGATGGACTCCAGCACATCTTCGCGCATCGCGGCAGTCATGGCGGTGGCAATATAGCCGGGGGAAACGGTATTGGCGGTAACACCTTTGGCGGCACCTTCATAGGCGAGCGCCATGGTGAAGCCGTGCATACCGGCCTTGGCGGCCGAGTAGTTGGCCTGACCAAACTGACCACGCTGGCCGTTCACCGACGAGATATTGATAACGCGCCCAAAACCACGCTCCAGCATGCCTGCCCAGGCTGGCTTGGTGACGTAGAAAGCACTGTTCAGATTGGTATTGATCACGGCTTCCCAGTTCTCCGCGTCCATACGCTTCATGGTCATGTCGCGGGTGATACCGGCACAGTTGACAATAATGTCCACCGGGCCAAACTCGTTCTGAACTTCAGCAACCATGCGTGCGCTGTCTTCTGCGGAAGAGACATCGCAAACGGCAACAGCCACTTCAACACCGGCTTCAGCCCGTGCCTTGTTCCATTCGGTCAGCTTCTCTTCTTCTGCGGGGTGGTAAGTGGCAACAACCCGGATGCCGTCTTTTGCCAACCGCTCACAGATAGCGGTACCGATTCCACCGATGCCACCGGTCACAATGGCCAAACGTCTGTTTTCTGTCATAACTTGATCTCCGATTTGTTAGCGCTGTTAAGCAACCTTTACAGACTGGCTAACCTGCTTGGAGAAGTTCTCGAAGCCCTGCTCCAGCCAGGAACGGTAGTCATCACGTGCTTCAGTGGTGAGCTGTACGGTCTCGCGGCTCTTGGCAGCCACATTTTCACCAAACTGCTTGGCAACGGCCATCTCGGCGGTGACCAGATCCTTGATCTCTTTCGCTTCCGCGGTGGCCTTGACCAGCTCTACACCGGCATCAGCAAACAGTCCGAAGGTCTCAGCCTGTTTTTCAACCAGCTTTTCCCAGGTGCGGAGATTCAGCTCACTCAGGCTGCGGGCCGCTTCAAAACCGGCGACACCAAACTCTTTCATAGCTTCCAGATTAACTGCAGACGTTTTCATGTGTTGCTTCCTTACTTAGATATTGAATTTTGTTGCGTTGCAGCATATCGCTCCACCCCGTCCCTGTCAAGCTTCAATTTGTGCAGCGCACAAATCATTACCCGACCCTGTCAAAACAGCCAAAAAGCTTCACCAAGGATAATTAAATTCTTAATGTAACAACGATGAAATCTTTTTATAACAGTAAGTTAGCTAAACGGTTCCCATACCGGCAAGGCGCTGCCAGAACACAGGTACCCGCTATTAAAAAGCCGCCCCGCTCTGCACCATTCAGGTGCTTTTTAGTGGTTAAATTTGTGCAGTGCACAATAGCATGCTAATCTATAATCCTGAGTAGAGCGAAATCCATTGCGGTTTCCGGGACGTTTGAGCCAGGTGGAACAGGAAAAGTTCCAGTATCGCCAGCGCATCGTGCAGGCTCCCGAATCTCAATCAGCTCTATAACCGAGTTCAGTACGTTTGATAACTTTTTCGAGGATGATTCCATGGCCCAGCAAAAACCGTTCGATTTTTCCAACCTGTTTGCCAGCTTTGACCCGCAGGCAATCGCCAAGCAGTTCCAGGACAGCTTCGGTGGCGCTTCTATCCCGGGTATAGACCCCACCAAACTGCTGGAAACCCAGCGCAAGAACATGGAGCTGCTGATGTCCACCAACCAGGAGATGCTGGCCGGTTCCCAGGCACTGGTACAGCGTCAGGCCAACATGCTGCAGGAAGCTATCGCTGAGGTGACCGCTGCTGCACAGAAGCTGGCCAGCTCCGGCGACCCGAAGGATGTCTCTGCACAACAGGTGGAGCTGCTGCAAAGCGCGTTTGAAAAGGCATTGGCCAACTCCAACGAGATCAGCAGCATGATCCGTCAAACCCAGGAGTCGGTTACCAGCCAGGTGAACAATCGCATTTCGGAAAGCCTGAAAGAGCTGAAAGAGACCATTGCGAAGGTCAAATAATCCTGACCATCACCCTACTAATACCGGATCTGCATACGAAGAACAGGAGAGAGAAATGTCGAAAACTGACCAGTCCGAGGTCAACACATTGGGCTTTGCGTCGACAACCATGGAGCTGCAGAAAAATTTCAAGCAGGTCGAGGAAATCATGGCCAATTTTGCCAAGTCCTATGAAAACATGGACCTTGATCCATTCAATCTGATGAAGTCATCCGCAGAGTGGTACTTGGCTGTAGCTAAAGATCCGCAGAATGTGATCAATGCCAATATCTCCTTTCTGCAGAAATCCATGGAGCTGTATCAACAGTCCATGACCAATCTTCTGGGCGGGAGTGTTATTGCCGATCCGGTTATTACCGAAGATAAGGGCGATCGCCGTTTCAAACACGAAGACTGGGATCAACAGCCCACGTTCAACGCCATCAAACAATCCTACCTGCTGGCCTCCAAATGGCTGCGTGACCAGGTGCAGGGGGTTGAGGGTCTGGATGAACATACGGCGGAAAAGGTGGAGTTCTTTACAGAGCGCTATCTGGAAGCCATGTCACCGACCAATTTCGCCGCCACCAACCCGGCCGTGATCGAAAAAGTGGTCGAGACCAAGGGCGCCAACCTGGTACACGGCCTGAAAAACATGCTGGAAGACCTGGAGGCCGGTAAGGGCGAGCTGCGCATCCGCATGACCGACACCTCGGCCTTTAAACTGGGCGAGAACGTAGCCACCACGCCCGGCAAGGTGGTGTTCCAGAACCGCATGTTCCAGCTGATCCAGTACATGCCCTCCACCGACAAGGTGCTGAAGCGGCCGCTGCTGGTTGTTCCCCCCTGGATCAACAAGTACTACATCATGGACCTGCAGCCGAAGAACTCCCTGTTGAAATGGCTGGTCGACCAGGGCCACTCGGTATTTGTGGTCTCCTGGGTGAATCCTGACAGCTCCTACGCAGACACCACCTTCGATGATTATGTCACCCAGGGTGTGATGGCGGCTGTGGACGCGGTTGAGCAGGCAACCGGTGAGTCAGAGATCAACATGATCGGCTACTGCATCGGCGGATCACTGCTGGCCACCTCCCTCGCCTACATGAAAGAGAAGGGTGATGAGCGGGTAAAAAGCGCCACCTTCTTCACCACCATGATCGATTTCGCCAAACCGGGTGAACTGGGTGTCTTTATCGACGAGGAGCAGATCTGTGGGCTGGAGAAGCGCATGGAAGAGACCGGTTACCTGGATGGCAGCCAGATGGCGGGAGCATTCAACCTGATGCGTGCCAACGACCTGATCTGGTCGTTCTACATCAACAACTATCTGCTGGGCAATGATCCACGCCCGTTTGACCTGCTCTACTGGAATTCGGACTCCACCCGGATGCCAGCCAAGATGCATGCCTGGTATCTGCGCAACTTCTACCTGGAGAACAATCTCTGCAAACCGGGTGGCGTGACCATTGACGGGGTGCCCATCGATATATCCAAGGTGGATATTCCGGTCTGCTTCGTCTCTGCCGTGGAAGATCATATCGCGCCCTGGAGATCGACCTACTCCGGTGCCCAGCTGTTCTCCGGCGATGTACGGTTCATCCTGGGTGGATCCGGTCATATCGCCGGCATCATCAATCCTCCGGCAGCCGGCAAGTACAACTACCGGGTTACGGATGACCTGCCGGAAGATCCCGAGAGCTGGGCAAAAGAGGCAGAAGTGGTGGAAGGCTCCTGGTGGCCTGAGTGGGATCGCTGGGTGAAGGCACTGGCCAACGACAAAGTGGCAGCCCGCACGCCGGGTGACCGCGGCATGCCGATCCTGGAGGATGCGCCTGGCAGCTATGTCAAACGCACCCTGAACGATACCGATCCTGTTCCTGCCGCGCCCAGCGTGGCGGCCAAGCAGACAGCCAAAGCTCCGGCGGCGGCACCGCAACAGGCCAAGCAGCGTGCATCGCAGCCTGATGATCTGACCGCCATCAAGGGTATTGGCCCGAAACTGGCGGACGTTTTAAAAGACGCCGGTATCGTCAGCTATGCGCAACTGGTTGAACTGGGTAGTGAAGGTATCAAGCAGCAATTGCTCGCTGTGGATGAGCGATATGCCCGCTATGACACCACGCACTGGCCGGAACAGGCCAAGGCATTGATGGCGAAGTAACGCGCCGCTACGGAAAGCGGTAACAGAAAGGCCGGAGCTTACACAGCTCCGGCCTTTTTTTATGGCCTGCCCTGATCGATCCGGAAACGCCCTGTTAAGACATGCCCTTCTGATTCAGGTGTGGCAGATCAGTGCCCTACTCCACGTAAGGCAACAGGGTCAGCTCTGCCCGGCGGTTCTGTTGCCGTCCTGCCGCCGTGGCGTTACTGGCGATCGGATAGCTCTCTCCATAGCCGACACTGTCAATACGCACGGACTGGACACCGCTGGCAATCAGGACATTACTCACCGCCTGGGCACGCCGCTGTGACAACCCCTGGTTATAGGCCGCGGAACCGGTGCTATCGGTATGGCCGGCCACCTCGATCATGGTGGATTTGTACTCTTTCAGAACCAACGCCACGGAACGCAGCGTATCGACAAAATCGGGTTTTACATCGGCCCGGTCCACCGCAAAAGTGATATTGCTCGGCATATTGAGAATAATGTTATTGCCATTCCGGGTTACGCTGACCCCGGTATTCTCCAGTTGCTGACGCAACTTGGCCTCCTGAACATCCATGTAATAGCCCACACCGCCGCCAGCCAACGCACCGATACCGGCCCCCTTAAGCGCGCGCTCCTTGCGTTTCTTCTTGTCACCGGAAGTGGCGATGCCCAGAACAGCACCAACGGCAGCGCCAATCGCTGCCCCCTTGGTGGCGTTGGAGGTTTTTTCTTCACGGGTATAGGGATCCACCGTGGTGCATGCCTGCAGGCCAATCGTAGCCGCTACCAGACAGCAGATGATTATTTTTTTATTCATTAACAACTCCTTCAGACCCAAGCCATCAGCTGGCGCAAGGCTTAACCTGACAACGCCCGTACCATGACCGGTATGGAACGCCGGGTTAACAGCCATTGGCCAACCGCCAAGTGGCTATGGTTGCATATCAGATTCTGCTGATCCCACTAGAGATTCACAATTTCGGGCGGTACCGCCCCGGCATGAGCGGCTACCACATCAGGTCATCCGGCACCTGGAAGTCGGCATAGGGGTCATCTTCCTGGTTCTGTTTTTCAGCCTGGTTCAGTAACACGATGGTTGCCTGATCCCGTTGCTGAATCTTCTCGGCCACCGCCACCGGCACTACTGCGTAGCGATCATCAAATCGGGCGATAGCCAACTGGCCACGGCTGAGCCGTGCCTGCACATCTTCAGTGACGTAGATTTTCTTGATCTTGCGGCCGTCGGTGAAGCTGTAGGGCAGATCGCCCTCTTCCATCACCACCTGGTTCATCTCGATCAGTTGCCGGATCTGTGCCTGGATCGCCCGTTTGTCGGCCTCCGCCTTGCGCTTAAGATTGAGCTGCCGGTCCCGTTCAGCCTGTGCACGCTGGGCCTCCCGGGCCGCCTGTTTGGCCTCGTCGGTGAGCTGGGCCTTGCTCTTGCGTGCCTGTTTGGCCTGTTTCTGTTTTTGCTTACGAACCTCGCTGGCTTTTTTCTTGTCGACCAGACCGGCTTTCAGCAGCTGGTCCTGTAATGAGATACCCATCGATCACTCCTCATAACTGTTCGTAAAAATACTAATCTTGCTCGACCACGGCGCCATCGCGGAAAACCAGACAGTTTCCGGGCGCTATTCTGGTCCAGGTTTCGTTATTGGTCAGCGGTTCCGTTGCTATCACCGCCACCCGGTCGCCCGGGCTGGTCACCTGCCGGAAATCAACCGATACATCCAGATCCACCAGCCGGGCCCGGTCGAACGGATGCTGACGTATCAGGTAGTGCAACTCCGTGCTGCAGTGGGCAATCAGCACCTCTCCATTGGAGAGTAGAAAATTAAATGTACCGTACCGGGCAATCCGCCGCGCCTGTTCACGCAGGGTGCTGCAAAGCGCTTCCAGTGACGGTCTTTTCCCATGGGTCTCGCGCAACTGCTGCAGCATAGCGCAAAACGCCCGTTCGCTGTCCGTCGTCCCCACAGGCTGGAAACAACCGCTCAGTTCGGGGACGTAATCCGGCAGATCACCGTTGTGGGCGAACACCCAGTTTTCACCCCACAGTTCCCGTGTGAAAGGATGGGTATTCTCCAGCTGCACCGCACCGAAACTGGCCTTGCGTATATGGGCGATCACGTTCATGGAACGAATCGGGTACCGCTTGACCAGGTCGGACACCACCGAATCAGCCGAGGGTTGTACGTCCATGAAAGTGCGGCATCCCTTGCCTTCGAAAAAGGCTATTCCCCAGCCATCCCGGTGTTCATCGGTTGCACCGCCCCGCCGGGCAAACCCCTCAAAGGAGAAGCAGATATCCGTCGGCACATTGCAGTTCATTCCCAACAGTTGGCACATAGTCCGGCTTGGCTCCCGCAGCTAGTCCACACTGCCCAGTTGACGGGCCAGATAGGCGGTTTTGGCTGAAAGTTCCAGTGAGCAGGTCCACTTGTAGGCCAGATTCAGGGTCTCCCCCACACTGTAAACACCGTGCCCCCGGACCACGGTAATGCGGTGCGATTTCAACATATCGGCAACCGCCGCCGGTGCCTGTGCCACGTAATCCGCGTAGGGGATAGTGATGACAGGCACCTGGGGAAAATAGAGCTGTCCCTCAAAATCCACCGGTTGGAAAGTCTCTCCGTCCAGGGTCGTTGCCACCGTATAGGGTCCGTGGCTATGCAGCAACGCCCGGGCGTCAGGATTCTGCTGATAAACCTGCTGGTGTAACGGGCCATCCAGGGAAGCGCCCTCGCCACAGCCCTGTGACACGGAGCAGGCCACCAGGTCGTTAACTCCCAGGATATCGGCACAGGCCCCGGTAGGGGTTATCCAGAACCGGTCTCCCTCCCGCACTGACGCGTTGCCACTGTGTGAATCGTTGTTGCCGTAGCGTCTCAACCACCGGTAGTACTGTACCAACTGCTCACGTAATTCCATCCGACCTCCCCGTTCAATACGCTGCGTCAATCATAGGCGGATTATCCCTTTATCAGTACAATAACGGAAATTCCCGTCTTGGATGAATTATGCGATTTACCAGCCACACGAGTGTGCCGGACAGACCGGCAATCGAGCCTGCCAGGGAATTAGGCCCGCCACAGATCCGGATTACCAGGATTCTGGCGCCATGATGGGACCGGATGATCTGTCGGCACTCTGGGTCACCCTGCGGCTGGCCCTGACCTCCACCCTGCTGCTGTTACTGTTGGGCACGCCAGTCGCCTGGTGGCTGGCCAGGTCCCGTTCCCGCCTAAGCACACTGGTGGAGACCATCATCGCCCTGCCGCTGGTACTGCCCCCGACCGTGCTCGGCTTCTATCTGCTGATTGCCCTCTCCCCCAAGGGGATTCTGGGCGCCAGCTGGATCGCCCTGGGGGGCTCCGGACTGGCGTTTACCTTCTCCGGGCTGGTTATCGGCTCCGTGCTCTATTCCATGCCATTTGTGGTGCAGCCGTTGCAGAACGCCTTTGCCGCTATCGACCGGCGCACCCTGGAAGCCGCCAGCACCCTGCGGGCCTCGCCCCTGGATCGGTTCTTTTCCATCGTGCTGCCACTGGCCCGGCCGGGATTCATTACCGCCGCCACGCTGGGATTTGCCCACACCCTGGGGGAATTTGGCGTTGTGCTGATGATCGGCGGCAATATCCCGGGCAAGACCCAGGTGCTCTCCATCGCCATCTACGATCACGTGGAATCGCTTGCCTATGGACAGGCCCACCTGCTCTCGGCGGGTCTGCTGATCTTCTCGTTCCTGATTCTGTTTCTGGTCTATCGCATGAATGGAACCAGCCTGCTGCGGCGAAGCCACTGATGGACAACATGATCAAATTCCGATTCAAGCTGCCGCTGGGAGGATTTACCCTGGATGCGGCGGGCGAGATCCCCAACCAGGGTGTGACGGCCCTGTTTGGCCGCTCCGGTTGCGGCAAAACATCCCTGCTACGCTGTATCGCCGGCCTGGAACAGGCGGGCGAGGCCTTCCTCTCCATCGGTGACGAATGCTGGCACGACAGCGCGCACAACTTCTATCTGCCACCGCACAAACGGGCCATCGGCTACGTGTTCCAGGAAGGCATGCTGTTCCCCCATCTGCGGGTCCGGGAGAATCTGCTGTTCGGCTACCGGCGCACCCCGGCCAGCGAGCAGCACGGCGATTTTGACCAGGTGGTCCAACTGCTGGGTTTGGAGCGGTTGCTGGAGCGCAGTCCGGCGCAACTGTCCGGTGGCGAAAAACAGCGTGTCGCGATTGGCAGAGCACTGCTCAATCATCCGCGCCTGCTGCTCATGGATGAACCGATGGCGGCGCTGGACAGGGGACATAAAAAGGAGATTCTGCCCTATCTTGAGCGGCTGCATGGCGAATCCCATATCCCGATCATCTATGTAACCCACGACCTGGATGAGTTGGCCCGAATCGCGGATCACCTGATATTGGTTGAACAGGGGAACATTCTCGCCGCAGGTCCGTTAAGTGAACTGCTGGCACGGGTCGATCTGCCCATTGCCCGCAACGAGGAGGCCGGCGCCCTGGTCGACACCCGGATCATCCAGCATGACGAGACCTACCATCTGACCCGACTGGCTTTCGCCGGGGGAGAACTGACCGTGGGCTGGATCGATCGGCCGGTCGGGGAGTCGGTGCGGATCCGCATCCACGCCAAGGATGTGAGCCTGGCACTCGATCCACCGGGTCCGACCAGCATCCTGAATGTGCTGCCGGTGACCGTCGTGGAGATGGCGGTGCATGGTCGCGGACGGATGATCGTAAAGCTGGATTTTAACGGCACAGCACTGCTGGCGCGCATTACCCGCAAGTCCCGGGACAACCTGGATCTTAAACCGGGCATGAAGATCTATGCCCAGATCAAGAGCGTTGCCCTGACCCTATGAAAACACCCCGGAAGCCACCGGCTGAGACCGGTTCATCCAGTCGCCGATAAAGTCGGCAATCTGCCGGGCATCGTTCAGATCCAGCCGGGGCAAGGGCAGGTCGGCCGGGGGCTCGCCATCGCAGGCAAAGGCCACAATCGTCGGGTCATCGGGGTAGATGAGCGGCTTTCCAAGCTGGTTGCGGTGCAGCTCGATCTTGGGGAAGGCAACGTGTTTGAAACCCTCCACCAAAATCAGGTCCAGTTTCGTATGATCCAGCTGGTCGATCATATCCTGCAGATCGGGATCGCCCGTGCCATGGGTCTCGACCATCAAGGCCCAGCGACGCCCGGACGCCACCAGCATCTGGGATGCGCCCGCCTTGCGCAGCTCATAGCTGTCCTTGCCCGGCTGGTCGATATCAAAATCGTGATGGGTATGTTTAATCATGCCGATACGCAGCCCCCGCTCACGTAACAGGGGCAACAGTTTTTTCAACAGGAATGTTTTGCCGGTACCACTGTAAGCGGCAAAACCAAGAACCGGTAACTTCACAGACAACACCTTTTATTTACCCAGACTGCCGAACACGGTCTTGAGGATATCCGTGGTACGGGCAACCGGGTCCTGTCGAATCAGCTGCTCCTGCTCGGCCAGCTTCAAAAACAGTCCATCCAGCGCCCGCGCCGTTACATATTTGTCCAGATCCAGGGAGTCCATATCAACATAGGATCCCAGGAAACCCACCTGTCCCACCAGATCCTTGTAGGAAGAGGTCACGCCGGCCTGCTTGGTGGCCTGCTGCACGATGGGCAGAATGGCGCTGCTCAGCCGCTCGCTCCCCTTGGTCTTGAAATAGTCTGTGGCGGCGGTATCCCCACCGTTGAGAATACCCCGGGCATCCTCCACTGACATCTCCCGGATGGTATCGCCAAAAATGGACACCGTCTCCGGTACCGCCTGTTCCGCCGCCCGGTTCATGGTCGCTTCAAACTCGTCAACCAGTTCATCCTGACCGATGGCCCTGAGCCCCTTGGCCACGCTCTTTAAGCCACTGGGCAGCGGAATCTTCACCTGGGGATCATCCAGGTAACCGCCCGGCCGACCGAGCAGGGCAATCGCCTTCTCCGTGCCGACACTCAAGGCATCCTTGAGGCCCTGAACAATCTGGTCATTGGACAACGCACTTGAAACGGCAGGTGTATCGCTCTGCCCAACGGTCTCCTTGGCGGACTTGAGCCAGGACTTCCAGTCCGCCTGGGCAACACCGGCCAGGAGCACCAGCCCCAATACCAGTGCGAAGGTAATCGGTTTCTGTTGCATGTTGAAGCTCCTGTTCACCCATTTCCGTTTCAGCCAGGTCTGTCGGACAGACACACGTGACACATGCTGCTAAGTGTAACAGATAGCGGGGTCTGCACAGGATATAACGGCTGGCGGAGGAACCCAGCCAGGGAAGGGAGAACGGAGAACCGACCGGATTGAACGGGCCGACTCAGCTGGCAGGATTTTTAACGGCTGGAAAAATACCTGCCAGAGAGTATCGGTAGAGTGATGGTGACGAAATCAACGGGAGACGCCCGCTCCCATCACCAGTAAAAACTTGAATGCCTCGTGCCGGCTGACATGTGCAACCCGGTTTACCGGGGCGTTACAGGTAAATCCCGGTGTACAGTACGGCTTTCTGGTGACAACCCGGTTGTTCCCGGTTGACACACGCTCCTGTAGCCCGGTGCTGATGACAGCCGACCCGCTCGCTTGCGGATTGACCTGGTAGTGCTGAGTGGTACCCAACGCGGTTGTTGATGCCGTTACCAGCAGGAACAGACCCAGCAGCATTTTGGAACCCGTGTGTTCAGAACTGTATGATCTGGCCATGATGACACCTCTCTACTTTTCTGCCCGGAATTCGCCCTCTGCAGGCAAGTCTGGTCCTGTCATCCCCGGTAAACAAGGGCTGCAACCGGTTACAGCCCGATTTATTGTCAAAGCGCTAGCCCATTCCCATAACCACCATCGACCACCTCCCACACCACCCGGAACAGCCACTCATAACGAAGGTCGACTGGTTCTCACTGACCGACTGGCCTGCTCCGCTGGAGATACCCTGATCCGTCAAAAAAGGAGGCAAAAGACCGGTTCCCTGGCGCGCAGCAAAAGCGGCTTTAACCCCCCTGTTCAGATAACCGTCTTGCTTGGGATTCAGCACACTGAATGGGACAACCAAACCCAGGCTGGCCTGCTGTGCGCCATTGGTTTCGTTGTATAGGGGAAGGATAACCGGTAACCCCTGCCCTGTGGGCAGTTCAACAGGTTGCCACTATCTGTGACTGCGACTATTTTGACCCATGCAGCATCACCACCAGATCGGCCTCACTTCGGCTCAGGCCCAGCTCTTCCACCAGGGCGCTGGCGGTGGCCCCGCGCTGAACCATCTGAATCGCTTCACCATAGGGGCGATCAGACTGGGTTGATTCCATGGACTCCTGTCGATGGGCCAGGTCACGCCCGCTGCGCTCCAGATTACTGACCCGCTGATCGACTCCCACCGCACCGGAACAGAGTGCGTTCAGATTCTCCGTCAGGGAGTGCACGCGCATCTGCAGATCCTGCAACTGTCGATTGGCATCGCGCAGCCTGAGGCCGACAAAAACCAGCGCGGCAATTGCACCCAGCGCCAGGATCAGGGAGAGAAGTGTAAGGATTTCCATAGCCAGTCAGTCAAGCATAGTCGTCGATCTGCGGATGTCCATTGCCCTTATCAGGGTGTGGTTCCTGGGGCGACTTTTTATTCTTGTTATCTTTTGGTTCGGCCTCGGGGCGTTTTCGCCGGGACTCATCGCGCCGTACAGGCCAGGCTGGCTTGATCGGGGTTGGCTGACTGATTTCCGACATCGTTCACCTCCGGGTACCATTATCTATTCAGAACATACCGACCTGATCCCACTCCTCTTCGCTCAACAACTTGTTCAGGTCCACTACGATGAGCAGATTGTTTTCACGGGTGGCCACACCCTGGATAAACTTGGAACTATCCTCGTTGCCCACATTCGGGGCAGAATCGATCTCCGACCCGAGCAGCTCAACAACTTCGGCAACGCTGTCCACCAGGATACCCACCACCTGATCTTCCGATTCAATAATGACGATACGGCTCGCCTCGTCGATATCCCCAGGGGGCAACCCGAACCGGCTGCGGGTATCAATCACGGTAACCACATTACCCCGCAGATTGATAATACCCAGAACATAGGGAGGCGCACCAGGCACCGGAGCAATCTCCGTGACCCGCAACACCTCCTGTACGTGCATCACATTGATGCCGTAGGTTTCATCCTCCAGGCGAAATGTAACCAGTTGATAAACTGGATCATTTACTGAACCCTCGGCAATGCGAGTAGTCATGGTTGCACCTCTGTTTCAACTATCATTATACGTCAATCTCCGGGCGAGCCCGGATCCTAGGTTCTATCGCTGCTCCACCATCGCCAGCAGCTCATCGACATTCAGCAACACACTCAGCTGCTCAATGAGGGTACCCGCCATCCAGGCGCGTTCACCCGCTCGTCTGCGCCAGCGTACATCGTCTTTTTCCAGGTTCAGCGGGCTTAACAGACTGTCGCAGGCCAGCCCCCAGCGGCCATCCCCGATTATCAGTATGTGGCTGCCACGCGGCCGCTCCGCTGACACCTGCCCCAGCCGGTCGGGCATGATCAACCGGGCGGTATCAATCACCACCACCCGCTTGCCCCGGTGCATAAACACACCCATGGACCAGTCGGGCTGGCCCGGCAGCCGTATCAGGTCCTGCTGCCACTCCGCGATACTGCAGAGCGATATCAAGGGCACGACCAAATTCATACCACGGACTTTGAACGGCAGGCCCTGGAACCGGGACATACCCCAGGGTGGCACAATCTCCTCTGCCGTGGTCGCGGGCTGCGCGGCCTCCTCTAATGGGGTATCGACCGATCGGGCTGTTTCTACAGCGCTCTCTTGCCGGGGAGAATCCAGGGCCTGTACTCCCTGGCGGATCTCCACAACCGGCGCCAACCTGGGCTTTTCCGGCGCCGGAAGCGTGTCTGTCTGGGCGGGTGTCTCCTGGTACTCTTCCACCTCGCTCAGCAGAGCGGCCAGGTAGCTGTCTATCGCCTGCTCCGGTGCATGCAGCACCGCCTTGGGCTTGTCAGGCTTCATGCTCATCGGGCCACCCCGGAAGCAGGCATCGGCCTGGGTTCACTCAACAACAGTTCAAGCAGTGAGGAGTAGGCTTCCACGCCCCGGCCACGGGGATCCGCCACCGGCGGCGGCAAACCCACTTTACTTGCCTCGCGGAACCGGGTATCGACCGGGATAACCCCGTTCCAGATATGTTGGCCATAGGTCTCCCGGAGTACCCGCAGACTATCCACCGAAGCCCGGGTCCGGCGGTCGAACATGGTCGGGACAATCGTATAGGGAAGTGGAACCGAGCGCGCCTTGAGCACCATATCCAGGGTGTGCAGCATGCGCTCCAGCCCTTTCAGTGCGAGAAACTCGGTCTGTACCGGGATGATCAGCCGCTCACAGGCGGCCAGCGCGTTGACCATCAGCACCCCGAGCATGGGCGGACAGTCGATCAGCACGTAATCGAAGCGCCCCGACAGCGACTCAAAGGCCCGCTTCAGAACCAGCCCCATGCCGTCCATACGCCCGGCCTGCCGCTCCAGTGTGGCCAGGGCCACCGAGGCCGGTAACAGCTCCAATCCCTCGGTACCGGTCTTGTACAACAGGGTGGCCGGGTCGATGGCGCTTTTTTCCGCGGCGGCCTGGAACAGGCTGTAGGCGCTCTCCTCGATAGCATCCGGGTCATAGCGGAAGTAGCTGGTGAGCGAACCGTGCGGATCTATATCCACCAGCAGGGTACGGAATCCCCACAGGGACAGCAGTCCGCCCAGGGTAACTGCTGTGGTGGTCTTGCCCACACCACCCTTCTGATTGGCGATGGTCCAGACTTTCACTCACCACCCCCATTCTCCAATACCGGTCCGGTATCGTTGGCCGCATCAGAGACCTGCTGTGACATGATAAACAGGTTCACCCGCCGGTTGTTCCTTCTGCCCTCCGCGGTATCGTTAGTGTCCAGCGGCCGGAACTCGCCATAACCGATAGCCGCCATGCGTTCCGAGGCGACACCCAGCTTGGCAAAATAGTGTACGACACTGGCAGCACGGGCGGCGGACAGCTCCCAGTTGGACGGGAAACTGACGGTACTGATCGGCACATTATCCGTATGCCCTTCCACATTGATCATGTTGGAGATCGGTTTGACAATCAGCACCACCTTGCGCAATGCCTTCAGGGCGTCCCGGGAGAGCCTGGCGCTACCACTGTCAAACAGCATGCTGCTCTTCATCTCCACGCCGATGCCCCGTTGCGTCCGGGTCACCTTGACCAGCCCCTGGTCCACATAATCCAGCAGCGCCTGCGAGAGCTCATCTTCCACGGCAGCCAGGGGCCGATAGCGGATCTGGGCTGTGCCGCTCTCCTCCTCGGTGGGTATGCTGCTTGGCTGTATCGGTTCCGGCAGGAACGGCTCGCCCACCTGCGGCTCAAGACTGCGCAACTCTTCCCCGACCTGTATCGGATCATCGGTACGTATCGGCGGGGCGACGAAGGCTTCAGTCAGGGTATTGGACAGTACACGATACTTGCCATCGTTTACTGACGAGATGGAGTACATGACCACAAAGAAGGCAAACAACAGGGTGATGAAATCGGCATAGGAGACCAGCCACCGTTCGTGGTTCTCGGGCTCTTCCTGTCGTTTCCTGCGGGCCATCAGATGATATATCCCTGCAACTTGGATTCGATATTGCGCGGATTTTCCCCTTCGGCGATAGAGACAATACCCTCCACCACCATCTCCCGGAAGTGGGTCCTGGCCAGGGCCAGTGTCTTCAGCTTGCTGCCGAACGGCAGCAGAAACAGGTTGGCCAGACCGACGCCGTAGATGGTTGCCACAAACGCCGCCGCGATGCCGCCACCCAGCTTGCTGGGGTCCGCCAGGTTCTGCATCACGTGGATCAGACCCAGTACCGCACCGATAATACCGATGGTAGGCGAAAACCCACCCATGCTCTCAAACACCCGGGCAGCCTGAAGATCATGGTGTTCACGGGTCTCGATCTCCACTTCCAGGATGTTTCGGATCACCTCGGGCTCGCTACCATCCACCAGCAGCTGCATGCCCTTGCGAATAAACAGATCGGGCTCCTTCTCGGCAATATCCTCCAGCCCGAGCAGCCCCTCTTTTCTGGCGATATTGCTCCAGTCAACCAGTTTCTTGATCGTGGCATCCAGGCGTTGCCGCGGGGGTATGAAGACGGCACCGGCGGAGCGCAGGGCATGCAGGAAAATCGGCATGGGTGTCTGCAGCATAATGGCACCGATGGTGCCACCAAACACAATGACCAGGGCCGGCCCATTGGCCAGCGCACTCACTTCGCCACCCTCCAGGGCATTGCCTCCCAGGATGGCGCCAAACGCGACGATCATGCCTATGATGCTGAGATAATCCACACTACACCGCCTTGATCAGGCTGGGCCCGATCTCCGCCAGGTCGAGTACGCGGTCGGACAGGCCCGCCTTCTCCACCGCTTGCGGCATACCATAAACCACGCAACTCTCTTCACTCTGCGACCAGACAGTCGATCCGCCCTCCTTGAGTAGCCGTGCTGCCTGTTTGCCATCGGCCCCCATGCCGGTCAGGATAATGGCCAGCACATCGCGCGGCATCAGGCGGGCCGCCGAACCGAAACTGACATCCACACTGGGCCGGTAGGTCTGGTCCGGGCTACTCTCCCTGATCCGGATCAGGGTATCCTCGCCACGCCGTTCCAGAATCATCTGTTTTCCACCCGGGGCAAGATAGGCGTGGGCGGGACGCAACCGGTCCCCGTCTGCCGCCTCCTTGACGGTGACGGCGCTCTGGGTGTTAAGACGCTCGGCATAGGCGGGCGTAAAGCTGGCCGGCATATGCACAACAATCAGGATGGGGGCGGAAAAATTGGCCGGCAGGGCGGAAAGCAGGGTCTGAACCGCCACCGGGCCGCCGGTGGAGGCACCGATTGCCACCAGCTTGTAACTACCCCGGTGAACCGGAGCGGCGACAGCAGGCCGGACCGCCGGCTTGGCCGTCGGCTGGGGTCGCAGAAGCGTACCCAGGCGCCGGTTCATCCCACGGGAGCCGATCGCCAGCACACGCCGGGCCAACAGCTTTGACGCCTCCGGGCCGGAGCTCCGGTCGAACTGTTTGGGCAAGAAGTCCACCGCACCCGCATCCAGGGCATCGAGCGTCGCCTTGGCGCCCTCATGGGTCAGTGAGGAGAACATTAGGATCGGTATCGGGTTCTCCGCCACAATGCGCCTGACCGCGCTGATACCATCCAGCACCGGCATCTCCACATCCATGGTGATCACGTCCGGTTTGAGCCGCCGGGCCTCCACGATAGCGCTCTGGCCATCACCGGCAAACCCGACCACCTCGATCATCGGGACATCACCCAGCATCGAGGCAATCCTTCTGCGGAAGAAGGCGGAATCGTCCACCACCAGCACACGAACCCTGGAGGCAACCATTTAACTGTTACCCTCAAGGTTGCGGGCGGCGAGCGGGCACTGCGCCGGGTTATGGTAATTACGGTCAGCGATGGGCATATTTTCTCAGCAATCCCGGTATATCGAGTATCAGGGCGATATTGCCATCTCCGGTGATGGTAGCACCCGCCATACCATCCAATCCCTGCAACAGTGCACCCAATGGCTTGATGACCACCTCTTCCTGTCCAATCAGGTGATCCACCACCAGGCCAACCTGGGTACTGCCCACGGTAACCACCACCACGTGGCCGGTTGACTCCCGGTTTTCCCGGTTGCTGCCGGGCACCAGCCATTTGTGCAGGTAGAACAGCGGCAGTGCGCGCTCCCGCACCATGATGGTCAACTGACCATCCACCACGTTGGTCCGCTCCAGGTCGAGATTGAATATCTCCACCACGTTGGACAGCGGCAGCGCAAAGGGTTGCTTACCCAGGACCACCATCAACGTGGGCAGAATCGCCAGCGTCAGCGGAAGCTTGATTGTGATCAGGCTGCCCTTGCCGTATTCCGAGTCGATCTCAACCTGGCCATTCATCTGGGCGATCCGGGTCTTGACCACATCCATACCGACACCCCGGCCGGACACATCGGAGATCTCGGTCTTGGTTGAGAAACCGGCGGCAAAAATCAGGTTATAACACTCTTTTTCATCCAGTCGGGCCGCCGCCTCTTCATCCATCATGCCTTTCTCGACCGCCTTGCGTCGCAGCACGTCAGGATCCATTCCCTTGCCGTCATCCGCAATGGTCAGCAGGATATGGTCGCCAGCCTGCTCGGCGGAGAGCACCACTTTACCGACGCGCGGTTTTCCGGCTGCCTCGCGCTCTTCCGGGCTTTCGATACCGTGATCAACCGCGTTACGCACCAGATGCACCATGGGATCGGACAGCGCCTCAACCAGGTTTTTGTCCAGATCGGTCTCCTCGCCATGCAGCTCAAGATCGATCTCCTTCTTGAGACTGCGGGCCAGATCCCTGACCACCCGGGGAAAGCGGCCAAACACCTTTTTCACCGGCTGCATGCGGGTCTTCATGACGGAGTTTTGCAGATCGGAGGTGACCACATCCAGATTGGCGACGGCGGTGGCCACCTCTTCATCCCCCAGGCGGGCCTTAAGGGTTTCCAGGCGGTTGCGCACCAGCACCAGCTCTCCCACCATGTTCATAATGTCGTCCAGACGGGCGGTATCAACCCGGATGGTGGTCTCTGCGGTCGGTTGTTTGCGGGCATGCGCGTGGGCGTCTTCAGTTCGTTTGGACGCTTTCGGCGCTTTCGCCGGCGCGGGCCGGCTGATGGTGGGCTTCGGTTTAGCAGCGGCCGCCTCGGCCGGTTGCGCAGCCGCAGCGGCGGGTTTAGCGGCGGCCGGGGCAGACCCGGTATCGGCGGCGGCCGCCGCCCCGTTGATGGCACCAAACTTTCCCTTGCCATGCAGCTCATCGAGCAGTGCTTCGAACTCGTCTTCGGTGATCTCATCGGAATCCGCAGATGCCGCAGCAGCCGTCTTGGGCGCTGTCTCTGCAGCCACCTGCCCGGCGGCAGCCGGCACACCGCTGAACTTGCCCTTGCCGTGCAGCTGGTCCAGCAGGGCTTCGAACTCTTCTTCGGTTATATCGTCACTTTGCGCGGCCGTCGGCGCGGCCGCTGTTGCCGCTTCATCCAGCACGGGGACACCGCCGTGTTTGCCGGTCCCGTGCAATTGATCAAGCAGTTTTTCAAACTCCTCTTCGGTGATCTCATCACCGCCCAGGGCCGGATCTGACAGGGCGTCGTCCGCGGCCTCTGCCACCATCTCTTCGGGGGTCACAACCGCCGGTTCCGGCTCCGGCGCTGGTGCCGGCTCCGCCTGTTGCGGCGTCTCTGCGGTCTCCCCCGCCGGCACCGCCAGTTGATGCAGCGTCTCGATCAGCTGGGGATCCGCCTCGTCCGGCTCTTCGCCGGACTGGACCAGGGCAAACATCTCGTTCACCACGTCCAGCACCTGAAGCACCGCATCCATCAGTACCGGATCGACCTGCCGCTGCCCCTGGCGCAGCACATTGAAAACATCTTCCGCCCGGTGACAAACCGTTACCAGCGGATCAATACCGAGGAACCCGGCCCCACCCTTGATGGTATGAAAGCCGCGAAACACTGCATTGAGCAGGTCATAATCATCGGGCCGATGCTCCAGATCCACCAACTGTTCATTCAGTTGTTCAAGTATCTCCCCGGCTTCAATCAGGAAGTCCTGCAGGATCTCGTCATCCATATCAATGGCCATACTTCCACACCTCTAAAAGCCCAAACTGGATAGCAGGTCGTCCACGTCATCCTGCCCGTTGACCATATCACCCTGGTCAATCCCGGGGACGCTTGGTCCTTCCAGTTTATTTGCGTCTTTTTGTTTTTCTGGCAATTTGGAGCCCGATATCCGGACCAGCTGTACCAGCTTGTCCTCCACATCGTGCACCAGGGTAATCACCTGCCGGATAATCTGCCCGGTCAGATCCTGAAAATCCTGCGCCATCAGCACATCGGTCATGTAGGCATGCAGTTGTTTCGAGCGCTCGCTGGTCATATCCAGAAACTCGCTCAGTTCCCGGCTCAGTTCCCTGAAATCATCCACCGTCAGTTCGCGCTTGCGAAACCGTTCCCACTGTGCCGATATTTCACGTGCCTTGCTGCCCAGCTCGGCGGCCAGCGGCAACCCGGCCTCCACCGCACCCAGGGTGGTATTGGCGGATTTTTCCGTCATGCTGATCACATAGGTGAGACGCTCGCTGGCATCGGGGATATCCACCTGGGCCAGCTCATTAATGCGGGGATCAAGCAGAAATCCATTAATCGCTTCGTGCAGTTCACGGGTGAGACGCCCAACTTCCAGAAACAGTTTGCTCTCGACCCCCTCGTTCAGCAGAGAGCTGACGCGGGTGGCCTCGGCTTCGTTCCCCGCTTCCAGGTGGGCCACCAGTTGCTTCGCCAGCATCAGACGTTCGTCAATGTCCATGTGTTTCTCCAGACGGATTCGCCATGTTGCTGATCAGCTGTCTACACGTTCAAAAATCTTGTTGATTTTCTCTTCCAGGGTCACCGCGGTAAACGGCTTGACCACGTAGCCATTAACGCCGGCCTTGGCCGCCTCAATGATCTGCTCACGCTTCGACTCGGCAGTTACCATCAGCACCGGAAGCTTGACCAGATTGGGATCCGCCCGTACTGCCCTGAGCAGATCAATACCGGTCATACCCGGCATATTCCAATCGGTTACCAGGAAATCGAAGTTACCTGACTGCAACATGGGTAATGCGGTATTACCATCGTCTGCCTCCTGGGTATTGGTGAACCCCAGGTCCCGCAGCAGATTCTTAATAATCCGTCGCATTGTGGAGAAGTCGTCCACAATGAGAATCTTCATGTTTTTATTCAAGGCAACCTCCAAACTCGATGCCATTATTTGTTTTTACCGACCGATCAGAGTTTGTCTGCATCGGACAACCAATCTGCAAGGCGGGCGCGTAACCGCAGTGTTGCCTGGCTGTGGATCTGGCACACTCTCGATTCACTGACCCCCAGAACCTGCCCTATCTCCCGCAGGTTCATCTCTTCATCGTAATAAAGTGCGATCACCAATCTCTCGCGCTCCGGCAGACCGGCAATCGCCTCTGCCAGGGCCTGTTTGAATGCATCCCGCTGCATCCCCTCAAACAGGCCGGCCGACTCATTATCGTCGCTGTCATAAGGGAGCTCGCCAACCGCCTGCAACTCCTCAATACTGAAGATTCTGCAGCCGGCGGCGTCCTGCAGTATCCGGTGGTACTGGACCAGGTCCATATCCAGCACCTCCGCTACTTCCACGTCCCGTGCATCACGCCCCTGCTCATTTTCGATCGCCCGCATGGCGTCCGCCACCATGCGCGCTTTTCGATGCACCGAGCGGGGCGTCCAGTCACTGCGCCGGATCTCGTCAAGCATGGAGCCCCGAATCCGGATCCCGGCATAGGTTTCAAAACTCGCCCCCTGACTGGGATCGTAGTTCCTGCTCGCCTCAAGCAGACCGATCATACCGGCCTGAATCAGATCATCCGCCTGTACATTGGGCGGCAGACGATTCATCAGGTGGTAGGCGATCCGCTTGACCAGCGGCGCATGCCGATCCACCAGCGTATCCGCGTCCATCTCCTGGATCGAGGTGTAGCTCGCGAGTCCGCTCACCGCCCCATCTCCTGGCTCTGACTGCTGTACTGGATCAGTCGCTCGACGAAGAACTGCAGGTGCCCGCCGGCGCCATCCGGCACAGGCCAGTTATCGGCCTTCTGCGCCAGATTCTTGAATATTTTTGCAATATGGCTGCGCGGATTGGCCTGAACCACCGGTTTTTGTGATTTCACGGCCTTGCGGAGATTTTCATCATACGGAATGCTGCCCATGTAGGTGAGCATAACATCCAGGTACTGGTCCGTAACCCGGCACATCTTGTTATACAGATTACGCCCCTCTTCGGCGCTGCGGGTCATGTTGGCCAGGATGCGGAAACGGTCCAGACCATACTCCCGGTTCAGCAGCTTGATCATGGCGTAGGCATCGGTAATGGATGCCGGTTCGTCGCAGACCACCACGATGAGTTCCTGCGCCGCCCGGCTGAAGCTGACCACCGTATCCGAGATACCGGCCGCGGTATCGATAATCAGCACATCCAGGTCATTACCCACATCGCTGAAGGCCCGGATCAGGCCCGCGTGTTCCGCCGCACTGAGCTCGGCCATCTGCTGAACACCCGAGGCTCCCGGCACCACCCGGATACCGGCCGGCCCCTGCAGCACCACCTCTTCCAGTGCCCGCTCACCACTCAGCACGTGGGACAGGTCATACTGCGGGTGCAGGCCCAGCACCACGTCGATATTCGCCAGACCGAGGTCGGCATCCAGCAGCATCACCCGACGCCCCATTTCAGCCATTGCAACGGCCAGGTTGACCGATATATTGGTCTTTCCAACACCGCCCTTACCTCCGGTAACGGCGATCACTCGTACAGGTCTGGGTTGTACCATGCGTCTTAATCCTGCTGCTTGATCTGTAATTGCATCAGCCATGAGCATTTGCTCTCGCACCTCCGAGTGCCAGTGCCAGGTATTCATCAGAATACCCACCCTCTCCGGTACCGCAGGCAACCGCCTTGCTGACCAGCGTGTGTGAACGGGCCAGGTGCAGATCCTCGGGAACCTTCTGGCCATCGGTGACAAATGCCAGCGGCAGCGCCTTGTGGATCAGTGCGGACAGCGCCCCGCCCAGCGACCCGGTCTCATCCACCTTGGTGAGGATACAGGCCTCCGGCCTGGCAGTCCCAAAGGCGTTGATCGTCTGGGTCAGGGATGAGTAGTCGGTGGCCGCCGAGAGGGTCAGAAAACTGCGTACTCCCTGCCCGGCCACATCCAGCATGGCGAGCTGCTCGCTGAGCCGGACATCACGCTGGCTCATGCCGGCGGTGTCGATCAGCACCAGTCGCTTGCCGGTCAGTCCGTTCAGTGCAACCGCCAGCTCCTCTCGGGTGCCCGCCGTGCGCACCGGTACGTCCAGTATTCTGGCGTAGGTATTCAACTGCTCCTGGGCGCCGATGCGATAATTATCGGTAGAGATCAGTGCGATCTGATGGGTGCCATGACGCAGGGCGAAACGGGCAGCCAGTTTCGCCACGGTGGTGGTCTTGCCCACGCCGGTGGGTCCGATCAGGGCGAACACGCCACCCTGCTCCAGCAGATCGTCATCCACCGTCTCCACTTTTGCCGCCAGGTGGTAAAGCGCCTTCCGCCACGCCTGATCGCCACTGGTCACGTCGGTAACACGCTCAACCAGTTCACTGCAGATATCGGGACTGATGGACAGCTCCATCAGCTTTCTGAACAGGTCACGGTTCTCCGGGTTGTGGTCGCCCATCTCGCGCCAGCTCAATCCGGAGAGCTCGTTTTCCATCATGCGTCGCAGCGCCTTCATCTCCTGGCGCATCTCCACCAGCACCGGATCCTGGCTCCACTCCACCTTCGGCACCACCTGTTCCTTGAGTTCGGCAACAGTGGCGACTTTGGAATCCCGTGTGCGGGGTGCGGGGGCTGGTCTCTCTTCCTGACGCAGGGGCTGAACCTTGTCGGGAACGGGCCTGCTGTGGGATGGCGGCTCGGCTGCAAAAGCGCTGGCATCATAGTCAATGGCTGCCACCAGTTCGACGCCACCATCGACTTTTTTGTTCGACAGAATAACCGCGTCCGAGCCCAATGCCTCGCGAACCTGTCGTAGTGCCTGCCTGATATCCGGCGCAAAAATGCGTTTAATCTTCATACCTGACTTTCCCCGCAGCCAGCTATCCGATCAAACGGCCTGTTTAAATCACCATGCCGAGGTGCCCGATCGTGTAGCGGTGGCTGCCTTATGTTTCTGCACTTGGCCTGCCCACCGTGGCAACCACCTTGATTTTGCGGTTGTCCGGTATCTCGTTGTAGGAGAGCACGCTCATCCCCGGTACGCTGTGTTTAACGAATCGCGCCATCCACATACGAATCGGCGCTGCGACCAAAAGAATACTCTCCTGTCCTGCTGTCTCCTGCTGCTGGGCGGTTTCAACCAACGCTTTCTGTAGCTGTTCCGCCAGGCCGGGTTCGAACCCGACACCCCCTTCCTGGGCAGGCTGTATAGTCTGCTGCAATATTTGTTCCAATCCTGGATCAAGCACGACAACCGGAATTTCTTCAACGGGACCAACAAGTTGCTGGACAATTGAGCGGGAAAGGGCGACCCGGGCCCGGGCCGTCAAAGCGCCGAGGTCTTGACTCTGGGGCGCATATTCCGCCAATGTTTCGGCAATGGTGCGGATATCCCGGATCGGCACGCCCTCAGAAAGCAGGTTCTGCAGGATCTTTAAAATCTGCCCCAGACTCAGAACCCCGGGCACCAGATCCTCCACCAGCTTGGGCGCGCTTCTACCCAGCATCTCCATCAACTGCTGCACCTCTTCATGGCCGATCAGTTCATGGGCATGGGATTGCAGTATTTCGCTCAGATGGGTCGCCACCACGGTGCTGGCATCCACCACCGTATAGCCCAGCGTCTGGGCCTGATCCCGCTGTCCGGCATCAATCCAGACCGCCTCCAGGCCAAATGCCGGGTCAGTCGTCGCCACGCCCTGCAGGGTTCCAAACACCCGGCCCGGATTGATGGCCAGCTCCCGGTCCGGGTAGATCTCCGCCTCGCCGATCACCACACCATTGAGGGAGATCCGGTAACCACCGGGACTGAGATCCAGATTGTCCCGGATATGCACCGGCTGGATCAGGAAACCCAGCTCCTGGGAGAGTTTCTTGCGCACCCCCTTGATCCGGTTCATCAACTGGCCGCCCTGGTTCTTGTCAACCAGCGGGATCAGACGGTATCCCACCTCCAGACCGATAATATCCACCGGCTGCACATCATCCCAGGTCAGCTCCTTCTGCTCCGGGGCCTGCGCCGGCTCGGGCATGGGTTCCACATCCGGCACCGCCTGGGCACGCCGCTGTTTCTGCAATATCCACCAGGCAGCACCACCTGACAGGGCCGCCAGGCTAAGGAAGGCGAAATTGGGCATGCCGGGGATGACGCCCATCATGCCCAGTACAACCGCGGTGATAATGAGCGCCTTCGGATTGGTGAACAGCTGGCTGATTATCTGTCCGCCCATATCCTGTTTGGAGGAGGCCACCCGGGTGACAATAATGGCCGCCGAGGTGGAGAGCAGCAGGGAGGGAATCTGCGCCACCAGGCCATCACCGATGGTCAGCAGGGCATAAAATCGCAGGGCGGTGGAGAGATCCAGGTCATGCTGCAGCATACCGATCGCCAACCCGCCAATGATGTTGATAAACAGGATCAGGATACCCGCTACCGCATCACCCCGGACGAACTTGCTGGCACCATCCATGGCGCCGTAAAAATCGGCCTCCTGGGCCACCTCGTCACGGCGCGCCCGGGCCTCATCCTGATCGATAAGCCCGGCATTGAGATCGGCATCGATGGCCATCTGCTTACCCGGCATGGCGTCAAGGGTAAACCGGGCGCTCACCTCGGAGACCCGGCCCGCGCCCTTGGTCACCACCACAAAGTTGATGATCACCAGAATGGCGAACACCACCAGACCGACCGCGTAGTTACCACCGATAACAAAGGCACCAAACGCTTCGATCACCTTACCGGCCGCATCACCGCCCTGGTGCCCTTCCAGCAAGACGACACGGGTGGAGGCGACATTCAGGGAGAGCCGCAACAGGGTGGCCACCAGCAGCAGACTGGGGAACACGCTGAACTCAAGCGGCCGCATGGTATAGACCACCACCATGACCACAATCAGGGACAGGGCGATGTTGAAGGTAAAGAAGATATCCAGCGCCAGCGGTGGCAGTGGAATCACCACCATCACCAACAGCATCACCAGCACCATGGGCGCGCCGAGGCCGGAAAGGCCGGACGTTTTTACACTATTCAGGATCGCTGTTGCATCCATTATCCCAACTCCAGATCAATCACTCAGGCACCTTCAATTCGTCCGGTATCTGCAGTTCATCGGGCATCACCGGCTTGCTGCCCTGACCCGGTGTATAGGCCCTGAGCTGGAACACGTAGGCCAGCAGCTTGGCCACCGCCAGGTAGAGACCAGCCGGTATCGGTTCACCCAGCTCGGTATGGTAATAGATGGCGCGGGCCAGCGCGGGTGATTCGATAACCGGCACCTGGTACTCGGCACCCACCCGGCGGATATTGGCAGCAACCAGTTCGGTACCCTTGGCCACCACCACCGGCGCATTCATACGCGCCTGGTTATAGCGCAGGGCCACCGCATAGTGGGTCGGGTTGGTGACAATCACATCCGCCTTCGGCACCTCTTCCATCATGCGCCGCGTGGCCATCTCACGCTGCAGTTGCCGGATACGGCCCCGGACCTCCGGACGGCCCTCGGTCTCCTTCATCTCCTCCCGGACTTCCTGACGGGTCATCTTCATCTGCCGCTTGTGATCCCAGACCTGGAACGGCACATCCACCGCGGCCACCAGAATCAGGGTCGAGGAGATCAGCACAAACGCCCAGCCGATAAGATTGACCAGTTCCACCATGGCGGATTCCAGATCCATACTGCTGAGCTGGATAAAGGAGTCCAGGGTGAGCCACAACACCAGCGCGGTCGCACCACCCACCAGAAAAAACTTGGCCATCGCCTTGGCCAGTTCAATCAGCCCTTTGAGCGAGAAGAGCCGTTTCAATCCTTTCAGTGGATTCATCTTGCTCAGTTTCGGTGCCAGCGCTTCCGCACTGAATGCCATCCCGCCCAGGGCAATCGAACTGAGCACCGCCACCACAACCACCACGGCAAAGAACGGAGCCAGCATGAGCAGGGCGTCCTGTATGCTGGTGACCAGCCGGCGCGTCATCGCCAGCGGATCATACATATCAACCCGGGGGATGCTCAGATTGCTGCTCATGATCCGGGACAACCCCTCGCCCATCATGCTGCTCATGGATACCAGTGCGATACCGCCGATCAGGGTAATCGCCATGGTGTTCAGCTCTTTGGAACGGGCTATCTGCCCCTTCTTTTTGGCGTCGTCCAGGCGTTTCGCTGTCGGTTCTTCTGTTTTCTCCTGGCCGTCTTCATTCTCTGCCATGCATCACCCCGTGATCAGCAGCAGCCGCTGGATCAGGGCCATGGCCTCGTCCAGCAACTCGGTGAAGTTACCCATGACATCCGGCAGGGTAATCCAGATCAGCATGAATCCGATCAGTATCGCAATCGGGAATCCCACTGCAAAGATGTTCAGTTGCGGTGCCGCCCGGCCAATTACACCCATACCCAGATTGACCAGTAACAGCGCCGCCACCACCGGCAGCGACATCAATAGTCCCGCATTGAACATCCGGCTGGCCCAGCCAACAATCTCGGAGAAACCGTTCTGACTGAGCCCACTCACGGCAACCGGAAAAGTGTGGAAGCTTTGCGCCAGTATCTCGATCAGTACCAGGTGCCCGTTCAGCACCAGGAACAGCAGGGTGGCCAGTATCAGGTAGAACTGGGAAACCACCGGCACCTGCACACCGTTCTGGGGATCCACCATGGAAGCAAAGCCCAGCCCCATGCTGTAGGCAATCACCTGCCCGCCGAAGATCAGGGCAGCAAACACCATCTGCAGGATGAAGCCCATGGCCACACCAATCAGTATCTGCTGCAACAGGATGATGAAGGCTTCACCACTGAAGGGATCCACCACCGGGGAGGCGGGAATCACCGGCACCAGCACCCAGGTCAGCACCAGCACGAAACTGACCCGGAACAGCAGCGGCGTCTGACGCGAACTGAGAATGGGCGCGGACAGTATCAGTGCACCGATACGCACAAACGGCCAGAAGAATGCTGCCAGCCAGCTTTGTAATTGGGTATCGGTAAAAATCATCAGATCACCCCGGGATCAACCGATAAAATCCGGTATACCCTCAAAGAGGGTTACGGTGAAATTGATTATGACCTGTAACATCCAGGGACCGGCCATCATCAACACCACCACCACGATAATCAGTTTCGGAATAAAACTCAGGGTCATCTCGTTGATCTGGGTGGCCGCCTGAAACATGGCCACCAGCAAGCCGACCGCCAGGGCCGGAATCAGCAGCACGGCGCCCAAGGCAACCGTTACTTCCAATGCCCGCTGACCGATGTCGAGTACGCTGTCTGGTGTCATCCCCTCTCTCCGTCAGACCTGGAAACTGGATGCCAGGGTACCGAATAACAGCGCCCAGCCATCGATGAGTACAAACAGCATGATCTTGAACGGAAGCGAAATAATCAGCGGTGACAACATCATCATACCCATCGACATGAGTACGCTGGCCACCACCAGATCAATAATCAGAAACGGAATAAATATCAGAAAGCCGATCTGGAATCCGGTCTTGAGCTCTGAGGTTGCAAAGGCCGGCAACAGCACCGTGAACGGCACCGCATCCGGGGACTCGAAATCGGCATAGTTGCCGATTCGGGCAAACAGCTCCAGATCGCTCTCGCGGGTCTGGGCCAGCATGAAACTGCGCATCGGCACCGAGGCACGCTGCAGCGCCTCGGTGGCGGTGAGTTGCTCTTCCAGGTAGGGCTGCACGCCCTGATCGTAGACCTGCTGAAACACCGGCATCATGATGAAGAGCGTTAGGAAAAGCGCCAGACCGATCATAATCTGGTTGGACGGGGTACTCTGGGTGCCCAGCGCCTGGCGCAGGATTGCCAGCACAATCACAATGCGGGCAAAGGAGGTCATCATCAGCAAGGCCCCCGGCAACAGCGTCAGGGCTGTCATCAGGAACAGTATCTGGATACTCAGACTGTAGGTCTGCCCACCGTCTGCGGTGGGGGTTGCCGTCAGCGCATCCAGCCCCGGCGCGGCGGTGACGGTGACCGGCAACAGGCTCAGCAGGAGTAGCAGTAGCAGGCGTACCGGGGACATCATTTCTCCTGCTCCGCCAGTTCGGTTTTCAACTGACCGGAAAAAGCCTCGACGCTCCCATCCGGCCCTTCAGCTTTATCCAGCACATGGAGCGTCTGTACCCGGCCTGGCGCCACCCCCACCAGCAGACGGGTATCCCCGACACGCAGCAGTACGGCCCGCTCACGGGGTCCGAGCGAGACACCGCTCAGGATAGTGATGTCGCCCTTGGATGCCAGCGGCAGCCGGCCAAACCGGCGCAGCAGCCATCCTATTGCGAAGATCAGCCCCAGGATCAGCAACAAGCCACCCGCCGTCTGCAATAACACGCCACCACTCAATGGCGATGGTGACAGCGTCGCCGTGGATGACTTTTCTGCAGCGGCCTGCGCCAGCGGTATCCAGGCGCAGTTCAGGCCAACCAGGGGCAACAGCCATCTCATCTGCCGAGTCTCCGTACCCGGTCGGCAGGGCTGATGATATCGGTGAGACGAATGCCAAACTTTTCATTCACCACCACCACCTCGCCCTTGGCGATCAGGGTGCCGTTGACCAGCACGTCCATCGGCTCACCGGCCAGCCGATCCAGCTCAACCACCGAGCCCTGGTTCAGCTGCAACAGGTTGCGGATGGAGATCTGGGTACGACCGATCTCCATGGAGATGGTTACCGGCACATCCAGGATGGCATCCAGCTGCACCTCACCACCACTGCTGTTCTTGGATTCGGCGGTCAACTCCTGGAACTGCGCCGGGTCTGCGGCCATGTCGCCGGCACCAGCAATCACGTCATCCTGCTCTTCCAGCGCAGCGGCCCACTCATCGGCCAGTGCTTCATTCGGGTCTTTTTCCACGTCGCTCATGATATTTTGTCCTAGTTGAAAAGCGTTGATCAGGATTCATTCAGCAGATCCTGCAACCCTATGTGTTTTGGAGGATCGATCCACTTTTCGATCTTGATCGCATAGTGCCCGTCCGACACCCCTACCCGCCCGGAAAAAATCGGCACATCCGCCGCCATTACATCAACCACCTGGGGGATATCCATCGGAATCACATCGCCCTTTTTCAGTTCGGCAAGCTGCCGCATGCTCAGGGTGGCTTCACAAAAAATCGTCGAGAGCTCCACCGAGACATCCATGATCTCTTCCTTCAACGCGATCACCCAGCGCTCGTCCTTGTCGCCACGATCCGACTGAACGCCCGCATCCAGCAGATCGCGAATCGGTTCAATCATGGAATAGGGCATGCAGATGTGCATATCACCGCCACCCGCCTCGAGATCAACATGGAACGAGGTCACCACCACCACTTCCGAGGGACTCACAATATTGGCGAACTGGGGATTAACCTCGGAACCGACACACTCGAATTTCAACGGCAGCACCGGTTTCCAGGCTTCGTGAAGATCGTTGAACGCCAGATTCAGCAGCATCTGGACCACGCGCAGTTCGGTGGGGGTGAAATCGCGCCCTTCAATCTTGGTGTGGAAACGGCCGTTACCACCGAAGAAGTTGTCCACCACGCTGAAGACCAGCTTGGGATCCAGCACACAGAGCCCCTTCCCTTTCAGGGGCGCTACCTTGACCAGGTTGAGGCTGGTGGGGACAAACAGGCTATGCACAAACTCGGAAAACTTGAGCATCTGTACGCCCGACACCGAGATATCTGCCGAGCGACGTAACATATTGAACAGACTGGTGCGGAAATAGCGGGCGAAACGCTCATTCACCATCTCCAGGGTGGGCAGCCGCCCGCGAACAATCCTGTCCTGGCTGGCAAAGTCATAGGGGCGGGCTTCGCCATCAAACGCCTCATCGTTTTGGGTATCGATATCACCATCATCGACGCCGTGCAGCAGCGCGTCGATTTCGTCTTGTGAAAGCAGATCACTGGCGCCCATGATGTTATTGCATCACAAAAGAGGTGAAGTAGACCGCTTCAACTTCGCCCCCTCCGTCATGCTCCTTCAGTATCCGGTTAATGGTATTGAGAACTTCCGTCTGGAGCTTCTCCTTGCCCGCCCGATCACGCAGGTTGCTGTCCTGCTGATTACCGAACAGGGACAACAGGTTATGCCGAATCATCGGATCGTTGTATTTCAGGAATTCGATCAGGGCTGGATCACGCGCCATCACCTGGACACCCACTTGCAGCATCTTGGCCTTGCCGCCCGGAGGCAGGTTAACGACAAATACCGGGTCCAGCGGGTGATAAATGGCCGGCAACTGCACCTCGACCTGTTCCGCCCCATCCTGACCCGCGTCACTGCCACCAAAAAAGTACCAGCCGATGCCCAGCCCGATTCCCAACAGCAGAATCACACCCGCAATGATGATAATCAGCTTCTTTTTTGAAAGGCCGACCTGTTCTGCGCCAAGATCGAGATCTTCATCCTTTTGTATTGCCACAAACGATTCCTCTCCAAAAAACAAATTTAATTATGCAATCCTTATACCACCAATAAACCTGATATTTTATTATTATTTATCAATGAGTTATATATTTTTCGCTTGAAGCGACAAAGAATTGACATGACTCATCAAGGTCAAAGGGCAAAAAAATGGCAGCCTCTGTATCCTCAAGGATAGCGGTCACACCGATGGCCGCCCCCCCCTAAAGACTTTCATCCGCCCAGCCAAGGGGTCCGGATCACCGGCTTCACCAACGCGGCAGATAGCCAGCCACCCCGTTTACTCTTCAAGCAGACGGGCCTGGGTCCGCCCGGCAACCTCGTCCACCTGCCTGAGCAACAGGGCACCCGCCACAAACAGCACGGCCACCGACAACATGGAGAGCCGATGACTTCCGGTCAACAGGCTCACCATGCCCATCATCAGGGGGCCCAGCACCGCCGCGAATTTCCCCAGCATATTGTAGAAACCAAAAAACTCCGCCGGTTTGTCCCTTGGAATCAGGCGCACATAGAACGACCGGCTCAGCGCCTGGATACCGCCCTGCACCAGACCCACGGCTACCGCAAGCAGGTAGAACTCCCACACCTGGTCCATCTGGTAGGCCCAGAGGATAATCACCAGATAGATGCCAATCGCCACAAAAATGCCCTGCCGGGGGCCAAACCGCTCGCCCAGCTTGCCGAACAGTATGGCGGCGGGAAATCCGACAAACTGGGTGATCAGCAACGCGACAATCAGGCCATTGGAATCGAAACCAAGGGACAGCCCATAATCAACGGCCATCCTGATAATGGTGTCCACACCGTCGATATAGAGCCAGTAGGCGACCAGGAATAGACCGGTCTGGCGCAACAGCTTCAGTTTTGAAAAGGTGGCGCGGAGCTGGCCCACACCCGCCCTGACGCTTTGCAGCCATCCGATACGGCGGGCGGTTGGGGACTCGGGCACAAACAGCATGACCGGAATGGTGAACAGGGCCCACCAGACGGCCACCATCAGGAACGAGCTCCGCACGGCCGCGGCGGCGTCAGCCAGGCCGAACAGGGCCGGTTCGAGTGTCATCCAAACATTGAGAGCGAACAGGATGCCACCACCCAGATAACCCAGCCCGAAACCAAGGGAAGAGACCAGATCCAGTTCCGACTCCCGGGCCACCTCCGGCAACAGCGCATCATAAAAAATATTGCTGCAGGAAAATCCGATTACCGCCATGGCATAGAGCATCAGGGCCATCATCCAGCCCCCCGCGGCGACCAGGTAGAGAGAGCCGGTCATCACGATACCCATCATGGCAAAGTAACGCAGGAACCGTTTACGGGCATTGCCCTGATCCGCTATAGCCCCCAGTAACGGCGCCAACAGCACCACCACCAGGCTGGCCAGGGCATTGACGCTGCCCAGCCAGAAAGTACTGCTGCCGGCATCCAGATCCCCCGCCCAGTACTGTTTGAAAAACAGCGGAAAAAAGCCGGCCATGACCGTTGTGGCAAAGGCCGAATTGGCCCAGTCATAGAGCGCCCAGGAGAACACCAGGCGGTTTTTCCAATCTTTTTGGCTGTCCATGCTCACCCCGGCCCCGTCAGTCAAAGCTCAACTCATCCAGTCCCTGTTCACACACCCGGCGTAAAACCCTGTCAGCTCCGTCAAAAGCCTGATTCAACCCCTTAAAAGCAGCCGACACCCGACCCATATCCCCCTCCCGGGCCGCGTGTTCGATCTGACGGGCAATATCAGAAAGTTTCAATGCCCCCACATTGGCACTGCTCGACTTTAAGGAGTGGGCGGGCAGAATCACCTGTTCCGGATCCCGGTCCAGGATACCGGCCTCAATTTCGCGAATCAGACCCGGTGCCGTATCGAGGAAACTCAACAACAGGGTTACCAGGTCATCCTCCATGATCTCGTGCAACTCATCCAGCACACTGCGATCAATGTCCTGCGGTTGTCCTGGCGACCCTTCCGGCTCCTCATCCGGCACATCATAACGGGTGGTGTCGCCCGTGGGCTTGAAGTTGTCTTCCGCCGCTTCCGGGGCATCGAATTCGTTACGCGGCAGCCACTGACAGAGCATCAGGCGCAGGGTCGCCGGCATAACCGGTTTGGACAGGTAGTCATCCATTCCCGCATCCAGGCACTTCTGCCGGTCTCCCTCCATGGCATTGGCGGTCATGGCAATCACCGGCAGACGGGCCAGCCCCTTGGTGGCTTCCCGCAAGCGGATCGCCCGGGTCGCCTCGTAGCCATCCATGCGCGGCATCTGGCAATCCATCAGCACCAGATCGTACTGATAATTATCGATGGCGGTCAGGGCCGCCAGGCCATCCTGCGCCACGTCGCACTCCAGGCCCAGCCGGAGCAAGATCTTTTTGGCCACGTTGAGATTGACCAGATTATCCTCCACCAGCAGCACATGCCCCATCAGCTGCACATCACTGGCGGGATCGGTTTCGGCTCTCCCGAGACTGTCGAGCGGCACCGTCTCGGCCCAGGCGTTATCCTGGGCGTCCGCGTACAGAAACTGATTAGTGGGCTGGTCGGCGGATGACCTTGCACTTGATGACAGTTCATCCTGTACATCCAAAAGGCGACACAGCGTGCGGTACAGATCGCTCTTTTTAACCGGCCGGGTAATGGTGGCATCCACGCCCAGCTTGTCAGACGAGCGCGCCACATCACCCACCACCAGCAATTTCAACCCACCCAGCACCGGCTCATCATTGATCTGCCGCAGCAAACCCGACAGCCGCCCCACCAGGGTTTTACTATCCAGTATTAACAGTTCGTAGGCCCAGCTTTCGCCCAGATTGGCGGTTGATATCAGGTTGGACAGGGCATCCATCGTGTTGTCGGCCCGTTGATGCAGCACACCCCACTCATCCAGAAAGCGCTCCACACTCTGCGCATGCTGGTCATTGTCATCCAGCATGAGCACACGCACCCCCTGCAGGGAGCGTCTATCAGCCGGGATATCCCGCAGGGATTTACGCATCGGCACCAGGAACCAGAACACAGACCCGGTCCCCACTTCCGACCGCACCCCAATCTTGCCGTCCATCAACTCCACCAGGCGTCGCGAGATCACCAGTCCCAGCCCGGTGCCGCCATGTTTACGGGTGGTGGATGCATCGGCCTGGTTGAACGGGCGGAACAGGCGTGCCTGGGTCTCTTCACTGATACCATCCCCGGTATCCTTGACCGCAAAAAACACCTCCACCGTTTTCCTGCTGCGCCCGCGGCTGGCCACCTCCACCATAACACTGCCCTTGGCGGTAAATTTGATGGCGTTACTGACCAGATTGGTCAGCACCTGGCGTAACCGGATCGGGTCGCCCCGCACAGTGCGGGGCAGATCAGGCGCAATGCGGTAATCCAGCTCCAGTCCGCGACGCTCAGCACTCTTGGCCATCATGGTCACCACCGATTCAACCAGCTCCTGCAGGTTCAATTCGATGGATTCAAGATCGAGCTTGCCCGCTTCGATTTTTGAAAAGTCCAGGATATCGTTAATAATGCTCAGCAGATGGTAGGAGGAGTTCAGCGCGGTAGTCACAAACTGCCGCTGCTCCCGGTCCAGTTCCGACTCCCGCAGGATCTCCAGCAACGGCACGATTCCGTTCAGCGGTGTACGAATTTCATGACTCATGGTGGCGAGGAACTCGCCTTTCACCATGTTCGCCGTCTCGGCCGCCTCCTTGGCCAGATAGAGCTTGCGCTCCACTTCACGTCGATGCTCATCCTGGTCATTGAGCCGGGTATTAAGCCCCTCCATCTGCATACGGGCCTGATCCAGCTTGCCGGTGGCGTTCTGTTTGCCCGCCCGCAACCGGGCAATGATGCCGGACAGCTGGGACACCGCCGCTGCCACTACCCCAAGCCCCAGAACAAGTGCCAGCAGCACGGTCACTATGCTGCCGGACGGCCACAGCTGATCCAGCCTGAACACCCCTAACAGCGCCGCCAGGAAACAGGCAAAAAACAGCAGCACCATCATTTCCAGGGCAGACAGCAACAGGATTGATAGCAGCCCGCTGGCACTGATGGTAAGCAGTATCAGCAGCCCCGTATCCGAGTGGTAATAGGGCAGCAGGTAGGCAGTCATGGCGCCCCAGCAGAGTCCCGCAGGCAAGGTGCTGAGCAGCGGGTAGTAAAGCCACGGCCTGACCCCGGACAGATCCGGTTTGCGCAGGTTCCAGGCATACCAGGTGCCCAGCTGAATCACCCCGGTCAGTATCAATCCCCCCGTCAGAAGCCGGACCGGCGTACCGCCCACTTCCGGGGCCAGTTTGTAGACCAGCGCCGATAACAGCAGGGTCGCGACACCGGCAAAACCCAGTCCGGCATAAAACAGCCTGGCCCGTTCCATGGCTATCAACAACTGGCGTGTTACTTTTATTTCTGACATGCTCTAATCCAGGCATTCATGACAGACTTCGGCATCCCGCGCGCCTGACCAAGGTTTATGTTGATGGCCTGCAGCCACCACCAGCCGGAAGCCCTGACGGGTTGATCAACCCCCTGACTGCCAACCAATTTGTTATTCTGACGGCGCCATTTTACATGGCGACCCCGATTTCGGATATTCATCTGCATGATCTGTATGATTAGTGGCCTCTACAGACTGTCAGTGGGATAATCCTGTCCGGAACGGAATTTACCCGTGCCAGCAGCCGGGTCAGCATACACCGTATGGAAAGGAACTGAACACATGCCTGAACAGCAACAAAAAGAACAGGAACTGAAAGCAGCGTTCATTCAACATCTCCCCGAGCGAATCCACAGTATCGACAGCCATTGGAACGAGTTATCCCAGGGAACATGGGATCCGGTGCAGCTGAAAAAACTGCGCCAGAAAATCCAGAGTCTGACCGGTACCAGTGGACGCTTTGGCCTGGCCAGATTGAGCGACAACAGCTACTCCCTGGAGGTCACCCTGGGCGAACTGATGGCCGCCGACACAGCCCCGACCACCAAGCAGAAGCAGACCGTCAGTACGCTCATCATGGCGCTCCGACGGGAGTCCGACCAGATACGCAACAAGGCCGGCATGGCAAAGCCGGCCACCCGGCTGATCTATCTGCTGCTGTCCAGTGAGAAACTGGCCCCCGGACTTGTTGGCATGCTGGAAGAGCAGGGCTGCTCCGTGTTGAGTTTCCTGCAACCGGACGATGTGGAAGGCGAAATACAGCGCCGTCTGCCGGATGTGCTGATTATTGATGACAGCTTTCTGGTCAGAATCAGCATGCTCAACCGCGAACTGGCGATTCAACAGGAACATCAGAAGAAACAGGTGGGGATCATCTGTATCAGCCAGACCCGGGATCTGGAACAACGTCTGCTTGCCCTGCGTAGCGGTGTGGACGGTTACTATGTGACGCCGGTGAATACCCAGGAGCTGGCCGCCCGGATTATAGAGATGGCCTCGCCCAGGGACGACCGTTATCGCATCCTTGTGGTGGAAGATGACCAGTCCCAGGCCGATTTTGCCGCATCCATTCTGAGAAAGAGCGGTATGAAAACCGCCGTGATCACCGAATCCATGAAGGTGATTGAGGCGCTCGACGAATTTCGCCCGGACCTGATCCTGATGGATCTCTACATGCCCGACGCCAACGGCATAGAACTGACCACCATTATCCGGGAACATCCCGATTTCATCACCACACCGATCGTATTCCTGTCGGGCGAACAGGACACTGACAAACAGCTGCAGGCCCTCAGTGTCGGCGGTGACGACTTCCTCAGCAAACCGATCCGCCCGCGCCATTTGATCAACACCATCAGCAACCGGGTACAGCGGGCCCGTATGCTGGAGAAGCGGCAACAACACCCCAACAGCCGGGATCGTCTCACCGGGCTCTACCACCGGCGGCACTTCTATGAAGAGCTGGATCGGATGACGGCACAAATCGAGGAGCATGCGGCGACCGGCGGCGTGCTCTACATCACGCTCACCCAGGGTGATGAACCGGATCTGCAGGACAACGGCTATCTGGCCAACCTGGGCAACCTGATCAGCGGGCTGCTGGAAGAGCAGGACATCGCCACCCGTATCGATGATGACAGTTTTGCCATTCTGCTCCTGCGCCCCCACCAGAAGAACATCATCAGTCTGGCGGAGAAGCTCGCCCATAAACTGCTGGAGCTGAAAACCGACGCCAAGCTGACGCCCCATATCGGCATAGCGACTTTCGGAAACGAACAGACCAGTGCATCCGACCTCATCGCCAACGCCTCGGCGGCCTCACGGGAGATCCTGAACAGCGATCAGTACGTCAAACTTTATGACCAACCCAAGAATCCCGTCAGTCAGCCGGCCGCAATCCAGCTGCCCCTGTTGTTCAGACAGGCACTGGAAAAGGGCAGCTTCCAACTGCTTTTCAGAACCCTGACGCACACCCAGCAGGCCGAGACCAGCGCCTACATACTGAAACCACGGCTCCCCCTGCCCGATGGCAAGTACCTTGGCAGTGCCGAGATCCTGTCCCTGGCAGACAAGGAGCAGCTCGGCGCCCGGTTAAGCAAATGGCTGATCGAGCGTGCCCTGATCACCCTGGAGGAGAAACGAAGCGAAGGCAGAGACAACTTGCTGGTCGTTCCGCAATCGGCCGAATCGATCTTCCAGGAGGCCATTGCCGGCTGGATCAGGGACCAGTTGCGCACCCTGCAGATGGTGGGCGTTGGCCTGGTCCTGGAGTATCGCATTGCGGATCTGAGTGTTGACCTGAAAACCGCCAAGGAACACTTTACACAACTCCATGAGATGGGCATTAAGGTGGCGCTCTCCCGCTTTGGCGCAAACACGACCGCCCTGAAGGTTCTGCGTTACCTGGGCGCCGACCTGGTACAACTGGCCGGCCCGGTGCTCAAGACTGACCAAATCAACGACATCATCGGCCAGATTCGGACATGCAATGGGGAGATTATGCTGCCCAGCGAGGCTGATCCAGGATCAATCTCCCCGGCCTGGCTGAATTCCGCCGACTGGGTGCCGCCGGCAGCAACCCATTAACACCAGGAGCATCCTGTGATCACAGACAGCGATACAAGAGTCAGGCTGTCGGAGAAAATCCGCTTTCTCAACCAGAGCGATGAGCCGTTTAAGCGGGAGTTTTTTGCCAGGGCCAGCCTCGCCACGCTCCCCAGGGGGCAACATGTCTGTCACGAAGGCAGCGACTGCAGTCACCTGGCGGTCCTGCTTAATGGCACGGCAAGGGTCTATAAGCTGGGGGAGAACGGCAAAGAGATCACGCTCTACCGGGTTGGCCCGGGGGAGAGCTGCATTCTGACCGCCTCCTGCATTCTCAGCAATACCCCCTTCCCCGCATTTGCCATCTGTGAAACCAACGTGGAAGCCGCGCTAATACCGGCGGGTGATGCCCGGCGCTGGCTGGCCGAATCAAGCACCTGGCGGGATTACATCTTCAGCCTGGTCGCCACCCGATTGTCCAGTATTATCAATGTGGTGGAAGAGGTGGTTTTCAGGCGCATGGACAAGCGAATAGCCCACCACCTCTGCAGCAGAGTGGACAGATCCAGCCGGATCCTGCAGGTAACCCACCAGGAGATCGCCTCGGAACTGGGCACGTCACGGGAAGTGGTCAGCAGGATTCTCAAGGAGCTTGAGCAAGATGGGCTGATCAGGGTAACACGCGGCTCCATCGAGCTGCTTGACCTGCCGGGACTGGAGCAGAAACAGCTGGAGAAATAGACTCTCCCGTCCTGGGGTATCGCTGGCCATCCACCCGCCTACCCGCCTGTCACCTTACCGCTATACTGAAGTCAGCGACACAGAACTGTCCGGCCGGATCCCGGCGGACAGCACCAGCCATCAACAACCCACCAGAGTCACCGGAACAAACGGAAACCGCTATGTGACTAAGTCACATACAAAGGCCGGCAAAAGGGCTAGGCTTTAAACCATAATCCCTGGGGCAAGAGCCCCTGAACAGTAACCGAACAGTATGGGAGCTTAATGATGAAAAAGAACATGGGTGGTATCGACAGAGGACTCCGGACAGTGGTTGGCATCGGCCTGATCGCCTGGGGTGTGGCCACGCAGAACTGGTGGGGAGCAATCGGCATAATCCCGCTATTTACCGCGGCGATCGGCTGGTGCCCCGCCTACCTGCCATTTGGTTTGAGCACCTGCAAAACCAAGCATTAAGCAATTAAGCGGCACAAGGTATTGCCCGTCAACCTGACGGCAATACCTTGTGCGGCCAGGCCCGGATCACCGCCTGCACCAGGGTCGCCAGCGGAATCGCGAAAAACACCCCCCAGAACCCCCACAATCCACCGAATACCAGTATGGCGACAATAATCGCCACCGGGTGGAGATTCACCACTTCGGAAAACAGCAGCGGTACCAGGACATTCCCGTCCAGCGCCTGGATAACGAAATAGGCCACACTCAACCAGATAAAATCGTTACTCCAGCCCCACTGGAACCAGGCAATCAGTATCACCGGGAAGGTGACCACAGCCGCGCCAATATAGGGAATGATAACCGAGAGCCCCACCAGCACGGCCAGCAACATGGCATACTGCAGGCCCATAAAGGTGAAGGTGGAAAAGCTCACCGAACCGACGATAATGATTTCCCAGAACTTACCGCGCACATAGTTGGCGATCTGCTCATCCATATCCCGCCAGACCGTGTCGGCAAACTTTCTGTCCTGCGGGAGAAAACTGAGTGCCCAGTCGAGTATGAGCCGTTTATCTTTAAGGAAGAAGAACACCAGCAACGGCATCAGGATAAGGTAGACCAGGATGGTGATAATACCGACCACCGACGAGAGCGACAGGGACAACACCTGCTGACCAAAGGTGGCAATCTCGCGTCGCAATACGGTGAATATCTCCTGCACCTGTGCAGCGGAAATCATTTCCGGATACTTCTCCGGCAACAGCATCAATAAGCGCTGACCTTCAGATATCATCGACGGAATCTGTTGGAACAGCTGCGTCACCTGCCGCGACAATTCCGGCATCAGTACAAACAAAATCAGGGTGACGAACAACAGAAATGCGATGAACACCAGCAATACTGCGCTGAGGCGGGGCAACCCCATACGCTGTAACTTTCCAACCAGACCCTCCAGGAGATAGGCGATGACCGCACTGGCCAATACCGGGGTCAGCATCTCCCCCATGGTGATGATGATGGCAAAGCAGCCCACCAGAAACAGGGCCAGGAAAACGACCTCGGGATCGGAGAAATAGCGTTTGAACCAATCTGTCAGAAATTGCATCCGGATAGGCCTGTCAATGGTTCTAGTTATTGTTCACGCAAGGTGGTGACAAGTTCCTCATAATGACGTTTAAACAGCGCCTCCAGTTCATCAATCACTTCAGCTGCACTGCGCCCATGCATGACATGGGCGGTCATCAGGGAGGACGTCTCAGTCAACAACGCTGACCTCTCCAACATGTGATAACTCTCGGATAATCGCTTGATTGCCCCAACAACACTCTCCCCTTCGGGGCGTGGGATCGGCTTGGGTTCCGGCAACTCTGTCTGCTGTTCAGACTGTTCAGCATCCGACGCGGAACGCTGCAGCAAAAACTCACCAAACGCCAACAGGCTTAGTTTATCCTGTTCGCTCAGGGCAGAATAGAGCTTGAGTAGTTTCCGTTTTTCGTCAGAGAGGTTCTGCGTCGGTAGTAACATGCTCAGTCGATACAGTCGTTCTTGTGCTCTTCACAGTACTTCTGGGCAAATTCCAGTAACTCCTCCATGGCCCGGGCGCGGAACTTCTGTTTCTGGTGCACAAAAGAGAACGGCCTTTCCAGTGCGGGTTCCAGGTTAATAGCCACCAGGGTGCCCAGCTTCAGCTCCTTCTGAATAGTGGCCCGGGAGACCACCGAGATCCCCATACCCGCCTCTACGGCGCCTTTGACCGCTTCCGGGCTGCCCAACTCCATCGAGATGTTCAGCTCATCCACGTTATCCTTGATCTTGGAGAGGTACTCATTAATCACCTCACGGGTTCCCGAGCCCTCTTCGCGGCAGATAAACGGGTATTTGACCAGATCTTCGTAGGTGAGTGTGCTTCGCCCCGCCTCGGGATGACCGGGTGGTACGATCGCCACCAGCTGATCGGCTTTGCATATCTCCACCACCAGGTTCTTGTTGGCTACCGGAGCCTCAACCACGCCCAGGTCGATGGCGTTGTTCTCCACCATGGAGACGATACCTTCGGTATTGGAGACTTTCAGATGAATATTCACATCCGGGTATTTCACTTTGAAATCACCCAGCAGGGCCGGCAGCATATACTCCGCAATGGTCGTACTTGCCCCAATGGTCAGAGAGCCACTGATCTCCCCGGTCATAGCCCGGACGGAGTTCTCCATCTCGGCATAAAGTTCAAAAATTCTGGCCGCATACTCGTAAACATGCGCCCCCGCATCAGTAAGACTAATACGGTTGTGGGTGCGATCGAACAAGCGGGTATTGAAATAGTCTTCAAGCTGTCTGACTTGAAAAGTGACCGCCGGCTGCGTCATATGAAGCGATTCCGCCGCCTTGGTGAAACTCAGCAACCGTGCCACGGTATGGAACACCTGTAGTCTGCGATCGGCCATGTGCTATCCCCATTGAAACGATTGGCAATAAAATCTTTTTATAGCATATAACTCCTCGAAAAGGCCAATTATTGAAGAATATCGTAACATCCTAATTTAGAGAGGTTGACCGACCGGTCGCTTTACCGGTTTCACCGACTGATCAGGGCCCGTAAAGCAGGGTATGCAAGGATGCTTGAATAGCGCCGGGAGCACGAATCAGGCGGGTAAAACTGTATCTTCCGGTTCGCTCCAGATCGGGAAAATCCACCGGCAAACTGAAACGCGGATGGAGGGCAAATACCTCTCCCCGGCGCACCACCAGCAGATAGGGGAAACGGGGTGTATGTTTCAATGGCCGTACATCGACCGCCTCGATGACAGCCTGGTCACTCCCCACTCCCTCATCCAGCGCCACACCAAACAAGCTGGTACTTTTACCCGGGATGGAAAACTGAAACACAGCACCAACACCACCGCGGCCACTCGCGAGCCCCTCTTTCAGGACTTTAAGCGCCCTCGCCTGACTGCCGAAATCACCAAGTTGCAGAAAATCGTTAAACCGTTCAGTCCCCAGGGCAAGCTGGTAGCTGGACAGGGTGTCTGCGCCAAGCCCGGCAACAGACCCGAAGGTTTTCTGCTCGCCCAGGATACGTTTCAACTGCGCCCGGACCGGCTCCAGATCACTTTTTATCCTGTAGGCGTATTTCTGGTAGTCCGGATTGCTATAGGCAACCTGTACACGTCCTTCAACCCGGGTGATTCCGACCCGTTGCGGGACAGCAAACAGGGCATTTTCCTCCTCGGTCGCCAACTGCTTAAGGTAGTCATTGGTCACCACGATGACATGGCGATCCGTCGCGGGGGCATACTCCCCCAGCAGTTCAAAACCACCCGCCACCAATTCCGCCTTCAGCTCGATAACGACCTTCACCATATCGCCCCGTGCATTCGACGAGAGGATATAGGGCCGCAACAGCGGTTCCGCCATAGCCGGCGCCAAAACAAGAGCGCAAAACACCAACAGGCAGAGCGACTTTACGCTCATCATCCAAAGCGACATGTGGTATTACGCCTCCGTTGTCTGCGCCATGATGGGTCCATCATCGTGTAAATGCGATAACCCGGTTAAAATTACGTGTGATCAGACCACGATTTTGTGCAGCACATCAATCCTGATCTTTTTCAGCTCAATATCAAACCCGTAGCACAAGGATATTTCAAACAGTTGTATTAATAAAAATGGGATGCTAGATTTGGGGGAATAATAATATTAAAGGTCGCAACCAGCCCCCAACCGTATCGACCACCGGATCACCGATCTGATCAAACACTAAACAACTGGCCGGTATAGGCCGCTGACCAAAATTACGGGGAAACCTACCAATGAAAAAACTTGTGCTTGTCTCGGCTATATCACTGGCGGCTACCGGCCAGACAATGGCGGCCGCTTATAAGATTCCGGAAAACTCGATTAACAGCATGGCACTTGCTGCCGCCTATGTCGCCAATGCACATGGTGCCGATGCTTCCTATTACAATCCGGCAGCTATGGTCTATAACGCTCCCGGTGCAAGCCTGGAAGCAGACCTGACCCTGGCGCACCTGACCAGCATTGACTTAACCAGCGGAACATTGGCTCCCGATTCCACCAAAGTTGAGAATATCCCCATCCCTTCTTTCCACTATGTCAGCCCAGCCATGGGTGATTTCCGCTTCGGGCTCTCTGCCGTAGTACCGGTCGGACTGAGTAAGCGCTGGAGCGGTCAGGCCGCCGGCTTTGCCCAGGAGTTCACGCTGGAGACCCTGGAACTGAATCCTACCATCGGCTACCGGGTCAACGACCGGTTCTCCGTTGGGGGCGGGGTACGGATGATCTATACAGACGGCGTAGTCAAAAGCGACAACGGAGCCGGCACATCCCGGAACCTCACCGGTGACTCCTTTGATTTTGGCTACAATCTGGCACTGCACTTCAAAGCCACCGATCAACTTTCACTGGCAGCCACCTATCGATCAAAGATCGATTTGACGGTTAAAGGGGACGCCAATTTATGGGTAGGTGGCGCCTTAAATTATATTGGGCCCGCCAGCGTTGAGATCCCGGCACCGGCCGCATTGAATCTGGCAGCAGCCTATGACATCAACGACCGTACCACGGTAGAGTTTGTCTACGAACGCACCTACTGGTCGTCCTATAAGCAATTGGACTTCAACTATGCCGCCAGCATTCATCCGGTTATCGACGGTGTTTTTGGCGCACCGGGAATCAAGGACTGGAGCGACACCAACACCTATCGTATCGGCCTGACCCATCAGCTCAATCCCAAGTGGACCCTGATGGCCGGGTTTGCCTATGATGAAACCCCAGTACCCAAAAAGTATGTCAACTATGAACTGCCGGATTCCGATGCAAAGATTTTCTCATTCGGCGCCAAGTACAAGTACTCGGACAAAATGACCATCGGCGCATCCCTGCTGTATGACCAGAAGGACAAACTATCCATTCCCGCCGGAGTCAATGCAGAAGCCAACAACACATTGTTGGGTGGAGCCACCTTCGAAAACGCGAAGGCCTACCTGTTCACCGTCGGCATGGAGTACAAGTTCTAGATCCGGCAAAAGCGCGCCAATAGATAAAAAACACCGGGGTTTCATCCCCGGTGTTTTTTTGCCTGACACAGTACACCTAAAAAAAGGGCCGGCCCCGTTACCGGAGCGGCCCTTTTTATTCCACAACAGCTGCTTCAGATATAGAGGCAGATATCGCTCTCACCGGCAAATTCAAAGAACCGGGCAGCACCCGCATACTCGATATCGTCGATGAAATCTGCGCTATCCATATCGAACAGATCCACTGTCATCTGACAAGCGATCAGCTTTACATCCGCTTCCTGACAGAGCTCACGCAACTCCTCGAGTCCCGCAACACCCTTATCGGCCATTTTCTTTTTCATCATCATGGTCATCACGGACTGCATGCCAGGCAGCGCTGTACCGAGCACAGGGAACCACTTATCCATACCCATTGGCATCGGCATGCCCGGATTACCCAGCGGCGTTACCTGCAGATCCAGCTTCTTACGCAACAACTGAAGACCATAGAAGGTAAAGAAGATCTCCACTTCATAACCAAGCGCCGCAGCAGTCGACGACAGGATGAAAGGCGGATAGGCCCAATCCAGTGACCCCTTGGTGGCAATAATGGCTAATTTTTTCGTTTCCATCTGAATATCCTCCAGTGGATCAGGTTTTGTATCCGAATCGCGTGGATCAGGACTTTTTGATCAGAAAGTGGAACTTGCCGCCTTCTTCACGGGACTCCAGCAGTTCGTTACCGGTCTGCTTGGAGAAGGCCTCGAAATCTTTAACCGAACCAGGATCGGTAGCGATAATGTGCAGAACCTTGCCCGCATCCATTGCAGTCAGACTCTTCTTGGCACGCAGAATAGGCAGAGGGCAGTTCAATCCGCTCGCATCCAATTCATCATCAAAATCAGCCATGTAAAACCTCCAGATTATTATGTTCGATTGTATTAAAATCAGTCATATCTTATATTCTAATCCTCACCCAAACGCAAGTCCTTGTCGTTTGAGGGGGAGTCGATCATCCAAAGGCAACCAGCTGGTAGCCGTTGCGTGCCCAATCGATGATCCCGCCACGCAGATTAATCACATTATCAAACCCCTGCTGCATCAGATACTGACAGGCGTGATAGGAGCGGGCACCACTGCGACAGTAGAGGACAATATCCTTGTCCCCAGAAAACTCAGTGATTTTCAGCGGGATAAGATGCATCGGCAGGTGGGTTGAGTGTGGCAGCACACCGGCCACCACTTCCGCCTCACTGCGAATATCCAACAGATAAAAGTCTTCATTAGCAGCAAGTCTGCTCTGAAGTTCCCTGGAGTCGATCTCTTTGACCACGCGCACGCTCTAATGTAATGATTAACCTAGTTGTTTAGTATATTATAGATTTACTAATATATACAAGCGGAGGGTGGTTATTGTTCCACCCATAGCCACATGATAGAGTTCCGCCACATTGCATGAGCAGGGCGTTCAGGCGCGCGGACTCAAATACCGCTAGAGAAGGTAACTAATGGATTTTTTTCCTATATTTCTCGATATAAAAAATAATACGAGTCTGGTGGTTGGCGGTGGTCAGGTAGCTGCCCGCAAAGTGACGCTGCTGCTCAAGGCACAGGGCAGGGTTCGGGTCGTCTCCCCCGAACTCTGTACGGAGTTGCAGGATGCTGCTGAAAAGGGGCTGATTGAACATCTTGCCCGGGAATTCCAGCTGGAAGACCTGGATGATGCCCATCTCGTCATAGCGGCCACTGATGATTTACTGGTTAACCAGCAGGTTTCCACCGAGGCCAAGCGCCGGCGTCTGCCCGTCAACGTGGTCGATCAACCAGAACTCTGCACTTTTATCACCCCCTCCATCATTGACCGTTCACCGGTGGTGGCAGCGGTCTCAACCGGTGGCGCCTCCCCCATCCTCGCCCGACTGATCCGCAGCCGTCTGGAGACGCTGATCCCGGCCGGATATGGCCGACTGGCCGAACTGGCCAATCGCTTCCGGGATAAAGTCAAAGCACGCTTTCAGAATGCCACCGATCGCCGCCTGTTCTGGGAAAAGGTGTTACAGAGTGGCGTCGCAGAGCGGGTCTTTTCCGGTCACATTGAAGAGGCCGATGTCGCCATGGAACGGGCCCTGGAAGGCACCAACCCGGGTGACGGGATGGGGGAAGTCTACCTGGTCGGTGGCGGACCAGGCGATCCCGATCTGCTGACCTTCCGCGCCCTGCGGCTGATGCAACAGGCAGACGTGGTGGTCTACGACCGGCTGGTCGCCGCCCCCGTGCTGGAGATGACCCGGCGTGACGCGGAACGGATCTATGTGGGTAAAGAGCGGGATCACCACGCCATGCGCCAGGAGGAGATCAACCAGCTCCTGGTGGATCTGGCCAAGCAGGGCAAACGGGTGGTCCGGCTCAAAGGGGGCGATCCGTTCATATTCGGCCGCGGCGGCGAGGAGATCGACACCCTTTCCGCCGAAGGGGTACCCTTCCAGGTAGTGCCAGCCATCACCGCCGCCTCCGGCTGCGCGGCCTACTCCGGCATTCCCCTGACGCACCGGGACTTCGCCCAGTCTGTCACCTTTGTCACCGGCCACCTGAAGGACGGTTCCATTAATCTCAACTGGAGCCAGCTCGCCCAGCCAAACCAGACCGTGGTCTTCTACATGGGACTGGTCGGCCTGCCAGTGATTGTTAAGAAACTGATTGAACACGGCGTATCACCGGATATGCCCATTGCCCTCATTCAACAGGGCACCACGGAGAAGCAGCGGGTGTTCACCGCCACCCTGGACACCATCCAGGCGATTGTCGACCGGGAGCAGCCCCAGCCACCGACCCTGATCATTGTGGGCGAGGTGGTGCAGCTCCAGGAGAAACTGAGCTGGTACAAGTCGCCGGAAGTCCCACGGGCTGGCGCCACCTCCCCCGCCGGTCCCGTCAGCGGCTGAAGGAGCCCATCACCATGCGTGGATGGGTTGACAGATGCTAGCAACATCCAGATCATCTAGCAGGATGTGTACTTCCACATAAAGGCGAAAGCATGAGCAACGTAACCATCACCCCGGAAAACCCCTCCCTGCCCGCTCCGCTGGCACTGCCTTTGAGCCTGGTCCCTGGCACAACCTACAGTCAGGCCATGGTCAAGGTGCTGAATAAACTGTTTGGCCCGGAACTGGCCGATGGTGAGCTGGATTTTCTGGATGGTAAAGTGATGCGCGTAGACGTGATGGATGCCAGACTGCACTTCTGCATCACCCTGCGTGATGGTCAATTGGCGGCGGCCGAAGCCGACCGGCCCCACGACCTGAGCATCGAGGGGTCTATTTACGACTTTCTGTTGCTCGCCACCCGGCGCGAAGATGCGGATACCCTGTTTTTCAATCGCCGCCTGCGACTGGGCGGAGACACTGAACTGGGACTTTATGTGAAGAATTTCCTCGATGCCCTGGAACTCGAAGGGCGCATCGGGCCATTGCTTAAAATGATGAATGGGGTCACCAGCCTGATTGAACGCATCTCCAGCCTGCCCAGACCCCGCCTGCCGTTTCCCAGACTGGGCGGACGCCACTAGGCTGTCAACCTATCTGACTCCAGACATCGCAAGACCTTCACAACAGCGCCCTGGCTGCCGCCTGGGCGCGATTTTCCATCCCCGCATCCCCGTGCCAGTAACCGTTGCATGAACCAACCGGCAGCAGCCGTTCCAGCTGTGCAATTGCAGATTCCCGATCCATTTCACCTGTCAGACAGCCACTGAACAGCTCGATCACTCTCGCCGTGTGATTGGCCTGGGGACTGATCCTCAACACATCCACATCCAGCTCCCGCACCTCGTCCAGATCCGGCAACAGGTTAAAGGTATGGGCGGACTGGGTCTGGATACCGTTCAGGGCGAGAAAACGGGTATCGTCCTGGGACGACAGTGTTAATCCATCGGGGAAATCGAGACAGCGGTACTGGCAGTCATCTTTCGGCAGGTTGAAGGCTCGCGCGGTAAAGCAGCGGGCCGAGTAGGCCAGCGGCAACCGGCCGAAGGCAAACAGCTCGGTCTCCACACCCTCGGGCCGTGACGCCTGCATACTCTTGAGCGTCTCTCTGGACAGCTCAACCGGAAACACCCAACGTTTGAGGCCCTGCCTGGCCAGCAAGGCCAGGGTTCTGTCGTTGTAGATATTGACACTGTGACCCGCGACAAACGGCTTCCCGCGCATCAACTGTACCGCGCCCATGTCATTCGCCTCCACCATGTGCCGGCCGTTATCACACAGGCGGCGCAGGCGTTTCAGCTCTGACTCCGCTTCCAGCAACGCCAGGGTGGAGAAAACCACCTCCTTGCCGGCCGCCGCAAGCCGTTCTGCCAGTGCAAACCAGTCATCCGTGCGCATCAGGCTGCGTTTCGAGCAGACCGTTTCACCAAGATAGATAATATCCACCGGTGAGTCGGCTATCGCTTCATAGAACTGGAGCAACTGATCCTTGGGCCAGTAATAAAGCACCGGTCCGAGAGAGAGTTTCGGCTGTTTATTCATGATATTAGAGACCTTTACTGCCAGGGGCGACTGTAGGCGCCAAGAGTGGTTTGCGTCCCTTCCGATACCTTGCCCAGCTCAGCCATCCATTTCGCCCGCGGCCGGTAGTTGTCCGGATCCCGCTGACAGGCATCCAGCGCCGCGCGCCAGACCCGGGTCACCTGTTGCACATAAACCGGACTGCGCTGCCGGCCTTCTATCTTGATGGCAGCAATACCGGATGCCTGAAGCTTGGGCAGCAGTTCCAGGGTGTTGAGACTGGTTGGCTCCTCCATGGCATGATAGGTATTACCCCCGACGCTGAAACTCCCCTTGCAGAGGGTGGGATAACCGGCGTTCTCCCCTTTGCCAAAACGGTCGATCAGAACACCGCCCAGGCGGGTTTCCAGACCATCCGCGGTCTCCCGCCACTCCACATGGCTGGCAGGCGAACAGGCACCATAGGTGTTGGGCGAACGGCCGGTCGCGTAGGATGAGAGGATGCAACGCCCCTCCACCATCACACAGAGACTGCCAAAGCCGAACACCTCAATCTCCACCGGACTGTTGTTGACCACGTGTTGAACCTGGGCCAGGGAGAGTACCCGGGGCAGTACTGCCCGACGGATACCAAAGTTGTCCTTGTAGAATTGCAGCGCCTCATAATTGGTGGCGGAACCCTGCACGGAGAGATGGAGGTTCAGCTCAGGATAGCGGTTAGCGGCATAGTCCAGCACGCCGATATCGGCCGCAATCATGGCATCGACTCCCAGTTCTGCCGCCTGATCCACTGCGTTTTGCCAGCGGCTCCAGCCCTCCGGCTGGGGATAGGTATTCAGGGCAAGAAACACCCTGACCCCGCGCCGGCGGGCATATTCGATACCTTCTGCGATTTTGGCCGGGCCAAAATTGAGGCCGGCGAAATGGCGGGCGTTGGTGTCATCACGAAAGCCGAAATAGACCGCATCCGCACCGTTGTCGACCGCGGCTTTAAGAGAGGGCAGATTACCGGCAGGGCATACTAATTCCATCGATTCAGTCACTCAGGCAGGGTGGAACGGGACAGGATAGATACCACCGAGCGATTGATGACCCACCAGCCATGCATCAATCTGTAGCCTTTACTCGGCAATATTACCCGCCTAAAAGTGGGCTAATTATCCCCGCTCCGGCACCTGATTAACAACCCTTAAATCGTGCGGGTTTACGCCCTTATCTTTTGTTAACTGCACCACCTTGGCCCGGTCAACAGATAAAGGTATGCTGCCCACGCACTGGCAGCCGGCAATCAAGCTTATGATCTACTACTGGATAAAAACACTGCATATCAGCACGGTGACCTTCACCATCGGCTTTTTTACACTGCGTTTTGTGTGGATGCTGAACCGGTCGCGGCTGTTTAATCATCGCTGGGTGCGATTGATATCCCAGGTCAATGACTCGCTGCTGCTGATTGCAGGTATTGCGCTGGCGGTGATGAGCCGGCAGTACCCTATCGCCGCTCCCTGGCTGACGGCCAAGCTGGTGGCCCTGGTGATTTACATCATCTTCGGGATGTTCGCCTTCAAATGGGCCCGATCGAGGGGTAACCGGGTTCTGTTTGGTCTGCTGGCGTTGCTGACGGTGGGGTATATCGTGGCGGTTGCGCTGACCCGGTCACCACAACCCTGGCGCTATCTGCTCGGATAGCCGGTGGCGGCCGGCTTAATGCTCGGCAATTTCGCGCAACCCATCCGGGTCCAGCAGGCGCAGGCGTTTATGGCGTAGCTGGATTAAGCCGTTCTTCTGAAAACGGGTAAACACGCGGCTGACCGTCTCGCTAGCCAAACCGAGATAACTGCCGATATCACTTCTGGACATACCGATCTGGAACTCTACCTGACGCATGCCACGGGAGCGGAGCCGCCGTGTCAGATTGAGCAGAAATCCGGCCAGACGCTGGTCGGCGCTCTGATGGATCAGGGTTGTGATCAGTTGATGATTGAACGCCACCTCGGTACTGAGCATTTTGATAATGCCCAGCTGCAACTCCTCCAACTGGTAGCCGGTATCGGAAAGCGACTCCATTCTCAGCTCGCAAACACTGCTATCCTGCAGGGCCCTGGCCGTATAGGGGTAGCGCATACCGGAGAGCCCCTCCATGCCGATCAGCTCACCGATGACATGGAATCCCACCACCTGGTCATGCCCGGAAGGCCTGGGCACGTAAGTCTTGAAAGAGCCTGACTTGACCGCAAAAACCGACCTGAATTGATCATCTTTCAAAAAGATGGTCTCGCCCCGCGCCACTTTCCGACGCCGCAGCAGCACCCCTTCCGGGACGTTACTTCCCTCTTCCGCATATTCCAGGATGGAACACATGGGATCCAGGCCGCAATCCTGGCAAGCCACTTCACCAGGCGCCGGCTTTTCCGGCTCTCGTTTACGCCCAATCTGGGGAATCTGCTTTTTCACTATATTCATCGGTATGGCTCGATCACTGGTCGCCGGAGGATTATCCCGCTGGATACCTTCATAATATACCGGTTATAGCGACAATGTTCATTACCCCACCTGAAGCAATCAGTCCCGTCCCTGATTATCACCGGAAATTAGCAGGCCTAAACGATAGACACCGCTCTTCCAACGGAAGTTTCCGGGTAGCGCGCCGGCCGGATTAAATACCGGCGGTTATCCTATTTAAATAGTGCTTCTACGGAATAGCCATCCTTTTCCAAAATGCCGCGCAGGCGTTTCAGGGCGTCCATCTGAATCTGCCGCACCCGCTCCCGGGTCACCCCCAGCTCATTGGCAACCTGCTCCAGTGTGGCATTTTCATAACCGTGCAGACCAAAACGACGCTCCACCACTTCCCGTTGCTTATCATTCAACTTGTCCAGCCACTCATCCAGATTGGCCGTCATACCTTCGGTCTGAAGGCTGTCGGACGGATCTTCGGACTGCACATCGGGAATAGTATCCAGCAGGGGTTTATCGGCGTTTTTGCCATAAGGCGTGTCGACAGAGGCGATCCGTTCGTTCAGACCCAGCATATGCTTGACTTCATCGATAGGCTTATCGAGCAGTTCGGCAATCTCATCTGCTGTCGGTTCATGATCAAGCATCTGGGTCAGTTTTCGAGCCGCCCGCAGATAGACGTTGATCTCTTTGACAACATGGATGGGCAGGCGAATGGTGCGGGTCTGATTCATGATTGCCCGCTCGATGGTCTGTCTTATCCACCAGGTGGCGTAGGTCGAAAAGCGGAAACCCCGTTCCGGGTCGAACTTTTCCACCGCCCGGATCAGGCCGAGGTTACCCTCTTCGATCAGGTCCAGCAGTGCCAGGCCGCGGTTCATGTAACGGCGTGCAATCTTGACCACCAGGCGCAGATTGCTCTCGATCATGTGCTGGCGGGCAGACATATCACCTTTCTGCGCCCGCCTGGCCAGCGTGACCTCTTCTTCCGCGGTCAACAGCTTTGAGGCGCCGATTTCGCTCAGATAGAGCCGCGTAGCATCCATCTGGGATACCTGTGCAGCAGGGCTATCGCTTTCGGCGACCACTGAAATATCACTATCCCTGGAACGTTTTACCCGGCTTGTTCCCCCCCGGGAATTGTTAATTGTCTTATCTTCCTCTTTTTTCTTACCCGACTGCCTTTTGACCATTTAAATCCTCCTCCTGGCATATCCTGATGGATATGACGACCTGCAGAACTATGGACGGCGTGGCAGTAGCTTCAGAGGGTCAACAGGCGCTCCATTGCGTCTGATCTCAAAATGAAGCATGGGCTTTCCGTTTCCATCACTGCCCACTTCTGCGATACGCCTTCCCTTCTTGACCGTATCTCCCTCTTTAACATGGATTTTTTTATTGTAGCCATAAGCACTTAGATAATTTTTATTATGTTTTATTATTACCAGCCTTCCGTAGCCGATCAGCCCACTGCCCGCATAAACAACCTTGCCTGCTTCTGCTGCCTTGACCGATGCACCATAGCGTCCCTTGATCTTGACGCCCTTCTTCACCGGGTCGCCCTTGACAAAACGCTGAACCACTGAGCCCTCCGTGGGCCATAACCAGCGCAATTCAGCGCTATTATTAACTATATTCCCTTGGCGTTGGCTTGATGATACTCCCTTTTTGGGCGATTTGGATACCCGCTTACCAGATACTACCGGTTTACTCCTGGCCGTGGCACCTTTGGTTTGTGGGGTTTTCACCGCTGGTGTCTTTGCCGCCGGTTTGCGAACCGCCGGAACCAGGCGCAGCCTCTGCCCCGGATAGATGGTGTAGGGAGAACGAATACCGTTCCAGCGCGCCACAGCGGTGTAGTCGATCCCAAAACGCCAGGCGATCGAGTAGAGCGTATCTCCTCTCTGAACCCGGTAGACGGTGGGTCTGCTGCTGCGTTGCTGCTGGGAGGGGGGGTGATCACGGGATACGACTGGTGCACGCACCGGCGCACTACAGCCAGCCAGGCCACCAATCAGCAACAGCAGCACTATCCAGGTGAAAAGAAGGTGTTTTTTCCGGGGCATGCGTCGCCTGACAGAACCGCTATTGGCCCGGGCCGCTATCATCTTGCCTCGCGCTTTAGCTGCCAATATCACCACTTCCCCTATAACAGGCTATCCGTACAGCTTCACCCCGGCAATGGTCAGGCCGAGCACCACCACCATGGCCCAGCCAATCCGATCCACATATTTGTGCAGTGTCGCCTCCATGCGTTCACCACCCCAGGCCATCAGTCCGGCCACCATAAAGAAGCGGGCGCCCCGCCCGATTGCCGACGCCAGGATGAACGGGATCAGTGCCATGGAGATTACGCCGGCGGAGATGGTAAACAGTTTGTAGGGTATGGGTGAGAACCCGGCCAGGAAAATCGCCCAGAAACCCCATTCGTCGAACCAGCCCCGTACTTGCAGATACTTGGGATAATAACCGGCATCCCTGAGCAACGGCTCGATCAATTCAAAAGCAAACATGCCGATTATGTAACCCAGCACGCCCCCCAGAACCGATGCGACGGTGGTCAGGGAGGCAAAATTCCAGGCTTTGGCCGGATTGGCCAGGGTCATTGGTGCCAGCATCACGTCAGGCGGAATAGGAAAGAAAGACGACTCGGCAAAGCTGAGGCCGGCCAGATAGCGGGGGGCGTGGCGGTGCCGTGACCAGTCCAGCACCCGGGCATAAAGCCAGGAAAAGAGCTTCATTAAAGTGTTCCCCCAAGCAGTGGCACAAAAACCACCTGTTCCAGTAGTTCCTTCTCGTAACCGGAGCGGGTCCGGGTCACCCTGACCAGCACCTGTTCAGAACGGTTGCCGATGGGCAGGATCATACAGCCGCCGACACGGAGCTGATCCACCAGTGCCCGGGGAATACCCTCGGGCGCCGCAGTCACCAGAATACCGTCGAATGGCGCATACTCCGGCAGTCCCATCCCGCCATCCCGGTGATGCAGACGAATACTGCGGATATGCAGCTCCTGGAAGCGTTTTCTGGCCTGCAGTTGCAGCGACTTGATCCGCTCCACGCTATAGACCCGCTTTACCAGCTTCGACAGGATCGCGGTCTGATAACCGGAACCGGTGCCGATCTCGAGCACGGTTTCCATGGGACCTGTCGCTTCCAGCAGCAACTCGGTCATCCGGGCGACGATAAATGGCTGGGAGATAGTTTGCCCCTGTCCGATCGGCAGGGCGGTATCTTCGTAGGCACGACTGGCCAGGGCCTCTTCCACAAAGATATGCCGCGGGGTGTTGCGTACGGCATCCAGCACAGCCTGATTGGCTATACCCTCATCCCGCAGACGCTGAACCAGCCGTTCCCGGGTCCGCTGGGAGGTCATGCCAATGCCACGATGTAACGAACTGCTCATTGGCCCATCCTGCCGAGCCACTCCCCGAGCCGGTCGATGTCGCTGTATCGAGTCAGATCCACCTGCAGCGGGGTGATCGAGACATAACCCTCCCTGACCGCATGAAAATCGGTGCCCTGGCCGGCATCCTGTTCCAGGCCGGCAGGCCCTACCCAGTAGATGGTTCTGCCCCGGGGATCGGTATCCCGTACCACCGGTTCGGCCCGATGACGATGGCCGAGTCGGGTAACCTGATAACCTTTCAGCGCCTCGTAGGGCAGATCGGGGATGTTGACATTGATAATGGTGTCCGACGCGAGTGGATTGGCCTGCAGATGCTCAACCAGTTCCCTGGCGACCCGCGCCCCGGTCTCGAAATAGAGCGGATCGTGGGCATTCATGGAGAGTGCTATCGCCGGCAACCCCAGGAACCGGCCCTCGGTGGCAGCCGCCACAGTGCCGGAATAGAGCACGTCATCCCCCAGGTTGGCCCCGGCATTGATGCCGGCGATCACCATATCCGGCTCATCCTCCAGCAGTCCGGTGATGGCCAGATGGACACAGTCGGTGGGGGTACCATCGACCCGCATAAAACCGTTATCCGCCATCTCGGCCCGGATCGGATACTCCAGGGTCAGGGAGTTGCTGGCCCCGCTGCGATTCCGCTCCGGGGCCACCACGGTAATCTCCGCCAGCCCGGACAGTTCAGCAGCCAGTATTCTCAGGCCAGGGGCCAGGTAGCCGTCATCATTACTCAACAAAATTTTCATACAAAATCGACACGCCAGGTACTCAGGTTTAAAGACCAAACTATACTGGAAATGCTGCAACTACTCGACCTGCAACACCATTCAGGCCAGCGCCTTCTGTTATCTAGCGGCAGGATTGCGGTTCAATTGATCCCGGAATGATATACTCTTCCCCGGTATGAGCGACCAAGAGCAACAAGTCGGGGATGATATCGATCTCCTGTTTCAGCAGGCGATGGAAGATGCCGTGCCCCACCGCCACGACAAGGCGGCTCCCTACAAACCGGGACTGAAACCGGTCCCACTGCCGCCCAATCCGAAAGCGACCGGCGATGAGTTGAGCGATGATTTCATCGACCTCAACATCGAAACGGGCGAGGAGCTGGAGTTCGTCCGGCCCGGCGTTCAGCAACGGCTTTTTCAGGATCTGCGCCGGGGCAAAATCCCGCCCGAAGACATGCTCGACCTGCACGGACTCCGGGTGGTGGAAGCGCGTCGTGAGCTGGCCGGCTTTCTGGCCCATGCCATCCGCTACCGGTTGCGGGTGGTGCAGATCATCCACGGCAAGGGTTACCGTTCGGAAGACCGGCAGCCGGTTCTGAAACAGAAAATCAACCAGTGGTTACGTCAGCGCGATGAGGTGCTGGCCTTCTGTTCCGCGCCCCGGTTTGACGGCGGCACTGGCGCGGCTTATGTGCTGCTCTCACGCAAAGGATTCGGCGAACTGGCGTCCCGATAATCGACACACTCCCGCAACAGTGCGGTAGCGAAACACCCCTTGGGCAGCCGGAAGTCGAGCTCCAGCAGGTTGTCCTGCAGTACCCAGGTGAGGTCACTCACCGCAATCCGCAGGGGGCGCCGCTCCATCTGCAGCCCGAACCGCTCCAGCCCTTCGCACCAGAACTGCTCGGGTTGCAGCACTGTCGATTCCAACTCGGCCACCTCGCCCGACACCATGCGCTCACCCCGTCCCCACAGGGGGCCGGACAGGTGAATATCCATCCGTTCCAGGCGCTCTGTGATCTCATCATCAAGGCTGGGCGCTGCAAAACTGCTGCGGGTGCCCGCCAGCATCATCCGTTCGCCGCTCAGGGGCCGGTTCCAGTTACCTGCCTCGACCCGTGCAGCCAGAACCTTGTTGAACAGCAGTGAGCGTACGGCGGAGAGATAGAAACCCCGCTTGTCCCGTTTTACCCGCTTCAACTCACCGTTGAACAGGGCACGGGCGGATCTCAGGTTGGCATCATCCGTACCGAATCGCTGCTCCCCGAAGTAGTTGGGAACCCCTTCGTGACGAATGATTTCCAGGGTGGTCTGTAACGCCGCCATATCACCCGCCAGATCCCTGACCCGGATTCTGAAACGGTTACCCTTGAGCGCACCAACCCGCAGCTTCCGACTATGCCGGGCACGCTCCAGGACCCTGAACTCGGGTGACTCGATCGCACCCCAGTCGGGTTCCGGTTTGCCTGCCAGCCGCACCGAAAACCACTGCCGGGTCAGGGCATGCCGATCCTTCAAACCGGCATAGCTCACATCCATCCGGGAAACCCCGGCCAGTCGGGCCAACTGACCCGCCACCCAGGCCGTATTGCTGTTGCGTTTCTCCACAAGCAGCAGCCGATGCTCGCCCTCACCGTCCGGCTCCACCAGCGGAATCTCATCCACCAGGAAATCCTCGGGTGTGGAACGGATCAGGCCAGAGCACAGGGGCGCGCCATTGGCGAAAGGCAGAAGCCGGTTTTCTTGTTCGGTCACAGGGAGTTTCCGGTTGCTGGAAAGCGGCTATTCTAACCGAACTGGCCGGCCAGCGCTGAAATGATACGGATGATCTAACCGTTCAGGTGCGGGCGTTTTCCGGGCAGCTGCAGGATAAAGCGCACCCCGCCGCCAGGTACATTTTCCACCCGCAGGTCGCCGCCATAGTTCTCTCTGACAATGAAGTAGGAGACGGACAACCCCAACCCGGTGCCCACACCGATCGGCTTGGTGGTGAAGAAGGGTTCAAAAATCCGCTTGGTCAGCTCTTCCGGGATACCCGGTCCGTTGTCTTCAACCTCAACCCGGATACGCTGGGCATCACCACTTATCCTGAGGATGAAACGCGGACGCTCCTGCTGTGAACGGTTCTCCGCCATCGCCTGGGCGCCGTTCTTGAGCAGGTTGAGCAGCACCTGCTGTATCTGGCTGGGCTCGCACTCGACCGGGGGAAGTGCCTCATCATATTCCCGAATGATCTGAATCTGCCGGAAGTCAAAACCATCTTCCAGGCAGTAGTCATTTGCCGCCAGTTCCACCGACTGCTCCATCAGTTGCGGCATGTTACAGGCTTCCAGGTGCCGGCTGCCCTTGCGACTGAAACTGAGCATGTTGTCGACAATCTTCGCCGCCCGCTTGCCCGATTCCCGGATCCGTTCAATCATCTCGTAGACCTTTCGCTCGGTCAGGTAACGGGATACCGAATCGATATTGGTACCACACGCCTCGGCGGTCTTTATGTTGATGGGCAAATCCGGGGTGATACGGTTGTGCATAACCTGGACATTCTGCAGGATGCCGGCCAGTGGATTGTTGATTTCATGCGCCATGCCAGCGGCCAGGCCACCAACCGAAAGCATCTTCTCGGACTGGATCATCATCTCTTCGATGCGCACCCGCTCCGTCACATCATCCACCCGGATCACCGCCCCATCAATGCCGTTTGTGGTCAGTGGGTAGATAGTCACGTCATAAAGTCGGGCAACTTCCCCGGCGTTGAAGCGGAGTCGCTGATCATGGGAGGAGAGGCCCTTGTAGACAGCATCACGGATATGTTCCATCTCCTGCGCCAACTGGGGAAACAACTCCATGAGATTTTCCCCCGCCGCCTCTGACGCCGAGATCCCGGTCAGCTGTTCAGCCTGCCGATTCCACTGGATGACGCGGCAATCCACATCCACGCAGATCAGCGATGAAGGCATGGAGTCCACGACATTGGTCAGCAGATTACGCAGCCGGTTAAGCTCCGCCTCGGACTCCTCCTGCTGCCAGATATGCTGACGGTACTCCTCAAATACCCGGTTCCCCTTATCCACCAGCAGCCCGATCTCGTCATTCTGATGACCCACCGGCATGGCGATTCTGATGTTGTGCTCATCCCCGGGATTGATGGCGGCAAAGGATGCCGCGGTTTTCATTAATGGCTTGGTCAGGGTCAGATAAAACATGATGCTCAACAGCAGGGCCAGAACCAGCATCTGAACAATGCTGAACAGCAGGATCAGCCGGGCCCGATCGAAGAAACCCAGGGTCACCAGATAGGGATCGATCATTACCGCGATGCTGCCGACCGGTTGAGCACGACCGGACCAGTAGAGGTCGAGCCGATAAACCTTGCTGCTGCCCATCAGCAGGTCGGCCAGTTGGCGCAGGGAAAAGTCGACACGGGGACGATCCGCGCTGGCCAGCAGTTTACCCAGATCATCCCGGATCTCTACCTGAAATACCGCCGGATATTCAAACAGGCCATTCACCACCTGCTGGGCCAGGCTGTTGTCCAGGTTAAAGGCCGCCTGGGCAGCGGAGGATTTCACCACATGCAGCACCTGGCTGACCGTCGCATTCACATGCCGTTTCTCCTGTTCCAGGTCAACGGCAATCTGGTAGAACGAGATCACCAGGCCGATAAAAAACACCGCCATCACGGTGATCAGGGTCTGTTTATAGGTCAGACTGTGCCTGCGTTTTATCCCCACCACTGCTCCAGATCTGTTGCGCTACCCATGGTACTGAACCTTACCGGCCATCACTGTTACCGGTGCCGGCCTCCAGCAGCACCACCGCATAACAGGCGATGCCCTCCCCCCGGCCGGCGAACCCCATACCCTCGGTTGTGGTCGCCTTGATATTGACCCGGCCCGGCTCGGTATCCAGGTCTTCACTCATATTTCTACGCATCGATTCGATATGCGGACTCAGCTTGGGTGCCTGCGCCACCACCGTGATATCGGCATTACCCAGTTTCCATCCCGTGCTATCCAGCAGCCCCATCACCCGTTTGAGCAGGTGGCGACTGTCGATGTTCTTGTATTCTGCACGGTTGTCCGGAAAATGGTAACCGATATCCCGCAGGCCGGCTGCACCCAGCAGCGCATCACAAAGTGCGTGGATCAATACATCCCCATCCGAGTGCGCTTCCAGTCCGAACGGATGTTCAATCTCCACGCCACCCAGGATCAGGGGCCTGTCCGGTCCGAACCGATGGGCATCGTAGCCCTGGCCAATCCGCATAGTGTCACCTCACTGACTGATAAATCACTGTAATGCCCGCCCCCACCTGACTCGTCAATCAGCAGCACAGGGCATCATGAGCTAATCTTGTTATATAACAATATGACGGGCATGGGCGCTGTAATGTCTCATCATATAGGGAGGATAGAAAGATGCAAAAGACAGATGCCACACCATTCGAACTGCGCCAGTTTCACCCGATGCCGGACAGTTTTTATGAATGGAACGAAGAGATGGCAAAACAGCTGGCTGCCGAAGAGCAGATTCAACTGACTGACCAGCACTGGCAGGTGATTCGCTTTCTCAGAAACCACTGCGATGCCCCGGGCCGGGGTTGCAGCGCCAGGCTGCTACTCAAGACCCTGAGCCGGGAATTCCGCGACCAGGGCGGCAAGCGTTATCTCTATACCCTGTTCCCGAGAGGCCCGGTGGTGCAGGCCTGCAAGATTGCCGGTATACCCTTGCCCAGGTACGCCCTGGATCTCTCATTCGGCAGCGTACACTGAACCGCCGGGGTCCGGCGCCGATCAATCCCGACCGCGCTGATCCAGATAGAAGTTGGCCAGAGCCAGATCCTCTGGCCGGGTAATCTTGATATTGTCGCCACGGCCTTCCACCAGCACGGGGCGCTGCCCGGCCAACTCCATGGCACTGGCCTCGTCGGTAACCAGCTGATTATTGTTGTGTGCCTGCTGCAGTGCTCGAAGCAGCGCGCCATACCGGAACATCTGCGGCGTAAAGGCGCGCCAGAGCCGGTCCCGGGGAACGGTTTCCACTATTGTTGCCTGATCGTCAGCCCGTTTTATGGTGTCGCTGACCGGCACTGCCAACAGGCCACCCACGGGATGATCCCGCAGGCTTCCCATCAGTTTATCCAGGTCACTGCGGCGCAGGCAGGGCCGGGCCGCGTCGTGCACCAGCACCCAGTCGTCGGGATCCGCCTCATCCTGTAAAGCCAACAGACCATTCAATACGGACTCGGCCCGCTCCCGGCCACCGGCGACCCGCTGCACACCGGGGTGGTTCGCGTAGTCGCTCTCGCCCCACCAGCTATCCGTGCTGGATATTGCCACCACAATCCGGCTGATCCCGGGATGTTCCACCAGGGCCTGCAAAGCATGGTCGATCACCAGGCGATTCTGCAGGGTCAGGTACTGCTTCGGCACCACGCCACCCATACGACGGCCCACGCCCGCCGCCGGCACCACCGCCCAGTAACGTCCGCCTGCCGCACTCACCGGGCCGGTTTCCGGGGTTCGATGATCTGGTAAAATATCTCCCCCTCCCGAACCATGCCCAGATCGTTGCGGGCACGTTCCTCAATCGCCTCCAGCCCCTTTTTCAGGTCATCCACTTCGGCCTGCAGCGCCTGGTTGCGTCGCTGCATCTGCATCAACTCTTCCTTTTGCAACGCGATATCCTGCTTCAGACGATACAGATCAGCCAGGCTCCCCTCGCCCACCCAGAGGCGATACTGGAGCACCGCCAACATGGCGACGAGTAGCAGCATCAGGATCCTTATCATCATCTACAGTGACTTCTGTCGGGTTGTTCAGCAGCAGAGTTCGAGGAAATTCAGCAGGTGGGCGGGCCAGACGGGGGGCCGATGCCGGTCACCCCCGTCTGGCACTTGCTCCACCGGTTATACGGTGGAGATCGAGTCCGTTCAGAGGTGCCTGAAGGCCCCTTTGCCGGCGTAGACCGCTTCGCTGCCGAGTTGATCCTCGATGCGCATCAACTGGTTATATTTGGCCACCCGGTCGGTACGACTCAGGGAGCCGGTCTTGATCTGACCGGTATCGGCCGCCACCACCAGATCGGCAATGGTGGTATCCTCTGTCTCACCGGAGCGGTGGGAGACCACGGCGGTATAGCCGGCATCTTTGGCCATGCCGATCGCCTCCAGGGTTTCGGTCAGGGTACCGATCTGATTGAACTTGATCAGGATGGAGTTGGCAATCCCCTCTTCGATACCCCGGGCCAGGATTTTGGTGTTGGTGACAAACAGGTCATCGCCCACCAGCTGCAGCCGGTTACCCAGCTTCTCGGTCAGCAGTTTCCAGCCAGCCCAGTCACTCTCATCCATGCCGTCTTCGATGGAGATAATCGGATACTGATCCACGATACCGGCCAGGTAATCGACAAACTCGGCGGCCTGGAACTGGCGACCCTCGGAGGCGAGATCATAGACCCCATCCTTGTAGAACTCGGAACTGGCCACATCCAGCCCCAGGTAGATGTCGCTGCCCGCCTTGAAGCCACTCTTCTCGATCGCTTCAAGGATCACCTCGATAGCCGCCACATTGGAGGGCAGATCCGGGGCGAAGCCCCCCTCGTCACCGACGGCGGTGTTGAGGCCGCGGCTCTTCAATACCGATTTCAGTGCATGGAACACCTCGGCACCGTAGCGCACCGCTTCGCGGATTGAGCCCGCGCCTACCGGCAAAATCATGAACTCCTGGATATCCACGCTATTATCGGCATGGGATCCACCATTGATGATGTTCATCATGGGTACCGGCATCCGGTAGGGGCCGTCCGAAAGCGAACGGTACAGGGGCAGGGCCTTCTCCTGGGCGGCTGCATGGGCCGCTGCCAGAGAGACCGCCAGCAGGGCATTGGCACCCAGCCGATCCTTGTTCTCGGTGCCATCCAGCAGGATGATTTTCCGATCCAGTCCGGCCTGATCCTGTACATCAAATCCCAGCAGCGCCTGCTTCAGCTCACCGGTGATATTACCGACCGCCTTCAGCACACCCTTACCCAGGTAGCGCTGTTTGTCGCCATCACGCAGCTCCAGCGCCTCACGCGATCCGGTAGAAGCACCGGAGGGCGCCACGGCCCGGCCAATAGCGCCATCAGCGGTAATGATATCCGCCTCGACAGTGGGGTTGCCACGGGAGTCCAGGATTTCACGACCTCGAACATCAACAATCTCAGACATTGTCACTCCAGTTTGTTGGATTAATTTTAAGATTAAAGCGTTAAAGATAGGATCCGGGTCCGGCTGAAACCGGGCCGTTAAATCGTCTATTCACAACAGGCGCGGGTCTGAGCCGGGTTGCCTGGCAGGTGCCAGGCCCCTTCCACTGTCGCGCCTGTTAACCGTCTCTTCTCCATCCCGGCAGCACAGGTCACGACAGGGCAGTTCTTACGGGAGAAGGGTCGAAGCCAGTATGGCAGCGGGCGGCAATACTCCGCTGGCGGCTCGCCTCTAGAGCGTATTTTCGATAAACCCGCGCCGCTTGGCGACCTGGTCCAGCTCCATCAAGGTCTCCAGCAGCGCTTCCATCCGGTCCAGCGGCCAGGAGTTGGGACCATCACTGAGGGCCTTTTCCGGATTCGGGTGGGTCTCCATAAACAGCCCCGCGATACCCGCTGCAACGGCGGCGCGCGCCAGTACCGGCACGAATTCCCGCTGTCCGCCCGAGGCGTTACCCTGTCCGCCGGGCAACTGCACGGAATGGGTGGCGTCATACACCACCGGTACCTGGCACTCCCGCATTACCGCCAGGGAGCGCATATCCGAGACCAGATTGTTGTAGCCGAACGAGGCTCCCCGCTCGCAAACCATGATCTGCTGGTTGCCGGTGGCGCGGGCCTTCTCCACCACATGTTTCATGTCCCAGGGCGCCAGAAACTGGCCCTTCTTCAGGTTGACCGGTAGCCCCTGGCTGGCGACTGACTTGATGAAATTGGTCTGTCGACAGAGGAAGGCCGGTGTCTGCAGCACGTCCACCACCGCGGCCACCTCGTTCAGCGGTGTATCCTCATGCACATCGGTCAGCAGGGAGACACCGATATCCCGTTTTACCTTCTCCAGGATCTTCAGCCCCGCCTCCAGGCCGGGACCGCGATAGCTCTCTCCCGATGAGCGGTTGGCCTTGTCGAAGGATGACTTGTAGATGAAGGCGATACCCAGTCGGTCAGTCAACGCTTTCAGCGCGCCGGCGGTATCCATCGCCATCTGCTCGCTCTCCACCACGCAGGGGCCCGCTATCAGAAACAGCGGGTGCTCAAGACCTACCTCGAATTCGCCTAATTTCATGCTGGTACACTCTCCCTGCTCATGTCGTATTTATGTTTCCTTGCCGCCTGGATAAAGCCGGTGAACAGCGGATGTCCGTCGCGCGGGGTGGAGGTGAACTCCGGATGGAACTGGCAGGCGATAAACCAGGGATGCTCCCCGATCTCAACGATCTCCACCAGCTTGCCATCCATTGAGCGGCCGGCGATCTTCAGCCCGGCCTTCTCCAGCTTGTCCAGATACTGGTTGTTAAACTCGTAACGGTGCCGATGACGCTCCACGATGGTATCGCTGTCATACAGTTTCCGGGTCAGGGCATCTTCGCTCAGACGGCACTCCTGGCCACCCAGCCGCATGGTGCCACCCAGATCCGAATCTTCGCTCCGCACTTCCAGCTCGCCATCCGCATTGAGCCACTCGGTAATCAGGGCGATCACCGGATAGGGGGTCTCACGATTGAACTCCGTACTGTGGGCATCCGCCATGGCGGCCACATTGCGGGCATATTCGATCACCGCCACCTGCATCCCCAGGCAGATACCCAGGTAGGGAATGCGCTGTTCGCGGGCGTAGCGCACGGTCTCAATCTTGCCCTCAACGCCCCGCTCGCCAAAGCCGCCCGGCACCAGAATCGCATCCACCCCGGTCAGGCAGGCGGTGCCCTCTTTTTCCACCTGTTCGGAGTCGATGTACTTGATGTTGATCTTGGTGTGGGTATGAATACCGGCGTGGATCAAAGCCTCGGAGAGGGATTTGTAGGCCTCGGTCAGATTCATGTACTTGCCGACCATCGCCACCGTGACGCTGCCGTCGGTATTCTCCAGGCCGTCGATGACCGCGCGCCATTCGGACAGGTCCGCCGCCGGCACATTGAGGCCGAACTGGCGCACCACCAGCTCATCCATCTTCTGCTCATGCAGCAACAGGGGAATACGGTAGATATTGTCCGCATCCACACCGGTGATAACCGCCTCTTCCGGCACGTTGGTGAACAGGGCAATCTTCTTGCGTTCCGCATCCGGAAGTGCGCTCTCACAACGGCACAGCAATACATCCGGCTGTATACCGATGGAGCGCAGCTCCTTGACCGAGTGCTGGGTGGGTTTGGTTTTAATCTCACCGGAGGTGGGAATATAGGGAACCAGAGTCAGGTGCAGGAACAGGGCGTTATGCTTGCCCAGCTCCACGCCCATCTGGCGAATCGCCTCCAGGAAGGGCAGGGATTCAATATCACCGACCGTACCGCCGATCTCCACCAGGGCAATATCGGCATCACCGGCACCCAGCCGGATGCTGTCCTTCATTTCGTTAGTGATGTGGGGAATCACCTGCACCGTGCCGCCCAGGTAATCGCCGCGGCGCTCCTTGCGGATCACGCTTTCGTAGATCTGGCCGGTGGTGAAGTTATTGTTACGGCCCATGGTCGCGCGAATAAAACGCTCATAATGGCCCAGATCGAGGTCGGTTTCCGCGCCATCCTCAGTAACGAATACCTCTCCGTGCTGGAAAGGACTCATGGTACCGGGATCCACATTGATGTAGGGATCCAGCTTGATCATGGTTACTTTGAGGCCACGCGCCTCGAGCAGCGCGGCCAGTGAAGCCGAGGCAATACCCTTGCCCAGCGAGGAAACAACGCCGCCCGTGATAAATACGAATTTGGTCATAGACTCTGTGTCTGCAGGTGGAGGAAAGAAATCATTCAGGACGGGGCTTAATAGTACGCGAAAGCGGCTGTGTCCTCAATCAAAAGGCCACGGAATTATTGTGACCGGGAACCGCCCCGCAAAGGCGCGTTACAACGATCAGACCCGCACCCGGCAGGCCGCCCGACCAAAAATCGGACCGCTTTTGGGCGGTCAGGAGAAATGTTACTTGATCCAGAGCAAAGCAATCTGCAAAATAGCCGCAACTAATGGCGACGTAGGTTCATGACGTGAGCGGACACAAGGTCATCTCTTTTGACAATATCAAGGTTGCCTGCAGAAATTGTAGTCTTACCTCGCTGTGCCTCCCCATGGGCCTCGCCCCGGAAGACGTGGATCAGCTGGATGCCATCGTTAAGCGCAGCCGACCGCTGCACCGTGGCGACCACCTGTTTCGGCAGGGTGACGAATTCCAGTGTATCTATGTGGTTAAAACCGGTACCGTGAAGAGCTTCGATCCGGGTGAGGATGGCAGCGAGCAGGTTCTGGGCTTCCACCTGCCGGGAGAAATGGTCGGACTGGATGCCATTGAGAGCGGTGTTCACCACTGTTCAGCCAAGATCCTGGAGACCACCGCCGTCTGCGAGATCCCGTTTGAGCATCTGGAAGAGCTCAGCAGCACCATACCCAGCCTGCAGCATCAGATGTATCGTCTGCTGAGCCGGGAGATCGGTCAGGATGAGAACATGCTGACCCTGCTGGGCAAACGCAATGCGGAAGAGCGACTGGCCTCGTTCCTGCTGAGCCTGTCCGAACGGTTCCAGCGCCGCGGCTTTTCCCCGTCCGACTTCTACCTCAGCATGTCACGGCACGAGATCGGCAACTATCTCGGCCTGGCGGTGGAGACCGTGAGCCGGCTCTTTACCCGCTTTCAGGATGAAGGCTTGCTCAACGTGGAGCGCAAGCATATTCAGCTGCTGGACATCCCGCGCTTACAGCAGATTCTGAATGGTGAGCAGGGCAATGTGCGGGAGCAGCAGATTACTTGAGCTCCTCCCCGACGGACCCGGCCGCCTCGGCCTGATCCAGTTGCCGCCACAGACAAGCACCGCCGGCCCCTTTTTCGATCAGATCGAGCCGCTGCTGATGAGCGCTAAGCTCTTCTGCACTCGCCCGTATCACCTTTAACCGCGGCCGCGCCGGATCCAGGCGCTGAATCGGCTCCCCGGTGGACTCACCGTCGCCGCTCCCCGCATCCAGGGACAGGGCACCCTGCCCCCCGGTCATCATCAGGTAGACGTCGGCCAGAATCTCCGCGTCAAGCAGCGCGCCGTGCAACTCCCGGTGACTGTTATTGATATCGTAGCGTTTGCACAGGGCATCCAGGCTGTTGCGCTGCCCCGGATGCATCTTTTTCGCCATCACCAGGGTGTCCACCACGCTGCAGAAGGTCTCCAGCGGCGGATGATCCGCCGCCAGCAGTTTCAGCTCGTGGTTCAGAAACCCCATATCAAAGGGCGCGTTGTGAATAATCAGCTCCGCCCCATCCACATAGGCAATAAAATCATCCACCAGATCGCCAAACCGGGGCTTGTCGGCAAGAAACTCATTGGTAATGCCGTGCACCTCGATCGCCGCCTGGTCGATCTCCCGGTCCGGCTGCAGGTATTGATGGAAATTATTCCCGGTCAAGCGCCGATCCACCATCTCCACGCAGCCGATCTCGATAATCCGGTGCCCCTGGCTCGGCTCCAGGCCGGTGGTCTCCGTATCCAGTACGATCTGCCGTGTACTCATGATGCCAACTCCTCTACACCCTTATTGGCGAGCTGATCCGCCAGTTCATTTTCCGGATGACCGCTATGCCCCTTGACCCAGGCCCAATGCACGTCATGGGTGGTGACCAGCTGATCCAGCTGCAGCCAGAGATCACTGTTCTTGACCGGTTTCCTGGCGGCGGTTTTCCAGCCATTCCGCTTCCAGTTAGCGATCCAGCTGGTAATACCGTTCTGGACATACTTGGAATCGGTGGTGACCCGCACGCGGGTCGGGCGAGTCAAGGCCTCCAGGGCCCGGATCACCGCGGTCAGCTCCATCCGGTTATTGGTGGTCTCCGCCTCGCCACCATACAGGTGACGCTCCTTGCCCTTGAAACGCAGCACCGCGCCCCAGCCCCCCGGACCAGGATTGCCCTTACAGGCACCATCGGTATAAATTTCCACTCGATCAACCACTTAATCACTACTCCAGGGAGGTCTGATATTGTTTGCCGTGGGCTCCACCACGCTGCCCCTGATCGGCCCGGGACGCAACTTCCAGGCCGGCTTGATCGGGGTCAGCCGGGATACCCGTTTCACTGCCAGTATCAGGTAGGCGCCTGACAATGGCGCTATGAAGCGTCCGCCCAGTTGCTCCATGAAAGCCAGGCGCTGCAGCATGCGTGGATGACCCAGCGGTGGCCGGAACATCACGCCCTGCTCCGCCTTGATCTGGAATCCGAGCAGCGATAGCCAGTCATGCACCCGCCAGGAGGAGATAAAGTGCCCGATCCAGGGGACCCGGGTACTGCGCAGACGCAGCAGGCGCCACAATCCCCACAGACTCCAGGGATTGAACCCGACAATGATTACATGCCCTTCCGGAATCAGCACCCGCTCCACCTCACGCAGCAACTGGTGAGGATTCCGGGAAAAATCCAGCGTATGGGGCAGCAACACCGTATCTATACTGTCGGATGCAACCGGCAGATACTGCGGATCTCCCACAACACATCGGCTGTCGAACGCATCCGCCGCTTTCGGCACCAGTATCACCTGGGACTTGATTCGACTCATTCCGAGCGGATCCATCTGGACCCCCAGACAGTCGATCTGCAACAGGTAATAGCCGAAACACTCCGCCAATAACCGTTCCAACCCGGCCTGTTCCAGAGCCAGCAGCTCCCGTCCGGGGGTGGTATTGAACCAGGCCCGGAGCGCATCCGTCGAGGGTGGGACGATGATCCGATTAAATACTCTTTTCATCTGCAGGCGCATTAGTGTGCAATGGACTGAACTTTACCCCATTCCGAACAGAGATTCCCCCCTCGATTCCGTACCCGATCGGTTTTTCACCGGACCGCGGTTACATCAGCCCTGTAGCTCGGTCGACGGGCCGGACACTGCCCATCCCGCCAAATCCGTTCGGGTGCCACTAACATGACCGGTTTCCTGGAAAAAACCGGGTGATTTGCGTATGATCCGGGCACATTTCAACGGATGCCAGACGGCCGCGGATAGTTCCATGTCGACAAGATATCTGACCCTGCCTCTTCTGACCGCCCTGGCACTGAGCGGCTGCAATACCCTCGGCAAGAAAGCCGAGATCGATACGGAGAGCGTTAAACCCCAGACCATAGCAGCCCAGACAGACATCGCAGCAAGGGCCGAGGAGAGCTTGCGCCAGGCGTCCGTGTCCACACTTCAGGCCAGTGAGCCCGAACCCGGGGAGAGCGAGCAGCCGGTCGCCGCCACCTCACCGGAGGATCTGATGGATCGGCTGCGGGCCGGCTTCAGGCTGCAGATCCCGGATCACCCACGCATCGACAAACAGGTTCGCTGGTTCACCGCCAATAACGACTACCTGAACCGGGTACAGGAACGGGCGGCGCCCTATCTCCACTTTATCGTGGAAGAGGCCGAACGGAGAGATATTCCCAGCGAGCTGGCCCTGCTGCCCATCGTTGAGAGCGGTTTCAGGCCATTCGCCTACTCTCCCGGCCGCGCGGCTGGCCTGTGGCAGTTTATTCCGTCGACCGGCAAGCACTTCGGACTGAAACAGAACTGGTGGTATGACGGCCGGCGGGACGTGGTGGCCGCCACCCGGGCCGCTTTTGATTATCTGAGCAGTCTGGCGGCCCGCTTCGATGGGGACTGGGAGCTGGCGCTGGCCAGCTACAACGCCGGGGCCGGTACGGTACAGCGCGCCATCAAGCGCAACCTGCGGCAGGGTAAACCGACCGATTTCTGGTCGCTGAAACTACCCAACGAGACCATGCGCTACGTACCGAAACTGTATGCGGTCGCCAAGGTGATGGCCGATCCGCAGCAGTATGGCGTCAGCCTGACGGAGATTCCCAACAAACCCTATTTCGACAGCATCGATATCGGCTCGCAGCTCGATCTTGCTCTGGCGGCCGACATGGCCGGCATATCGATCGAAGAGCTCTACAAGCTCAATCCCGGCTTTAACCGCTGGGCAACGGCGCCGAACGGACCGCACCGGCTGAGTGTTCCGGTCGACCGGGTGGAGCAGTTCAGCAAGGCCCTGGCCGAACTCGACCCGCAGAAACGTCTGCGCTGGACCCGTTACAAGATCCACCCGGGTGATAATCTGGGCAGTATCGCCAGAAAACACAAGACCACCGTGGCGCTACTGCGCCAGGTCAACAAGCTGAAGGGGAACAACATCCGCGCCGGCAAACATCTGCTAATACCGGTTGCGGCCAAGAGTCTGGATCAGTACACCCATACAGTGGATGCCCGCCTGGCAAAAACCAAAAACCGGCAACACAAGGGAAAACGGGTGACCCACAGGGTGGTGCCGGGCGATACCCTCTGGGACATCGCCAGACGCTACCAGGTCAGCCACCGGGCACTGGCCCGCTGGAACGGCATGTCGCCCCGGGATACGCTGCGCCCCGGGCAGCAGCTGGTCATCTGGCAAAAAACCGGCAAGGCGCAACAGAAGACAGCTCAGCTTGCCCCGACCCTGGCTCCCCCGGTCAATACCCGCAGCAGTCTGCGCTACCGGGTACGCAAGGGTGATTCGCTGGCGCTGATTGCACAACGTTTCAACGTGACCATTTCCGACTTGCGCAAATGGAACACCCTGAACGATCGTTACCTGCAGCCCGGACAACAGCTGCAGCTGTTCGTCGATGTTACCGAACAGACCCTGTAGGACTCCGCGGATTTACTGCTCCTGCTCCACCTTGAAGCAGCTCACCTGACGCCCATCTACCAGGCGCTTCAGCTCCGGGTACTCCTCCCGGCAGCGGGGCATCGCCACCGGGCAGCGCGGGTGGAAATAGCAGCCGCGCGGCGGATTGGCCGGTGACGGCATATCCCCCTCCAGATGGATTACCTGGCGTTTCGATTCGGGATCGGCCACCGGCACGGCGGAGAGCAGCGCCTGGGTATAGGGGTGTTTGGGTGTCGCCAGTAACTGCCCGACCTCGCCCTGCTCCACGATCCGACCCAAATACATCACCGCAACCGCATCGGCCAGGTAGGAAACCACGGACAGATTGTGAGTGATGAACAGGAAGGCGAGCCCGCGGCTGTTCTGCAACTGCTTCAGCAGGTTCAGGATCTGGGCCTGTACCGACACATCCAGCGCGCTGGTCGGTTCATCACAGATAATCAGTTGGGGATCCACCGCCAGGGCACGGGCGATACAGATCCGCTGGCGCTGTCCGCCGGAGAATTCGTGGGGATAACGGTCTACCGCATCGGCAGGCAGACCGACCTGCTCCAGCAGCTCTGCCACCCGGGCCCGGCGTTGCGCTGCCGATCCACCGATCCGTTGTGCCCTCATCCCCTCTTCGATAATGTCACCCACCAGCATGCGCGGATTCATGGAGGCAACCGGATCCTGGAAAATAATCTGCAGCTCCGACCGCCGGGCCCGCAGGGCTTTACCACGCAACAGGGTCAGCTCATCACCGGCAAAATCCACCGTACCGTCAGTCGGCCGCACCAGTTGTAATATCCCCTTGCCCACCGTCGTCTTGCCACACCCGGACTCGCCCACCAGCGCCAGGGTCTTGCCCGGAGCGATAGCGAGGGAGACACCATCCACCGCTTTCACATGCCCCACGGTACGTTTGAACAGCCCCTTGTGAATCGGGAAGTGAACCTTGAGATTATCCACCACCAGCAGGGGTTGGTGGCTGGTGGCCGGGTTAACCGGCGTGTGCTCCGCTTCATCCGGCTCGATAATGGTTACCGGATCCTCGTGGGCGGCCAGATAGCAGCGCGCCCCCTGCCCCGGCTCCAGCTCGGTCCATCCCGGGGCAGTTTCACAATCCTCAAAGGCCCGATGGCAACGGTCGATAAAACGGCAGGCTGTAAACACCTGGTTCAGGGGCGGCACGCTCCCCTTGATTACCGCCAGGCGCCGGCTGCGTTTTTTGGCATCCGGCAGTGATTCAAACAGCTTCTGGCTGTAGGGATGCCGGGCATGGCCGAAAAAGCGTTCCCGGGTCGCCACCTCGATGATCTGGCCGGCATACATGACCGCCACCCGGTCTGCCACCTCGGCCACCACTCCCAGGTCATGGGTGATGAGCAGAATCGCCATACCGGTCTGTCGCTGCAGATCCTTGAGCAGTTTCAGCACCTGGGCCTGAATCGTCACATCCAGTGCGGTGGTGGGCTCATCGGCGATCAACAACTCCGGCCGCCCCGCCAGCGCCATGGCTATCATGACCCGCTGTTTCATGCCACCGGAGAGCTGGTGCGGATACTCATTGATCCGTCGTTCCGGGTCGGGGATACCGACGGAGCGCAGCAGTTCCACGACCCGCTGATCCAGCGAACGGAGATCGGTTCCGTCATGGATTCTGACCGCTTCACCGATCTGCCGACCGATGGTCAATACCGGATTCAGCGAGGTCATGGGCTCCTGGAAAATCATCGCCATGCGGCCACCGCGTTCCTCACGCATGGCGTATTCCGGCAGCTCCAGGAGGGCGGTCTTACCCAGATGGACATCCCCGCCGACGATGCGTCCCACCGGTGGCAGCAGGCGCATGATGGACAGGGCCGTCATGGACTTCCCGCAGCCCGACTCACCCAGCAGTGCGAAGGTTTCGCCCTTGCGGATCTCCAGGTCGACTCCGTCCACCGCCCGTACCGGATGCTCGCCATCGCCCAGCCAGGTTTGCAGGTTTTTAACTCTCAGCAGAATATCGTTCATGCCACTACGGTTTCCATGGTGGGATCAGCGCGAACTGCGCAGACGCGGGTCAAATGCATCGCGCACCACATCCGAGAACAGATTGGCCGACAGCACCAGCGTAAACATAAAGATCATGGCGGCCAGCAGGGACCACCAGACCACCGGCTCCCGGGCCATCTCCAGGCGTGCGCTGTTAATCATGTTGCCCCAGCTGTTCATGGTGGGATCGACGCCAATATTGACATAGGAGAGCACCGCCTCGGCCAGCACCAGACCGGAGAAATCGAGTACCACGGTGATCATCACGATATGCAGTACATTGGGCAGGATATGGCGCAGGATGATCTGGAAATGGCCCACCCCAAAGGCAACCGCCGCCTGAACATAATCGACCTCGCGCAGTTTCATCGCCTCGCCCCGCAACAGGCGGCACAGACCGGTCCAACTGGTGACACCAAGAATAATGCAGAGGAACAGCAGGCGCAGATCGGCCCGCTCAACCAGACTGTTGAACTCATCGGCATGGTTGCTCATGTAGATCTGCAGCATCAGGATGGCGGCGGCGATCAGCAGCACCCCGGGGATGGAGTTGAGGGTGGTATAGGTGTACTGGATCAGATCGTCAATCCAGCCACGGAAATAGCCGGCCATGATGCCCAGCAGAATAGCGGCCGGCAGCATCACCAGGGTGGTCAGGGTGCCGATCAGCAGACCGGTACGGATGCTCTTCAGGGCCTGATAGAAGACATCCTCACCCACCTTGTCGGTTCCCAGCAGGTGATAGCGACTGGACAGCTCTATTGACCAGAACAGCACCATCAGCAACAGGGTCAGGGTGACCAGCACGGTGCGCCAGGGGATTTCACTCTTACCCCGCAACACCTCCCGGGCGGTCTCGGCATAACCGCCCGGCCGGCGACCGCCCAGCAACGCAAACAGTATGTTGGCGGAGACGAAACTCACCACCAGCCCCTTGACCAGTCCAATCAGGCTCAGATGGGCGATATCCGCTCCCCAGTCACGTTCCGGATCTGCCAGGTGGGCACCGCCATACTGCAGGCGGGGATAGTCCCGGATCACCGTGCCATCCGGCTGTTCGATATTCTCCTTGGCATACAGATGGGTGGCCAACGGCGCGGAGTAGGTCTTCTCCTGACGCTCCCGCAGCGGCTGCACCAGCCGATCAAACAGGCTCACCACCTCGGTCGATTGCAGCGACCCATCCGCCGGCTGGTCGGTGGAGTAAGCCGGTTCAAAATGGATCGAATCCAGCAGTCCGACCGCCACATAAAAGGTCAGGATAACCAGCGTGCTGACACCCATCCGGCTGCGCACCACCAGCCGCCAGGGCCCGCGCAGGTGCTCTTTGCCGGCGGCATAAATGCCGAACGCGACGGCAACCGACAACAGCAGGAACACCAGCGCATCTGTCCAGAGGATAACCAGTCCACCCATCATGACAAGCGCACCCGTGGATCGACCAGCGTATAAGAGATATCGGTCAACAGCAGGCCGATGATATAGAGCACAGAACCGAGGAACACCATGGCCCGCACAATAGCGAAGTCCTGGCGGTTGATGGCATCAATGGTGTAGCTGCCCAGGCCGGGAATACCAAAGAAGGATTCGGTAATCAGGCTGCCCATAAACAGCAGCGGCAATACCACCACCACGCCGGTCAGGATCGGAATCATGGCGTTCTTCAGGACGTGCCGGAACAGCACGATACCCTCGGAGAGTCCCTTGGCCCTGGCAGTTCGCACATAATCCCGGTTGATCTCTTCCAGGAACAGGGTGCGATACCAGCGTGTTCCCGAACCAATTCCCCCGACCACGCCGATCAACACCGGCAGAATCAGAAACTTGATGGCGGCGAAACCGGTGTCATAACCGGAAATGGGTACCAGGTGCAGCAATTTGCTCACCAGGTACTGTCCACCGATGATGTAGAACAGGCTGGAGATGGACATCATCACCACGCAGATCACCACGCTCCAGATATCGATATAGGTGGCCCGGAAAAAAGCGATCAGTAACGCATAGGTGATATTGACCAGCAACCCGACGATCAGCACCGGCACGGCGATAGCCAGGCTGGGCCACATGCGCTGCGAGATATCGTAGCCGATATCCCGATCGCTATCGGAGGTACCAAAATCGAACTGGAACAGTTTCAGGGACTTCTGGAAAAAGATGGTATCGGTCAACTGACCGACGCCCTGACTGGCTGAGTTGAACAGCAGCGGCTTGTCATAGCCCCGCTCCGCTTTCCAGGTCTCGATTGCCTCCGGCGTGACCCGTTTCATCCCCAGGTTCATACGCGCCATATCATCCGGGGAGTTGACCACGAAAAAAAGCACGAAGGTGAGGATGTTCACCCCGATCAGGATCGGGATGGCATAGAGAATCCGGCGAATAATGTAGGCGATCATCGGGCGGCACTCCGTTCATGGCGCCGATAGACCAGGACCGCCGGTACGCCGCTGGCCAGCAGGAACAGCAGGAACAGTATCAGCGGTGTCACCACGGGTGGATTCCACGCCTGCTGACGGGCAAGCCGCGTCTCGGGATCGATCCGTTTGTACTTGAGGGTGTTATTGGCCATCAGATTGGGTTTTACGTTCCCATACCAGTCGTGATACAGCGAAAACGCCTTGGGATAGAAGCCCCAGATCCAGGGGGCATCATGGCGCAGGATATCCACCATGCGGTCGATAATCCGTTGCCGCTCCGGGCTGTTCTCCATGTTTTTCATCTGGTCAAACAGGGCGTTGAATTCAGGATTGTTATAGTTGACTGCGTTCTCCCCGGCATGTTCCACCTTGCCGTTGGGGCCATACAGCAGGAACAGGAAGTTTTCCGGGTCAGGATAGTCGGCGTTCCAGCCGAACATGAACAGCTGGCCGGTGCCGGTGCGCAGCTTCTCCTGGAAGCGGTTGTAGTCAGTAGCCCGGATCACCAGCTGAATACCCAGCTTCTTGAACTGCTTGCGCATCCAGTTGAGCTGTGCCTTGCTGTCCGGTCCGGCCGAAGCGGACTCATAGTTCAGCACCAGCGGCCGCCCGGTACGAATACTCTTGCCATTCGGATAACCCGCCTTGGCCAGCAGGGCCCGCGCCTCCTCCAGTGATTTGCGTTTGGGTTTGCCATTCACCAGATCGTAGACTACGGGATTAATCCCCTCCGGCCCTTCCCGGCTGCCGAAAATGCCCGGCGGCAGGGGGCTATGGGCCACCACGCCCCGGCCATTCAGGAAAATGGAGATAAACTCCTCGTAATTGACCGCTATGGAGATAGCCTGGCGCAGATAGCGGTTCTCCTCGGAATCCCCACCGATTACCGGATCGGCCATGTTGAAACCCAGATAGAAAATGGACGTCTCCACCGCCGTCGCCAGCCGGATATGTCGCTCCAGCATCTCCTCGGTCAGGCTCGCCTCTCCTCCGGCGCCGAATCTGACCGCCTGGTCGAAACTGTCGGAACTGATGCCCGAGGTGTCGTAATAGCCCTGGAGAAACTTGTTCCAGCGGGGAATGACCTCCTGTTCCAGACTGTAGACCGCCTTGTCGATCAGCGGCAGCGGTCTCCCCGCATCATCCAGCATGCCATTTTCAGCATCGCCCGGCTCCCCCTCCGCCGGATAGGTCTCACCATGAAAGTTGGGATTACGGCTCAACACCATGCGCAGATTGGGATTGTTCTCCGTCAGCATGAAGGGACCGGTACCGATCGGATACCAGTTCAGGTTGATATTACGCTTATCCAGCCCCGGCTGGCTGTAGAACAGGTCCGCCTCCCAGGGCATGGGGGCGAAAAAGGTCATGGCCAGCCAGTAGACAAACTGCGGATACTTACCCCGCAGGCGAATTTTGAAGCGATAGCGATCCAACCGGGTCAGACCCGCCATGGGGCGTTCCCTGAGATCGATAAAGCCGGCACTCCCCTCCTCGGCCGTCAGTGCCTGGCTGAACTCGGCAAAACCGACAATATACTCAGACATGATACTGGCGATGGGTGAATGCAGCCTGGGATTGGCCAGCCGCTTCACCTGGTAGATAAAATCTTCTGCGGTCGCTTCGCGGGTTCCGGTATGGGGAAAATCGGCCAGCGTATTGATCCCGTCAATGTCATCTTCAGTCAGGTGATGATACCGGTAGGCGCCGGATTCGTCCTTGGCCAGGGCGGGATGGGGCTGATAGCGCATGCCCGGCTTGATCTGTATCTCATAGTCGCTGAACGCCACCTCGTCAGCCGAAGCATCTGCCGGCAGGGGATTTCCCGCCTGATCCAGGAACTGTGGCACCGGCACCTGTTCCGCCGCCAGGGGCACCAGTTGATAGGGGCGCTTCAGGAAGTGATACTGCAGCGGCGGCTCGTAAATCTGCCCGATAAAGGCGTACTCATTGGCCGCATAGGAGCGGGCTGGATCGAGATGCTTGGGACGTTCGGAAAACGAGCTGTAGAGGGTATTGGAGTTCGCCTCACTGGCCGGATAGGGGGCATTCCAGGCACGCTCTCCGCAGCCACTCAGCAGTGTCAGCAGCAACACAGCCACACAGCCGGCTAACGATCCATTGCCGGACCAAATACGTCCCCTTGATGTCACTTGTCTCCTCCGCTGTCCGGTTCTTATTGTTGATCACACAGCAGGCAACACAACAACGCCTGAAATCCATTCAGCAACAGGTGCTGATCAGAACTCGCCGCCAAGATGGCAGCATATATTAGAACAGACCAACAAAAAACCGTCCGGTTCTTTTCGCACCGACGCTTTTCCGGTACCTTAGAGGAGCCCGACACACGCATAGCCGGGCGCACTCAAACTCTCTTTTCTACGAAGTTCAAGGAATTTACATGGGTTTCCTACAAGATAAACGCATCCTTATCGTTGGCGTCGCCAGCAACCGCTCCATCGCCTGGGGAACCGCCCAGGCTATGCATCGAGAGGGGGCGCAACTGGCTTTTACCGCACAGGGTGACAAGCTGTTGGAGCGGGTGCGGAAAATGGCCGCAGAACTGGATTCCGATATCGTCCTGCCACTGGATGTCACCTCTGACGAACAGATTGACAACGTGTTCAGCGAACTGGCCAAGCAGTGGGATGGCCTGGATGGTATTGTTCACTCGGTCGGTTTCGCTCCCCGGGATCAGCTGGAAGGGAGCTATATCGATTCAGTCACCCGGGAAGGCTTCAGCATCGCCCACGATATCAGCGCCTACAGCTTTGCCGCACTGGCCAAGGCCGGTCGGTCAATGATGCAGGGGCGCAACGGTGCACTGATCACCATGAGCTATCTGGGAGCGGTACGGACCATCCCCAACTACAACGTCATGGGCGTGGCCAAGGCCAGCCTGGAAGCCAGCGTTAAATACATGGCCGACTCGCTGGGTCCCGAGGGAACCCGGGTGAACGCCATCTCGGCCGGCCCCATCCGCACCCTGGCCGCATCTGGCATCAGCGGTTTCAAGAGCATGCTGGCGGAGGCGGAAAAGAAGAATCCATTGCGCCGCAATGTCACCATTGAGGAGGTAGGCAACGCTGCCGCGTTCCTCTGTTCTGACCTGGCATCCGGGATAACCGGCGATGTACTCTATGTCGATTCCGGCTACCACATCGTTGGTATGGCCTGAGGCGACCAACATCTGCCCTGCAAAGCCGGGTCTCCTGGCCCGCCTTGCAGGGCAACCTCACCCGCCCCTAACCGGGCCACACGCACAGGCGTTTCACAAGCCGACGGCTGCAGTACCGGGTCTGACGACCTTCTGAACGGTGCTTTTGCAGGCAAAAGTAACCCGGCGCAGGGGCCGGGTTCTCTACTCAAAAAGCCGCCCACTCCACCAGCGTGAAGTGGGCGGCTTTGGCAATTACGGGTTAGTTATCCGATGACTGATCCGTGATAACCACATCCGCTGCCGCGCGCAGATTGTTCTGCAGATGCTGGAAGTAACTCTTGCCACGGGATTCTGTCATCACCCTGTTCAGCACATCCTCACCGCCCATCGCAGCAGCCTCCGACAGGCTGCCATCGATCACCTTGTGGAGAGCGATCAGGGCCAGGCCGCCATTACTCAGGGCCAGCTGGCCATAGACCGGCTGATCCCCCTGTGGATGCGGCATCATGAACAGGTGGCCGAGCAGATCTGCCGGTATATCCTGCTCATCGCGGGTAACCTCTTTACGCGGATTAAGGGGCACGCCCTTCTCGGCCGCTACGGTCGCCAACTGTTCACCCTGGGAAAGCCTGGCCACCCAATCGGCTCCTTCCCGGCTCGCCAGTTCAATCGCTTTCTCAAGCCGCAGTTTATCCGCAATGGACTGCTTCACCTGCTCGAGTGGTTTGACCGCCGCCTCTTCATGCTCCAGGACGCGCAGCACCAAAACATGCTCCGGGTTCAACTCAATCGCTTCACTGTTATTACCCGATACCAGCACATCCTCGCTGAAGGCTGCAGCAATCACCTTCGGTGCACTCAGCAAACCTTCACCACCATCACGGCTGATCCAGTCGCTCTCCTTCAGCGCCATACCCAGATCATCTGCTGCCGGCTGCAGGCTGTGGGGTTCCTCGTAAGCGATATTGCCGAGACGCTCGGCATATTCGTAAAACAGCCGTTCTGCCTCGGATTTCAGATAGGCCTTCGCCACTTCATCCTTAGCCTCTTCAAAGGATTTACCGGCAGATTCACGAATGTCGGTCAGTTTAATAATGTGGAAACCGAAGGGTGTACGCACCAGGCCACTGATCTCGCCCGGTTTAAGCTTAAACACCACTTCGTCAAACGCGGGTTCCATCACGCCGGTTTGAAAGAATCCGAGATCGCCCCCCTCTTCTGCCGAGCCGGGATCCTGCGAGACCTCTTTCGCTACAGCGGCAAAGTCCTCGCCATTACGCACCCGCTCCAGGGCTGCCTGCGCCTGGCTCCGGGCCTGGTCAATCGCCGCCTGATCACTCCCTTCGTCAATCGCTATCAGGATGTGACTGGCGCGGCGCTGTTCGGCGGTCTTGTACAGGGACTGATGCTGTTCGTAGTAGGCCCGCAGGTCTTCTTCGTTGCTGGTCAGGGTCTTGGCGATACTGTCGATATCCAGATCCAGGTATTGAATCTTGACCCGCTCCGGCGCCATGAACTCATCCTGATGAGCCGCATAGTAGCCCTGAACAGATTCATCACTCACCTCAACGCCATTCAGGAAATTTTCGGCCGGCAGAACCAGGTATTCAAAATCACGCCGCTGGAGTCTGATTTTCACCAGGCTCTCCAATTCGGAACCGGTGGTGAATTCCGAACCGGTGACAGCCTTGGAGAGTTGTTCACTAACCAGCCCCCGGCGCACCTGCTCCACAAACGCTGCCGGTGTCTGGCCCTGCAGGCGGACACCGCGTTCATAGGCCTGCTGATTGAAACGACCATCCACGCGGAAAGCGGGAATCGACGCAATTACCTGCTTGACCAGCTCATCGCCAACCCGTAATCCCAGGGCTTCCGATTTTTGCATCAACAGGCTGTTGCGAATCATCATCTGAAGCACATCCTGCCTCAGCTTCTTTTCGTCGATCATCTCGGGGCGGTAATTATCACCCAGCCGCTGGCGGAGATTTTCACGAAAATCCCGATAGCCATTGTCAAATTGCCGTTGGGTAATATCCTGACCATTAACCGTTGCGGCTACAGGTTCGGAACCACCACCCAGATAGGAGTTAATACCGAAAAGCGCGAAGGGCACACTGATAAGGATAACTATGAACCAGGCGATCACTCCCTGGGCTCGTTCCCTGATGGACTGAAGCATGACGTACCTGAAAGTCTGGACAGTAAAAGAAAACGGGGTATCCCAAGGATACCCCGCGTCTTCTCACCTATGGCGGAGCGGACGGGGCTCGAACCCGCGACCCCCGGCGTGACAGGCCGGTATTCTAACCATCTGAACTACCGCTCCGAAAATGGTGGGTGCTGAGGGGATCGAACCCCCGACCCTCGCCTTGTAAGGGCGATGCTCTCCCAGCTGAGCTAAGCACCCGCTGAAGGCGCGCTAGTTTACGGCATCCTTAAGCGCTTTTCCAGCCTTGAATGAAGGATTTTTTGATGCCTTGATTTCGATGGTAGCGCCGGTCTGCGGGTTCCGACCAGTGCGCGCTGCTCGCTCACGCACAGAGAAAGAACCGAACCCGATGACTGATACTTGATCTCCGCTTTTCAGCGCTTCGGTGATAGCTGCAATCATGCCATCCAGTGCGCGTCCAGCGGCTGCCTTGGATATATCTGCAGAATCTGCCATCGCGTCGATCAGTTCCGTCTTGTTCATTAATCGTCTCCCCTAGGGTTTATAATCAAGGCGCTGCAATCAGCGCATGTAAATACTTTTATCGGTTACCATTACAGGTGCGCGAAACGGGGTCAATTTATACCAGTGGCCCCGAAGAAGTGTCAAGCTAACTCATCCCAAAAGCCTAATTTTATGCGGTTTCCAGAGGAATCCACACCCAATTGACGTCTGCCGGGGCAGTAATGGGAGAACCGATCTGTGCAACCGGGCATTAACCATCGCCTTTCACACAGACCGGCACGCTGAAAAACAGCAATAAAAGTCCGCAAAGCCTATTTTACCAGTATTACCCGGATATGGGGATGCGGACCCGTAGATGACTGTTACCAATCAGTGCCGCGTCAGACCGCCGCCCTTCTTTACACTCTTTTTGGCGGCACGCGGTTTACTTTTAGGAACTTCAGCCAAATCACCCGACTCCTGCAAAGGGGTCGGCATGTGCGTCAGCGCAATTTCCAACGCCTGCTCTATCCAGCGAACCGGAATTATCTCCAGGTTCTGTTTGATATTCTTGGGGATTTCGACCAGATCACGCTCGTTCTCTTCCGGTATGATAACCGTCTTGATGCCGCCCCGATGAGCGGCCAGGAGCTTCTCTTTCAACCCACCGATCGGCAGCACCTCACCCCTCAGGGTGATTTCACCAGTCATGGCAACATCCGCCCTGACCGGTATTTCTGTCAGAGCGGAAACCAGGCAGGTACACATGCCGATACCGGCACTGGGACCATCTTTAGGTGTCGCGCCTTCCGGAACGTGGACGTGCACATCAAGCTTCTGGTAGAAATCGTTCTCGATCCCCAATGCCGCCGCCCGGCTTCTGACCACGGTCATGGCCGCCTGAATCGACTCCTGCATCACGTCACCCAACTGTCCGGTGTGGGTCAGTCGACCTTTGCCCGGCACCAGTGCCGTCTCTATCTTGAGCAGCTCACCACCCACCTCGGTCCAGGCCAGACCGGTTACCTGGCCTACCTGATCGTAATCTTCCACCTCGCCATAACGGAATCGCTTCACACCCAGGTATTTGTCCAGACTGGCCGGTGTAATGGTCATCTTCTTGTCGGACTTGGTGAGCAGAATCTCCTTGACCACTTTACGACAGATCTTGGATATCTCCCGCTCCAGGTTACGCACGCCGGCTTCACGGGTGTAATAACGGATAATGTCGCGGATGCAGGCCTCCCGGAAAACGATCTCGGTAGCCTTGAGCCCATTATTCTCGATCTGCTTGGGCACCAGATAGCGCATGGCGATGTTAACCTTCTCGTCCTCGGTATACCCGGACAGACGTATCACCTCCATACGATCCAGCAGGGCCGCCGGCACATTCAGCGTGTTGGCGGTTGCCACAAACATCACTTCCGACAGATCAAAATCGACCTCCAGATAGTGATCTGCAAAGGTATGGTTCTGCTCCGGGTCGAGCACTTCAAGCAGTGCGGATGCCGGATCGCCGCGGAAGTCCATGGCCATCTTGTCGATCTCGTCGAGCAGGAAGAGTGGATTCCGGGTACCGATCTTGGAGAGATTCTGGATAATCTTACCGGGTAATGCGCCGATATAGGTGCGCCGATGCCCGCGAATCTCCGCCTCGTCACGCACGCCACCCAGGGCCATGCGGATAAATTTACGATTGGTGGCACGAGCGATCGACTGCCCGACAGAAGTCTTACCCACACCCGGAGGTCCCACCAGGCAGAGGATAGGGCCCTTCAGCTTGCGTACCCGCTGCTGGACCGCCAGATACTCGATGATCCGCTCCTTAACCTTCTCCAGACCGTAATGATCCTTTTCCAGCACATCTTCTGCCGCCTTCAGGTCATTACGGATCTTGCTGCGCTTCTTCCACGGCACATTAACCAGGGTGTCGATATAGTTTCTTACGACAGAAGCCTCGGCCGACATCGGTGACATCAGTTTCAGCTTATTCAGCTCCGCGACTGCCTTGGTCTTGGCTTCCTTGGGCATGCCGGCGGATTCAATGCGTTTCTCCAGGTCCTCGATCTCATTGGGCGCTTCGTCCATCTCACCCAACTCTTTCTGAATCGCCTTCATCTGCTCATTCAGATAGTACTCGCGCTGGTTCTTCTCCATCTGGCGCTTGACCCGGCCACGAATCCGCTTTTCCATCTGCAGCAGATCGTTTTCCGCCTCCATCAGGCTCATCAGGTGCTCAAGCCTTTCACCGATATTGGCCATCTCCAGCACGTTCTGTTTTTCATCCAGCTTCAGCGACATGTGCGCAGCCATGGTGTCTGCCAGCCTGCTGGGTGACTCGATACTGGACAGGGAGGTAAGCACCTCAGGGGGTATTTTTTTATTCAGCTTCACGTACTGATCGAACAGCGCAACAGCGGAACGCATCAGCACTTCGAGCTCCCGCTCATCATCCGGAGTGATGTCGTCAATCGGGGCGAATTCGGCAGAGAAATAGCCGTCGGTCTCAGAGATCTCCGTCAGTTTGGAGCGGGAACCACCCTCGACCAGCACCTTGACCGTGCCATCCGGCAGTTTCAGAAGCTGCAGAATATTCGCCAGCGTACCCACCTGATGCATATCCGCAACAGCGGGCTCATCGGTCTCGGCGCTTTTTTGTGCCACCAGGATAATCTGTTTATCTTCCCGCATCGCGGCATCCAGCGCCTTGATGGACTTTTCACGCCCCACAAACAGCGGAATCACCATGTGCGGATAGACCACTACATCCCGTAAAGGAAGCACAGGAATGACGGCACTGGAACCAGTGGTACGGGGATTGTTTATCTCTTCTTGACCCATGCAGGGTACTCCTTCTGTTGCGGCCTATTGGCTGATACAAGTCAGTACGACAGTGGCCCGTCAATCTGACTAATTACCCAATAGTGCTGAATTGGTAGCGGCATCCAAAATCCTGCCGTTCATGGGATGGTGGGGGCTTGAACGAAATATTTCAAGTTATTCGGCAGCATGCTTTGTAAGGTAATAGCCTAGATTCCCGCCCCCGAGCCGGCAGGAGCGAACCACGCGTGTGCCGTGCATAAAAAAACCGCTGCCCAGTTTGCCGGTCAGCGGTTTCCCATGCCAACGACAGGATGCGGCAAGCATCCCGTCATCCGGATGACTGCACTCAGTCGGCGGCGACCATCTTTTTCTCACCGCCCTCATAGATGATGTACGGATCGGATTCACCGGTAATTACCGCCTCATCCACCACCACCTTGGAGACATTTTCCAGCGACGGCAGGTCGTACATGGTATCCAGCAGTACCTGCTCCATGATGGTCCGCAGGCCGCGGGCACCGGTCTTCCGCTCCATCGCCTTACGTGCTATCGCAGACAGGGCATCGGGCCGGAATTCCAGCTCGCAGTCTTCCATGTCAAACAACCGATGATACTGTTTTACCAGGGCATTCTTGGGTTCTGTCAGAATCCGCACCAGGGCCTCTTCATCGAGCTCCTCCAACGTCGCCACGACAGGCAACCGGCCGACAAATTCTGGAATCAGGCCATACTGAATCAGATCTTCCGGCTCCACATTGGTCAGAATCTCACCCACTTTGCGCGATACATCTTTGCTGTGCACTTCAGCAGAGAAGCCGATACCACCCTTCTCGGAGCGGTTGCGGATCACCTTGTCCAGACCGGCAAACGCACCGCCTACCACAAACAGGATATTGGATGTATCGACTTGCAGAAACTCCTGCTGGGGATGTTTTCGGCCACCCTGGGGAGGCACCGACGCCACCGTGCCCTCGATCAGCTTCAGGAGTGCCTGCTGCACGCCTTCACCCGATACATCACGGGTAATGGAGGGATTATCGGATTTGCGGGAAATCTTGTCGATTTCATCAATGTAGACAATACCGGTCTGGGCCTTTTCAACGTCGTAATCGCACTTCTGCAACAACTTCTGAATAATGTTTTCGACGTCCTCACCCACGTAGCCCGCCTCGGTCAGCGTCGTGGCATCAGCGATGGTGAAGGGCACATTGAGCATACGCGCCAGGGTTTCAGCCAGCAGCGTCTTACCTGAACCGGTCGGACCAATCAGCAGAATATTGCTTTTGGCAATCTCCACCTCGTCCTTGTTCTTGCTGGTATCAAGCCGCTTGTAGTGGTTGTACACGGCCACCGAAAGCACTTTCTTTGCCCGCGCCTGACCAATCACATATTGATCCAGCAATGCACTCAGTTCGTGGGGTTTGGGCAGCTTTCCGGCAGTTTCCACACCGCCTTCCTGCATCTCCTCACGAATAATATCGTTACATAACTCAACACATTCATCACAGATGAATACTGATGGGCCGGCGATTAACTTACGAACTTCATGCTGGCTCTTTCCGCAGAAAGAGCAATAAAGCAATTTGCCGTCATCGCCTCTTGTCTTGTCTTCACCCATGAACCCATCCTCTCGGTATTTCGGTCAATCCGCTCTTACTCATATATCAATGTATAAAGCCGATCGAGCTTCATTACAACCCCTCGACAGGTAATCCCATTTAATCACCAGCCTTTGAAGTTGTTAAAAAATATCTAATTTTACCAAATAAAACAGCGAGTTAATTGCTCTTTTATTCAGTAACGGTAGCGGGACGCCGACTCAGCACCTGGTCAATCAGACCATAGGCGACCGCATCCTCACCACTCATGAAATTGTCCCGATCAGTGTCTTTGCTGATGGTTTCGAGGGACTGCCCGGTGTGGGTCGCCATAATCTGATTCAACCGGTCTCGCAGCAGGAGAATCTCCTTGGCGTGGATTTCGATATCCGTCGCCTGCCCCTGGAAACCGCCCAGCGGCTGATGGATCATCATCCGGGAGTTGGGCAAACAGTAACGCTTGCCCTTCTCTCCCCCTGCCAACAACAACGCGCCCATGCTGGCCGCCTGGCCAATACACATGGTGCTGACATGGGGTTTTACAAACTGCATGGTGTCATAGATGGCCAGACCGGCGCTCACTGACCCGCCAGGAGAATTGATGTAGATGTGGATATCCTTATCCGGATTCTCCGATTCCAGGAAGAGCAACTGGGCCACAATCAGGTTAGCCATGTTGTCTTCCACCTGACCGACCAGAAAAATAACGCGCTCTTTGAGCAGCCGAGAGTAGATGTCGTAGGACCGCTCCCCGCGGGAGGTCTGCTCGACCACCATGGGAATCAGTCCCAGACTTGTTGCATCCAATCCGCCTGTTTTTCGTAAGTCGGTCATACTCGATTGATCCTTATGTCCTGCCTTTATTCGTCTGCCGCTTCCGCTTCAGGTGCTGCCGGATTCATCACCTCATCAAAGGTTTTGCTGACATCCTCGACCTTGACCTGATCCAGCACCCAATCAACCACCTGGTCTTCTAGAACCAGGTTTTGGATGCCCGAAAGCTGCTCCTTATTACCGTAGTAGTAATCGATAACCTGCTGAGGCTCTTCGTAAGTCTGGGCAAACTCTTCAATCCGCTGACGTACCCGATCCTCATCAACCTCGATGTTATTACTGCTCACCACTTCGGCAATTATAAGCCCAAGAGTAACACGTTTCTTGGCCTGGTCCTCAAACAACTCAACCGGCAGATTAATGTTGTTTCCCTGACCGCCCTGGGCCAGATTTGCCTTGGTCTGCTGCAGCAACGCCTCGGCTTCACGCTTGACCAGTGCCTTCGGCACATCCAGCTGATTGACCTCCAGCAGTGCGTCCATGGCCTGCTCTTTAACCTGGTTGCGGATCTTGTCTTCGAGTTCACGGGTCATGTTGGCCCGGATCTCCTTGTAGAATCCATCCACGCCATCTTCCGTGATACCGAAGGCCTTAATGAACTCCTCGTTAACCTCGGGCAAAACCGATTCGGATACCTTGATGACCTCGACCTCGAACTTGGCGGGCTTGCCGGCCAGGTGCTCGGCACGATAATCCTCGGGGAAAGTCAGCTCCAGGGTGCGGGACTCACCGGCCTTGGCACCGACCAGGCCCTCTTCAAAGCCCTCTATCATCCCTTTGGAACCCAGTTCCAGGGGCACATTGTCAGCCGAACCACCTTCAAAAGCTTCGCCATCGATATAGCCCTTGAAATTGACCATCACCTGGTCGCCTTCCTGCGCAGCACGATCCACCTCACTCCAGGTAACCCGCTGCTTGCGAAGCTTTTCAACCATGTTGTTCAGGTCATCATCCGTCACCTCGGCCACCGGACGCTGAACGCTCGCATCGCCGAGGGGATTGAGAGAAACTTCAGGCATCACTTCGAACACCGCCACGTAGGCCAGCCCCTCATCCGCCGCCTTTTCAACCGGCTCGATGGAGGGCTCACCGGCAGGATTCAATTTCTCCTGCATCAGCGCTTCGAAATAGCTGGACTGCACCAGATCACCAAACACTTCCTGCTTGGCGTCATTGGAAAAACGCTTGCGCACTACCGACAGAGGCACCTTGCCAGGGCGAAAACCATCCAACCTGACGGTCCGCGCAATCTCTTTCAGTCGCTTCTCCACTGCCTGGTTCACTTTCTCAGCAGGGAGTTCAACTGTCATACGACGCTCAAGCCCTTCACTCGATTCAATCGAAACTTGCATGAAAACCTCTTCTGGCAGTGTTTGCTGCCATTCCTCTGTCTTAAGTTAAAAGTGGTTACCACTGACGCAGCAACCGAAAAGCCGCCCTTTTCAGGACAGTTACCGACCGAAGGCTGTAATATCCGAGCAGTTCGGACCCGCCGGTCAAATTCAGTTAACCGCCACTGACCCCATGTAAATCAATCCATTAGGTAGCTGTTCGTGGTATCGAAACGCACGCCGCCATTGGCAAATTAGCCGGTTATTGTACCTAAAAACAACCACTATTAAAGCGCATTTTGCTACCGGCGCCGGATCGGGAATCGCTGAAATACCGAAGCAGTCACCATCGCCCGGCAAAACAGGCAACCACGGACGTACGGATATGTGGTGAATTGACCGCCCTGACAAGAAAACCCGGGACCGGAAAATGGCGTTCAAACAGTGAGAATGGTGCCGTCCGGGAGACTTGAACTCCCACACCTTGCGGTACCAGAACCTAAATCTGGCGTGTCTACCAATTCCACCAGGACGGCATGTGGGGGCTGATTATAGAGACCGCGCGCGGGGCAGGTCAATTGATCAGGCCATCTCTACGCACCCCCGAACAAATCGGCAAGTGGGAATTTGCCCGGTCGATGCTCTCCTCACGGCTGCCACCGACCTGCATCCATGCATACCAACGGTCAATCCGGAGTGCGGCAATCAATGCCCCGCTCCAGCTCTCCGCTCTTGCGTAATTCCCGCTTGAGAATCTTGCCAGCGGCATTTTTCGGCAGCCCCGGGCGCAACTCGATTTTTCTCGGCACTTCATGGCGCCCCAGGTTATCCCGGCAATAGCTGCGGATCTCGGCGACTGAGAGTTGCTGACCCGCCTCCAGAACCACATAGGCGACCGGAATTTCACCATGCAATTCACTCGGCTCACCGACCACAGCAGCCTCCAGGATAGCCGGATGCGCATAGAGCAGCTCCTCCACCACCCGGGGATACACATTCATGCCGTTCACGATAATCATGTCTTTTTTACGATCCACGATATAGACATAACCGTCACCATCCTTGTAGCCAAGATCCCCGGTTCTGACCCATTCGCCAAAGAAGCTCTCGGCCGTCGCCTCAGGCAGATTCCAATACCCTTTCATCACGTTGGGACCGCGCACACAGATCTCGCCGATTGTGTCGACCCCGAGCTGCTTCCCACTCTCGGCAAATATCTCAATTGCCACATCCGGGATCGGCAGTCCAACCGAGGCAGCTTTACGTACGCCATCCACCGGATTAACGCAGGTGACCGGCGAGCATTCGGTGGGCCCGTCCCCTTCGCACACCGGCACACCGAAACGCTCCTCAAACTGCCGCATCACCGCCTCCGGCATGGCCGCACCCCCGGAGACACAGTAACGAATAGTGGACCACTGTTCGACCTGTGCCTGAGGCAGGCGCAACAACACGTTGTACATACTGGGCACACCCAGAAACACCGTGGCTCCCGTTGCGCCAATCACTTCCGAAACCAGGGCCGGATCGAATCTGGCCACCGGCACCAGACTCAAGCCATGCAGCAGCGGGGTAAGGATGCCGACCGTCGCGGCAAAAGAGTGAAACATGGGCAGAACCACCAGCAACCGATCTTCGCCGGGCCGGAACTGCAATGCCGCTTTAACACTAAAACTATTGGAGACCAGATTGCGGTGGGTCAGCATAGCGCCCTTGGGGTGACCGGTGGTGCCGGAAGTATAGAGTATTGCGGCCAGATCTTCGGCCGGATCAAACGAGACCCTGGGCGGCTCACTATCAGCACGGCTGAGGGCGGCAAAATCCAGATCCTGCGGCCGATCCGACGCCTCACCAATACAGACGGCAAACCGCAGCACCTCCAATCCGTCACGAAAAGCAGCCACACCGGTTGCCATCTGCTGATGGTAGATCAGGCCGCTGACCCCGGCATCCGTCAGGATATAGCGTATTTCCCGCGGATTAAGCAGCAGGTTGACCGGCACCACCACCCCACCTGCTTTGACAATGCCGGCGTAGGCAATAACAAACTCGGCCGAGTTCGGGCAGTAGAGCGCAATGCGATCACCCTTGTTGACACCCTGTCCCACCAGGGCCGCCGCCACAGCATCGGATCGCCGATTCACCTGAGCGAAGGTGACCTGGCTATCCGGGAACAGAATAGCCGGGCGATCGGCATACTGTTCCGCCGTTGATCGCATCAGCTCAGGAATGGAAGTTATCGCGGTTGCTGTCATGTCCTGTCATCCTGCCAAATGGGAGATAGGGCAGGATAAAACCAGACTTTGCGTGTTGCAATGGCGTGTGCTGTCCAGCCTGCCCGGGAGGCTGAACAGCGCTTTGGGATCAGATCACCTTGGAGAAATTTTTCTGCTGCACACCGGCCGACAGGTAGCGATCGAAAGCCATGCAGATATTGCGGATCAGCAGACGCCCCCGGGGCAATACCCTGACACCGGCCTCATCCATCTCAATCAGACCGTCCGCTTCCATGGCGGGCAAACGCGCCAGTTCCGCCGAAAAATAGTCGCTGAACTGAATATCCCAGGCCTGCTCCACCGCGGAGAAATCCAGTACAAAGTTGCAGATCAGGCGTGTAATCACGTCGCGCCGGATCAGGTCATCCCGGGTCAGCTCAATACCACGGAACACCGCCAGCTTGCCCGCATCAATGGCGCCGTAATAGTCATCCAGCCCGCGCGCATTCTGGCTGTAGGTATTACCCACCATGCCGATTGAGGTGACACCCATCGCCACCAGGTCACAATCCGAGTGGGTGGAGTAACCCTGGAAATTGCGATAGAGCGTCCCCTCCCGCTGCGCCACGGCCAACTCATCGTCCGGGCGGGCAAAATGGTCCATGCCGATGTAGACATAGCCTGCGCTGGTCAGATGGTCGATGGTCATCTGCAGAATATCCAGCTTCACCTGGGGCGCCGGCAGATCATCGGCATGGATACGCCGCTGGGGTTTGAACAGTTCCGGCAGGTGGGCATAGTTGAACACCGACAGGCGATCCGGCCCCACCTCGATCACCCGATCCAGGGTTTTGGTGAAGCTTTCAACCGTCTGGAATGGCAGTCCGTAGATGAGATCGATACTGACCGAACGGAAATTGTTGGCGCGGGCCGCCTCCAGCACTGCCATGGTCTCGGCCTCGGTCTGGACCCGGTTGACCGCCTTCTGCACCCGATCATCCAGATCCTGCACACCCAGACTGAGACGATTGAACCCCACCTCACGCAGGGTACGGATAGTCTCGGCCGTCGCCTCGCGTGGATCGATCTCGATGGAATACTCACCCTTGTCATCATCAGCCAGGGTGAAGTGCTCACCGGTCACCCGCATCAGCTCCTGCATCTCCGGGTGACTGATAAAGGTCGGGGTACCGCCGCCCCAGTGCAGCTGCTCCACCACCCGGCTCTTGTCAAAGATCGCGCCCTGCATGGCGATCTCCTTGTACACCCGGTCCAGGTAGGTCGCCGCCATGCTGCGGTCCTTGGTGGCGATCTTGTTACAGGCGCAGTAGAAGCAGATAGTGTCGCAAAACGGGATATGGAAATAGAGCGATAGCGGCCCGCCCTGTTCATTGGTGGCTGACGCCGCCGCCCGATACTCGGCCTCGCCAAAGCCTTCGTGGAACTGGGGGGCGGTGGGATAGGAAGTATACCTGGGCCCGGAATAGTCGTACTTATTGATCAGTTCCAGGTCAAAAACCAGTGATTGATCCATGATTAGTCCTCACCCACGTCGAGACCCCGACGATGGGTTTCGTTGATCTGCTGCAGAAGTATATGGAAAGGGATCTCGTCGCCGTGACGGTTAGCCACTTCCATAAAAGGGAGGTCCTCACGCCCGAAGGCATAGGTACCATTGCACATGGCCTCGTAAAGCTCTCCGATACCCCGCTCAAGCGGCTCCAGATAGGCGGGGAAATTGACCATCTCCTCCATCTCGTACAGCAGACACTCCTTCAGATCACCCACCTCGAATTTGGCCTGCTTGACCCACTCTGCATACTCTTGCGCCGTGCGCGCACGCTGTATTGCCATGTTATTGCCTACCCTTCATCAAACACATCTTGATATTCGTTGAGTTGCTCGGCGGTAAGCAGGAAAACCCCGTGACCGCCCCGTTCAAAATCGAGCCAGAGGAAGGGCACTTCGGGGAAGCGATCAACCAGCGCATATTCACTGTTGCCCACTTCGACCACCAGAATACCGTCCGGCTCCAGATAGTCGGACGCCTCCCGAAGGATACGGCAGACGATATCCAGCCCATCCTCGCCCGCCGCCAGCCCCAAGGCCGGCTCCTGATGATATTCGTCCGGCAATCCCGCCATCTCTTCCCGTCCCACGTAGGGCGGATTACTGACAATAATGTCGTAATGGCGCCCATGCAGTCCGTCGAACAGATCGGAGTGAATCGCCTCCACCCGGCCCTCCAGATCGTGACGATCGATATTGATCGACGCCACCTCCAGCGCCTCTGCCGAGATATCCACGGCATCCACATCCGCCTCTTCAAACGCGTAAGCGCAGCCGATAGCAATACAGCCGCTGCCGGTACAGAGATCCAACACCCGGCTCACCGTCTCCGGCTGAACCCAGGGCTGGAAACGGGCTTCGATCAGTTCAGCAATCGGTGACCGGGGTACCAGCACCTGATCGTTGATATAAAAATCCAGCCCGGCAAAGGTCGCCTCGTGCGTCAGGTAGGCCGCCGGCACACGCCGCACGATGCGCTCCTGAAACAGCGCACATACCCGCTCCTTCTCCGCCGGAGTGAGCGCTGCATCCAGGTAGGTCGGGGGCAGATCCGGTGGCAGGTAGAGGGCGTGCAGGGTCAGCCTGATCGCTTCATCAAAGGGATTATCCGTCCCATGACCAAAATAGAGATCAGCCTCGTTAAACCGGCTGGCGCCCCAGCGGATAAAATCCCTCAGCGTATTCAGATTTTCAATCGCATCAGACATGTCGGGACCACAGGCAGAAGATCACGAATGATAGCCTATTTGCTTAACCGCTGGAATCGGCAGCTGTGCACCGTCGTCATCAACAGCCCCTTCATCCCGGGTTCTCCAAAGCAAAAGATCCCCATGAATGAAATCGGCAGCGGCATTGCCGGGTCTCTATTATCAATACCGATAATAAATGACATGGACAATCAGCCAACACAGACACAGCCCTCCAACCAACCGTTACCTCAGGGTAACTCTGCTATATGCTGTATAGGCAGGAAAACAGAAACAGTCGGACCCAATGAAAATATTCAAGATGCTTAAAACCCAGATCGCGGCAGCACTGGTGCTGATCATGCTGCTGTTCGGGACCCTGTTCAGCATGAGCATGATGGCTCTGAACGAGCAACAGAGCTACAACACCCTGCTGAACATCACTTCCCGACTGGAGCAGACAGCGCAGAATCTGGTTTCCCTGGGCATGAATTACGCCATGAACGTACCGCAGGACAGCAGCAGCTACGATCGCGACGTCAAACTCTACTACCGGGCCATGCACGATCAGATGAAAATACTCGACACCATGACCAACAGTTTCATGATGGCGGAATTCCCCCCGGCGCTCACTGAAATCGGCGAATACTTCCGCCCCCGCCTGACACCAGCCACCAGACAGGCGGTATCAGCAGTTGAGGAGATCTGGAAAGACTTTCGTGACGGCATTAAAGATACCCTGGATGCGGGCAACGGCATGCCGCACCTGAAGGAAGCCGCACTCTATATCACCGGCTACCACGCCCCCCTGGTCGCTTCGATCAACATTCTGCACACCCGTATACAGCAACAGACCAAACAGCGCCTGACCCAGGTCTACCAGCTGCACATCAGCCTGCTGTTTACCGCCGTGCTGATCACCCTTGGCGTGTTTGCCTGGTTTTTCCTGGTGGTTTTGAGGCCCTTAAGGCATGCGGTTGACGGATTCGAGAAAGTCACCCAGGGCGATTTCGGCTACCAGGTCCCCGTTTCGGGCGACAATGAACTGGCCCTGATGACACGTTCCTTCAACCTTCTGTCCCTGCGTCTGCACAGCCTGTTTCGACTGATCGACCAGATACAGCAAGGCTCAGACCTGAACGAAATACTCGGTTTTGTCGCCAACGAGTTCTCCAGGTTACTGCCGCTCGACTGGGTTGGAGCGCTCTTTGTCACCTGCGACAGCAACACCATGGTGCTGGAGGGGAGCTACCGGGACGGACAACCGGAAATCACCCAGCGGACCCGTTATTCCCTCCGAAACACTCTGCTACTCAAGGCACTGGAATCGGGTGAACCGCTGCACATACCGGACATGTCATCCACCGTCATCAACCCCGACTACCAGTTTCTCAATCACCTGTACTCGGAAGGAATCCAGGACGCCATCTTTCTGCCCATCACCGATGCCAGCCCGATCCCCGGCATTCTGGCATTCGGCACCTGCAAGGCGGACACCTATACCCCGGAACACCTGGAGCTGCTGACCAATATCGCCGGCCTGATCACCCACAGTTTTGGCCGCACAGTGCGCCTGGCGGAGCATAACCGTCTGGCGGCCATTGGCAGCTTTGCCTCCGGGATTGCCCATGAAATCCGCAGCCCCCTCTCCACCATCAGCATGGCACTGGACTATTTCCAGGAGGCCGACCTGCCGGGGTCGGCCAACAAAAGAGCCGAACTGGCCAGGAAAGAAGCCACCCGCATGGCGCGCCTGCTGGAGGAGATTCTGCTCTATGCCAAACCGCTCCAGTTAAGACTGGAGCAGGTCGATCTCAAGCAGTTGCTGACCCGCCTGTTCGAGGCCCACCAGGCAATTCCCCAGGAAAAACAGCAACAATTTGAACTGATAGCACCTGACAGCGACCTGACCATACTGGGCGACCCGGATCGCCTGGTGCAGATTTTCCTCAACCTGGCGAAAAACGCCTGCGACGCGGCCGATCGCGGCGAATCCATCCTGTGGCAGGTGGAAAAGGAGCTGGCCAGCCGCTCCCTCAGGATCAGCGTTACAAACCGGGGAGAACCGATCCCGGAAGAACATCTGTCACAACTGTTCAACCCGTTTTTCACCACCAAAACACACGGTACCGGGTTGGGTCTCAGCATCGTCAAACGGATCGTCGAAGCACATGGGGGAGATATCAGTATCAGCTCGACGGAACAACAGGGGACCACTGTCAGCATACTGCTGCCACTGGGATAACCGACAGGGCTCAATTTCGAAAACCTGCAACGCAAAAAGGGCCACCCTGACGGGTGGCCCTTTCCGAGCCTGCACAGCGGGGAATCTACACCGCTAAATCATGCCGCGGCAGTATCCGTGGATGGCATGATCGGATCATTACCCTGTTTCTTCCGGCACCCCTGCTCTTTCAGACCACCGCGCTCGACCAGCTCGGCGAGGGTGATGCTCTGCAGGAAAGAGAAGATCTCATTACTTAGATCATCCCACAGGTTATGGGTCAGACACCGTTTGCCATCCTGGCAATCGCGGTTTCCGCCACACCGGGTAAACTCCACCCACTCGTCGACTGCGCAAATGATGTCCGCAATGGAGATCTCATCAGCTGAACGGCCCAGATAGTAGCCGCCACCGGGACCACGCACGCCCTTGACCAATTGCTTGCTGCGCAGCGCGGCAAACAGCTGCTCCAGATAAGAGAGTGAAATACCCTGGGTCTCGGAAATTTCAGCGAGCGTGACCGGTCCGTCAGTGCCGTTCAGGGTCAGGTCCAACATTGCAGTTACGGCGTAACGCCCTTTGGTTGATAGTCTCATAATGTCAATTCCGCGTGGTGAATAATTACCTACTCCTTTACTTGGTTATAAAACTATCATTTTCCCATGGAAATTGTCAACATTTATTGGAATTCCTCTAACACGGGAGCAGCACAGGAGAAAAAACAGATCCAACCGACCTTAATAACGCTTTAAGATCAGTCAGTTAATAAAAAATCAGAGGATAAAAACTGAACCTACAGAAAGGGGAGACAAAAAGCTACCGGCCAGGTTTCAAACGGGTAACAACTGTTTTTCCCCCGCCCTGGCAACCGCATGTTGCGGCAAAAAGCAGTGGCCCTGGCGAACCGAATAGGCAAGCCATTTGGACAGAAACAGGCTGATTCGCCACTTCTGCTCCAGGGTCGGTCGAACCACCCCCCGGTTCAGCGGAAGAATATGCTGCTGCAGATTCAGCACTTCGGCCTGGCGCGAGTCATGATAGACCCGGATGGTGGCATCCGGATCGGGCGTCTGTCCGGTTTCATGGTCGAAATAGTAGGTCAGGTGGAGCAGGCTGGTGTACGGGGTCTGTTCCAGAATTTCCAGGTAAAGATCCGTAGCACCATCCAGGCGTGACAGGTAGTGACCCTGCATGTGCCGCATCTCGGGTGCCAGCCGGGTCAGGTAGCCATAGTTCTCCTCACACAGATCCATGAGCCAGCCGACCGTCGGTTTTCCCGACAGTAGCGCTTTCAGGTTCCATGGATAATCGGGTCTGTGGAGCACGCCTTTCCTCTCGCTGATTTTGGGGGACAACTGATGCCCGGGATTACTGGGTCAGCGCTCACCATACCAGCTTAGCTTCCACAATATCCACCGGTTGATCGGGCCGTGTCATCCTCACACAGGACGTTTTGACTCGTCTAAACCCCAGCCCGTTCAGATACCTCAGCGCCTCACCCCGGTCCCGCCGACCGCCGGCAACAGCCGGGACAGATTCACCATTCCCCGGACAGCAAAGGGCCGGCATATAGCCGGCCCTTTCACTTCTGCAGCAGCGGGCGCCTGTCAGCTGTTCTCTTTGGCGATCTGCTCGTGCACTTCCGCCATATCCAGTTCGCCGGCCTTCTGCACCAGCTCGCGGAAACCACTTTCAGGCAAAGCCCCGGCCTGGCTGAAAATGATCACTTTTTCACGGAATATCATCAGCGTGGGAATGGAACGGATCTGGAAATGACCGGCGATCTCCTGCTCTTCTTCCGTATTCACTTTGGCAAACACGATATTCGGATGGTCCTCGGAGACCTTTTCATAGGTCGGCGCAAAAGAACGGCAGGGACCACACCAGGGCGCCCAGAAATCCACAATGACAAAATCATTGTTGGTTACAGTCTCTTCAAAGTTATCTTTGGTCAGCTCTACGACGGCCACGGGAAGATCCTCTTTCACAAAATATAATTAACAAAAAACTATATCATTAATTACTAATAAATACTAATTTTATCCCAGCATAAAAAAAGCCGGAGTTACCCGGCTTTTTCCAACCTTGTCGCCAGACCGTCAGTCCAGCGCCGCGAATATGCTGTCGCGGATCTGTTCCACACTACCGACTCCAGCGATCTTATGGTGCTTCGGCGCCCCACTCTGGCCACTGGCCGCCCAGCTGGAGTAAAACTCGATCAGGGGCTCGGTCTGATCGTGGTAGACCTTCAGACGTGCCTTAACGGTCTCTTCCTTATCGTCTTCCCGCTGGATCAGTGGCTCGCCCGTAACATCGTCCTTACCGGCCTCCTTGGGCGGATTGAAGGTCACGTGATAGGTGCGACCTGATGCCAGATGCACACGGCGTCCCGACATGCGCTTGATGATCTCTTCATCCGGCACATCAATCTCGACCACTGCATCCACCATAACACCAGCATCCCGGAGCGCCTCAGCCTGTGGAATGGTGCGGGGGAAGCCATCAAACAGGAAACCGTTGGCACAGTCGGCCTCGGTAATCCGCTCTTTCACCATGCCCATGATGATGTCGTCCGAAACCAGGCCACCCTCATCCATGATCTTTTTTGCCGCCTTGCCCAGATCGGTTCCAGCCTTGACATGGGCTCGCAGCATATCGCCGGTGGAGATCTGCGGAATGCTGTAGCGCTCCTTGATATAGTTGGCCTGGGTACCTTTTCCCGCTCCGGGACCGCCTAGCAAAATCACGCGCATTAAAATACTCCTTGGTTTACCGAGTAATAATCATTTCCGAATGACTGGAGTCTGACACAGGCCACTCCCAATCACCATTCGAGTATGCAAATATATGAATATAAAAGACTTATGTTGCAAATGCACATAAGCGTACCAAACCCTACCAAATGGCCAAATAATCCACAATAAGAAAACCCGCCACGGTAAAACCGCAGCGGGTTTTTCTGGCCGGACAGCCGGAATCAGGCCGAAAGACTCAACATTAATTTGTTGAGACGATGCACGAAGGCCGCCGGATCTTCCAGCTGTCCACCTTCGGCCAGGGTCGCCTGATCCAACAAAACCCGGGAGAGATCGGCAAAGCGATCCTCATCCGGCTCCTGGTCCATCTTCTCCACCAGCGGATGTTTCAGGTTCAACTCCAGGATAGGTTTGGTTTGGGGCGCATCCTGGCCCAGCTGTTTCAGCACCCGCTGCAGGTTGGCCCCCATATCGTGCTCATCGGCGACCAGGCAGGCCGGTGACTCGGTCAGGCGACTGCTCACCCGCACATCCTTCACATCCTCGCCCAGCGCGGTCTTGACCCGATCCAGCAATCCTTTGTGCTCTTCAGCCTCTTTCTCCAGGGTCTCCTTGTCCTCCATGTCACCGAGATCCAACTGCCCCTTGGCGACAGACTGGAGCGGCTTGCCCTTGTACTCGTTCAGATGGGACACCAGCCACTCGTCGACCCGATCGGTCAGCAGCAGCACCTCCACATCTTTGGTCTTGAACACCTCCAGGTGCGGACTGTGACGGGCGGCCGCGTAACTGTCGGCGGTGATGTAGTAAATCTTCTCCTGCTTCTCCTGCATCCGCTCCAGGTACTGATCCAGGGATACCGTCTCTTCCTTACCTTCCGACTTGGTGCTGGCAAAACGCAGCAGACCGGCGATCCGCTCCTTGTTGGCGAAATCTTCCGCCGGCCCCTCTTTCATGACCCGGCCAAACTCTTTCCAGAACTTCTGATACTTTTCCGGATCATCCTTGGCCATCTTCTCCAGCAGTCCCAGGATGCGCTTGGTGCTGGCGGTACGGATGCTGTCGATCTTCTTGTTATGTTGCAGCAGCTCGCGGGAGACATTGAGCGGCAGGTCATCTGAATCCACCACGCCTTTCACGAAACGCAGATAGTGCGGCATCAGCTTCTCCGCCTCGTCCATGATGAACACCCGGCGCACGTAGAGCTTCACCCCATGCTTCTGGTCACGCTCCCAGAGATCGAACGGGGCACGGGAGGGGATATAGAGCAGCGAGGTATATTCGTTGGTGCCCTCAACCCGGTTGTGCACCTGATCCAGCGGGTCCTCAAAATCGTGGGCGATGTGCTTGTAAAATTCGTTGTATTCCTCGGCGCTGATATCCGACTTGTTGCGCATCCAGAGTGCCGTACCCTTGTTGACCTGCTCCCACTCCGGCTCCGACTTCTCCTCATCTTCCTTCTCTTCCGAGGCGAAGCTCTCCTTGAGCATTTCAATCGGAATGGAGATGTGATCGGAAAACTTGCTGATGATGCTGCGCAGCCGATAGCTCTCCAGGAATTCGTCCTCGTCCTCATTCAGGTGCAGGGTGATGCTGGTACCGCGTGTCGGCTTCTCGATGGTCTCAATACTGTACGCGCCCTCACCGGTGGACTCCCAGCGCACGCCATGTTCCGCCCCCAATCCGGCCCGCCGGGTCTCCAGGGTCACCTTGTCAGCGACGATGAAGGCGGAGTAGAAACCGACCCCGAACTGGCCGATCAGCTGGCTCTGGCTGGCCGAGTCATCACTCTTGTTACCCAGCGCTTCCAGGAACTTTTTGGTGCCGGAGCTGGCAATGGTACCGATGGTATCAGTTACCTCCTGGCGACTCATGCCAATACCGTTATCCTCGATAGTGACAGTGCGCCGCTCCTTGTCCACTGACACCCGGATCTTGAGATTGGGATCACCCTCGTAGAAGGCATCGTCGGTCAGGGCCTCGAAACGGAGCTTCTCGGCGGCATCAGACGCATTGGATATCAGCTCCCGCAGGAAGATCTCCTTATTACTGTACAGGGAGCGAATCACCAGGTTCAGAACCTGGCTCACTTCCGCCTGAAACTCCAATGTCTCTTTATGCGCATCGACTGTCATGGTGTTGCCGCCTCCGATAATATTTCAAGTAGTACGATTTTTGCTGTTGGCCTGCACAACCCCCCGGTAGATTGAGGGGAAATTTGCCATCGACTGATAGTGAGGGTAAACCGGTGAATTTCAAGGCAATTGGCTGTTATCGCGTCATATAGGTAACGCTCCAGTCAATAGATTCCCACCCGAAGACTCCCGGAGGCCCTTTTTGAAGGGCACAAATAGCCGCATCTTCCCTCATTGTGTTTGCAAAATATGACAAAATCCGTACACTTCAGCCCCACCTGAAGCGAGTAGCGTTTAGATACTGTGAATACCCCAAAACTGGCCACAGATCGACGCCCTGGCGCCAACTACTGAAGAACGGCACTGCACCCGACATACAAGCCGGATCACGATCGCCATGCTCAAGCGCCTGCTCTTTGTCGTTGCCGTCTCTTATGGGGCCTATGCGACTTACAATTCTCGCTCGGAAGAACATGATCCGGGGGTACTGGTCAAAGATACCCCACATCAAAGTGAAACCGGCAACGCCAAGCCCTTCACCTATAAAGGTTATCAGGTGACGCCACTGGCCGATTTCAGCCTGGACGCCAGGATACTGGGCACAGAGCATTACAGCCTGGGTAGAGAGTCGGATCTTTCACCGGTCGATCTGGCTCTGGGCTGGGGCCCAATGTCCGACAGCGCGGTCATCTCCCAGCTATCAATCAGTCAGAGCGGACGGTTTTATCACTGGTCCGCTCCGAGATTGCCTATCCCTAGAGAGGCCATCTCCAACCATTCGGCCAATATGCATATGGTGCCGGCCGATAAACAGGTAGAGAGAGCGTTGATGAGCCTCCGGGAAGGCGAAATTGTCCGGATAGCGGGCCACCTAATCCGTGTGGACGCCCCCGACGGCTGGCACTGGGTCAGCTCATTGACCCGGGAAGACAGTGGCAACGGCGCCTGCGAATTGGTGTGGGTCAGGGAAGTGAGCCGGCATACGCCATCGCTATAAGTATTTATGTTTGCAGCAATTTACCGAGGAAGATCATGAACAACTATGTCCAATGGCTGAGCGAACTGGGGATGGACGACGTCGAGCATGTCGGCGGCAAAAATGCCTCCCTGGGTGAAATGATCCAGAACCTGTCCAATCTGGGAGTACAGGTGCCAGGAGGTTTTGCCACTACCGCCTATGCCTATCGGGAATACCTTGCCACCGATGGTCTGGCGGATCGCATCAACGACGCCTTGGACAAGCTGGACGTGGACGACGTGCGCGCCCTGGCCGAAACCGGCGCCCGGATACGCCAGTGGATCATGGACACCCCGTTTCAGCCGGCCCTGAACGATGCCATTGACGAAGCCTACGCCGCCCTTATCAAGGAGTACGGCGAAGAGGTTACCTGGGCAGTGCGCTCCTCGGCCACCGCGGAAGATCTGCCGGACGCCTCGTTCGCCGGCCAGCAGGAGACCTTCCTCAACGTCTCCGGACTGGACAACATCAAACGCCAGATACACGAGGTGTTTGCCTCCCTGTTCAATGACCGTGCCATCGCCTACCGCGAACACCAGGGATTCGAACACTCCCTGGTCGCCCTGTCGGCCGGCATCCAGAAGATGATCCGCTCCGACATCGGCGCCTCCGGCGTGATGTTCACCCTGGATACCGAATCCGGCTTCCGCGACGCGGTCTTTATCACCTCCAGCTACGGTCTGGGCGAGATGGTGGTACAGGGGGCGGTCAATCCCGACGAATTCTATGTCCACAAACCCACCCTGGCGGCCGGCCGGCCGGCCGTGATCCGGCGTAACGTGGGCGGCAAGGCCATCAAGATGGTCTACAACCCCGGCGGAACCAGCCCGGTCAAGATCATCGACGTGGAGGAGAAGGAGCGCCACCTGTTCTCCATCACCGACGCCGAAGCCGAAGAGCTGGCGCGCCAGGCCATGACCATCGAAAAGCACTACCAGCGCCCGATGGATATCGAGTGGGCGCGGGACGGCATCGATGGCAAGCTGTACATCGTTCAGGCCCGCCCGGAGACGGTTCAGAGCCGTGGCGGCAACGTCATGGAGCGCTACGAACTGAAAGGCAAGGGTCCGGTGCTGACCGAGGGCCGTTCCATCGGCTCACGCATCGGCGCAGGTACCGCCAAGGTGGTGATGAGCCTGGATGATATGGATGACGTGCAGCCGGGCGACGTCCTGGTTACCGACATGACCGACCCGGACTGGGAGCCGATCATGAAGCGCGCCGCCGCCATCGTCACCAACCGGGGCGGACGCACCTGCCACGCCGCCATCATCGCCCGTGAACTGGGTGTGCCGGCTGTTGTGGGTTGTAACGACGCCACCCAGAAAATCAGCCACGGGCAGGAGGTGACCGTCTCCTGCGCTGAAGGCGACACCGGCTTCATCTACGACGGCAAGCTCGATTTCGAATACAAGACCATCGAACTGGACGCCATGCCGGAGATCCCCACCAAGATCATGATGAACGTGGGCAATCCGGACCGTGCATTCGACTTCTCCAGCATTCCCAATGCCGGTATCGGCCTGGCCCGGCTCGAGTTCATTATCAACAACATGATCGGCATCCACCCCCGGGCACTGCTGGAATATGACTCGCTGCCGGCCGATCTGAAGGCCGAGATCGCACCGCGCATTGCCGCTTACAAGAGCCCGACCGACTTCTACATCAGCAAGATCGTTGAGGGCGTCTCCACCCTGGCGGCGGCCTTCTCCGGCCCGGTCATCGTGCGCATGTCCGACTTCAAATCCAACGAGTACGCCAACCTGATTGGCGGCCCCCGCTACGAACCGGATGAAGAGAACCCGATGATCGGTTTCCGTGGCGCCTCCCGTTATATCTCTGAAAGCTTCGCCCCCTGCTGGGAGATGGAGTGCAAGGCGCTGAAATATGTGCGCGAAGAGATGGGCTTCACCAATGTGGAGATCATGATCCCGTTTGTCCGCACCCTGAGCGAGGCAAAAGGTGTGGTGGACGCCCTGGCGGCCAACGGCCTGAAGCGGGGCGAGAACGGCCTGCGCCTGATCATGATGTGCGAACTCCCCTCCAACGCCGTGCTGGCCGAGGAGTTCCTGGAGTACTTCGACGGCTTCTCCATCGGCTCCAACGACATGACCCAGCTCACCCTGGGACTGGACCGGGATTCCAGCCTGATTGCACACAGCTTTGATGAGCGGGATCCAGCCGTCATGAAGATGCTCAGCATGGCCATCGCCACCTGCCGCGCCCAGGGCAAGTACGTGGGCATCTGTGGACAGGGCCCGTCGGATCACCCGGATCTGGCCAAGTGGCTGCTGGAGCAGGGTATCAGCAGTGTCTCCCTGAACCCGGACACGGTGATCGATACCTGGCTGTTCATGGCGGGCCAAAAGGCCTGATCCTGCGCAACAGACCTTAACCGGCAAACCGGGCGGGCCTTCCCCGCCCGGTTTTTTTTCGCCCGGACAACCCAATTCCATGCAATTCAAAAGGCTTTGATTCCCCCCCGCAACGTTTACAATAGAACCAACGATCACCCGGGCAGAGACCCGTCAGTCGAATATCGGGAGCGTATAACCGTGGAAGAAAAGAAAGTAGATATCGCCATTATCGGCTCCGGCAGCGCCGGACTCTATGCCCTGGGTCGGGTCAAGGCCTCGGGGAAGAGCTTTGTATTGATCAATGGTGGTGAACAGGGAACCACCTGTGCCCGCGTCGGCTGTATGCCGTCGAAGGTACTGATCCAGATCGCCGAGGATTACCACCGCTGCGGCATCCTCGGTCGCTACGGCGTAGAGGGTCACAAATCCCTCACCCTGGATGGTGAAGAGGCATTGGGTCATGTGCAGGATCTGCGGGACACCTTCGTGGACCGGGTGATCAGCAACAGCACCGCCCAGATGAGTGATGAGGTTTTCCTGGAGGGTTATGCCAGATTCATCGAGCCGCACCTGCTGGAAGTGAACGGCAAACGCGTGCGGGCCGACAAAATCATCATCGCAACCGGCTCCCGCCCTGTCATACCCAAATCCTGGCAGGCCTTCGGCGACCGGATTCTCACCACCGACACCCTGTTTGAACAGGAACAGCTGCCGGAATCACTGGCGGTTATCGGCCTGGGTGTTATCGGGCTGGAGATCGGCCAGTCCATGGCCCGGCTGGGGGTGGAGACCACCGGTTTTGACCAGCTGGAGACCATCGGCGGACTGGATGATCCGGCAGTCGCCAAGGCGGCCATCGAGATCATCGGGCGTGATTTCCCGCTCCATCTTGGCCACGCGGCCGAAATCACCGAAGAGGGTGACAAGCTGCGCGTCACTGCCGGCGAGCACTCGGTGGTGGTGGACAAGGTGCTGGCCAGCCTGGGACGGCGCCCCAACCTGGACAACCTGCAGATTGAAAATGCCGGCATCGACCTGGGCGTCCATACCATCCCCACCTACAACCCCAACACCATGCAGATCGGTGACAGCCACATCTTCCTGGCCGGCGACGTGGATGCCGAGCGGCCACTGCTGCATGAGGCGGGCGACGAGGGCCGCATCGCCGGTCACAACGCCAGCAGCGATCAGATCCAGGCGTTCCAACGCAAGACACCCCTGGCAATCAACTTCGTCGATCCCAACATCTGCCATGTGGGCAAACGCTGGTCAGAGCTGGATTATGCCCAGACCGCGGTCGGTGAGGTTAACATGGCCCCGGTGGGACGCGCCCTGATCATGGGTAAAAACAAGGGCATCATCCGGGTCTATGCGGACAAGGCCAGCGGCAAACTGCTGGGCGCCGAGATGATCTGCGCCAAGGGTGAGAACCTGGCCCACCTGCTGGCCTGGTGCATCGAACAGGAGCTGACCGTGGGACAGTTGCTGCAGATGCCGTTCTATCACCCGGTTATTGAAGAGGCGCTGCAGGCCGCACTCTATGATCTCTATGCCAAGGTGGAGACCAAAAACAGCGGCCCCATCACCGAACTGAAAATGATCGATTGATTCGCCGGGCCACGGGACAGGGACGTCCCGCCGGCCTGGATCAGCCCCCGGTCACTCGGCGGACCGGCTGAACCGGGCAATCTCCGTGTCGTTTTTCAGCAAGTGCGCCGCACCCGCTTCATCCACCCACAGCACAAACCGGATACGGGTCTCGGTATCCTCGGGGGTTGTGCAGTCGAGCTGAATCTCGTCGGCGCTTTTCGCCCCCCAGAAGCAGTGGTGACTCTCCGCCCCACTGCCGGCATCAAACAGCTCGGCACGGCCTTCATAGTGGACGATCAGCTTCGAAAACGGCCCGCTACCCGTTCCGTCACTGGTCCAGTTGCCCGCACCGGGGTGGCCCGAACAACCCGTCAGACCGCTCCCCAAGAGAAGCACCAGCCCTGCAATCCTGATCTGTTGAAGCATATTTAGAATCTTCGCTCGTTTGTGAGTGGATCCCCGCCGGACCGGTCCAACGGGGCGCGACATAGCGCAAACGTCGCATTATAAATCAGCGCGCCCCGGTTTGGTCAGCTATCGTGCACGGTATTGAGAAACAGAGCGGCAGGACGGATGAGGGATGGCAGTAAATATGCCACAATAGGCGCCGACAATTTATCCGGCAAAACGGCTTGCCGCTGCCGGTCAGACACCTCTACACTCACCGGCATTTCAATCACACTGGAATACACTAAAAGACGACATTATGGCCCAGTACATCTATACAATGAATCGCGTTGGCAAGGTCGTACCGCCAAAGCGGGAAATTCTCCGTGATATTTCGCTCTCCTTTTTTCCGGGTGCCAAAATCGGCGTCCTGGGCCTGAATGGTGCCGGCAAATCGACCCTGCTGCGCATCATGGCCGGCATTGATACGGACATTGAGGGTGAGGCCCGTCCGCAGCCAGGTATCCACGTCGGTTATCTGCCCCAGGAGCCGCAGCTGGATCCGGCCAAGGACGTGCGCGGCAATGTGGAAGAGGCCATGAGTGACGTGGTGGAGGCCCTGGTCGAACTGGACAAGGTCTACGCCGCCTACGCCGAACCGGACGCTGACTTTGACGCCCTGGCCAGCAAGCAGGCCAAGCTGGAAGACCTGATTAACGCCAAAGACGGTCACAATATGGAGCGCACCCTGGAGATCGCCGCCGATGCCCTGCGCCTGCCGCCCTGGGATGCGGATGTAACCAAACTCTCCGGTGGCGAACGGCGCCGTGTCGCCCTGTGCAGACTGCTGCTATCCAAGCCGGACATGCTGCTGCTGGACGAACCGACCAACCACCTGGACGCTGAATCGGTGGCCTGGCTGGAGCGCTTCCTGCACGACTACCCCGGCACCGTGGTGGCGGTCACCCACGATCGTTATTTCCTGGACAACGTAGCCGGCTGGATACTGGAACTGGATCGCGGCCACGGCATCCCCTGGGAAGGCAACTACAGCTCCTGGCTGGAGCAGAAAGAGCAGCGCCTGGAGATGGAGCAGAAACAGGAAGCCGCCCGTATCAAGAGCATGAAACATGAGCTGGAGTGGGTGCGCTCCAATCCGAAGGGCCGCCACGCCAAGAGCAAGGCGCGTCTGCAGCGCTTCGACGAGTTACAGAGCCAGGAATTCCAGAAGCGCAACGAGACCAACGAGATCTATATCCCGCCCGGCGACCGGCTGGGTGATCTGGTCATCGAGGCCAAGGGCCTGAGCAAGGCATTCGGTGACAAGCTGCTCTACAGCGATCTCTCTTTTAACCTGCCCAAGGGCGGAATCGTCGGCATTATCGGCCCCAACGGCGCCGGCAAAACCACCCTGTTCCGCCTGCTGACCGGACAGGAGCAGCCGGACAGTGGTGAACTGCGCATCGGCGATACGGTAAAGATATCCTCGGTGGAGCAGTCCCGCGAGCAACTGGATGACAACAAGACCGTCTGGGAAGAGCTCTCCGGCGGCGCTGACATCATCACCATTGGTCGCTACGAGCTCAACTCACGCGCCTACGCCAGCCGCTTCAACTTCAAGGGCACCGATCAACAGAAGCGCATCGGCGATCTCTCCGGTGGTGAGCGTAACCGGGTCCATCTGGCCAAGACCCTGCAGCAGGGCGGCAACGTGCTGTTGCTCGACGAACCGACCAACGACCTGGACGTGGAGACCCTGCGGGCACTGGAAGAGGCGCTGCTCACCTTCCCCGGCTGCGTGGTGGTCATCTCACATGACCGCTGGTTCCTGGACCGTATCGCCACCCATATCCTGGCATTCGAAGGCGACTCCACGGTCACCTGGTTCGAAGGTAACTACGCCGACTATGAGATCGACCGGAAGCGGCGCCTGGGCAGCGATGCGGATCAGCCACACCGGATCAAGTACAAGCCGTTGAACCGCTGATTCCGCACGCCGCCGCGGAGTATCCGGGGACGGGACCGCAGATCGTCCCGTCCCCGGCTTTGCTGGCTGCCCCCTCCGGGCTGGAACCGTCCGGAGCGCGCCCTACCCGCCCTCAACCCAATGAGATGGCAGGATAGGTCCCGGGCAGTCCGTCCCCTACAATTTCCCACAGGCAACGCCATGAACCAGACAGAACAACTGCTTGATCGCGCCCAACAACTGATCGAACGACTGGAGACGGTCTTTTCACCCCGTGTACAGGAGCCGGACTGGGATTGCATCGCCTTCCGCTGGCAGCCCAACAAGGGACTGCAATCGATCAGCCGGCCCCACAGGGTACGACTGGACGATATTCTCTGTGCCGACCAGGCCAAGGCGGAGATCACCCGCAACACGCGCCAGTTCGTCGAGGGGCGCAGCGCCAATAACGCCCTGCTCTGGGGCTCCCGGGGAACCGGCAAATCATCCCTGATCAAGGCGCTGCTGAACGAGTTTGCCGACCAGGGGCTGCGCCTGATCGAGGTGGAGAGGCACGACCTGGTCGACCTGTCCTCGATCGTTGAACTGGTGCAGGACCGGCCGGAACGCTTTCTGATCTACTGCGACGACCTCTCCTTTGAAGCGGACGATGCCAGCTATAAGTCACTCAAGGCGGTGCTGGACGGCTCCATCTCCGCCCCACCGGAAAACGTGTTGATCTACGCCACCTCCAACCGCCGCCATCTGCTGCCGGAGTTCAAATCAGAGAATCAGGATGTGCATGTGGTGGAGGGGGAGATTCACCAGAATGAGAGCGTCGAGGAGAAGATCTCCCTGTCAGAGCGGTTTGGACTCTGGCTCTCCTTCTATCCCTTCACCCAGGATCAGTATCTGTCGATCGTGGATCACTGGCTGGCGGAACTGGGGGCCGAGAGTAGCACCGCCGATGAGGCCACACGGTTGGAAGCGTTACGTTTTGCCTTGAAGCGGGGATCACGCAGTGGCCGGGTGGCGTTGCAGTTTGCCCGTGACTGGGCCGGCCGTCTGCCGGACGAGCGACCTGACGGGAACGACTAAAGTATTCACGGCGTCAGGGAGAGCCGGCACGGTCGACGCGCCCACCCTGCCCAGCTTTCCCGGGGCCGTTGGAAAAACGCCCGGTTAAATCACTAGCCCCGTCGCCAGGTGGTCCCTTGCGGGCTATCTTCCAGCACCACGCCCTGCGCCTTCAGATCATCCCGGATACGGTCGGCCTCGGCCCAGTTTTTATCCACTTTGGCGGCCTGGCGCTGCTCAATCAGCTGTTCTATCTGCTCATCGGTGAGTCCGGTGTCGGCATCGCCGCCGCGCAGATACTGTTCCGGATCTGCCTGCAGAATACCCAGTATGCCGCCCAACCGGCGCAGTTCCGCCGCCAGCGCCGCCGCCTGCTGGATCTCTGTTGGGCGCAACCGGTTGATCTCCCGCACCAGGTCAAACAACACCGCCAGGGCCTCAGGGGTGTTGAAGTCGTCATCCATGGCCTGCTGAAAACGCGCCGAATAGGCTTCGCCACCAGCCGGTTCGGCCGCCGGCAACCCGCGCATGGCAGTATAGAACCGGGTCAGGGCGCCACGGGCATTGTCCAGGTGCTCCTCATCGTAATTGAGGGGACTGCGATAGTGACTGGTGAGGATAAAGTAGCGTACCTCTTCCGCCTGGTACCGGGCCAGAATCTCCCGGACAGTAAAGAAATTGCCCAGGGACTTGGACATCTTCTCATCATTGATACGGACAAAACCGTTATGCATCCAGTAGTTAACGAACGGCTTGCCGGTCGCTCCCTCGGACTGGGCAATCTCGTTTTCGTGATGCGGAAAGGTCAGATCGGCGCCACCGCCGTGAATATCGAAGGTGTCACCCAGGCAGCAGGTGGACATGGCTGAACACTCGATATGCCAACCGGGCCGCCCTGCACCCCAGGGTGAATCCCAGGCCGGCTCGCCCGGCTTGGCGGATTTCCACAAGACGAAATCGAGCGGATTACGTTTTTGATCATCCACGTCGACCCGGGCACCCGCCTGCAGATCCTCCAGTGTCTTACCGGACAGCTTGCCGTAATCGGCAAAACTGCTCACCGCATAGTAGACATCGCCATTGTCCGCCTGGTAAGCGTGACCATTGGCCACCAGCCGTTCAATCATGGCGATGATTTCGCCGATATGGGCGGTCGCCCGGGGTTCGCTATCGGGCAGCAGCACACCCAATGCCGCGGAATCCTCATGCATCGCCTGGATGAAACGCTCGGTCAGATCACCGAAGGGTTCACCGTTTTCATTGGCCCGATTGATGATTTTGTCGTCAATATCAGTGATGTTGCGGATATAGGTGACCTCATAGCCCAACGATTTCAGGTAGCGGTAAACCACGTCAAACACCACCATCACCCGGGCATGCCCCAGATGACAAAGATCATAGACAGTCATGCCGCAGACATACATCCTGACTTTTCCTGGTTCCAGCGGCTCGAATGCCTGTTTCTGGTTGGTAAGATCGTTGTAGATCTTCAGCATAACTACTCCGGCAGATCATCTGTAAATTTAGAGGGGGTGCGCTGCGGGACAGCATCCAACTGCCAACCCCTGAGCGCGCATAGTAAACGAAAGCAATCCCGCAACAAAGGGGGATATCGGTGGTTGGTTCACCCGGGGCTTTTTCCCAGAGCCGCTAACCTTTATGATTGGATAATTGTGCACTGACATAAGATTCAACCTGAATCAAACGATAAGAGAGTATCTATAATGAACAGACGCCTTTTTTCTCTACTGCTAGCGGCTATTATGACGTTCGCCATCACTGGCCAGGCCAATGCGGCCACCGAGCGGGTATTGATGAAAACCAGCCTGGGAGAGATCGAACTGGAACTGGATAGCGACAAAGCACCCGGCACGGTGAAGAATTTTCTTCGTTACGTGGATGAGGGCTTCTATAACGGCACCATTTTTCATCGGGTTATCAATGGCTTTATGATCCAGGGCGGTGGATTCACCCCTGAACTGGACCGTAAGCGTGGCCACGAGGCAATCCAGAATGAGGCCAATAACGGCCTGTCGAACACCCGCGGCACCATTGCCATGGCCAGAACCAATGCCCCCCACTCCGCCACGTCCCAGTTTTTCATTAACCACAAGGACAACGATAATCTGGACTATCCAAGCTTCGACGGATGGGGTTACGCGGTATTTGGCCGGGTTACCCGGGGAATGGACACGGTTGACAAAATTGCTGATGTAATGACCACCAGCCGTATGGGCATGCAGAACGTGCCCGTCGAGCCGGTCATTATTGAAGAGATCACCCGTATCACCAACTAAATTACAGGAAGTCACTCATGATTACGCTTAAAACAAATCACGGAGACATCGTCATCGAACTGGACGAAGAAAAAGCGCCGATCACCAGCGCAAACTTTATCCAATATGTGAAAGACGGCTTTTATAACGGCACCATTTTTCACCGGGTCATCAACAACTTCATGATCCAGGGCGGTGGTTTTGAAGTCGGCATGAAAGAGAAAGGCACCCGGGCCCCGATCGAGAACGAGGCTAAAAACGGCCTTAGCAATGTCACCGGTTCCATCGCTATGGCTCGTACCATGGACCCGCACTCCGCCTCGGCCCAGTTCTTCATCAATGTGGCGGATAATAAGTTTCTGGATTATCCGGGCCAGGACGGCTGGGGGTACTGCGTCTTCGGCAAGGTGGTTGAAGGAATGGATGTGGTCAACAAGATGAAAAACGTGGACACCACCACCAAAATGGGCCACCAGGATGTCCCGGTGGAAGACCTGATCATTGAAGAGGCTGTCATCAGCGATTAGGCGGCCAAACAGAAATGAGCCAATCCCTGATCATTTCCGATCTTCACCTATCGCACCATCGACCTGCCACCGTGACTCTGTTCCTGCGTTTTCTGCAGGAGCAAGCCCACGGTGACAGTGATCTGTACATCCTGGGCGATCTGTTCGATGCCTGGATAGGCGATGACAACAACCTCCCCCCGGCCCCGGAAATCATCGCCGCATTACGCCGGTTTGCCGACAATGGCGGCAAACTGTATGTAATGCATGGTAATCGGGATTTTCTGCTCGGCGACGCTTTTGCCCGGGCTACCGGCGCTCAGCTGCTGCCCGACCCGTTTGTGGTGGAGTTGGGCGGCCAACAGACCCTGCTGATGCATGGAGACCTGCTCTGCAGTGATGACCTGGAGTATCAACAGGCGCGCCGCCTGATGCGCAGCCCGGAGTTTATCGCCGACTTCGTGGCCCGTCCGATTGAAGAACGCGTCCAGCTGGCGGCTGAGTATCGTCGGCGCAGCGGCGAAGTAACCTCGCTGAAGTCAGCCGACATCATGGATGTCAATCAGCAGACGGTTGAACAGTACATGACTGAACACGGGGTAACCCGCCTGATACACGGGCATACCCATCGCCCCGCACTGCATGAGTTTCAGCTGCATGGCGCAGCGGCCCAGCGTTACGTGCTGGAGGACTGGCATGAACAGGCCGCCTCCTATCTCCGCATTAATGGGGACGGGACAATAGCGCAATGCCCGTTTAGCTGATCCCTAGCTTGCCTTGATGGTAATACGGCGTTCCGCATTGTACAGCAGCTTCTGCAGCCCCAACCGCCGCTCCGCATTGATCACCAGCGGCGCCATAAAGCTGGCATTGACGGCCCCGCCCGGCTTGGTATCGCCCGTTTCCTGGCGATAGGCCACCACCAATAACACCACATCTTCCGGGCGTTCCAGCTCCAGCAGCGCCTGCTCCTCATCGCTCAGGGTGAATTCATAAAAGATGTTCAGGCTTTCTGGCGCCAGTACCGACAACACCAGATCCGGATTGTCGACCGACTCCAGGTAACCCACCAATGCGTCGGCCTGCTGGTGATAAAGCCGGAAAGCGCGATCGTCTTCGAAACCGGGTATGCCTTGGGGAAAAATAATGGGGGTGTCGGCACTGCCGACCGGGGTTTCCGATACCGAACTCTCTATCTTCACGACCGCTCCAAAAAACTATCTGTCAAACCACCCCCGCTGCGGCCGATCAAGCGTCTATCTGAACTGGCTACAGGAGGTCCTTGCCCTACTTGCCCTGGTCAGGGCCTTTCGGGTTGTCATAGTCGAGATCCAGGTCTATGGACGGGATCTCGTCTTCCTCCGATTCACCGGGCCGGCCGGTCAGCTCGTCAAATATGGACGGATCAACCTTTTCGGTCGGAAGTTCAAGCTCATCCAGATCCACGTCGAGATCGAACGGACTCTGCCCGGATGCGGCGTCTTCTGGGAACAACCCTTTTACAGGGTCACTGCTCTCGGACGGCAGGGTCATCTCGATGGCGTCACTCCCGCCACTCCAGGCAGGATGATCCGGCACAAGCGGTTGTCCCATATCGACCACCTTTTCCCACAATTCGGGGGATTGAACCATCAACATCGGGTAGACCTGATCCAGGTAATGGGAGAAGGATTGCTTGTCGCGCCTGAACGCATAGATTTCCAGCAGCTTGGCCTTGAGTTCAAAGCTGTCGGGATTCTCCTCCATCGCTTCCTGAACCAGCGCCTCGGCCTGGCTATAGCGACGATAGGCCAGGTAGATATCGGCCTCCATCAGGATTGAACCGATATCGTGCTTTTTGCCGGCTGAAGAATCGCTCTCCTGCTCGGCCTTTACCGGGGGAGTGGTGGACGGGGCGATGGGTGCTTCAGCCTGCTCCACGGCCTCCTCCAGCGAGGAGACCAGATGCTCCACAGGCGGATTGGACGCTTCATCAGGTCGCTCAAACAGTTTCGACTCCCGATAGGCTACGGGGCGTTTCTTTCCGCGTATATTCAGCAGCAGCAGAATCATCAGCACAACGATTACTGCCCCCATGAGCAGCATCCAGTACTCATCCTTCCAGAGCGGATCATTGGCCGGCTGTTTAGTGACTGGTGTGCTGGTCGACAGGTCGCCCGGCGGGGTCGGCTCGGCGGGCGCCACGTTGGCGGCACCGGCGCTGGTTCCCTGGATTGCGCCGGTCTGGGCTATCTGCTGACGCAGCTTTTCCAGCTCAACATCCTTCTCTTCCAGGGCCTTTCTGAGGGCCTCCACCTTGGATTCCAGGGCGGCCCGAAGTTCCGTAATGTCTTTGTTTATCTCCTGTACGGCAACCAGTTCCTGCTTGGAATCCTTGATCGCCTCACGCAGCCGGTCGCTCTCTTTGGCCGGATACTGCGTCTCGCCCTTATCCTCTCCCAGCTGCCAGTTTTCTTCCGGCTCCACCACCCGGAGTCGCTTACGCTCACTGGCGCTCATCGCCTGCTCCGCATCACCGGACACCGGCGGCTGCGCGACGGGTGAATCTTCATCCGGCACTACGCCAGACTCCGCCGGGTCTGATGCCACCGCCGGCTGAGCCGGCCGGGGCGTTACTTTGGTATCAGCAACCGCAGCACGCCCCCTATTACGCCAGGCTGCCATCTGCTCCTTGATTGCGAGCCGGGCCTCGGTCTCACTGATCCCCGCAATCTCATCAGGCGTTGGAATTCTCAGCAAGGCACCGGTTTTCAGAAAGTTGATATTGCCCTGCCGGAATGCATCGGGATTGGCCCGCAGCAGCGCGATCATGGCCCGGTTACGGGAGATGCCGTTATCCGACAACACCTTACCGGCGATCACCCATAGGGTCTCACTGCGCTGAATCGGCCCATAACTGGATACAGGACTGGACGTCGCTGCAGATGAAGGGGCCGTTTTCTGTTCCGGGGATCTGGCAACCGATTCCACCTTGGGTGGCTGGTAAGTGGGGGGATCCAGCAGGATGGTGAACTCCCGCACCAGGTTACCCTGGGGCCAGCTGATCTCGAGCAGAAAATCGAGAAACGGCTCCCGTACCGAGTCCCGTGTACTCACCTGAATGTAGGGCGAGCCGTGCTCGGGAATCACCGGTTTGAATCGCAACTTGGACAACAGGTATGGCCGCGCCACGCCGGCCCGGTTAAAAACCTCAGGACCGGCCAGCTTGACCCGAATATCCTCGACAGCTGTCTGTTCAACCGATATCAGTTCCACCTTGGCGTTCAGCGGCTCATTGAGGGCCGACTCGACCCTGACACCACCCAATCCCAAAGCAAATACCGAAGCCGATGGCATCAGCAGCAGAAGTAGTACGTGTGATTTTCTGAACATTATTTTAGTGGGATTTCAGCCAAATCCATTTCTCGGTTGGTATATCAACAGCTCCGCCCCGGACAATTACCGGAAAACAGTACATTTGTCGCAATATAAAACAATAAGTTAACGACGTCACTTAAATCCATATATAAATCGGCTGCATAGCTCAGATCTTTACCCGCATCACACTATGATTTTGATTCCGAGAGCCGCAGCATATCGTGGTAAGTGGCGTAATTGGCATAGGCAAGTACCGGCAATACCACCAGCAACAGCGGCAAGGCAAACAGCACGGTAAAGAAGGTCAGACCACCCAGCACCGCTGCCCAGAAAAACATCAGCCGGGAGTGGCCGGTGACGGTTTTGACACTGAAGGAAACGGCATCAACCAGACCGCACCGTTTCTGCAAGGCGTAAGGGATGGAAAATACGGTGATACAGAAGGTGATAAAGCTGAGCACAAAACCCAACAGGCTGACGAATACCAGAAATGCGGTTACATCGGCGCGTAGATCCGGGTCTGTTCTGAAGGTTGCCAAAGAAGTGGGAACAAAATCGAAGTAGACGCTGTAGATAATCAGTGCATCGGTAATCCAGATCAGATAGATCACCAGCGATACCAGGCCCAGCACCATGATGGCGATCGGACACTGCCTGATCCCTTCGAGAATATGCTCAAACCCCGGCTTGTCGCCACGCCGGACCACGTCAGCCAGGTGGTAGTAGACCGCGACCAGGCCAGGCACGACAATCAGAAAACCGCCCGCGGCGATAAAATAGACGATACTGAAACCCTGATGCAGCAGTGCCGTACCCAAAGCCAGGCCAATCACCAGAAAAAGTGCTGCATAGGTAATATTGAGTAGTGCCGCCTGTTTGAAGTCCCGCCAGCCGCGCTTCAACCAATCCCAGGCAATTACAAACATCATTTTTTCCCGCATGATATTGGCACTCATCAAATTCCCACTCCAATGCCCCTGCTACTCTGATTTCGATTTAGCCCTCTACCTGTATACCCCTGCAATAACCCCGGCCCCACCCAACAGGGCGCGGCGATTTACCAGAAAATACCGCCATCAGCACCGGCTGTGGCGCCCGCAGCGCTTGCCCGACCGGAAGCCCGAGGGCAACAGCTAGTTGATATCTGATTTATCGACATCAACCGGGCCCGCCTTGATCCTCAGATCCGGAATATCGACACGGCCTATTACATGCAAAACGATACCGACACCGACAAAGAAGACAATCGCGGCCGCAAAGCTGGCAACAAGGGGATGATCCCTACCCAACTCGCCAAAGTAGTAGAGCGACGCCAGCAGACAGCCAATAGCAGCAATATAAGAGATGATCGCTACAAAAAAACTGATTTTTTGCGATATTCGCGTTTGTCTCACCTGATACCCCCAGTAAAAACCCGATGTTCAATGCAGATTACGCTAATAACCGCTAGCTGACCAATGCTATTCCAGGCGGCTGTCTTAGGCAGCCCGCCTCGGATAGCAAAGCCGAATTATCTTGCCAACAATTAGAAGATTAGTTTATTTTGATCCGATGTCCCTGGAGCAAATTGATTCGGATAGCGCGGCAACAGCGCCTACTGACAAACCAATGACCCTGCAGATATCGAGCCAGCAGATCGAACAGTACTGCGCCGAAATCTGCCAGGGCAGCGCCAATACCAGCCGGAAGCACGCAGCGCTGATCGCACTGGAAGGGTTCATTGTGCGACACACATCAACCGACAAGTATTCAGCGCAGTTCAATCAGATTGTCGCCACTATCCAACGGTACGCCGAGCAGACCCGCGCCGAACTTTTGAGTGAATATGCGGACAAACTCCTAATTATATTGACGGACAGGGATCGGACAGGTCTGGCTACAATTCACCAGGCTGTTTCGCGCAACGGGTTCGATCAACTGCTGAACCAGGTGCTGTCAAAGCTGCCGCCGGCACAGCGGCCCGGATTAAAGCAGTGGAACGAAGATTGGCTCCAGGACGCCGAAACAAAAGCACGCCTGGCCAGTGGTTATCCTGATGCGCTCAATATGAAGGACGCCGGAATTCCGCTTGATGAATACCGGGTAATGACTGAACTGAAGAGAAAACTGGCATCACTATGAAATATCTACTTTCCAGCCTGCTGATCCTGCTCTCGTCACCGCTGATAGCAGAAGATACCAACCCGATTCCTTCCATTACCATCACCTCAGCAACCGATCTGCGCAGTGACGGCAAAAAGGCCCTGGAGGGGAACAAAGCCATACTACTGCTGGTATCACAGGATCACTGCAGCTACTGCATGCAGATCAAACGCGAAGTGATTACCCCAATGATTTTGAGCGGCGACTACAAGGACACCCTGTTAATTCGCGAACTGGCTATCGACAGGGCCGATACCCTGATCGATTTCAAGGGTGTGGAGAAGGATAACTCCAAATTCGCCTATGACTATAATGTAGCTGTCACCCCGACCCTGCTGTTCCTTAACGGGGAGGGCAAGGAGCTCACCGAACAGATGGTCGGCATGCCGACCCCCGAAATGTACTATTACTACGTGGATCAATCCGTGCAGGCAGCCATCCGGGCAGTGGCCCAGGCGGAAGAATGAAGCGGACAAGGGCGTGAACTGCATAGCGAACAGCTTTCGCATACTGCTCTTCACCCTACTCTGGCATGCGTCGTTCTCCTATGGACAAAGCAGCGCACCGGATGCAACCACCTCAGGCGCCGCCTGCGTCATTGCCAAGCAACTGGGGAACTCCATTGCCATCGAATGGGCCCTGGGAGAACCCTCGGTAGACCAAGCCATTGAACGGGCCAAACAAGCCTTGCACGCAAGGGGTTATGAACATGTGTTCCCCCAAGCGGGCAGCAGTGACGCCCATGGCTGGATGGTGATTATTCAGACGCGCTACCAAACCTACACCGGCAGGGAGCGAACCAGTTATGGCTGTGGTTTCAGCGCACAATCATCGGCCATGGCGGAAGCCAACGCACAAAAGAATCTTCGCGCCTACTCCTGGGGCTGGAAAGAGCGTATGGGCTACCAGGTCATCGAAAACCTAAAATACTGACTACCTTACCTGGCTGACTGCGGCCAACAGCAGCAGACACTACAACAAATTGAAATTTTCAGGGAGATATAACCATGTATAAAAAATTGATCACCACACTGCTTGCCACCACCCTCTCGGGTGTTGTTGTTGCGGGCGAACTGGAAACAGAAGCCCGTGGCCTGGTCAAGGAGTTTGGATCGACCCTCAAGGGACAACTGGTCGGCGCCATGAAAGAGGGTGGGCCGGTCAATGCGATTAAGTTCTGCAACCTTAGCGCACCGGGCATTGCCGCCGATGTGGCCGCCGCATCGCACTGGGAGGTGGGCAGAACCAGTCTGAAACTCCGCTCGGAAGCGAACGCTCCCGATCAGTGGGAGCTGAAAGTACTGGAACAGTTTGAAGCCCAAAAGGCCGCCGGTACAGCCTCGCAGAAACTGGAGTATTCGGAAATTGTCGAACAGGATGGGAAAAAGCGCTTCCGTTACATGAAAGCCATTCCCACCCAACAGGCCTGTCTGAAATGTCACGGTGCCACCCTTGCACCTGAAGTGGCAGCCAAACTGGATGAACTCTATCCAAACGACAAAGCGCGCGGCTTCAACGAAGGCGATATCCGTGGCGCCTTCACCCTGAGCAAACCGCTCTAAGTACCCATCCAACCCCAATCACGCACGGGGGCATTAAGCCCCCGTGTCGTTATCCCGTCCCACCCTATCCGGTTTCACCCCGTCTGGGGTTATACTCTCCTTCATACCGGGATATTTGAACAAGCAGCAGAGGAAACTCAGCGAGATGGCAGCCCAAACCTACGATATTTTCTTTTCCGGCAGGACATTGGACGGCGCCGATACTTCAGAAGTGAAGCGAAATCTTGCCAAAATCTTCAATATGGACGACAAACAGCTCGAATATCTGTTTGCTGGCAGCCCGGTGAAGGTTAAGGGGGACGTGGATCAGGAGACCGCCATCAAGTATCGGGTGGCATTCAGAAATGCCGGCGCTCTGGTGGAGATTCAGTCCACCGGCTCAGCCGCGGCAGCAGATAAAACGCGCCCCGCCCGGTCCGATTCACACAGCACGGCATCAGCGGGGATGACCCTGCTACCACCCAACACCGGCAGTCTGATCGATTGCGCACCAAAGATCGAGCCCGCGCCATTGCCGGATATCAGCCAGCTTACGCTGGCCAATCCGGGCACCCTGCTGGACGAAACCCCAGCCCCCGAAGCGGAGCCCATCGATACCAGCTACCTGGAACTGGCCCCGGCCAACAGTGGCTCGCTGGAGGAGTATCAGATCAAAAAAGAGCCGGCACCACTGCCGGATATCAGCCAGCTCTCAATCATGGATAACGATAACTGAACTACGGCCCTCCTGTTATTGTTATCCTGTGAGCCATCCGGTTAAGGCAGCATCATGCCCCGGATCATAAAGTAGAGCAGCGCCGCCATGACACCGGAGACCGGGACGGTAATGACCCAGGCCGCCGCTATTTTGAGCAAGGCTGAACGTTTCACCAGTTCATGCCGGTACACCTTGCGCAGCCCCTTGCGCTCCTTCTTGGTCAGAGGTGCGTCTTCCTCTGTCTTGGCCTGCCGCTTGAGTTCCCGCAGCATGCTGCCCTTTTTGGTCAGCGTAGCCTTTTTAAACTCCATCAGGTAAGCCTCGATCGCCTCCGGATCATCATCCTGATGGTGCATCTTTATCTCTTCAACCATCTTGGCATAGCTGGTCTTGATGAATTCACGCAGGAAACCGACACCAAAAATGCCACCGACGGCAATATGCGTCGAGCTGACCGGGAGCCCCAGCTGGGTCGCAACAATAACCGTCACCGCCGCCGCCATGGCAATACAGAAGGCGCGCATCTTATCCAGCTCGGTGATCTCGCTGCCCACCGTCTTGATCAGTTTGGGGCCGTACAGCGCCAGCCCCACCGCGATGCCCAGCGCGCCCACCATCATCACCCAAAGAGGAATAGAGGCCGTCTGTGCGATACCACCGTGGATGATTGCATCATTGATAGCCGCCAGCGGCCCCACCGCATTGGCCACATCATTGGCCCCATGGGCAAAACTCAACATGGCGGCGGCAAAAATCAGCGGCAGGGTGAACAGCTTGTTAATACTCTGCTTTTCATTGGGTAACTGACTGGCCAGGCGGGAAACAATGGGCCGGACAATGGCCACCACCAATAACCCGATAACCAGCCCGATAATAACCGCCGTGCCGAATTCGACCTTCCAGATCCGCTTAAAGCCCTTCAGCACGATGTAGGTGGTAAAGGCCCAGGTCATGAGCCCCACCAGCAACGGAACCATTCGCCTGGCCGCCGCGATCATATCCTGCTGATAGGTGATAGTACGCTTTATCAGTAGCAGAAAGGCGGCGGCAATGATGCCACCCATCACGGGCGAGATCACCCAGCTGGCAGCAATCGCCCCCATCTTGTCCCAATTGGCGATACCAATACCGCCAGCAGCAACACCGGCCCCCAGTACACCACCCACGATGGAGTGGGTCGTCGAAACCGGCGCCCCCAGGGCAGTCGCCACGTTCAGCCACAGGGCACCAGCCAGCAGTGCCGCCATCATCAACCAGATAAAAGTATCCGTGTTGTTGATCAAGGAGGGATCGATAATGCCTTTCTTGATGGTACTGACCACATCACCACCGGCGATCAGGGCACCGGAGGCCTCGAATACCGCCGCAATGACTATCGCACCACCCAGGGTCAGGGCCTTGGAACCTACTGCCGGCCCCACATTGTTGGCCACATCATTGGCGCCGATATTCATCGCCATGTAGCCGCCGATCACGGCAGCCACCATCATCATCACATGTCCCGGGGTATCCATACCGCCGCGCATGACCGTGAATAACATAATACCCACGATAAACAGCAGCGCTATACCAATACGAAACAGCTCCTGCCTGCCTTTACTGGTCGCCTTTTCCAGCTCGCTTATGTTCTGCAGTTCCATAAAATATCAGTGTGAATTTTTTGAGATCCTGGCATCAGGATAGCCAGTTTGGATGTACAACATGCCACCCCGGAATTTGAGCCCGCACTGTAACATTTTTGACATTCAAAAGTCCCAAAGAAAGTGGATAAATCAGTGTAGTAATTGATCTATACTAAGTGGGAACAGCCAAGTAATTGGCCGCATATTGAATGGAATTCTGGCCCGTGATTTGCTTAACTACAGGGCAGAGACACCAAACCAACCCAATAACGCCAGTTATTTGACTGGACCTGGAGAGAAATCGTGGTCAGCCCTATTACAAACGACAAAATACTGCCGCAAAGCAACGATAGAAACACCACGGCAGCCGGTAAGAAATCTTCAGGTGGACAAAACAGCGCTGCAAGCAGTGCGGCAGCCCGCCCTACCGATGATAGCGTGGAACTGAGTAATGCCAGTCGTCTGAGTAACCGGGAGGCGTCAGCCACCAGGAATGGCGGCAATATCAACAGCCCGGCAGAAGCCCGGGAACTGGTCGCCCGAATCAGTGCGCAGATGGAGAGCGACGGCGCTCAAGCGATCAAAATTCACGGCCAGCTTGAGAGCGGCATCACCACCACCTTGCTGGATGCATCCGCCGCCTGATTACCAACAGGCCGGCAATCATAACCGGATCACGCCCCTGCCGACTCAGGCTATCACCCGCCTTGAGTACTGGTCGGGGCATTCGGGGCGCGTTAAAATTAGCCGATCAAGGGCGTGTTATTGGGCCCCGACTTCAAGTCGTTCCACTTCGGCCAGAGTCACCGTTCTACCGTCAGTAGTAACAAATGAGCGTCCATCAATATCGCCCTTGTAGACCTGGTAGGCAGTGGCCCGGTCACTGCGGGTATCAATCACCCGGACCGTCACGACCTGGTAGGCATCGCTCCACTGGTGATAAAGATAGAGCGCTGCGCCAGCCAACATCAGCGCCACTACGCCAGCAGCCAGGAATTTGAGCATGGGCCGACGATCCTGCGCAGCATTGAGCACAGGCGCCGATGCCGTATACTGCTTTTGGCTGCGCATTCTCAGGGTTAGCAACGCCCCGGCGATCACCAGTGCAGTCAGAAGAAGTTTCAGGAACATGGGCGCGTACCTTATCATGAGCCCGGTAATGGCGCTATCATTCGAAAGAGAAACCGGATAATCAGATCAACATGAACAGATTGAACCTCTTGGTAATAACCACCCTGCTATTTTTGCTGGCGGCTTGTGGGGAACCGGATAAACCAAGCATCCCGCTCAATCTTGCCGTGGAGCGCGGCGATCTTAACCAGATCGAGCGCCATATCATCTGGGGTAGCGACATCAACCAGCTCAATCTCAATGGCGAGACGCCGCTCCATGTCGCCGTCCGCCAGGGCAGCTATATCGTGGTAAAACTGCTGGCCGAGAAGGGAGCGGACATCAACTTACCGGACAAACAGGGCATCAGCCCGCTGGGCAGGGCCATTCTGTCCGGTCGGGCACAGATAGCAGACTACCTGATCAAACAGGGCGCCAAACAGGACCCGGATGACCTGCTCGACCTGATGGTCAAGGCCGGCGAACAGGATCGGGATGTGATCCCGTTATTGATCAAACGGGGCGCCAATATCAATCACCAGAACGAGCAGGGCCAGACACCGCTAATGCTTGCGGTCAGCAGCGGCAACCGGGTATTGGTAAAGCACCTCATCGAGAACGGCGCGGATGTGAACCTGGCGGATAACAATGGCCAACGCCCCCTCACCATCGCCCTGGAACGTGGTGACGACAATATCATCCGCTTGCTGGAACGAAACGGCGCACAGTAAGCCGTCCATTAAAACCCTCTGCCCGGTCGTGACGTAGCCCCTTACATCTGATAAGTTCCGCGTCTACATTATCAGTTACCACAGATGGGCCACATCGGCCCCAACCACAGGATTCAGCAACATGGCATCGACCGTTGAAGAACTCACGATCAACTATTCAGAAGACGGTATCGACGTCGTCAAGGAACTGGACAAAGTCGTTCTCTCCAAGGGCGCCTGGTCGACGGTCATGTTCCGTTACCAGGAGTGGAACCGCTCAAAGGACGAATACAGCGCAGATAAATACAGCATCCGCCGTTACCAGAAACGTAATGGCGAATATATCCCCAAATCCAAGTTCAATATCTCCAGCAAGGCGCAGGCGGAAGCGATAATGGAAGCCTTGAGCAAGTGGACCAAAGAGTAAGCGGCTGACTTCACGAACGCTGCAAAGCGGAAGATCTGCATAAACGTCCCTCGTCCGGAATGGGCGGGGGACAGCAACCCCGGTACCATCACCTATTGCCCGCAGGTGAATGGCGTAACGGGGGAGTCGTAACCGCCCCACCCGCCTAAGGCGATCCGATCAATCCAGCCCGATCATGGATGGCCAATCGGCCAGTTCGGACAACACCTGCTTGCCATCACTGCCGATCGAGGGATCAACCATCAGCCGGGCAAGCTGCAAACGATACTCCGACAGGGTGATACTCCCGCCCGCCTCAGGGTCAGTCAGACGATCCATGCGATACTCCTGCCAGCGCTCACGTTCGGAAGCAGTGAGCGTCTCCGGCCAGTTGCGCGCCCGGTAGCGAAACAGCATCTCCGGCAGACGTGCATCATCAAAGGCCAGGGGCATTTCCGCCAGCGCTTCCGGACTGGCGGTCAATACCTGGTCCATACGTTTCCGATCATCCGCGCTGAAAAAATCACCCGCATAGAGACTCTGATCGGGATCGCTCACCGGGCCGAACTCCCGGCCGGTGTGAACCGCCTGGATCTTCTCAGCCAGGTCCGCGACCCGGTTCAAGCGTTGCAGATTACGCTGACCAGCCGCCGGATCGATACCCCAGCGCTCTGCCGCCTCATCGGTCAGGGTGTTCATCGGCACCACCACCGGACATTTATTGAGATGGACGGTCTTCAGGGGCACCCGCTCAACCCCTTCAGGCAACTGCTCTCTGGGCGTAAACAGGCGCAAGCGAATCTCCTCCACCGACAGCTCAAGCAGGGGCTCCGGATCAGTTCCCAGATCGTAAACAATAACCCCGTTTGGGTTGGTGGGATGCTTGACCAGCGGCACCACCATGGCGATACAGCCACGCGCCGCCGGATACATGGACGAAACATGCAGTACCGGCTGCCGGACGCGCAGATTGAGCAGTTCCGCCACTTTGCGCTTATTTCTCAGGTTGAACAGATAGTCGAACAGACGCGGCTGCTGCTGGCGAATCAAACGGGCCAGCGCGATGGTGGCATAAACATCGGACAGGGCATCATGGGCAGCTTCATGGGCAATATCGTTGGCGGCTGACAACGCTTCCAGCCGGAAACTGGTGGTACCATCCTCCCGTTTCGGCCAGACGATACCCTCCGGGCGCAGGGCATGGGTAAGCCGGACCATGTCGATAATGTCCCAGCGGGAATTACCATGCTGCCACTCGCGGGCATAGGGATCGAAGAAATTGCGGAAAAAACCGAAGCGGGTGAACTCATCGTCAAACCGGACACTGTTATAACCCACACCACAGGTACCGGGCCGGGCCATCTCATGATGAATCAGGCGGAAGAATTCGGCCTCGACCACTCCGTCTTCCAGCGCCTGTTGCGGGGTCAGACCGGTAACCAGACAGGCTTCCGGTTGGGGCAGGAAATCATCAGCTGGCTTGCAATAGCTGACCAGCGGTTTGCCAATGATGTTCAGCGACTCATCGGTCCGGATACCGGCAAACTGCGCAACCCGATCCTTGCGCGGGTCCGCTCCCCAGGTCTCGTAGTCGTGCCAATAAAAGGTGAGCGCCATCGCGTTCCCTACCTGTTGCCGTGTACGCTTTTGCCGGACTATCCTGGCGGTTTTATCGGGAAGAGGCAACTGTCACGGGGCCGATTCGCTTCTGTCGTATAGCCGCTTCCCAATAACTTCAGACGTCAAAAAAACACCCCGCCGAAGCGGGGTATTTTATTACAGGGCAAGATCCCGCGGATGCTAGATCTTCTCTCTGATACGTGCAGCCTTACCGGTGCGTCCACGCAGGTAGTAGAGTTTTGCACGACGTACGTCACCGCGACGTTTTACCTGGATCTCGGCAACCGAAGGGCTGTAGGTCTGGAAAACACGCTCAACACCCTCGCCATGGGAGAGTTTGCGCACGGTGAATGACGAGTTCAATCCACGATTCTTTTTGGCGATAACCACGCCCTCAAAGGCCTGCAGACGCTCGCGGTTACCTTCGACAACCTTTACCTGAACGACCACGGTGTCACCGGCACCAAAATCGGGAACCTCACGGTTCATCTGTTCGGCTTCAAGTTCCTGAATGATATTGCTCACGGTCGTATGCTCCTGTATTTCAATCAGCGCGCTTATGCGCCTGGATAAACTCGTTTAGTAAAATTTCTTCTTCCTGGGTGAGCACACGCCCCTCCAGAAGGTCTGGTCGCCTCAGCCATGTCCTGCCCAATGACTGCTGCAGTCGCCAGCGGCGAATAAACTCATGGTTACCGCCCACCAGCACAGGGGGTACCGGATCCCCTTCAAAAACCTCTGGCCGCGTATAATGCGGGTAATCCAGCAGGCCGTCGGTGAACGAGTCCTGCTCCGCCGAATCGCTGTCACCCAGCACCCCGGGGATCAATCTGATCACCGCATCCATCAGCACCAGCGCCGGCAGTTCTCCGCCACTCAGCACATAGTCGCCAATAGACCACTCTTCATCCACATAGCGGCTGATCAGCCGCTCATCGATGCCCTCGTAACGCCCAGCCACCAGGATCATACCGCTTTGCCCGGCCATCCGTGTCGCGGCCGCCTGGTCAAACCGGCGCCCTTGCGGAGACAGGTAGACGACGGTTGAATCCGGTGCCACCTGCCGGGCCTGCTCAATAGCATCCCGCAGCGGCTCGATTTTCATCACCATACCGGGACCACCGCCATAAGGCCGGTCATCCACAGTCCGATGGACATCGTGGGTATAATCCCGGGGATTCCACAATCCCAGACTGACCTGTCCGCGATCCACCGCCCGCCCGGTTACACCTGCGCCAATCATGGCCCTGAACATCTCAGGAAACAGGGTCACCACATCAAAGCGCATGATCGCCTCAAAAATCCGGGTCCCAATCAACAGTGATCAGATCACCCGCCAGATCAACCTCTTTAATGACCTGCTCGATAAATGGCAGCAAGCGCTCTTTTTCGCCCCTGACCACCATGACATCGTTGGCGCCGGTCTCGAACAGGTGGTCAACCCGCCCCAGTTCGACCCCTTCCAGGTTAATGACCCGCTTCCCTTCCAGGTCACACCAGTAGTACTCATCCGCCGGAATCTCGGGCAGACTGCCGCGCGGCACGGCGATCTCGACACCGTTCAACAGGGCGGCCTGATCCCGGTCGGAAATACCTTCCAACGCAGCGACAATCCCTTTCCCGTGGATTTTCCCCTGTACCAGCTTGAACGCCTGCCACGCCCCGTCCTGAAACAGATACCAGGTCGGGTAGTGGAGAATGTTCTCTTTCGGCGCCGTGTGTGAATAGACTTTCACCCATCCACGCACGCCGAACAGGCCGGAAACGCGCCCCAGGACCGTCCAGTCAACCGATTCCGTCTCCAGTGGGCGACTCATTGAGACACCCGGCAAAGAAACTGTTCAGCCTCTGGATGCATCCACGGGCTCCGCAACCGATCAGGCTGCGGCCTTGGCTGCTTCCTTGACCAGTTGAGCAACGCGATCAGTCGGCTGCGCACCCTGGGAAACCCAGTGGCTGACCCGCGCCTGATCCAACCGCAGACGCTCCTCGCCACCGGTGGCAATCGGATTAAAGAACCCGAGCCGCTCGATGTACTTACCATCACGGGGATTTCTGCTATCAGTCACTACGATGTGATAGAACGGCCGCTTTTTTGCGCCGGTCCGTGCAAGACGAATTGTTACCATGTCCAACCCTTAAAATTAAAAATCTGCCACGCACCACCAGCCAACCAAACTGGCCGGAGTGAAACGGGGCATTCTACCCGTTTCGGCAAAAAAGTGAAGTGTTTTTATCCACCAAAACATTATTGGATCCGCAACCCTCCCGGACCGGAATCCAATAACCTCAATCCATTACCCGCCTGGCGGTATTCGCGCGCCCCTGAGCCGGCATCCATACCGATACCAGCAGGGACCGGCACCAGCGCTAGAAGGGCAAGCCACCACCGGGAGGCATACCGCCAGGGGGCATACCGCCGCCGGGCCCCAGTTTTGACTTCAGGCCCCGCATCATCTTGGCCATGCCCTTGCCCTTCATCTTCTTCATCATCTTCTGCATCTGGGCATACTGCTTGAGCATTTTATTCACCTCCTGCACCTGGGTCCCGGAGCCGAGGGCGATCCGGCGCTTGCGCGACCCCTTGATCAGGTTCGGGAAGCGTCGCTCCTGGGGGGTCATGGAGTTGATAATGGCGATTGACCGGACTATCTCCTTGTCATTCACCTGGTTCTTAACATGGTCCGGGATATTGCCCATCCCGGGAAGCTTGTCCATCAGCGAGTTGAGCCCACCCATGTTGGACATCTGCTCCATCTGGTCACGAAAGTCCTCCAGATCGAAGCCCTGTCCCTTGTGCAGCTTGTTGGCCAGCTTTTCCGCCTTGGCCTGGTCCACCTTGCCCTGAACCTCTTCCACCAGGGAGAGCACATCGCCCATGCCCAGGATTCGGGAGGCCATGCGATCCGGGTAAAAGGGTTCCAGCGCGGTGGTTTTCTCGCCAACACCGAGGAACTTGATCGGTTTCCCGGTGATCTGCCGGATGGAGAGTGCCGCACCGCCCCGGGCATCGCCATCGGTTTTGGTCAGGATCACACCGGTCAGCGGCAGTGCGTCATCAAAGGCTTTGGCAGTATTGGCGGCATCCTGGCCGGTCATACTGTCCACCACAAACAGGGTCTCAACGGGCTTGATACCGGCGTGCAGTTCGCGGATCTCGTCCATCAACGCCTCGTCCACATGGAGTCGACCTGCGGTATCCACAATCAGTACATCGACAAACTGTTTACGCGCCTGGTCCAGCGCCGCGCGTGCAATGGCGAGCGGTTTCTGCAGGGTGGTGCTGGGGAAAAATTCCGCCTCTACTTCGCCGGCCAGGGTCTTGAGCTGGTCGATGGCGGCGGGCCGATAGATATCACAACTGACCACCATGACCGATTTTTTCTGACTCTGCTTCAGCCAGCGCGCCAGCTTGGCCACACTGGTCGTCTTACCTGAACCCTGCAGACCGGCCATCAGTATCACCGCCGGCGGTTGGGCGGCCAGGTTGAGCTGCTCATTGGCATCACCCATCACCCTGACCAGTTCGTCATTGACAATCTTGATCAGTACCTGACCCGGCGTGAGGCTCTTCATCACCTCTTCGCCCAACGCTTTCTGCTTAACCTGCTCGACGAAATCACGAACCACCGGCAGGGCAACATCCGCCTCCAGCAGTGCCATGCGGATCTCCCGCATGGTCTCCTTGATATTATCCTCGGTCAGCCGACCCTGGCCGCGCAGCTTGTTGAGAACGCCGCCCAACCGGTCTGTCAGATTGTCAAACATGCTATAACTCAGCCTCTCGCCATGAATTTGCCGTATTATATATGGAAACAGCACCCTTGGTGCCACTCATCACAGTGATCCGCTAAATACCCGGCTTCAGGCACGATGACCGCTCCCGGCCAGGCGTTCCGGGATCGCTGTGCAACCCCGCTACCGACGACCTCTCCAACCTCACAATAACTACCCGGGATTTGCTGTTCGGGCTAGTCAGGAGAAGGAGAAATATGCGATTATCACGCCCAATATGAACCAGACCATCGTCGCCTTTCTAGCCATCGCCTGTTACCTTGCCGGGGGAATATTTATCGCCTTCCGGCTCTTTTCCGAGCGCATGGGGAGTCCTTCGCTACGCCATCTTGGTATCGCCCTCGGTATTATCGGGGTGGTGCTGCACGGTTATCTGCTGTACCAGAGTGTGATCCGGGAAGGGGGGCTCAATTTCAGTTTCTTTGGCGCCTCCTCCCTGATCGCCTGGACCACCCTGCTGCTGCTGATGCTTTCAGCCCTGACCAAACCAGTGGAGAACCTCGGCATTGTGCTGATGCCGATGGCCGCCCTGACCATCGCGCTGGATATGCACTTTCCCGCCGAACACCTGCTGGCGGCCAGTTCCTCCTGGGAACTGCGGGTACATGTACTGATCTCCCTGCTGGCCTACAGCCTGCTGGCGATCGCCAGTGTTCAGGCTATTCTGCTGGCGATCCAGGATTACCACTTGCGGCATCGGCACCCCGGCGGATTCATCCGCGCCCTGCCCCCCCTGCAGACCATGGAAGCGCTGCTGTTCGAGATGATCTGGCTGGGTTTTATTCTGCTGACGGTGGCGCTGCTGAGCGGATTTATCTTCCTGGAGGACCTGTTTGCACAGCATCTGGTCCACAAGACTATTCTGTCGATCGCGGCCTGGATGGTCTTTGGCACCCTGCTGTGGGGACGCCACCACTCGGGCTGGCGTGGACAGAAGGCTCTGAACTGGACACTGTCGGGATTTGTGGTGCTGATGCTGGCCTACTTTGGCAGCAAGTTCGTGCTGGAGATCCTGATCAACACCTGATCTGCTGAAGCGTTACTGCTGCCGGATGGTGTGGTGAACAGTGCCTCGCCGGAAATCATAATCGCGACCGAAACCGCTCCGGCAAAACATCCGTCATGAGGTTTGAAATCCCGCCACTGATCAGCGGCGGGAGGTATCCTGGTAGGCACGGGTAGCGACCCGTCCCCGGTTCAGCTTGCCCAACACTTGCCCGATCTCCTTCTGCTGCGCCCGGGCCAACTGCGTAATCTGCTGATCCAGCTCCAGAACGCGCTTCACCCGGGCTGCCGCCTCGGCAGCATCCGATATGTGGGGATCAAGCGGAAAAATCTGTTCGATGAGTTGTTCTCGTTCACTCTGCGCCGTAGCGAGCTGCTCCCATTCGCCCTGTTCAGCGAGGGTCAGCATCTCCTGACTGAGACGAACGAGCCGGTCGAGCACGGTCAGGTTGCCGCCTGACGGTTTTCCGCATCCAGTTGAGAGGGAATTACGTCCCAGGCGGATTTCACTTCCAGCAACAGCGAGGAGACCTCATCCAGAATTGCCGGATCATTCTTGGCACTCGCCTCACCCAGACGACGCACCATATAGTCATACAGATCATCCAGGTTCCTGGAGAGTTCGCCACCCGCCTCCATATCCAGACTACTCTGGAGACCACTGATAATGGAGATAGCCCAGCTGATAAAGCGCCCCTTCTCGGCCGGCTCATTACGCACCATATGACCTTTCGCGGCGGCGATCTTGTCCAATGCACCCTCCATCAGCATCTGTACCAGACGATGGGGGGTAGCGTCTTCAATACCGGTACTCACACTGACACTGTTGTATTGTGACAGGGCATTTTTCATTCGCGACGATACCATTGGGTACTCCAGATCGATTCAGAACAGTGCTGAAGCCGATATACTCAAATATAGAATCAATTATTATTTCCAGCGACCAGATTGGACAACATCTCCAACTGGCCGGTCAGATAACTGCTGGTTGATGACATGCTGGCTATCAGCCCGTCCAGACTGCTGAACTGCCGCAGATAACGCGCTTCGATATCCTCCAGACGACTTTCCATGGACTCAACGCTGCGTTCAATGCTCTTTATGCGGTTGTTGCTACCATCAATAAAACTGTCGATAGTGCCGCCTGACTGGACAAAACCTTCCAACAGGCTATCGAAGCGGGTGGCAAAACCATCAGTCCCGTCAGTGAAGAAACTGGTCACACTATCGGGCGCGTCTTCCATCGCCGTATCAAAAAGCTCGCTGTCAAACTCCAACTTCCCGGTATCGGCATTTGTGGTGACGCCTAGCTGGGAAATATAGGAGTAATTACCGAGTCCCGTCAGGCTGGTATTCAGCATACCCCTTAACTGATTTTCGATACTTCGCAACACACTGCCACTCGCGCCACTGTCCTGCAGCGTGGACAACTGATCCTTCAACCCATTATAGGCGTTAACAAAGCCATTCACGGCACTTTTCGCAACCGCACTGTTTTGCGCAATCGAAACAGTGGACTGCCCGGTGGCCTGCAGATCCAGCGTCAGACCGGCTACGGCGTCACTGATACTGTTGCTGGCACGGGTAATGGATACCCCATCCACCACCAGGGAGGCGTCCAGCTCGCTCTCTCCAGCCAGCAGCTGATCATTCTCATCCCGGTTCAACATGGAAAAATTGAAGGTATTGGCATCCAGACTGCCGCCAAAGGAGAGCTGAACCCGGTTATCGTAGCCGGAGGAGTCGGAGGTCAACACCAGGGTCTGGTTGCCATTATCGCCCGTGATCAGGCCCGCCGTCACACCGGAATTGTTAGACTCCACGTTGATGGCTGCCTGAATTTCACCCAGCGTCATGGCCGTGGAGAGATCCAGGGTAAAACTGCCGGACCCGACCGTCAGGGTCAGTTCATCACCCGCAGCACCACCAAAAGTGGCCGTATCGGCAAACTCCGCCGATCCCAGCTTATGCTGTTGGGCCAGACGGTTGACGGTAACATTATAGGTGGCGTTAACCGCATCCGTATCGGAAGAGACGGTCAGTACATCACTGTCGGAAGAGCTGGCCTTGGTGGCCTGAAAGGTATCCGTATCCGTCAGTTTTTCCATGGCGCTCTGCAGGGAAGACATGCTGCCCTTCAGGGTACCGTAAGCGGACAACTGGGCCTGGGCCTCCGCCTCCTTCTGGTAGAGCCGGGTCAGCGGCTGCTGCTCAACTTCCATCAACTGGGAGACGATACCAGTGACATCGAGTCCTGATCCCAGTCCGGGTGATGAGATAGCCATCTGTTTCTCCTGGTAGTGCTTGCAAAACCCCGTCAAACCGGGCTTATAACGCCCTGTGGAATTAACCGGGCGGTCTGCCTGATTGCCAAACGGCAGGATCAGACAGCTGTTTATCCATTAAAAAATCCGGCGACATCCCTGTCGCCCGATCAGAGTCTCATGCTTTAGCTTGAAACAACAGCGAAATTCCTTCATTCCCTTTAAAGATAGCTTCACTGGTCTCCCGGAGTCGCTGCTGCATATCCAGCACCTCTTCAGATGGAATACTGCGCACCATCTCTCCCGACTCCTTGTCTATTACCTTGATAACGGTTTTGCCACTCTCCTCGTCTACCGAGAACTCCAGCTTCCGCTGCACCGACTGGGCAAACTGATTGAGTTGTTCAACCGCATTATCAAGTTGTTGCTCATCCGAGGTGGTGGCCACCGGCTTCTGTGTGTCTTTGGTCTCACGCTCGGTTTCGGCCTGAGCAGACTTATCCACTCGCTGGACACCGGAGCTCTCCCGCACCCCTGAGGTACTGTTCACAGCGCCGGTTGATTGAGCGGACAGACTGCTCAATGCATTTTGCGAGATTTCATTAACCATGGTTATCACCTGTTTTACGAGGGGCGGGGCAAACTACGCAATGCCCCGCCCTTCGCCCAGCTTACTGGAGAAGTGACAACACGCTCTGCGGCAGCGCATTCGCCTGGGAAACCATCGCCACACCGGCCTGCTGCAGGATCTGGGAGCGGGTCATCTCTGCCGTTTCTGCAGCAAAGTCCGCGTCCTGGATACGGGACCGGGCGGCGGAGAGGTTTTCTGAGGTCACCGACAAGTTGGTGATTGTCGACTCAAAACGAACCTGAACAGCACCCAGTTCTGCACGAAGGGAAGCGACATTCTGCAGTGCAAAGTCGATGGTGGACAATGCATCGCTGGCGTTACTCCGGGTCAAGACATTAAGGTCATTCAGAACCGTATCAACGGCTGCACCTGCTGTACCCAGATTCAAATTTCCGCCTGCACTGCCGGCATGGTTGATAGACGCCCCAACATCAGCCACCAGGTCAATACCGGAATAGATGGTGGTATCACTACCAAATACGGTGTTTGACGGATCATCAACAATGGTAATTTCCTGGCCATCGTTATTGGAGAAGGTGATATCGGTACCGTTAACCGTTGCGGTCACACCGGTCTGATTGGATACTGCATTAATAGCATCAGCCGCATCAGCAATCGCTGTATTTGCGGCCAGATCAATGCTGACACCGTTCAGTACGAACGTCCGTGCATTTGCGTTATCCGTAGTATATGCAACATCTGCGCTGGTTGAGGTTGCAGCCCTGGCAGTTATACCACTATCACTCGATACCGCATTGATGGCGTCAATAACATCCTGCTGGGTTGTTGCGCCGGTAAGATCAACAGTTTCGCCTTCAATAGTCAGGTTATTGCTACCGACTGCGGTCGCAATCTCTGCAGCGGTCATGGACGTCCCCGTCAACTGGGCTGCACCCAACTGACTACCGCGGGCATCCACACCTGAAACCGAAATGGTCTGACCCGCGTTGGCACCGACCTGGAATACCAGAGTCGACAAACTGCCATCAAGGATATTCTGGCCGTTAAACTGGGTGCTGGTAGCGATCCGGTTCACTTCCTGGATCAACTGCTGCACTTCGTTGTTGATTGCTTTTCGGTCAGATGCGGAGTTGGTATCGTTGGCCGCCTGAACCGCCAGCTCACGAATACGCTGCATTGCATCACCAGCGGTAGACAGGGCACCTTCAGCCGTCTGGGCAAAGGAGATACCGTCGTTTGCATTGCGCACGGCCTGATTCAGTCCGCGGATCTGGGAAGTCATACGATCAGAAATTGCCAGACCTGCTGCATCGTCCTTGGCGCTGTTGATACGCAGACCGGACGAGAGGCGTTCCATGGCGGTAGCCAGGGAGGACTGGGATTTGTTCAAATTGCGCTGTGCGGTGAGTGACGCAATGTTGGTATTGATGATTTGTGCCATGATCTTGCTCCTTATTCCCCTTTAGCTACCACACCGGGTGCCCTCGGGGTCAGGTTAATATTTGGCGGATATATCTGATGGTTGATCTGATATTTACCGCCTCCGGTATTTGTAACGGCCATTCGCATGATTTCTTTAAGTGAAATTTAAAAAAATCTTGTGAATATCATTACAAAAAATACTTATTTACTATTCCTTTAAAAATCAGCTAGTTAAACAGTTGGTCCGCTAATATTCCCAGTGCTCAACAAGCCTCCGGGAAGCCACTCGCCAGCCCTTCAAGGCCGGTAAACGGCCGGTCTGAGCCCCGGACCCCTGGCTATGCCAAAGCTTGGGAGAACCATGCCCAGTATGCCCAAGGGGCCTCTCCGGAAGCTTAACGTGGGCACAAAAAGCGTGTCCACTTTATCCGCTAGAGATAGTTGAACAGCGACAGCCCCTTCACCTTCACGTAGGCCTGCTGTGCCGCCTGCAGCGCCATCATCTGGGTCTCGAAGCGGGATATGGTTTCAGTATAATCCAAATCCTGCTCATCGGAACGGTGCATCTCCAGGTTCAACTTGAGATCCTCGTTTACCGACTCCTGCTCCTCTACCGCGTTCAAACGGGCGCCCACTGAAGACCTGATCTCAATGATATTCTCCATGGCCAGGTCCACATCGGTGATATAGCGGCCCACCGATTTCCCCGATTCCAGATCCGACGCCAACTGATCGAGGGTTGCAAAGACGCTCCGTTTTGACGTCACCGGAACGGTTGTTCCGGCTGTCAAACCGGTATTGGCGGTGCTGGCAGTACCGGCAAGCGTTAGGGTCACCCCGGTACCCCCAACTGCAGTCAGGGTCAGGGTGTTGGCGGGCAAGGTGTTAAATTCAGCGGTTACCCCGGTCTGGCTGGTGAGCGCGTTGATAGCGCTATGTAACTGGCTTGCCCGCTCCGCAGGATTGGCTGCCGCCGGCAGGGCGCCAATACTGATGGCCCCGTTGCCGTTACCCCCATCGATGGTGATATCCCCCGCCGCAACTGCGGTGAGGGCGGCAGGGGCAGCCACATTGACCGTGGCAATGGGGCCGGTAGCAATATCCACAAAGGTGTCGAAGCCGTTGTCCCCGTCCGCCACGGTGCGGTCGGATGCGATCTGCAACTCCCGCTGGCCGTTATCGCCGTTGTAGCTGTAGACCCCCAGGTTTCTGGAGAAGGGCTGGCTACCGGTCTGGTAACCGGCAAACACATACTCCCCGCCACTGTCCCGGGAGTTGGCCATGGAGAAGAGCTGTTCGTTCAACTGCCGGATCTCAGAGGCGATGGAGCGCTTGTCCGCCAGGGCCAGCACATCATTGCTGCCCTCAACCGTCAGCTCCCTGGCCCGCTGCAACAGGTCTGTTATGCCTTCCAGCACCCCCTCTTCGGTCTCCAGGCGGGAGGTCAATCGACCAATATTGCTCTGGTACTGGGTGAGGGTATCCATGGCGCCATTGAGCCCCATCACGCGAACGGCGCTGGCCGGATCATCCGCCGGGGTCAAAACACGCTTGCCCGATGAGAGCTTTAGCTGGGTGTCACTCAGTTCACTCTGCTGCCTCAGCATGGAACTGAGGGAACGTTCGGTGATCATCTGGGTGGAGATACGAATCATGGTTACCTCCTGATCGCGCTGATCAGGCTATCGAACAGGGTGTTGGAAACGCTGATCACCTGGGCCGCCGCCTGGTAGGCCTGCTGAAATTTGATCAGGTTAGCCGCCTCTTCGTCCAGATTAACACCACTGATGGAGAGCAGTGAATTCTGATGCCGCTCCCGCAATCCATCCGTGGCATTGAAATTGACCTCGGCCTGGTGTGTCTTGGTGCCCACATCGGAGACCAGCTGGCTGTAGGCTTCCTGAAAGGTGGCGGTCTCCGCCCCGCCACCGGTCTGACCCAGCAGGGAATTGGTGGATTGCAGATCGACCAGTTTGAGGGCATTGCGATTATCACCAACACCGCTGCTGTTATTCTCAATCACAAACCGGTCGCCTGCCGCCGGGGTGCCGGTGATGTTAAAGCTCATACCACCGTAAGCCGGGAAGGAGAAAGTGGCGCCATTGGGCTGGGTAGCCGGATCATAGGCAATGGTACCACCAGGCCCGCCTGTCACCGTGAAGCCGGGGCCACCCGCATGGGCGGTGGCACTCCATTCCAGGGTGATGGTGGCCGGTGCCGACAGGGGCAAATTGGCGGTACTGCTGTAATCGGGCTGGGAGATCTCACCACTACCCAGATTGGGACCACCGCCTGAATTGGTTGATTGTACCGCCCGGACCGGGCCGGCGGCCGCTATTTTCCGGGGGTCGCTGATCAGCAACTCCAGGTTGCTGGCGGCGTTACGGGTCGGTTGAATCAGGAACCGATCACCCGCACCGGCTGCCGCGGAGATGGTGATAGCGATGCCGTCCACTTCTGCCGTGGTGTAGGGGTAGGTACCCCCGGTATTAATGGTGGTCACCTGGCCGTCGGACAGGCGGGTCAGGGTGAATTCGTCGGCCACATTAGTCGCTTGCAACTCATAGTCGCTGGCGGTCAGGTTGCCCGTATCCAGGTATGAGGCGGACACCTGCGCGGTGCCGGTATTGTAACCATTCTCCAACACGCCGATGGTCGGTGAGGTAAATAACTGCCCACCGAAATTACCATCCAGGTCCAGGCCCAGCTGGTGCTGGCTGTTGAGCCGATCAGCCATGCCGATGGCGACCAGGCCCAGTTGATTCATAGCCGGCTGGAGGATCTCATCACGGTAGTTGAGCACCCCCCCCAATTCACCGCCGGAAAGCTGACTGGTCACCACCTGGGTCCCCAGGGTATTGCTGAATGCAATATCCTGTTGACTGGGATCACTGCTGCTGTTCACTGAAGTGAGCGTGGCATGGGTAGCCTCCATCACCAGCGCCTGCCCTTTCCCGATAAACACATTCCAGGCGCCGTTATCCTGCGGCACCACGCTGATGCCCACCAGCTTGGAGAGTTCATTGAGCAACACTTCACGCTGATCCAGCAGATCGTTGGGAGAGTCCCCGCCTGAGGCGCCCAGGGCCTCCACGATCCCCTGGTTGACCTGGGCAATGGATTGGGCCAGCCCGGTAATCTCGTTGGCCAGGTCATCCATCTCCTGGTTCACGTTCCTGTTGGCATCAATAAATTGCTGACTCAGGTCATGGTAACGATTAACCAGGGAGCCTGCTTCCGACAGCATCACCTGCCGGGTGGCGATGGAGGCCGGATCATCCGCCAGGCCCTGGACGGCATCAAAAAAGTCCTGGATGGCGGGGTCAAGACCGATGTTGGTATCTGCCAGCATATTGTCGATCCGGCTGGCGTGATTGAAATAGCTCTCCATCTCGGATGCGGAGGTCTGGGCCGAACGCATCTGGGTGGCCAGAAAATCATCATACATGCGCTCGATCTGGGTCACCTGGACGCCGGAGCCCACGTAACCGACACCGGTCAGCTGCGGGATCTGGGTGGAGTAGTTGACCCGCTGGCGACTGTATCCCTCGGTGTCCGAATTGGCGATATTGTGCCCCGCGGTTGTCAACGAACGCTGAAACGCGAGCAGTGCCGAGGTGCCTATATTGAGTATGCTTGCCATCTGTTCTGTCCTGTTGTGGCTGACGCTGCTACTGAGAGCCTGGATTGGGGGAGAATCCCACGTGCATCAATATCATCCGCTTGGCCACAAAAAACCTGCCTACCCGATATAAAGCAAGGTCCCCCCTGCCATATCCGTCCTGCCGGCGAGCCCTGGGTATCATAGCGGCCACTCATCCTGAACCTTGAGCCGTTCCACTGCCCGGGTCATTTCCGGCCCGTTTAATACCGCGTTGATTTTATTTGCATATTCCGGATCGGTTGCATAGCCGGCCCGCTGTAATTCGGCGAAATAGGCCTGGCTGTTATCCGTCGCGCCCAGTGCCTCGCTGTAGCGGGGGTTGGATTGCACGAAATCCACATAATCGTGAAAACTGTCCCGCAACGAATCGTAGGCACGGAAAAAGGCCCGTCGCTTCACCGCCGCACCACCCTCGTACTCCAGGGTGTTGACACTCACCCGGTCGCCCTCCCAGCGACTGTCCGCCTTGATGCCGAACAGATTGTTGGACAGTGCGCCGTCCGCAGAGCGGATCAGCTTTTTGCCCCAGCCGGTCTCCAGCGCAGCCTGGGCCAGCAGCGCCTGGGGCTTGAGGCCGATCAGCTCGGCCGCCTCAGTGGCCCAGGGCCAGAGCTGTTCGACGAACTCCTGGGGGCTCCACTGGCGCGGATCGGGCTGCTCCGAACCGGCAGATGCGGCGGCCGATCCGGTCTGTTGCGCGCCGCCGGCCGCTGTCAGAGCCGCCTGGTCAGCTTCGGGATTACTATCCGTCTTGCCACCATTCGGCGGGTTATACAGATTGACCGCCATGGCCAGCCGGTCATAGTCCTGGATCGATTTCCCGGCCGGAACCTTGTCGGCCTCCGCTGCGCCGGAACCACCCAGTTGCCGCTTGATCACATCGGCCAATCCGATGCCGCCACTCTCGGCCAGGTGGATGGCAAGCTGCTGATCGTACATATCCCGATAAAACAGGCTCTGCTCACTATCCATCAGCCCTTCGCCCAATCCGGCCTGCCGCATGCTCTTCAGCATCTGCTGCACAAACAGGGATTCAAACTGACGCGCCACCTGATCCAGTGAACCGCTGGCATCCTCGGATGCCCGCGCCCTGAGCGCCTTCAGCCCATCCATATTGGTATAGATTGAGGCACTGGCCAGATCCATCAGATCACCACCAGTTCCGCCTTGAGGGCGCCCGCCTGTTTCAGCGCTTCCAGGATAGCCACCAGATCAGAGGGTGCGGCACCCACCTGGTTGACCGCCCGGACCACTTCGTTCAGGGAGACACCCGGGTTGAACAGGAACATGCGACTACCACCCTCGGCCACACTGACATCCGACTGGGGCACCACCGCCGTACTTCCGCCGGAGAACGGTTCCGGCTGGGATACCTGGTCGTTTTCACTGATCGTGACGGTCAGGCTGCCATGGGAAACCGCCGCCGGCGACACATGAACCTGGTTACTGATCACCACGGTACCGGTGCGGGAGTTGACGATCACCCGGGCGGCCACTTCACCCGGCTCAACCGGCAGATTCTCGATCAACGAGACGAAACTGACCCGCTGACTGGGATCGATCGGGGTGTTGACCCGGATGGAGGTGGCATCCAGCGCCCGTGCCGCCCCCGGCCCGATCGCCTTGTTGATCGACTCCACCATCCGGTTGGCGGTGGTGAAGTCGCTCTCATGCAGATTGAGGGTAAGGAAGGTTCCCTGGTTAAAGCCCGATGTGACGGTCCGTTCCACGGTGGCCCCGTTGGGAATACGACCGACACTGGGAATGTTGATAGTAATACTGGAGCCATCCGCGCCCGAGGCGCTCAGGCCGCCCACCACCAGGTTACCCTGGGCAATGGCGTAGACCCGGCCGTCGGCACCCTTCAGGGGCGACATCAGCAGGGTACCGCCCCGCAGGCTCTTGGCATCACCAATGGAGGAGACCGTCACATCGATCTTCTGCCCCGGCTTGGCAAATGCGGGCAGGTCGGCATTGATGGTGACTGCCGCCACATTCTTCGGATTGATCCGGGTACCGGGGGGCACCACGATACCGAGTTGGGTCAGCATGCTTTTCAGACTCTGTTCGGTAAAGGGCGAGGAACTGGTCTTGTCACCGGTGCCGTTCAGTCCCACCACCAGGCCGTATCCGAGCAGCTGGTTGGTCCGCACCCCGGCAATGGAGGCAAGATCCTTGATCCGTTCAGCCTGGGCCAGACCGGAAAACAGCATCAGTAGCAGCAGACCTGCCAGCAGACAGACGGACCGACCGCCGGACCTGGCTGTTGTGAGCGGATGGAACTCCATAGACTGTTTCATAGACTTCACCTAAAAGGGCATCAGGGCGCTGATAAAGAAGCGGCCCAACCAGCCCATGACATTGGCATCGGCCACCGCACCATCGCCCACGTAGACGATAGTGGGGTCAGCCAGCCGGGTGGAGAGTACGGTATTGGTGGCGTCAATATCCGCCGGCCGCACAATACCCGATACCCGCACATATTCATTACCCTGGTTAATGCCGATCCGTTTTTCACCCCGGACCATGAGATAACCGTTGGGCAACACCTCGATGACGGTCACGGTGATATCACCGGTCAGTTCATTGTTCTGTTCGCTTTCACCATCACCGCTGAAATCGTGTTCCGACTCCAGGGAGAAGCCGAGATTATTGTTCCGGTTGCTGGCCAGGGGCAGAATCCCGGGCGCACTGAACTGGGCCGTGGTGCCAAGCAAGGTCGGATTGGTGATGTTGTTGCTGTTGGATTTGCTTACGTCGGTGGTGGCACTCTTTTTCGCATCGGTCTTCTCGGCCAGCTTGATGGTCAGCATATCGCCGACCCGGCGGGCCCGCATATCCTCAAACCAGGAGTACTCGTAACCGGCCTGGTAGATAGCGCCGTTGCCATCCGGTTTCGGTGCCGCCACGACCGGCCGCACCGGCGCATAGGCGGGATCACGCACCGGCGCCGAGTTACAGCCGGCAAGTCCGGCAGCGACCAGCGCCAGTAAGGTTAGGGATAAAAGCCGATTCTTCATTTCAGTCACCTGCGCTTAGAGCTGGTTACTCACATAGGCGAGCATTTCGTCGGTGGTGGCAATCGCCTTGGAGTTCATTTCGTAGGCGCGCTGGGTCTCGATCATGTTGACCATCTCCTCCACCACATTGACGTTGGAGCTCTCCAGCGAACCCTGGTTGACCGTGCCGACACCATCCAAACCCGGTGTTGCCGTGGTGGGGGCACCGCTGGCGCCGGTTTCACGGAACAGGTTCTGGCCGACCGCCTCAAGCCCGGTGGGGTTGATGAAATCGGCCAGTTCGATATTACCGATCTGGGTCGGTGTGCTGTTGCCCGAGACCAGCGCAGAGACCACGCCGTCGGTGGCGATGGTAATGCTCAGGGTGTCGTCCGGAACCGTGATGGCGGGCTCCAGCGGATAGCCGTTGTTATCCACGATCTGCCCTTCGGAACTCATACCGAACGATCCGTCACGGGTGTAGACGATGGAACCGTCGGGATGGAGGATCTGGAAGAAGCCACGCCCCTGAATGGCGATATCCAGGGAGTTGCCGGTCTGCATGATATTGCCCTGGGTATGCAGCTTCTGGGTCGCCACGGTACGGACACCGGTACCAATCGCCAGACCGGAGGGCAGCTGGGTGTCCTCCGAGGACTGGGCGCCAACCTGGCGGATGTTCTGGTAGATCAGGTCTTCAAACGAGGCACGATCCCGCTTGAACCCGGTGGTGCTGACATTGGAAAGGTTGTTGGATATGACCGACATGCGGGTCTGCTGCGCATCCAATCCTGTTTTTGCTATCCAGAGTGCGGGATACATGGGCTGTCGTCCTCTAATGTTGCTGTTGCTTCATTTACTTGATTAGTAGCAATCCACATGCCAACCGGATCAACCGATACGCATGATGCTGGCGGAAGACTCATCTGTCTGTTCAGCCGTCTTCATCATCTTCACCTGCATCTCAAAGCGGCGAGAGAACTCGATCATATCCACCATGGAATCGACGATATTCACATTGCTGCTCTCCAGCGAGCCGGTGGCCAGCTGTACGTCCGCATCCGCCTCCAGTAGCTGGCCATCCTGCTGACGCATCAGGCCATCCGGGCCCTTCTCCATGCCCTCCAGCGAAGGGGCCACCATCTTGATCCGGTCGATCTCCGCCAGTTCGCCGGCACCCTGGCCCAGCGGCCGAATGGAGATGGTGCCGTCGGATGCGATCTCGATTTTCTCCGCCGGCGGTATGGCAATCGGCCCGCTATTGCCGATAACCGGCAAACCATTGCCGGTGGTCAGCAGTCCGTTGGCATCCACCTTGAGGTCGCCGCGCCGGGTGTAGGCTTCACTGCCATCCCGTGCCTGCACGGCAAACCAGCCGTCACCATTGATCGCCACATCCAGATCACGCCCGGTATGCACAATAGCGCCATGCTTGAAATCGATTCCCGGCCGCTCATCCATGCCATAAACCCGGGTGGGAAAACCGTCGCCAAATACCGGCATGCTGCGGAACTGTTGCAGATCTGCCAGGAACCCCGGTGTACTGGCATTGGCCAGGTTGTTGCTGTTCGTGGACTGGGCCAACAGGGTCTCTTTGGCGCCGCTCATCGCAACAAATAACATGCGATCCATTGTCTTCTCCTGTGCATTACATCCGCGTGGGCAGCAAAACCTGCCCACTGCGGCTATTAACGGATATTGATGATCGTCTGGGTCACCGTATCGGCGGTGGTAATCACCTGGGCATTGGCCTGATAGTTACGCTGCGCGGTGATCAGATTCACCAGCTGTTCGGCAATATCCACGTTGGAGTTTTCCAGGCCACCCGACTGCACCAGGCCAAAATTGGAGGTGCCCGCCTCACCCATCTGCACATCGCCGGAGGCGTAGGTCTCCGCCCAACTGGTATCACCCTGTTGACTCAACCCCTGGGGATTATTGAACTTGGCTAACGCCACCTTGCCCAGCGCGGTGGACTGGCCATTGGTGAAGGTGGCCGAAACCACACCGGTATTGTCCACATCCACACCACTGAGCCGACCCGGCGCATAACCGTCCTGGGTCAGGTCATTGACAGAAAACACCGAGCCGAACTGGGTGCTGTTGTTCAGGTCAAAAGTGAGATTCAGTGGATCCGCACCAGCAATGGCGAAAGGATTGAACGCCAGCGTACCGGTGGCGGAGACACTACCCGACCCGGTCATCAGTGCACCGGCGGTATCAAAATTGACGGTGGCACTGGGGAAAGCGGCGGAGGAAGGCGCCGCAGTTGAACTGTTGGTTGGGGTAACAATATTGCCGTCCACCGTGGTGTAGACATTCCACTGGTTCGCGGCCGCATCCGATTTACGGAAGTACATGGTCATGGTGTGGGCGGTACCCTGGGAATCGTACACGGTAGTCGACGTGGAGTTGTCATAGCTGGTGGCTATTGTGGGATCAAACAGCGTGGCAGCCGGCATGGCGGTCAAGCTGGAGTCCAGGTTCAAAGATACATTGGCGCTGGTGGTTGCCGATGGTGCACCGGAAAGCGTGGGTAACTGCAGGTCGGTGGTAGCGCCGGTATTAAAGTTCCCGGTATTGCCGATCGGGGCAAACACCTGCAACCGCTCGTTGGCATGATTAACCACATAACCATCCCGGTCGACCGTATAGGCACCGGCCCGGGTATAGGTGGTGTTGCCGGTAGAGTCCTTGAGGGTGAAGAAGCCCTCCCCGTTCAGCGCCAGATCCAGGCTGTTGGAGGTAAAATCCACGTTGCCCTGGCTGAACTGCTGCGCCACCCGGCTGACCCGTACACCCCGGCCGGCTGCTGTAGCGCTGACATCCTGGATGGAGTTGGCGTAGATATCGGCAAACTCGGCACGGGACTGTTTAAAACCGTTGGTCGCCGCGTTGGCAATATTGTGACCGGTGACTTCCAGGTCGGTGGATGCGGCATCAAGTCCGCTCAGTGCGATGCGAAAAGGCATACTCAATTCTCCTCGTTAATTAGATCAGCGGATTTCTGCAACAGAACTAAATGAAACCGGCCCCAAGCCGGCCAGGTTGACCGAGAGCCCCTGCCCGGCTGCACCGATACTGACGCTGTCCACCTGCGCCTCGATAAGGGTGTAGGGCGTCATACTCTCACCGTCCACTTCGGCCTGCGCCTCGATCTGGTATTGACCGGGCTCCACGGCCTGGCCACTCTCATCCAGACCGTCCCAGGTAAAGCTCACTTCGCCCTTCTCCTGGGTGCCCAGCTTGATCTCCTTGATCAACTCGCCCGAGGCATCCGAAATACGTACGGTCACATCACTGGCCGGCTCGGTAACGCCCACCACACCCTTGATCGAACCACCCGCTTCCAGATTGCCGGTGTTAAGCGGAACCAGCACAGTACGTCCGACGATATTGGCCGCCTGCAGGGCCTGGTCGGAGATCATGGCATCGGAAAAACCGGAGAATGCGTTATTCAACTCATCGATACCGGACACCACCGAGAACTGGGAGATCTGGGTCGCCAGCTCGCTGTTTTCCATCGGTTTGAAGGGATCCTGGTAGGTCAGTTCGGTGACCATCAACTCCAGGAAATCCTCCATACCCAGTTCGTTATCATTCGTCTGTTCAGTCTCCCGGGAAAGACCGAGTGCCTGATAAAGCTGTTCATTACTGACTGCATTGACGCTACTCATGGGACGGCTCCTTTATTCACCGAGTCGCAGGGTGGCGACCAGCAGCTGTTTGGCTGTGTTAACCACTTCGACATTGTTCTGATAGGAACGCGAGGCGGAGATCATGTTGGCCATCTCCTCGATCGGGTTCACATTGGGCCGGAAGATATAGCCCTCTTCATTGGCCTGGGGATGATCCGGCGCATACTCCATGCTGGGCGGAGCATCACTCTCCACAATGCCCTGCACCCGAACCCCCACGGCGGGTGCGTCAGGATTGAACTGGTTCAGCAAAGCACTGAACACCGGCTGGCGCGCCCGATAGGTCTCATCGATACTGCTGCTGACACTGTCCACGTTGGCCATATTGCTGGCCACGGTGTTGAGGCGCAGGTTTTGCGCGGTCATGCCGCTGGCGGCGGTATCAAATATTTTGAACATTGACATGATTATTGCCCCGTAATTGCTTTCTTGAGGGTTTGGATGGTGCCACCAAGGAAGCGCAGGCTGGCCTGATACTGGAGCGCATTCTCCGCATAGGCGGTGTGCTCAAGCTGGCTGTCCACCGTGTTCCCGTCCAGGCTCGGCTGGGTCGGTATGCGGTAGGCCATCTCGGCGGGCGAGATCCCCCCCTCATCCAGCGAAATGTGGCGCTGGTTGGTGGTGGTCAGGGTGGACTTCTGGGCGGCCTGCTGCTGCAGCACTTTATGGAAGTCGAAATCCCGCGCTTTATAGCCCGGGGTATCCGCGTTGGCGATGTTACCGGCCAGCACCTCGGCACGCTTTGCATGCAGTTGAAGTGCCTGGGCGTGGATGCCTAATAGTTTGTCAAAGCTCATAGATCTGCTTCCTGGTTGTTCCCGGAAATCTATAAGCAGACAATGTGCCAGTTTTCTATTTAGTTGTTTTTAAAGGATTTATTGGACACAAGAAGGAGAACAGCCGGCAAAGCGGCAAATGGAAGCCGCTACGGCGGCAAAGCGTAACCGGGACCGGATAGAAACAGGGGGGATGGGCGACGATCTTCAGCGCATGGTCCGGTGACCCATCACCGGACCGGTAAAACGCAGCTATTGGCCAGGCTGTTTCAGACGGTAGGCGATGCCGCCCAGTTTGCTGACCATCTCGAACCGGTCGGTATGGGCTGACAGGGATTCGGTGGAGCCGAGGAACAGATAGCCGCCCGGATTCAGCACCCCCGCCATACGGTTGATGATGTCGCGCTTCTGCTCGCTGGAGAAGTAGATCAGCACATTGCGGCAGAATATCACGTCGAAACGCCCCATCATTTCGTAGCCGCGGGTGAGATTAAGCTCACGGAAACTGACCCGCTTG